>Ga0114999_10000386_pt1 | contig 65210 bp, 52 predicted proteins | sample ArcticOcean_MG_C_3_FD_89820 | JGI IMG/M metagenome (GOLD analysis project Ga0114999, IMG submission 89820) | Marine microbial communities from western Arctic Ocean - ArcticOcean_MG_CB8_126 | ecosystem: Environmental > Aquatic > Marine > Oceanic | place: Arctic Ocean: Canada Basin | collected...
GAAGTTGCAACTCGGCAAAGAGACGAACGATGAGTTCAGTTTTTTCATCCGGGGAAAGTTCAGAGACATTCGGCAAACATTCGACCATCTGGTAAACTCCTTACCAGACGCTCCTACCGAAATTACCAAATCCAGTCCATACCAATCGCCGGTGAGTAGTAACCTTTACTGCTGCGATCTATTTTCGCTCGAATCCGGAAACAACCCCGGTGAACCATTTAGCGGCCATTCAACTGCAGGAGCGCTGCCCGTTGACGTCCAGCCGCCGTACAACTCTTGTTACGAGTCGAAGTATCGCCCAAAACCCTCCTGATCCGGACGGATCGAATCGGTAAAATGGACGCGGGTGATATCTCCCGCCGCCACCGCGATCATGATCCGGCCATATTGAATGTTGCAGCCCTTCGTCACTCGCGACAACCGCGAATGCAATGCAGACTGCGAATCTTCTGGTGAATAATTTCGACGCCGCTTTGCGGCCGGCCGATGTTGACGCATATTTTGTCGGCCGCCGCTGACCTGAAAACGCACATTGACGAGTTCGCCATCATGTCGTTTTGCTTTCACGCAGCCGTCCGTCAAGCCAAGCCGCGACAGCATTCGCTGCGTGTGCAGATGAAAATCGTAAGCCAGACGCTCATCGCGAGAGAGCAGTCGCCGCCACACAATTCGCATTCCGCGAAGTCGGTTGTTACGGTTTGTGTCGTCCCTGGTCATTGCCGCTTAACCCCCCTCAATCGAACCGCACACTGACAATTCCATTGTTCGCAATCCAATACTAAAGCGTCGTTGAAAAACTTCAAGCTCTGATCCGGACGAATTGTCATTATTTCACAAATCGCTATCACCATCAAATATGCGAATAACGAAGATTCACCAAAGCCCATACAACAGCGCCGCCAGCAGCCCGCCAGCAACAACAAAACACGATTAACATACTACACAACAATGACTTACACACACAATCACCCAGATCACATTTACGTCTACGCTGAGATTTCATCCCTATTCCCCTGCCAAAGGGATGAAAGTTTTACACGGTTGCATAATCCATGAATTTTTAACATTATCAAGAGAACAAGGTAAACCATTCTTCCCAGTCCCAGTCGACGACAACCCTTTCTCTGTAAGGAAACATCCCCATGCGCGTCACTTTTCGGCTGGCCCAGTTGTTGGAAAACTGTGGTGAAAAAAAACGCGGACTCATCAAACGCATCGCCGAGGACACGAAACTGCAAAGGCATCAGGTCTCGGCGTTGCTCAAGAACCGTGTCAAACATCTCCCACTCGAATCGCTTGGAGCTATCTGCCAGTACCTGATGGAACGCCACCAGATATCTCGGACACAGCTACCCGCCATCTTGTTCGCATTCGAACCGGAAGAGTTCTGGGACCTGTTAGGTGGACGGCAGTTTGTTGAAATCTGCTTCGGCATCCGCCCGCACGAAGTGCGGCCCGCAATGATCGTCGCCGCCGACGCCTACCTGCACGGTGTGTTGCTCAAACAACTCTTTGAGGCCAAGCCGCAATTCCGCGGACCGAAGGAGGGCTACTCCCTCAAACAGCGACTGGTCTCCGCCTTCGGCGACTATGTCAGCGACGACGATGCCATCGCAGAAGCGAAGGCCGTCTACGCCGACTTCGAAGCGCATGCCAGCGACCGAGCAATTGCCTGTCTCGGCAGTATTAAGAGCAATCCAGTTATCGAACTTCCCATCTCACGCACATTCGGTGCAACCGCGTTTCACCCACAGGACGACGTCAACAAACCGAGCCAACGCAGTTGCCCATTTTTCATGAGGTATCGCGATCACGATCCCCAAGCGCCCTCGTGTTACGCCGGCACTGTTCTCGCCAAATCCAAAAACTCGGCTGTTGCGGGCATCCACTACGAACTCCCCTCGGGAAAATGGACGGTCTGCAAATGGTCGAACACTGAGGACGCTGCGCTGGTCATGTACGTTCATCGTCCAACCGTCCAAGTTGTTGAACTCGCCATGGGCGGCTTCTCCAGCCGTTCCACACACAGCCTCGCCGAAGCACTCCCGCAAATTGCCTCAAAGTTGTGGCCGCCAGCAATCGATGGCTCGGAATTGAAAGTCGGAGTCTTCATCGTCCGCTTCCGATACGAACAACCCGACGGCCCCGGAGACATTGCAGCCCTGAGAACAGCAGCCCCCGTCAATGTCAAAGTCATCCCGCTCGCGGCGGAAGTCATCGAACGGCATCTGGGTTCGGCGATGCCAAGGAACGTCCAGTAATTGAGGCGCACAGTCGAAGGCCAAGATGCCTATCGGCTCAGCGATTCAATGACCCATCGCGCGAACTCCGCGTCCGGCTTGGCACCCTGCTTCAATACCAATCGTTCTCCTGCCTTTGATGCCTGATAAGCAGATCGCGCTGGCGCGTTAGCGTCATCGACCGCACTCGCCGAAACAACGCGATTGACTCCATTAACCAGCCCCGAAATCAATAGCGGTCGTGGTGCGATGATTGCCGCCAGATCCGAAAGGTCACCGGCCGTCACTGCACCGGGGACCACAATGTCGTGTGGGAAATGACAGGCCCCGCTTGCCAACGTCGCCCCGAATCCCAAAAGGCCACCACGTGCGGCGACAATTGCCGCGACGTCTTCTTCGTACAATCCCGCCAACAACGCCAACATGTGCCCCAACGGTTCTGAGCGATTCGGCTCGAAATCGATGCCCAGCGGAACGTCAACCGGATCATTCGCACCATTGACGGCAGCCAACGAATCGCCCCAGATGGCAATCCGCTCCGCATCAACGTCGCCCCGCTTCCGCAACACCGCCAGCACGGTGCGCAGGTCCTTCAAACGCGAACCGACCAGCGTCTGTCCCAGCATCAGTTCGCTGGACGAAATCCCCGTCGCATAGCTGCGGCGACCGCGATAATCCGAAGGTGCGGTCTCGCCGGTGCCACGCAAATCGGGCAGACAGACGACAACACCCGCGCCTAACAATGACGCGATCACGTCGCTTCGACGTTCTAACAGTTCAGCCTTGCCGCTCTGCGCGAACATCACCACGGCGGCGTACTTCTTCTTCTCCTTCGCCTTGGGACTGAGTAGAAGCAGCGGCAGTTCAATCGCGCGTTCGCCACCGATCACTATCCGTTCGACACGCCCGCCGGCAAAAGGTTCGGTCTTCTTCACGGTGACCGTTGCCATATACGGCTCGACGTCGCCCAACACGCGGCTCCAAGCCGTCCGCAACAACTTTCGTTTTTCGGCCACCGATTTTCCGTCCAACGTCTTCCGCATCGCCGCGATGCGTTCGACGGCGATTCCAGATGCCAACTCGCTGACCGATTTCAGTCGAATGCCCTTTGCCTTGGGACCTGCCAGACACAAAGTGTCGGCGGTTTCGCGGCTATCGTGATTCTCCTCGTCGGGCGGTTCGATGCCGAACCATTTCTCAAATGCCGGATCGATCAGCTTGCGATGAAACCGGCCGATGTTCGTGCAATGCGACGCCTTCGCGGAAGATAGTGTCACCTGTCCGTATCCGTGAGTGAATGCCAGACTGTCGCGAACGCCGTAACGATCGCCCCATAGAGTTTGAAAACGCTTCCAGACCGGGTCGTGCGGACGGTCCCAGGTGAACTCGTGCGCGTAGATCAACTTCCGCGGGGCGATGGAACCGACGATGACGTAATGAAAGAATCCGTCGCGGACTGACAGCCGCAAATTGCGTGTCGATTCCCAACCGCCACTGCCGGAGTAGCTCATGGTCAGCTCGGCATCGTCGCCCAGATTGGCGCGACTCTCCGGTTGTGGTCCGCCAAAGTTGAACGGCACGGCCGCCGCAATTCGCGTATCGACGGCCGCCGTCACCGCGCAGGGATCGCCTCCGCCGGCAACGGCGCCGAGCATGATGATGCGGTTCTTATCGACCCCCGGTTGCGACAGCAGCAGATCGACGCAGCGACTCAAGTCCCACACCATCCAGCCGATAAGGCTGTCGCCGGCGATGTGCAACTGCATGCCGACGTTGTAGCGGAAGTAATAATCCTGCCGACTGACGCGGAATGAGTCGGGGTAATCGTCGGCCGCGCGAAACGGGTGTTGTCGCCGTTCGCCGTGTCCCACATGATCCGGCACCACCACCACACATCCCCGCCGTGCCCAGTTCGCCCCCATCTGCTGCAATTCGCCCTGCTCTTTGGGGCGGTGGTGGCTGTGACTGATAACAATCCCCGGCATCGACTTGTTCGGCTTCTCGGGTCGATATAAGTGAGCCGTCACCAACAACCCGGGTCGACTCTCGAAGACAATGTTCTCGACGACATATCCGTCGCGTTTGTCGCTACGGGTGACGCGAACTTTCAATTCCTCCGGCGGCTCGGGAAACGAACCCAAGGAGCGCCGCAGCGCCTCGATTCGCGTCTGCGTGCTACGTTCCCACTCCGCCCGGTTCTTGATCTTCCGAAACGCAAAGACATCCTTGAGATTCCCCTCGCGCAACCGCTCGCCGACATCCTTCCCAATCATCCGCCGCAACCGTTCCCGCGTTTCCTTGCCGTCGTTTCCCTCAACGGAAATGACGTTCGCATCCAACGCACGAATGGCTGCGGCCAGTTCCGACTCGGCAGACTCAGCCAGCACGGGCGACAACCCGGCGAACATCACCGCAAGGCAACCACACAAGCCAACAGCAGCGACGGTATGAAGACGAAACATCGGCGGTACTCCCAATGCGGTTCACGAACTGGCCATCACATAGCATCGCCCCATATGGTACAGCAACACCGGCCGACAACGCACGTCATGAAGTCGCACTGCATCGATTTCATGGGAAACGAATCAAAGCCTGAAGCGCAAGAGCGTAAGCCCCAATGGGACGATAGCCAATAGCCCCTCCCGTCAGGGCGGGGACAAATTGTGATTCACAGGTCGAAAGCCCCGCAAAAGACAGCATCAAACTGGTGGCTCCGTTCGGTCGAAGCCAGCTAACCAGGCGTACGGTGCTGGCTGGTTAATCTGGCTTCGAAATGCCAAACGCCTCTGCATCTTCGCGCATGTCAGCGATTATCCGATCGACAAGCCGCCGAAGCTCGCGCTCAACCGCATCAACGTTTTTCCTTTCGTCAGGTAACATCATCCAGCAGATGCTTACGGCTTGACGCAATGACTGATCCACGGCCTGCGGACCGTGCATGGACCGCATCATTTTCGCCATTGCCTCTGGATCACCGCCATCCCCACTGGAACACTCGCTGACGTGGACAAAACTTTTGTTGCTCGGCTGTACTTCGGATTCGTCACTCATGTTTACGCTCGATGTGAATTGTTCGGACAGCACGATTCAAGGCGACATCGTGTCGCCAAGAGAGTAAAGCAATTGAACATTATTACACAATTCGTCCAAAATTCGAGACGAATATAGAGCAAAGTCGTATGCGGCCGCTCATTGTAGAATGGCAGCGATTTTGTCCCGAAGGGACAGCCGACAATTGCCCGGCAGTTTACTGCCGGGTGAACTGCGAGTTCGACGGAGAGTCCTGAAAGGACGGCTGAAACTGATCCGTCCGCAGCGGTTCAGTCGTCCCGTTGGGACTGGGGCTTGTATGCGGCGCTCACCCAGCGATGAATCGCTGGGCTATTTTCGGGTGTCCCTTTGGGACAGGGACACGCAAACGACAACAGCCCGGTTGTTTGGCACAACCGGGCTGTTGGGAATTTTTTGCGAGTCGTTAGTGAGACTCAGCCTTCGACTTTTGTTTCTCGCGTGGGGATTTTGTCTTTGACGTTGTACGCCTGACCGATTGCGCGTAACAGTTTGATCGACCACCAGGTGATATCGACTTCCCACCAGCGGTGACCGGCGGGGGCGACTGAGGGGTGGGCGTGATGGTTGTTGTGCCAGCCTTCGCCGTAAGCGAGAATGGCGACCCACCACAGGTTCTTCGACTTGTCTCGCGTCTCGTAGTTGCGGTAACCCCACAGGTGCGTTGCTGAGTTCACAAACCAAGTGCTGTGATAGGCGAAAACCATCCGCACGCAGATGCCCCACAAGAACATTGACGCTGCGCCGGCCCAGGGAGCCATTCCCATGGATGGCGCCAGGAACCAACCGGCTGCCAACGCTGCCACTCCGCTGCCCACCTGCCACCATGCGGCGGTCCGTTCGAAGAATTGCAGCATCGAATTCTCGGCATGTCCCGGCGAGTATCGTTGGAACAAAATTTGTTTCTTGTCGTTCGGCACATTGACGAACAGCCACAACAAATGCGACCACCATTTGCCGTCGAACGGCGAATGCGGATCGCCGGGCTGATCGGAGAGTTGGTGGTGCATGCGATGCACCGACGACCATGTGAGCGGCGACCCTTCGGCCGACAACGCTCCGCAAGCCATCACCACAAATTCCGCCGGCTTCTTCAACTCCATCGACTTGTGGGCCAGATAGCGGTGATAACCGAGGCAAATACCGAGGCTGGCCGTCATCCAGTGCATCACAAGCGCCACGCCCAGCCCTGCCCACGAAAAGAAAAACGGGGCGGCCAGGCAGCCGGCGTGCATCACGACCATCCAGACGAACACCACCCAATCGATGTTGTTCCAGCGAAGCCGTTCCGGCGAGAATGCCGCCCGCAGCAAATCGCGGTCGCTCTGCTGAAGCGACTCGTCGCCAGATGGATGAAGTGCTTCCTGGACCTCAAATTCGGATTCGAGTTCAGTGCCCGCAGGCGGAATGAGCGTTGTCGACATCAAAAACTCCTGACTTCTCTCGATTTCAAGGTGGTATCACAGCGGCCACGATTGCGCCCCGGCTGTCCTTTACAGCCAACAAGCCGATCGTGACCTGATGATTATCGGGAGAAGTATAAACATGACACAACAGCGGTGTGTCATACCGCCGTCACACTTGTGTCACGGTTCTGTCAAAGGACATAACTCATTCAATACAAATATGTTGTGACACAAACTTTCTGCCACAATTCGGCGTAGGGGAACCATTGCTTGTGGGGAAAACAACCCAATCGAGGTGTCTGGCGCGCGATTCTGTGAACGGGCGTCAGGCGGTTGGGCCGGAGTCGGCAAGGTCGGTGTCGGCCACGAATCGGTAGCCGGTTCCGCGAACCGAGAGGATGTGTCGCGGTTCGGCCGGGTTTTCTTCCACCAGTCGTCGGAGTCGCATCACAAAATTGTCGATCGTTCGCGTGGTGACGTCGGCATCTTCGGGCCAGACATTTTCGAGAATCTGGTGCCGCGACAGCACGATCCCCACGTTGTCGGTGAAGTACTTCAGCAGTTGCATCTCCAGACTGGTCGGCAAATGCGTGCGGTCGCCGACGGTCAATTCATGCTTGTCGAAATCGACGATCACTCCACCAAACCGGCACTGCTGCTTTGGGCGTTCCTGCGGACTCGACTCCGAAATCGCCACATGCCGCTGCAACAGGTTGCGTACACGACTCAATAGTTCCGGCAGCGCGAACGGCTTGGTCATGTATTGGTCGGTTCCCACGTCGAAAGCCTGCGCCTTGTCCTGCGGCAACGTTCGCGCGCTCAAAATTAGAATGGGGATTTGCGTGTTGGACTTGCGGATTTCTTCGCAGATTTCGTAACCGCTCATGCCGGGCAACATCAGGTCGAGTACCACGAGATCGAACGACGGTTCGGCCGTCTCGAAATGCTTCAACGCCGCGTGTCCTTCGTCGGCGACGACAGCCTCGTAGCCTTCCTGCTCGAAATTGAACTTCAGCCCGTCGGCCAAAGCCCGCTCGTCTTCGACAATGAGAATTTTCATGCCGCCGCTCTTCCGGGAAGTTCCACTTCAAATGTGCTGCCTTGCCCATCGGCTTGATCGTGAACGTTGACCTGACCTTTCAGCATGTGAGCCAGCGTCCGCACAATATACAAGCCTAATCCCGTTCCCTTTTGCGTTCGTTCCAGTTCGCTGCCGCCACGATAAAACATCCGGAAAATTTTCTTGCGAATTTCCGGCTCGACGCCCTGACCGTTGTCGCTGATTCTTGTCACGACACGGCCGCGCGACTTCACCTCAACCCGAACATCGACCGTGGGCGATTCGGCCCCGTATTTGATCGCGTTGTCGAGCAGATTGCGAAAGATCATCTCGAGTACCAGTCGCCGACCGTTAATGACTGCCGGCTGCAGGTCGAATGAGAACACGTCATCGATCGAACATTTGTGATGTGCGCAGGCCGTTTCCGCACATTTCCTTAACAAGGTCGCCAGATCGATATCTTCCGGTTCCGACTCCTGGCCGATCGCATCCAACCGTCCCACTTCCAGCAATTGACTGATAAGTTGGTCGAGCCGTCCCAGTTCGGCCTCCATCACCCGGTAGAATTCCTCGCGGCGTTCGGTGTCCAACTTGCGCATCTGCAACGTTTCCAAATACAACTGCAGCGAGGCGATTGGCGATTTCAGTTCGTGCGTCACGCTATCGACGAAATTTGCCTGCCGTTGGTTCAGTCGAATTTCCTTGATGGTCAGCACCAGATAGAAAACCAGTCCGATCAAGATCAGCGAAAAGGCGATCGTCCCCACCGTCAATGTGGCCCACCGCTCGAACTGCGCCAAAAACACGATCCACAGCACCATCAGCACGACGTTCAGCGACATCAACACCACGTTGAGTGTCACCGGCACGCGCAGGCGTCGTCGTTTTCGGAAATAGACCATGACAGGTTCGGTCGTTTTCGGTGTTTGCGATTGATTGAATGTTGGATTAAGAAGGCCGCGAATGTCGCCATTCGATCCCTCGGGCCGCAGCCCAAGGGCTTTGAGATGCGAAAATGACGAATTAATTCTCTAAAAACGCAACTCGAAAAAAACTTCCAGACTGCTATTCTCCGATATCTTCACGGAATAGCAAACGGTTGGTTGGTAGTTACGAGAGGCTCCGTCAAAACCCGGTTGTGGGCGAACTCCGCACTTAAATACAAGGAGTGTTGTGAGCCAACAGAGGGTTTTGACAGAACTTGGACTTACTTTCTGGCGGCGTAGAGGAATCCTGAATGGTTCGTTTCATCCGCAATTACATTCAACGGCACCTGCACCGCGGGAATCAATTGCTGCATGCCGTCGGCGTTCCGTTGACGTTCGTCGTCTCTGTGATCTGCCTGATTCGTGAACAGTGGTTGTGGGCGGCTGGGGCGTTTGTGGGTGGGTATTTGCTGCAATTCATCGGCCACGCCATTGAAGGTAACGACGCCGGGGAAGTGGTGTTGGTGAAGAAACTGCTGGGAAAGCCGTATGTTGAGTTCGGCCCGCTGTCAAAAGAGTCAAAGTTTGACGAATAAACCGCCGATACCAATTGCAACGGTTCTGCCGCCTGCGCAGGTGTTGCTGGCGCTGCGCCGTACGTGCAACGTGTGTTCGTCGCATCGAAAATGCAGACGGCCGCGCAAATTACGGGGGTGCCTTTCCCAAAGGGGATCGGCGATTTGCGAATATCTGGCGGAAGGAACGCACCGATGCGACGGTGGCAGACAATCCTCACTGCATTCATTCCGCTGACGGCGTGCCTGGCGATCGGCTGCCTGGAGCACAATGAGAAACTGCACTATCTCGGCGACGCCGAACTCCAACATTACAAGCACGAAGCAACAACGATCGACTACGCCGACGTGCACGAACCGGTCGCCGATACCGTGCGCGGTTCCAGCAAACCCCGTACACTGGGCGACCGCCAGAAGGACGAACTCTGGAACCTCCCGCTGATCGAGGCACTCCACGCTTCACTCAACAATAACCCGGTCATTCAAAGTGGGACCGTCGTTGGCATTGGAGCGAAAACAATCCTGAACAATCCGAACGCCGCAACGTCGGTGCTCGACCCGGCCATCCAGGAAACGGGTGTTCTGTTTGGTGGCCGCGGTGTCGAGGCGGCACTTGCCGACTTCGACACACAGTTCTCCACCTCGATGCTGTGGGGCCGCGACGAATCCGTCCAGAACAATCCGTTCACATCGGGCGGCTTGGCACCGGGCAATACCCTCGTCACCGAGTCGGGAACGTTTCGATCGCAGCTGCAAAAACAATTTGCTCACGGTGGAACGTTTCGCATCGGTCACGACTGGGACTATGTTGGAACGAACAGTCCACTGGCCCTGTTTCAGTCGTCGTATCGAGGCAATGCCCGTGTCGAATACCGGCACCCACTCTGGGCAGCATCGGGAGCTGAGTTCACACGCATTGCCGGGCCGCAGAATCCGAATTTCGGAGGGATCACCGGTGTCAGCCAGGGCGTCGTCATCGCCCGCATCAACAACGACATAACCCTTGCAGACTTCGAAGCGGCCGTCCGTAATGGACTGCGCGACGTCGAATCGGCCTATTGGAATCTCTACCTGCAATATCGGCTGTACGATACCTCGGTCACGGCGCGCGCCAGCGCGCTACGGTCCTGGCGTGACGCAAAAGCCAAGCTGGATCTCGGTGGAGGTGCCAACCCCAATGAACGATTCACGCCCGCCGATGAAGCGCAAGCACGCGACCGCTACTACGAAACACGTGCCGCCGCCGAAACCGCGTTAAACAATCTTTACACCGCCGAAATCAACTTGCGGCGACTGATGGGCCTGCCGATGAACGACGGTCGCATCATTCGGCCCACCAACGAACCGACGACCGCTCCCTTCAACCCCGATTGGCGAAGTAGCATTGCCGATGCACTCACGCATCGCCTGGAACTGCGTCGGCAGGGTTGGAGCATCAAGAGTCTGGAATTGCAGCTGCAAGCGGCCAAGAGCCTCACGCATCCGCGCTTCGACTTCGTTTCCGCCTACCGCAGGAACGGCTTCGGCGACGACCTGTTCGCCAGAAACGATTCCGACCCGTTCACTCGTCAGGGATTGGGCAACTCTTATGAGACAATCGCACAAGGAGCGCAGGACGGCTGGAACCTTGGATTTGAGTTCTCTGTCCCGATTGGCTTTCGCTCGGCCCTGGCTCAGGTTCGCAATTACGAACTGCGTCTCGCCAAGGCCCGCCAAGTGCTCCAACTGCAGGAACGGGAAATCAGCCATGATGTCGCATTGGCATTTCAGGATCTCGCCGCACAGCATGCCACCGCGAAAAGTAACTTCCACCGCATGAATGCCGCGAGAGACCGTGTGCGGCTGGTCGAAATTCGATTCAAAGAAGGCGACGAGAAACTCGATCTCGTACTGCGGGCACAGACGAGTTCAGCCGACGCCGAACGCGCGTACTACAACAGCCTTGTCGAATACAATAAGGCCATTTCCAGCTACCATTTCGCCACCGGCCAACTGCTGGAATACAACAACGTGCATCTGTCGGAAGGTGAATGGGAACCGGCGGCTTACGAAGAATCGCTGAGACGAGCTTGGGCGCGCAGCCACGGCATTCCCAACAATCTGCTGCATGCCGAGCCGGAAGTCTTTGCACTGCCCGGTTACACACCTGAGGTCAATTTGGATGCCGACTCCAATCCCTTCGGCGAAGAGCAACTCCCCCAGGATGATGTCGCGCCGCTCCTCGTTCCCGCACCGGAAGGCGAGCGACCACTGCCCGATGAAAGCTCAACATCGTTCAACACTCCCTCACTCGACTCGACCTCGGGGACAGCGGAGGTCGTTGGCGCTGTGATTTCTCCCGCGTCTGATGAGACGCCGGCGCAGCCATTGCCAGAGAATCTTCCGGAAGTCCGCACGTCTTCGCGGCCGGCACTCCCCGAGATTCCACGCCTGCAACCGGCACCATTTAACGAGATTGAATAGCCGCCAACTTTCCGGATGTTCAGTAGTACGTTACTATGGCGTTCTCTTGATTGCGGGTCGGCGCGCCTTCCGGTCGCAAGGTGCAGACCGGCGGGGCCAGCGAATCATTTCGACAATCTCGCGATTGATTGTCCTATTGTGATCCGTTCGCCCCAAAAGTTTACGTGGCGGCCCGTCTGGGTGATTTTGAAATCATCGGTCGATTAATAGTAACCCGAAGCGTAAGCGAGGGCTGAAAATGAGTCCTCGCTTACGCTTCGGGTTACTGTGCAATTCGCCGAACTAAGATAGCAACAAATTTACGCAACTGCCTTCGCCCAAACAGGGCCAATTGGGGACTGCACGTGGCGTCTATTGAACGTGTGCAACGGCTGCTGAATTTGGTCGGATTGTTGCAATCGGGACGGAATTTTAATTCCGCGCAGCTGGCCGACATCTGCCAGGTCAGCCGTCGCACGGTCTTTCGCGACATCAAGACGCTGCAGGAATCCGGCGTTTCCGTCAGCTTCGACGAAGAAAAACAAGGCTATTCGCTACCGCAGACGTCGTTCCTGCCGCCGGCCGAACTGACGCTCGAAGAAACGATTTCGCTGCTGCTGCTCTGCCACGAGTTGGGCGGTCAAACGGGCGGCGTTCCGTTTCAGCATCCGGCGCGCTCCGCCGCATTGAAATTGCTCAGCAACCTGCCCCGCCATCTGCGCGACTACGTTGGCGAATTGACCGCATCGATGGCAGTCGGCCCCAACCCACATAATCCGCTCGACGAAGCCAAGCCGTTCTATCAGCAATTGCTCGACGCGCTAGCCGAGGACCGCCAGATTCGCATTGGCTATGATAGCCTGTTTGAGCAGAAGGAAATCTCAACGTTACTGAGTCCGTATCGCGTTTTCTTCCACCGTCGCAGTTGGTACGTTGTCGGTCGGTCGTCGTTGCACCGCGCCGTGCGAACATTCAACGTGGGACGCATTCTCAAGGCCGAAACGCTCGACTCGACTTACGAGACTCCCCCACGTTTCAGCCTCGACCGACACTTCGGCAACGCCTGGTCGATGATTCGCGAACCGGGAGAAAGACACGATGTGATCGTCCGATTTCAATCGCTCGTCGCGAGAAATGTCGCGGAGATCAATTGGCACAAAACGCAGAACACCGTCTGGAATGACGACGGCACGCTCGACTTCCAAGTGACCGTCGATGGGCTGGGTGAAATCATGTGGTGGATTCTCGGCTACGGCAAACATGCTGAAGTCATTCGCCCCACCGCCTTGAGGAAACGCATTCAAGAGCAAATTTCAGCAATGCAGAAAACGTATGCAGGCAAGACACCGAAAGCCGAAACAAAAACGCGGAAGCGGAAACCGTAGCAATTCAGATCCCCCCCCAAACGAATGGTAGCCGCGACTCGAAGAGGAACGCTCCGCTGCCACTTGGAGAGCAACCATGAAAATCGCCGTCGGTCAAATGTGGCAGGAAACCAACACATTCAACCGAAATCCAACATCACTCGATGACTTTGAAAACTGGGGGATTGCCGTCGGTCCCGACGTTGTTGGGCAATACGGACAAACGGGCGAGTTGGGTGGGTTTCTCGATGCATGCAGCGAGTGGAACCCGGCGATTGAATTTGCAGGACTGGCGCGATTCGCCTGTTGGCCGTGGGGAGCGGTTGATGGAAATGCCTGGGAACAAATCCAGTCTCACTTCCGCCGTCAGTTGGAAGCCGCGCTGCCTGTCGATGCCGTCTTTCTCGCGCTGCACGGAGCCATGTCCTCCGATGGCGAAAACGACCTGACCGGTGCGCTGCTCGAATTTGTCAGAAACTTGGTCGGTCCCGATGTCCCCATCGTCGGCACGCTCGATCTGCATGCCAACATCACCGACCGGATGGTGCACAACGCCGATCTGCTCGTCGGTTACCACGCCTGCCCGCATCTGGATTCGTTTGAAACTGGTCAGCGGGCGGCAGCCGGTCTGCGGAAAATGCTCGAAGAAAATGTCCGCCCCGTCACGTACAGCCGGAAGCTGCCGATGATCACGGCGGCCGAAAACCACAACACGTTCACCGGAATCCCCGCGCCGCTGTATCGTCGGCTGGAAGAGTTGGAACGCGATGCCGACGTGCTGTCGGCCGGCCTTTATATGGCCATGCCCTGGTTCGACGTCCCCAACCTCGGCTGGACTGTGACGCTGACGACAACCGGCAAGAAACCACGCTGGAAAACGGCCGTCAACCAACTTGCCGAGGAGTGCTGGGACATCCGGGCCGACATGGAAAACGTGGAACGCTACGAACCGCGCGACGCCGTCGATCGAGCGCTCGCACATGGCAGACATCCAGTCGTCATTGGCGACGGAGCCGACGCCACCAACAGCGGATCACCCGGCGATCAGGTGCATTTGCTCAAGGAGTTTCTCGCACGCGACCACATTCCACACGGTGCGCTAACATTTCTCGTCGATCCCGACGCGGTCAACGTCGCCCGTCAAGCCGGCGTCGGTCAAACCTTCCAGGCAACCGTCGGTGGCGGCTTCGCTCCCGAGTATTGTGAGCCGCTTCCGTTTCGCGGCACTGTCGAGCGGCTGCTCGACGTCGATTTCGTCCTCGACGGACACATTGGCAAGAACATGCCAATTCACATGGGCAAGGGAGCGGTTGTCACCAGCGGCAACGTCACCGTGTTGTTCGTCGAAAAGACCGGCCCCGGCAGCACGCCCAGTCTCTACGAAACCGCCGGCCTCGATCCGCGAACATTTGGAATCGTTGTCGCCAAATCACCGTCCGGGTTTCGCGCCGAATACGAACCGTTCGCCGCGAAGATCCTCTCGGCCGATTGTCCCGGCTGCGCGTCGGCCAATTGGCCACGGCTGAATTTCTTTCGTGTCGATCGCCCGTTGTGGCCACTGAATCAGATCGAAAGCCCAACCGACGCAAAATGGTGCGGCGGCGTTCGCGTCAGCTGAATTGATAAGGATGTATCAATCCTCGGCGGTTGGCCGTGAAACGACTACGACTGTTCGGCGGACGACGTCAGCTTGTCCATCCAGCGCTGCACCTGCAAGGCGTCGTGGTAGGTCGCGCCGACCGGCACCGCCTCACTGCCGCGCACCACGCGACAGAAACATCGCAATTCTTCGGCCATCATGCCGGTCGCGCCTGCAGGTTCTGCGCGAATCTCCTGCGCCATCGGCCACTCCGCCTGTTCACCCCAGACGTCGATGGGCCGAGGGTTCGGATCGATTCGCGCCGCCCAGCCGTCGCCGAAAACTTCGGTGCGATCAATCCCGCGCGGCGGCATTCCCGCCGGTGTGAGATACGACGCAGCAAACGAGGCCACCGGTCCGTCATCCCAACACAATTGGGCAATCGCCAGGTCGATATCGCCGCCGGCCGTACGGTGGTATTGCGCGCTGAAATGAGCCGGTTCCGCCCGCTCCAATAGAACTTGCACGGCGTAGAGGTCGTGAACCATCGCAGCGTGCAGCGGATTCTCGCCGCGAAAGTCCTGAAGAATACTGGCCGGGCGATGACGCACACAATCGATATAGCTGATCGCGCCGCGCTGCCGCACTTCGTCGCGCAGTTGGCGAAACTCGCTGTTAAACAGAACAATGTGCCCAATCATCAGGTTGCTGGAATCGGCTTGCAGCAACGGCGCAAGACTATTCGCTTCAGTGAGATCCTCGGCGATCGGCTTTTCCAACAGTACGGTCTTACCGGCTTCCAGCAGCGCTCGGGTCACTTCAACATGCGAAGCGGTCGTGCAGGCGACGACCCATGCCTCTGCTTGCGATTCGTCGATCGCCTTCTGCAAATCGGTCCAACCTCGTACGCCGGGAAGTTCGTCGGCCAAAGCGTCGAGACTCTCTTGCCGGCGCGCCACCAAGGCGACAAGTTCGGACTCCGCCAAACGGGCAAGAGTCAGCGCATGAAGTCGGCCGAAACGCCCCAACCCAATGACGCCGATTTTGACAGGAGACATGTCGTGATCATTCGGAATCTAGTGTCATGAAATCCGCTTGCGGTTTCGCGGCCCATTGATGCCTTTTCACCCGCGAAACCGCAAGCGAGGCGGCGAAAACTAAACGATTTCGATCATCGTCGATCTACACTCTCATCATTTTTCCAGGCAATAGAGCATTTCCTGGCGTTTATCGTCTTGCCGTTTTGCGACGCGCAGGTAGACGCGACCGCCGCAAATTGTCGGCGTCGCAAACATTTCGTCGCCCAGCTGATTCTCGGCCACAAGTTCAAACTCGTTGGACTGAGCCTTGAAGATGAATGTCTTGCCGCCCTCGTTGGTAGCAAAAATGTTCTTGCCAACCAGCACCGGCGAGGAAGTGAACCCTCCGCCCAGACGGTGCTTCCACATCTCACGACCGTTTGCGGCCTTGAAGCACATGGCAACGCCCGCATCGGTCACCGCGTACAAGAATCCCTCGCTGATCAACACCGATGGCACATACACGCGAACTTTGTTCTGCCAGACGACCTCACCGGAACCATCTGCGCGGATGGCGGACATGTGATTTCGCGGGTATCCGCCGCTGGTGATAATCAAGTTGCCGTCGGTCACTGTCGATGTCACGCACTCGGTCGTCGCGCCTTCGATCTCCCACAGCTTTTTTCCGCTTGCCGGTTCAAAGGCGGAGACCAAATCACAGCCGGTCAGCAGAAGTTGATCGCGTCCGCCAACGTGCAACACGATTGGTGAAGCATAATTCGGAGTCTTGGGGCGATCTGATTTCCAAACGATCTTCCCTGTTGCCCGCCCCAACCCGGCGACTGCTCCGCCGCCCTTGTTGTCTGCCGTCACAATCAGCAGCGAACGGTACACCGCCGGCGAGGAACCGTATCCTTGATGGACCACGTAGTCGCTGATTTTCGTTTGCCAGAGCTGTTTGCCGGCTCGGCTGAGGGCCGTGGTGTAGACGGCACCGTCGTTCACAAAATTGATGAAGACCCGCTGGCCGTCACAGGCGACGCTGGAAGAGGCTTGCGAGGCTTTTCCGTTCCCCTTAGTGGCAAGACCACCGCGATGGACGGTGGTGTTCCACAATTCCCGACCGGTTTGTCGGTCGTAGCAAACGACCGCTTGCACGCCCGCTTCTTTGTCGGCTGTCGCCAGAAACACCTGATTCCCCACCACGGTTGGCGATCCATGACCTCGGCCGGCAACCGGAATCGCCCACCGGACATTCTGCGACTCGCTCCACTTCAACGGCGGGTGTTGGTCGGGCGCAGCAATTCCATTTCGATTCGGGCCGCGCCACCACGGCCAATCCGTCGCTGCCAACGTGACGGAGTTCGCGGCAGGTTTCGCCGATGGTTCTGCCGCCAAAACGCGATCAGTCAGACAAGTCAACAACCACATTGCAGCAACGAGACACAGGCGTCGAATCATGGATTCTCTCTCATCGAGCGGCCCCGTTTGCGGGACGTGTCGGCGACATGCCCTTCGCGCTCACCTGGCGCAAACACTGTGGCATGAATTCGCAGTCAGTCCAGCATACCGCAGGGGAAGCCGAAACACGAGGAGTCCGCCCGCTTCAACCACACTGCCGGGGCGCTATGTGGACTTTGTCGAATTCGCGGACTTGCCGCCACGACGACTGCGACGGCGACCGGAAGACGACCTGGATGACGTCCCACTCTGCGTTTCCGCAGGCTGCTTGTTCAACAGGTAGGACATCGCCTCTTCCCAAGTGGGAATCTTGCTGGCAGACGATTTTCGCTCTCCATCGGCATCGGTGTCAGCACCGACGTCGACGTCATCCGGATGCCCATAACCACTGCCCGAATCGTCGTCGCCGGAGTCGTCGTCGCCGGAGTCGTCCGGGTCGGTCGAAGTTTCCGCCTCAACGGTCGTCGTTGGTTGTTCTTCCGCGTCGGGCTTTGCAGCCGGTTTACGTCGCCGTCGTGAACGCCGCCGCGGGGAACGCCGCTTTTCGGGCGTTGCTTCGGCATCCTGCTCTTCCGAGTCCGTTGCCGATTCTTCGGCTGCGACAGCCGGCAATTCCACATCGGCTTCGGCCGGCTGTTCTTCTCTCGTTTCTGTTCCGGTTTCCGTCGCTCCCTCTGCCCCGTCACCCTCATCCGTGGTCTCGGCGGGTTTTCGGGTGGGACGACGACGTCGACGACGACGCCGATGCTTGGGTCGAGCTTCGCCTTCTTCTGACTCGCCGCCCGCATCGCTCGTGGTCGCCGTCTCACTTGCTGCTGTATCAGCCGTGGCAGTTTCAGCCGTGGCTGTCTCGGTTGTGGCGGCGGCATCGTTGTCGGTCGTCGAATCGTCTTCCACCGAACTCGCTGCTTCGTCGTTCGTTAAACCGACACCGAAATCTGAGTCGTCTACATACTCATCGCGAAATGCGGCCGCCGACTCACCCGCGACATCCGTCTTTTCGAATCGACCACGATCCACTGGTGCGACAGGTTCGGGGGAACTCTTTTTCGCTGCCGGAGCCGACCTTCGCGGTGAACGCGATTCCGGTTTCGGCTTCGCAGCGCGCGGCTCGTCCCCCCAATCCCAAGTGTTCAATGCATCCCAGAAGGTATCGGGCTCTTTTTCGCTGGATTCGTCGGCTGACGTGTCTTCGGAGACAACCTCGTCCGAATCATCATCCTCTTCTTCAACGTCGTCGATTTCGTCGAAAACGTCGAAAACGTCGAACGGATCAGCCGAATCGTCGGGAACATCCGCAGCGTCCGCCTCGATCGATGCGGCCTCAACCACCTCTTCGATCGGTTCCTCGTCCTCCGCAGCGGGCGTCTCCTCCGCCGCGGCCGGCAATTCGGGCGGCGGCTCGCTCGACTTGGTGAAGTTGATACCGAAAAGATTCTCGGCCAGTTTTGCCCAGGAATCTTCTTCTCCGGGGGAATCGCCCGGCTTAAATTCAATTGTCATACCGGGAAATTACCGTCCACCGCGCTGATTTGCAAGAGGAGTGAGATTTGACAAAGGTCGATCATGGCTGCCGTCTGAGCACTTTTTAACCTTCTGCGGGCGGCTTTGCTGGATCGGCAGACGGGGGATTCGGTGCTTCAACCGGGGGTTGCTCACTGACATCCTTATCCTTGACCAAATCGGCTCGCGACATCCGCAAAGTCTCAAAACTCTCGGCGGAAATCACATAGTACCACGCCTCAAAGCGGTCGTTCAGCTGTTTGACCTGCTTCTTCCCCTCTTCCACCTTCTTCTCGTAGGCCGCTTTGTCATTTTTAAACTTGAACTTCTTCAGCGTGTAGTCTTTCATCGCCTGATCGTATGCGGTCTGTTCGGGCGATTTCTTCTCATCGTTTGCCCCATCTTTCTTGGCGTCGTCTGCCGCAGCTGCTGATTTTTCGTCGGCCCCGTTCTCGCCCTTGGGCTGGCCTTCTTTTTCTTTGTCGCCGGACTTCGGCGCGTCGGCCGCTGGTTTCTTCGGTGCCCCCTCCTCATCCGGCTTTGTCGGCTCAACGGGTGCGACTGGCTCATCACCAATGGATTCTGTGTCGAGCTCTACACGGACCAGCACATAACGACCTTCCTGTACATCTTCGTCGGGATTCAAGTCGCCCTTCTCGCCCGCTTTTGCTGTCTCGGCCTTCTTCTCCTTTGCACCGTCGGCAGGTTTCTTTTCCGCCGCACCGAATTCGATGTCGTCCAGGCTTCCCTCGAATCGATTGCCAAAGTGCAGGTTATAAACGACGCCCGCCTTCGTGGTCGCGATCAACTCACCTTCGCGGGCCGAAAGATAGGGCTGCCCCTCAGCGTTGGCGAAGATGCCAAATCCCTTATCCATCAATTCTCGCACTCTCTCACGAGCAAACTCCTGCGCTCGCCGCGGATCGCCTTGCAGGTCTTCGGGAATATCCAGCGTGAAATCGGCCTTGATACCAGGCGGCTTGGGACGCACACCGATAATCTTCAACTCATCGACGGCGTTGACGACATTGGCAACCGACGCGTTGTCGAATTCCTCGACGCCATCGTCTAAGTCTTCGAGCTTCCAGTCGTTCCCGCCTTCCTCCCGCGAGAGTTGCACCGTCTCTTCGCCGGTCTGCTGCTCACTTCTGACCGGCCCCAAGGGGGTCTGCACAACCTTTTCTTCGATAACCGGTTTACTGGATTTCAGTGCGACCAAATCGGCGCCGGTCAATTTCAGGAGGTCTGGTTCGATCCAGTCGGAGAATTTCGTCGATAGACTGACGCTGACGGTCGAACGGTAGGTCTCATTTTCCTTGGGGACGCGCACGTAATATTGATTGGCCTGTCCCTCGACCTGATTGCCGATAATTAAATCGACCAGCTCTTTTGCGGAATCGTCGTACAAGGTGATCCGCTGACCGCGTCCACGCAGGGCCGTCGATGTTTCATCGAGCGGATCGATCACGCCGTAGCGTTCGTGTTCGGCCTGCCTGCGGCCGGCGACGGCTTCGCGTTTCACACCCATCACCGAGGCGGCCGTCTCCGCCAGTCGCTTCTTCGCTTCAGCCGGATAATCGTGATGTGAGGGGATCCGCCAGCTGTCACCGTCTTTTTCGACGGTAAACACCTGCGACTCTTTTTTCAAATCGTCGTAGGCGGCAACCCGTAACTTCGCCGCCTTCTCCGGCTCGGTGAAGGTCGGATTAAACTCCTGCCCCACCAGATCAAACCCGGACAGATCGGCCGGCTGCATTGCTCTGTCGGTAAGGTAAGCCGCGACGGCAAAAAAGACGGCCACACCCGCGTAAATCAGCGTGCGAATCGATGCACTCATCGAACCACTTTCCAATCTTCTCTAGTTCAAAAAAAACGACAAATTCTGCAAACGCAGTCTCTTGATCCAATTTTTTCTTAATCTTCATCATATTCTTAATCATAATCCTCTAGCATCGCATCGACGCCTAACCGCGTTTCGAAGAGATTAAGATTGTGATTAAGACTTACTTCGACGCACCATCTAAAGGGCTGACTATCGCCTTACCGAACGGCTCGGTTGGATCGTGCTTTCCTCGCGGTAGGCGCGGATCCCCAACATGAGCACGCCAAGCATAATCGGCGGGATCGGCGGCAGCAAAATGGCCCACCAGCGAATCCGCGTCTGCAGCGATTCGACCTGACGACGTTCTTCGCCTTTCAAGCGGTCGAGCGCCTGTTGTTTCTCCTGTTCGATTTCCTCTTTCTTCTGCTTCAACCGCTGCGTTGCATTCTCTGCGGCCGTGAAGAGCCGCTGAATCGCCAAGCCGGAATCGTCGGAGCCGAGATTATTCTGAGCTTCGTCCAATTGGCTTTGGATCGTTTCGATTTCCTCTTTCCATTGTTTCTGTCGGCGTTCTTCTTCCTGCTGACGCTGCTTACGGAATCCGTTCACCTGCTCCTGAATCTCCGTTAGCGGCCGCATTTTTGCTTCGCGATTTCTCAGATCGATCATCGCCTCGTCGCCAGCGAGCAAATCGACCGAGTTCAATACGAAGTCCACGTTGTCCAATTCCAATTCGTAATCGAAACCGCGGCGGAGAATATCGGACAGGCTGTAAAGGCAGTAATCCGAAACGATGTCGATGTCGGAAACGTAGACGACATTCAGCCCATCTTTTTTCTTGCTGTGAATGTGAGCGGCCAGTGTGTGAGCGTCTTCATCGCGAATTCGCACGGGATCGCGTTTCGGCTGCGGGCCGGCAAACGGATTCCCTTCTTCCATCATCTCGCTCCACTTCAAGACGCCCGAATTCGCACCCGTGCGCAACAGCGGCTCAAATTCCAGATCCGTATCGTTGCCAACCTGCATAAATCGGCCGGGGAACAACGCCAGCATCTGAGTGAACCCTTTGGTGATTTTGCTCTTTTGGCTGATGGCCGAAGGAACGCCGCTTTCCGGACTGATGAAGACAAATTCCGGCGGGATCAGGCGTTCGATTTTTGGATGCGGATTGAAATAATCAAAGACGACGACCAATTCGCCGCTCCACGGTTTCGAGATCGAACTGTCCCACATGATCCCCAACGCCTTCATTAACGATGTCGCTTTGCCGCCGTCGGCTCGCGGTGTTGGTGGAGGCCCTTGTTGGCCCATTGGGCCGCCCGGCGGACGCTTCGGCACCATCGGGGCATGTTGCAAACCAACGGTGACCGGCATCGGATCGTCGAAGATCATCGTTGGGGTACCCGCTTCAATCGCATCGACGAATCGCGCCATCTGCGGCTGTGAAAGCGAAGAAGGCAGCACCGCCAACAGCACGTCGAAACTTCCAAAACCAATCAGATCTTCACCCTGCAGGACGATGGTCGAGCTATGCGAGTTGGCATCATCGCTCACGCGCCATTTGCTTCCGGCCTTAACAACCTTGACGGCCGCTCCGGTAGCCAGCTCGACGTTCTTGCCGGCGTAAGCCTTACGAATCTCCTCGTTGAGATCCCCTTTGTCCAGGCCGGTGACATGCTTGGCCTTCAAACGGAACAGTTCCAATTCGGGCTGTTCATCGTAGGGCAAATCGGGAGAAATTCCCGCGACGTCGTATTGCTTGCGCAGCTCGCTGACAATTTGCCACGGCGGCAAACTCCGAAACGAGCTGCGATCGAATCCGCCAATAACCGAGGCATCGGTCGCCAACACGCCAACGGTTCGCCGGTTCTTTCCCGAGACGGTTCGCACCGATCGGGTTAACTCGTACTCCAACGGCGTATCGACATCGAATGCGGAAATCACCACTTCATCGTTTGGACTGGAGATTACGGCCCCCAGGTAGAATTCGGTCAATTCAAACCGCCCGTCGCGCTCCGATTGAATCTGCCGTTTTGCGATTCCGAATGTCCCCGCTTCCTCAGCAGCGCGGCTATAAGCATCGCCCACAGAGACGATGCGAACTTCCACATTTTTCCCGCCGAGACGACTGTACTGCTGCAACAGACCTTCCAGCCGCTTTCGCACGGGAATGAATTCCTGCGGAACGCTGTCGCTCAGAAATGCCTGAATGGTCACCGGCTGCTTTTCGTCGACTGCCGCCAGTAAGTCGCGAGTCGTATCGGTCAACGTATAGGCGTTGTCGGCGGTCACGTCGGCCCGCAGTCCCATCGCATCGGCGGAGACGCGGGTCATCACATTCGCGCTGGTCAGAATCACAATCAGACAGGCTGTTCGGAACACATATTGCAACCCCATGCCGGTTTTCTGGTTAGCGCTCCAGTGCCGCTTGGTAATCACCACATGGTTCATGTAAAGCATGAATGCCGTCAAGCTGCCGAAGTAAATCAGCCCGCTCAAGGGAACCATGCCCAGACCGAACTCACGGAATTGCTCGCTCAAACTCAGCTGGCCGAATTCGAGCGACGCGATGAAATCGAACACGTGCCGCACGCCCCCGCCGAACCACTTCACAATTGCGTTATCAAAACTCAGCAGCCAAACCGCAACACCATCGACGACGGCAAACATCTGCACGATCTCGCGCATAAAGACCGGAATCGCGCACAAAATCACGCCCAACACGAATGCAACCGTCGAGCTGCTTGTTAACGAAGAAGCAAACATTCCAGCGCTGACCAATGCGGCACCCGCCAGCCAGTAGCCAACATACGTGGCAAACAGCAACCCCCAATCGGGATCGGCGTACAAACCCAGCACGAACAATTGGCCCAGCGAGAAAACGAGCGCGATCGAATAGACAGCGAGGACGGAAAAATACTTGCCCAACAGAATTTCCACATCGCTAACCGGCAACGTGAATAACAATTCCTCGGTCCCAAGTTTCTTCTCATCCGCCCACGCGCTCATTGTGATCGCCGGCACAATGAACAGCAGCAGCCACGGAAACACTTCGTTCAATTGATCGAGCGTCGCCACGTTGTTCGCGAAGAATTCCGGCGTATAGGCGTACGATGCCATGGCAAGCACGAATACCACAATGAACAGGTATCCCAGCACGCCGGAAAAATAGGCGGCAACATTGCGGCAAAAAACCGCCCAGATCACGTGACAACGCAACATTCCGGTAACTCCGATTTATTCGCTTTTCAATCCAGCAATGTGAATTTCAATACAATAACAGACAGTCCAATGAGGACTTCAAACTCTATCCCACATTTGTTAATTCGCGGAATCGTTGTTCCATGTTGTGCTGTCCGCCTTCCATGTCGTCAATCGATCCATCCAGCACAACGCGACCTTCGTCAATCAAAATCACGCGACTGCAGACGGCCCGAACTTCCTGCAAAATATGGGTCGATAGCAAGATCGTCTTTGTCTTCCCGAGGCTGATAATCAACTCGCGTACGTCGTGAACCTGGTTCGGATCAAGGCCGCTGGTTGGCTCATCGAGAATCAACACTTCCGGGTCGTGCAGCAATGCCTGCCCCATTCCAACCCGTTGACGAAACCCGCGCGACAACTTTCCGACCGGTTTGCCCCACACGCTATCGAGAGCGCAATGTTCGGCGACGTATTCCATCCGCTGCTTCAACAGGGCGCCGCTCATGCCGCGCGCCCGCCCCAGATATCGCAAGATGCCGCGGGGCGTCATCTCGTTGTACAGTGGCCCGTTTTCGGGCAAGTAACCAATCAGTCGGCTCGCCTCGATGCGATTCTTCGAGACGTTGAAGCCACCAATGTTCGCCTCTCCGGCATTCGGAGCGAGAAAACCGGTCAGCAGTTTCATTGTGGTCGATTTGCCCGCGCCGTTCGGACCCAAAAATGCCGCCACCTGACCAGCGGGGACCGAAAACGTCACGTCCTGAGTCGCAACAAACGGGCCGTAGTACTTACTTAGCCCGCGCGCCTCAATCATCGTCTTCGCAGTACCGCCACCGGACGACTGCTTTCCTTGTGCGTTCATGAATGGCCTCACCCGGCATCGCCGGTCGAACAAAAAATCAAATGTGGAAAAGGCAAAAGGGGAAAGACGTTTCTTATCTTTCTACTTATACCTTTCACCGGTCGGCCCGACTATCAACCAGCAGCGGCCGACTTCAGATAATTCATACGACAATCTTTAATCGTGCCGTTGGAGTATGTCCAGTCAACCGGCACAAAAACGAGACCATCCGCGACGTGTTGGCGCAGAATCTCGCAGAACCTGACCGTGACTGAGCATGAAATGAGAACAACGAGAGGTGAAGCTTTGGGTGGTTTGCGTTGATTCGGGTCCCATCGAGCGATGGATCAACGACCGGCGCGTCGCCAGAATCTTGACATCGACGGTATCGCCTCTAAAGGCGGCCAGAGCCGGGGGTCTCAGAGGTCGTCACCCGTTCAATGGTAACACCGTCGCGACCGTCGAGTGCCTCTTTCAGCTCTTCGGCAAGCTGTTCGCCCTGCTGCCGCTCGAAGGCGTGTACATCCTTCAGATACCGGGGATCCTCCTGCAGGTCCTCAACCCGGTCGATTTTCCAGCGTGCCGCCTCTCCCCGCTGCAGGTAGACAGTGGGCTGTACTTCGTAACCGTCCTTTTCAATGGTCACGCTGGCAACAGCACGGTCACCGTTGATCTCCATCTCGCGAATGCGGTAGGACATGCCCCTCTGTCTTTTCCAGGCATTTTCGCCCCCAGCCCGCGTCGATGGAGCATCGGCCACAATTCGACGATCAGGGGTGAGAAGCCCGAGCATGGCGTCGCGATCACCCGCTTGGATGGCTGCCATCAAGGAATGCACGACCGATTCCGCTGCACGGGAGTCGAACCAGCGCTGCACGCCGATGGCTACGGCGAACAGGCCAACAGCGATGACAAACCCGGCTATCACCCTGCGAACCACGCCGACCGCCTCTCCCGCCGCCAAATGCGGCGTTTACTGCTCTAACACTGGCGCTGTGTGCAAACGCCCGGTCCATCAAAATGGCTCCAGGCTCGACGAGCAATCATGCACTCAAGCGCTGGGACGCAGATGCGAGAACGAAGAAATCACTTCATACAAATCGGTAGAAACCCGTACCTCATCGTTTATGAAGTCGCTCAGCCAGGTGCGATCCTCTTGGCTGGCGTCGGTGAGCGCCTGTGTGATGTCACTCAAACGGACGGTCACCTGTGGTTCGATGCTCGAGCCACCCTGCTCGTCGCCGATAAATAACCTCAATCGTGGCTGCATACACTTGCCCTTCCATGAAAAGGCGACCGTTGCCGAACCCGCCGACGCAACATCTCTGTATGTTGTGCGACGACTCGGATTCCCCTAACTCCGAGTATCGGCCACTCGGTTGTGCCACCTTGACAGAAAATCGCAATTGCAGGGGTCAAGACTCGTGTCCGGTGTGCAGCAGTCCGCACGGTCGAACCGACCGGGTGCGGACGCTCACTTGGGATGGAGCGTTCTACGCACCTTTCTGCGACAAACCTACTACGTCAGCGCTGGTAAATCGGTAGGTAGCCGTTGTCGATCTGCAGGACCGTCGCGTTGATGGCCGTGGTGTAAACGGGGCCGACATGCCCCTCTTTCCATGCCCCCGAAGCCGACTGCTTCCGGATGATGTCCTGCCCAACTCCCCCAATGTACTTCTTCCACTTCTCGTCGCCCATGCGATAGATGACCTGCGAGAAGTAGTAGTGCGTGTAATGCCAGTGTCCCGATTGACGCCGCGTCGAGTTTCCCGGCCAGACGTTCTTTTCACAGAATGCGAGCAACTTCTTGGCGTACGGCGACTTGTACTCTCCCGAGTTGAACAGGCACGCGATTGCCGCCGCCGTAATTGGAGGACGCGGCCCACCACCTCGAATGCTGTATTGCACGCCCCCCTCCGGCGTCGTGCAGTCCTGAATGTATTTCACCGCGCGTTCAATAATCTTCTTGGATACCGGAATACCGGCATTGCGGCAGGCCCGTAACCCCTGCACCTGCGTGATGCAGGTCGACCCCTCGTCAAAGTCGTTCCCATCCTTGGCCGACACGTATCCCCAGCCACCACGCGTCGTCTGTGCGCTGGCGCTGAAAATAACCGCGTTGGTCAGCACACGTTTCAACTCCGCACGCCGTTCGGCGTCTTCCTCTTCGCCATAAACCTGCGAGAGAAACAACATCGAAAAACCGTGACCGTATGTGTAGTGATAGTCGTTCTTGTATCCGATCAGCCCATTCGGCCGTGCCAAGCCAAGCAGGTAATCGACGGCCAGCCGGATGTTCTTGGAATATCGACCACGGGTCGTCGTCGAACCTTCACACGCCATCGCGTTGGCCGACAGTGCCGTCATCGCCACGCGGTATTGCCCGCCGTTCGCTTCCCAGTAACCCTGTCGTCGTTGCTCGCTCGCCAGATAATCGAGCGCTTTGCGAACCGACAACGATCTCTTGGGATCCTTGGCCGCCTTCGCCCGCTGCCCTGCGGCCAAAACCACAGCCAACACCGCCACAGCGTATATCAATCGTTTCATCTCAACTCGCTCCAAACATCGCTTGCGGTCTCGCGGCCCCTCAGTCCCCATGATACGGCCCCACTCCACCGTGCAAAAGGGACGCTCACCGCCCCAATTCCTAACAAACCCACAAAGCCGACCGGCTGCGTCCCGTCGGATCAACCAACCTCGCACAACTATTCCATCACCGAATTCGTCACCGAAAAGCCAAACACCCCCGTCGGATCCGCCACCCGCAAATAATCATCCACCCCCATAATCACCGAGTTCGTCAGCGATCCCGCGTTGAAAGCAATGCGATCATTCTCGCGAATCGCCGCATCGACAAACAGATCGAACGGCAACACCGGTTTCCCAAACGGTGGCACACAGCCGGGCACCAAGCCGGTCAGATCCAACAATTCGTCCCGCGAAGCAAACCGCATTTTGCGAATTCCCAATTCCTGACGAATCGCCGCCGAATCGACTTTCCGATCCGCAGGCAGCACGAACAACCGGAACGCGTCACCCGACTTCATCAGCAACGCCTTGCCGCCAATTCGCAAGTCTTCACCGCGAGCACGGGCCGATTCTTCCGAAGTAAATGTCGGCGCATGTTCCACCTCGCGAAACGCAACATCGTTCCGCGTCAACAATTCACGGATGCGAATCAAAACGTCTTGCTCAACCACTCCGTCTCCAATTCACTCATATTCCGTTTAGCGGCGAGGGCAACGCCCCGCGCGTATTGGTGTCTCTTAACACCTGCTGTTAACGGGTGCCACTGGCGACACGCCAGTGGCACCCATCTTTCTCAATGGTTGCTGGACGTGCCGCTTCCCATTCTCGACAATCATTCTATCAAGCTTCCCAACATCGTCGCACCACAGGAATTGAACCCGTAATGGAAATCCGCGATTTCGCCCTGCAAATTCTCTGCGGCGAAACACTCGATGAGAAACTGGCTGCCCCCTCTTCGGCGCTCACCGACACATCCCCTGGCGAGGCATTGCGAATCACCGTGCCGACCCGCCCCGCGAATCTGCAGTTTGCCCGTCCGAGAACCGCACCCAACATGCCCGCTCCCGTTGCGTTCCACGATCCCGCCAAGCGTGCAGTCGCACATCACATTATGGCCAACCACGAATTGCAGGCGGCCGAAGTGATGGCGTTTGTCCTCTGCGCGTTTCCCAATGCGCCGGCCGAATTCCGCCGCGGATTGACCGACATCATCTTCGACGAACAACGCCACACCCGCATGCACGCCGAACGAGCCGCCGCCCTTGGCCTCCATTTCGGCGATCTGCCGGTGAATTGTTACATCTGGGAAAAGGCACAAGCATTTGAAAGCGTTCTCGATTACCTCGCCGGTTTGCCGCTGACCTTTGAAGTCCGCAATCTCGATCACACCCTCGAATTCGAAGAGTATTTCCTGACCGCCGGCGACAAACGCAGCGCCGCCCTGATGCGCGTCATTCATAACGATGAAATCCAGCACGTCACATTCGGCCTGCATTGGTTGCGGCAACTCAAGCCGGCCGACCAAACCGACTGGGACGCTTACACATCCAACCTGCATTGGCCGCTCCGGCCAGAAGTCGCCCGCGGCGACAACTTCCAACGCGCCCCACGACTGGCCACCGGCATGAGCGAAGAGTACGTCGACCGCCTCGAAGAATCCGCCGACAAAGGCAAACGGTCGGTGTAAACCGATTGATTTTTTCGGAGTCCCCAAACACAGAAACCCGGTTTTTTCAAAAAACCGGGTTTCTCGATCACGGCACGATCGAACGCATCAGGGGGCTTACGCCCGCCCCTCGCCGTGGGTTCCAAAATACTCGCGGTCCCGTTCTTCGAATCCGTCGTAATCGAGCAACTCATACAGTTCCGCACGCGTCTGCATGTCGTCCAGAAAACTCTGTTGTGTGCCGGTATCGGCCAACTGCGACAGCGCGTTCTCCGCCGCCTTCATCGCGACGCGAAAAATCGTCACCGGAAACAACACCGCCGCAAATCCCATCTCGCCCAACTCACGCACCGACAGTAACGGGCTCTTCCCGAACTCGGTCATGTTCGCCATCAACGGCACCGAGATTTCGTCGGCGAACCGCGTGAACTCAGCGGGCGACTGCAGTGCTTCGGGAAACACCATGTCGGCCCCCGCATCGACATACGCCTTCGCGCGTTCCAACGCATCCTCAATTCCAACAACACCGCGCGCATCGGTGCGGGCGATAACGACGAAATCAGGATCGCGCCGCGCGCTTACGGCCGCTTTGATCTTCGCCACCATCTCCGATGTTTCGACCAGCGTCTTGCCGCTCAGATGTCCGCAGCGTTTGGGTAGCTGCTGATCTTCCAGATGAAACCCCGCCAACCCGGCCGCCTCATACAGCGCGACCGTTCGCTCGACCGACGAAACATCGCCGAATCCTGTGTCGGCATCGGAAATCACCGGCACATCGACCGCACGGGCCAGATATCCGCCCTGCTGCACGAATTCCGTCTGCGTCACCAAACCAATGTCCGGCACCGCCGCCAAACCGGCCGACAACGCAGCCCCCGATTGATACACCGCCCGAAATCCCGCCGCCTTCGCCATCCGTGCCGTCAGCGCATTGAACACCCCCACAATCGGCAACGGCCGATTGTCCAACTCCCGCCGAAATTGAAACCCGGGAGAATCGCTCATTCGACATCAACTCCCAACACGCAACCCAAAACCGTGAAAACACTTGCAACTTGACCCTCTAATTCTAGCCGATTTATGAACCGCTAGAAACAAGGATAATACGCTCTAAACTACTCATTTTACAACAGGTTGACACCTGATTTGACACCCTTTTCTAATTGACAAAACACCCCCAGCTGGTAGGATGTGAACAATTGGCTCCCGCCGACGGCAATCAGCGGGTGCCAGACATCACCGTCACCGGTTACAGGTCGAGGTAATGCCATGCCCCATTCTACTGCAAATCGCTCCCAGACAAAACCTGCTAAGCCGTACAAGGACTTCCCACTATTCCCCCATGCCACAAAACGATGGGCAAAAAAAATAAAGGGGCGAACGTGCTATTTCGGTCCTTGGGATGATCCAGACGCCGCACTGAAGAAATATCTGGATCAGCGTGACGATTTGTACGCGGGGCGTGATCCGCAAACAGCCAAGCTCGGTGAGTTGACTCTGGCTGACGCCGCCAACCATTTCCTCACATCCAAAACGATGAAGGTGGACTCGGGCGAATTGAGCGTTCGCTCGATGCGGGATTACCACAAGACCTGCGAACGCGTCATTCAAGTTTTCGGCAGGACGCGATCAGTCTCATCGCTTGGCCCAAATGACTTCCAACGCCTTCGGTCAGAGTTGGTGAAGGGCAAGAGAAAAAACAACCACAGCTTGCTGACTTTATCCGGCGACATCACTCGGGTCCGTATGCTTTTCAAGTATGCAGTTGATTCTGACCTAATCGACAAACCCGTTCGCTACGGCCAGAGCTTTGACAAGCCCACTCGAAAGGCGTTACGCGTTGCCAAAGCCAAGACAGGTCCGCAGATGTTTCAGGCGGCAGAAGTGCACCAACTTCTTGAAGCCACAAACCCGATTATGCGTGCAATGATCCTGACTGCGATCAACGCCGGTTTTGGCCAGACCGACATTTCAAGTTTGCCTTTGTCCGCAGTTGACTTAGACAACGCATGGCTAGACTTTCCCAGACCGAAGACCGGAACGGATCGACGATGCAAATTATGGCCAGAAACAGTCGAAGCGATTCGCAGAGCAATCCCATTACGACCAAGAACAATAGCCGTTGCCGATGAAGATTGCGTATTCCTGACCACGAGAGCAAATCGTTGGGTGCGTACCAGCAACATCGATGATCCCCGCAATGCGAATAACATCGACAGTCTGGCTGTAATGTTTCGACTGCTACGAGAAGCAGTTGGTATTAACAACAAGCGGACCTTTTACGATTTGCGTAGAACATTCGCTACTGTCGCCAGCGACTCATTGGATCAAGTCGCCGTTGACTTCATCATGGGTCACATCGACCCCTCTATGTCCGCTACGTATCGACAGAGAATCAGCGACGAACGCCTCATCGCCGTTACTGATACCGTTCACAACTGGCTATTCCCTGCTGATGAGGGGGGTGCGGAGTGAAGAGTCTGCACACGCTTCTGACAAAGTTGAGGTTGTACATCGAAGCCAATCCGCCCGACAAACCGTGGGCCGGAACAGTAGAGCTTGTGAAGGATATTGAAAAGACATGCTCCCAAAGCAATGTCCAGTCCCCAATTCACTTTGAGCAAACCCATGATCGTGGTTTTATCGTCAAGCTGGTCGAGCCGAACGGACAAAAGGCAGTCTACTCTTTGCGGAAAGGTGACAACGAAGAAACATTGCGTGACTTCAAGTCTCGTACTCTGGCGGTCATTGATCATTGGATTACAGAGACGACCAAAGACAAGCCCAACAAAACCGTTGAGCAGCGAATGCAAGAACTCGTCATGACCTACCCCAGGGACAACGATCAGTCGATTACTGACTGGAGCAGACAACGGTTTGCCGATGAACTTGGTTGTAGTAAGGGGGCAATATCGAGAACAGCAATGTGGAAGCACCTGATGAGTGTGCGACAACAACAAACAGGCGAGTCTTGGCGTAACAAGGTCACCCCAGAACAAGCCGACGAAGCAAATGACCTATTGCGGAGGCCACCTCAGATAGTGTGACCACCCGACTGACCACCCCAAAACTCTTAAACCCGCTTTTCGACTCCGGAAAGCGGGTTTTTTCGTGTTCCAACTGCGGTCACCACTGACCAAATCGCGTTGAGTGTCGGCTCCTGCCTCATTAATGCCCGTTGGAACACGTTGATGATTCAACCTGCTACTTACCTCACCCCACCAATGTACGCCAAAAGGCTCGGAGTCAAAGCCGAGACGGTGATCTCGTGGATTCGCAGTGGTGAATTGCGAGCCATCGACGTCGCCCGCAGAAATGCCAAACGACCACGCTATCGAATTCCAACAGATGCCATCATTGCATTCGAGAATGGTCGCACTGCATCTCCAGAGACAAGGAAGCCAGCCAAGAGACGCAAGAAGCAAACCGATGTCATCACGTTCTTCTAGAACAACAGGAAAAACAATGAGCAAGACAAAAGACCAAGCCAAAACAGCCGACGAGAGGGACTGCATCGAGGCATTGAAACTGATGGAGGAAGATTGGAATAAGTATCGCACCACAAGACCGAAAAAACGGCGACGGAAATCAACCCGCCGTAGCGGAGAGACTGCTTCTCTGGAAGAGGATTGTGCGGTTTCCGAATCGGAATTCCTAAGAGGTGTCTTCGTTGCAACAATCCTTGATTTGCGTGCGAGACACAGGAACTTACCCGCCGATTGACCGCGACGGAAATGGCGAACGGCTTTATGAATCGATTTCTCATCTTCCACGTCAGTCGAAACAAGATTCTGCCGTTTGGTGGGTTCCTTCCAGAAGAGGAAATGAAGCCATTCGCCAAATGGCTGCGGGATGCTGCCGCTGCCGTCTCTGGGAAGAAAGAGATCACCCTTCGTGATGATGCTGCGGATTTGTGGGAAGCCGCGTACATCCCATTGACGAAGAGTCAGCCCGGTCTAATTGGATCGATCATCGCACGACGTTCAACGCTCGTTCTCCGCATTGCTCTCGTCTATTGCCTGTTGGACAAGGCTAAGCAGATCACTCGCGATCATCTCGAAGCCGCGTTGGCGGTCTGGCATTACTGCGAAGAATCTGCACGCACCATCTTTGCTGATGCGACCGGCGACAGTCTTGCGGATCGCGTGTTGACGATGATTTCGATGGAAGAGAATGGGTTGACTCAAACTCAAATCAGTAACGCTCTGGGGCGGAACTTTGAATCGAAGAGAATCAAACAGTCATTGGATCTGCTGTACTCCCAGCAACGTGTGTTGTTTGAGTCCATCGCAACAAAGGGCCGACCGGCAAAAGTCTGGAAGGCTACTCGCCACGAATTAACGAATTAACGAATTAAGTCATTCACCATATCTCGTCCCAGAAGAGAAATGTGCCGACCGGCAACAGATCGAACGTCAATAAAAACCACTAATTCACAAGGGAACTGCAATGTCGCCATTTGACAAAAACCATCCTGACGCGATTCGTGCCGACTACATCATCGACAATGTTCGCTTGGAATGGAAATGGGCTGAACACGGCATCCGGCATGCCACGCATGGCGACCACCAATTCGGGATTGTTCGTTCCGAAGCCAAGCCCGGTTGCTTCGCCTTGGTTTTCTCAATTGATGGATTCACTGGAACGCACGACGGCTATCGAAAACATTGGCAGGCGGAGCGTGCTGCACAAAAGATGCTTCACCAGCGGCTGTATGACAATCCGTCCGAAGTGAATTATGAGGAGAACGACTGACCCATCTTCTTCTTCTTCTTCCAGAGAGAGAAATCGAGCCAATCGATTTTGCCAAGAGCCATTGCCCCGCTTATGGAAGGCCGGGGCCGGTCATTTTCTGACAGGTGTACGGCTCGTAGGACCATCTGCTCCACTGCCATTTTTTGTGTACAGCATGGGGCTTTTTCAAACCATTCATGCAGCCAATTATCGCTCAATGGAACCTGCTTTTGCACTACTCCTGAATCAATTTCGATTCTTTCCTTAACGAAGTGAGAAACACAATGACATCCGCTGCAATCCCAGTTGGCTATCTGGCCAAGATCACCGATGACAACTTGCTGCACCTTTCAGCAACAATCAGCAGCATCACGTCTTCCACATTTGGCAGATGGCTCCATTCACAGATATTGCGTGAAGCAGAGCGTCGAATGCGTGATGGCTCCGACGATCCGCTCGAAGCCGAGCAAACTCAACTTCCAATTGTCGATTGGAACAACTCAGAAGTTGCCTACGCACTTTTGCGAGTCACGACACTTTCGCTCGTCGTCGATGATCCTGCCACATCCGATTTTGTAAATGCTCTGGCAGGAGCGATCACGTGCCTGTCAGCTTTTCGTTTGGAGGAATCACAAAATGCGATCCAGTGAAAAATGCCCAGAGTGCAACAAAGGCCAACTCTACGTTCGCTCCAGCCGAAAGCAGGCAAATTGTCAGACTCGATATCTACGATGCCGATTCTGCTCCTTCAAGACAAAAACCATTCTTCCCAGAGAAAGAATTCGGCCAAGAAACGGGCTGTTGTAGGTACAACACTAGTTGCCCTGATTCTTCTAGCCCTCTCGTGATTACCTGCGATAATTGGAGTATGAGACCTCATCCCCACGAACATAGGTGACCAAATGAGCGACCGCGAATTCTTAACTTTGCACGAAGTAGCCGACCTACTTTCCATCAGTACTTGCACTGTGAGACGACTGTACCCCAAAGGCCAAATGCCCAAGCCCCTCAAAATCGGCCGAAGCCTTCGATGGCGAAAACAAGCAATTCTTGATTGGTGCGAGCAACAGGAAGACGAACCAATCGAGGAATCGAACCGTAACTTTCAACCGACCGGATGCTTATTCGCGTCGGTCGAGCACTTATTGACTTGAATGATCACCTGTTCCTGCGGAGCCAAGTTGAATGTGACTGCCGAAAAGATTGGGGCAACGGGAGATTGTCCGAAATGCGGGAAGTCAATTGACCTCACGCCGGATTCCATCAAGGCTGCTGTGTCATCAGACGTGGAGAATGACACATCGTCGGATGATGAGTCTCAACCGATCAGAGAGGGTGACTGGATCTGTCTGCAGTGCAAAAAGACAAATCCCAAGGAGTTGTTTGTCTGCAAGAACTGTAGGCAGAAACACCCAAAAATTCTTCTGCCGGAAACTCCCAGAAGACTCAGCAATTCTGAATTACCTCCCGACACATCACCCAGCATTTCAGGCGTGGCAACGATGATTACCGTCTTGGGCTACTTCAGCATCCCCATTGGCTTGTTCACGGCTGTGATCGGAGGTTTGGAAGCCAATTCGACTATGGCAATCACGATTGGGCTCTCAGTCGGCATCTCAGGCATCCTCATGGTCGGCTTCGGATCGGTCATCGAATACCTTGCCAAGATCGAATCGCATCTTCGCAATAGCTGACTGGACCGGGCGTCACTGACGCCTGTGAGAGTCTCAACTGCTGAGACCGCTGAAAGTGCTGCACTGCTGCAAACGCTGATAGGACTCCGACGCTCTGACTCAGACGGACGCTGAGAGGCAGGAGAGTCTCTTCCCAGAAGAGGAAGGGGATAATGATCCAATAAAGATCATCGTCTGAGAATAGCGGGTGTCAGTGACACCTGCGAGGGGGGAATTGGGGCGGTTTTAAGGGGTTATGGCATCAACTCCGAAAGTGGAGTTGAGACTATAAAACAAGAGGTTTTATGAGATTTACCAAAACATCAAAACGTCTTTATGATGGGTGTGCGAAGTGGCGCATTGTAGACCGTGACTCCGTCGCGAAAGTTTTCATCCCGCAGACCCGATCTTCCGGAAAGGCTGTGCCGTGAAAGCGATCGCGAGAAACCGTATCGACTTTGGCCGCTCTTTCGCTGTTCTGTGGCGTTACATCCCCCGCCGATGAACCGCTCGTCGCGCCGGTTCCCGGAGCCTCGGAAAAACAGCTGATTGACAAGAACGGTCACTTGCTCTGCTTGGGGGCATACCCTTTCCACACCCATTCGATCGCGTGCGGGAGAAATTGCGACTTGGCATTACCGATGCCATGGCCGGCATTCTGGCAGAAGAGATATTGGTAGTGATAGCCCTTGGCCTTGAGCACTTTGGCCATGCGATTGTTTGCCTCGACCCAGTCGTGCATGCCGTCGCGCATGACGTTGGGATTCAGCAGATCCCGGTCGCCCACGGATATGAAAAGCCGGATGGGCTTCTTCGGGCTTTCGGCAATCAGCCCGTTATGAAACCCCCAGGCCCCATCGGGCGTCTTGGGGTCGAAGGGCCATTGCTGGTTCACGAATGTGCCTGATGTCGTCAGCACGCGGTGATAAAGATCGGTGCGATACCAAGCCATGATGAGCGCGGCCGAACCTCCGGAACTGCTGCCCATGGCCGCGCGGCCGTCGGGATTTTTCGTCAGTTTGACTTCGCAGTTCTTCTCCACCAATGGCAGCACTTCGGTTTCGATGTATTCGGCGAACAGGCCCGACATCGTGTCATATTCTTTTCCGCGCTCGTGTCCCTGGGCATCGCCGCCACCGTTGGCAATCATAATGAGGATCATCGCCGGGACACGCTTCTGAGCGATCAGGTTGTCGAGGATACGCGGCAGCGTCATGTTGGGTTTGCCCTTGGATCCGTCGTGGCTGACCATGAAAGGTGCTGCGGTACCCGGGACATATTGCGCCGGAATGTAAACGGTAATCTGTCGCTTGTAATCAATCTCGTGGGTTTCAACGATCAAGGTCTTGGGGTTCTTGGGATCCACCGTCCCGAACACCTTGCGGGCAATCCCTGGATTCAAGAATTTGCCGTCCTTCGAATCCATCGTGAACTGCTGCACCTTCCCCTGCGGAACGTCTTTGACGGCTTTGCGTTCGGGAGCGGCTGAGTATTTGGGGCCAATCACAAAGTTCCCATCCACATCAACGGGCGGATTCACACCGGGTTTCAGTTGCTTGAATGCGGGCGAACCCGGGGCATCGAATTTGCGCGTCGGCGCCGGCTTGCGCTTACGTGCTTGCGCGAAGACTGTTTCTGAAACCAGACATGAGCACATCAGAAATGTGATGAGAACGGTCGTCCGCTGCATTAACATGAAACACCCTCGTTAATCGTGTGAGTTTTTGCTCTTCCCTTTTGATGTCTATGCCCTTTTCATATCGACGAAAAGGGACGCTCTTGTCAGAAAGAGGTGGTCCCCCTATTTCGCAAAGGACGCTGTCACTCCATTTTTTCAACTGGAGAACCACGGTCCCGTTGTACCTTGAATTCGATCAACATGCACGCCAGTTCGTCAAATGCCGGACAGCAAGTTGAGCGACGATATTCGTGGACTCCTTACGCGCCAGCGCAACCCATGCGTTTTCGCGAACTCAGGGTCGATCAGACCATCGACAGCCAAGAATTTGGGACTTTTGCGGGATCGACTTCGGAGATGAAGTGACGGTTGCCGTTCGCCAGCAAAGAGCGACCGACGAGTGCTTGCACGTCGATCTTAATGACGAGTCACTTTTCGGCAACTCGGTCAAGCCTTCCAACTCCAGGAAGGGCAGCCGTCTCGTTCCAACCGCAAGCGACCCTTTGGTTACTTCTCTTCATCCGCGGGCGGGGCGAAGCCGCGGCGCATGGTGTTTTCGGTGACGTTGATCGGGATCACGAATTGGCTGAGGTAATCGGGGCCGCCCGCTTTTGATCCCATGCCCGACATTTTGAATCCGCCGAACGGTTGCCGTTCGACCAATGCGCCGGTGATCTCGCGATTCAAGTACAAATTGCCCACCTGCAATTCTTTCCGCGCACGTGTCAGATTTTCCGGGCTGCGGCTGAACATGCCAGCGGTCAATGCGTAGTCGGTGCCGTTGGCGACCTCAATCGCTTCATCAAGATTCTTGACTTTGATGACGGCCAACACCGGGCCGAAGATTTCTTCCTGAGCGAGCCGGGATTGTGGGTCAACCTCTACGAAAATGTGTGGCCCGATGTAGTATCCTTCATCGCCCAACTCGCCGAGATCACCTTCCAGCACACAGGTGCTTTCTTCCTTGCCCGCTTCGATGCACTCCAGAATCCGCTGCTGCGCTTCTTCGTCAATCACCGGACCGACTGATGTCCCCGGCAACTCAGCCGGACCGAGGTCGAGACTTTTTGTCGCTTCCACCAGTCGTTCGACGAATGCGTCATGCGCCGCGTCGAGGACAATTGCCCGCGAGCAGGCCGAGCACTTCTGGCCGGCATATCCGAAGGCGCTTTTCAGCACGCCGGCGACTGCTTCGTCGAGGTCGGCGTCGTCATCGACAATGATTCCGTTCTTGCCCCCCATCTCGGCGATCACGCGGGGCACCGACGCGCGGCGTTCGTCCGGTTGTGCAGCCGCCCGGTTGATTTCCAGTCCGACCGCACGCGAACCGGTGAAGGCAATCAAATCGACATCGGGATTGCCGACCAGTTCGGGGCCAATCGTCTCACCCGTACCCGGCAGAAAATTCACAACGCCGTCGGGAATCCCAGCCGATTGGCATATATCCATCAGCTTGGCAGCAATCACCGACGACTGCTCGGCCGGCTTCATCACCACCGTATTGCCCGCCGCCAGCGCGGCGGCCGTCATGCCGGTCAGAATCGCCAACGGGAAGTTCCACGGCGCAATCACCACCACCACCCCGCGCGGACGATAAAAGTAGCTGTTCTCCTCGCCGGGCAAATCGAATTGGCGCGGAACCGCCATTTTCCGCATCTGCTGCGCGTAATAAACGCAAAAATCGATCGCCTCGGTCACATCGCCGTCGGCCTCTGCCCACGGCTTGCCGCACTCATACACTTCCCATGCTGCCAACTCATACCGGCGGTTTCGCATCTCCGAGGCGATCAGTTCCACGTATTCGGCGCGGTACTGCACTTCGAGGTTTGCCCACCCGCGAAACGCGCGGCGTGCGGCATCGACTGCGTCGGCCGCATTGTCCGTCGTTGCCGACGAAACCGTCCCGACAACCTGATCCTTGTGAGACGGGTTCCGCGAGATAATCGTCGCGCTCGTTTCGACCGTGCGGCCATCGATTATCAGCGGATATTCACCACCCAACTCCGCGGCAACATCGTCCAATGCTTCCTGCATCGCTTCGCGGACTTCGCTGCGGCTGAAATCGGCGTGCGGCTCATTGACAAATTCAAGAACCGGCTCTTCTTCCGGCGGCGCTGTTTGTGCGCCGACTTCGGTTGGACTCATCATCAACTCCTCAATCGAAACGTGTTCCCGGTAGCTTTGCCGCAAGAATGAATCGTTCGACGTATTTTCCAACAGCCGCCGGACCAGGTACGCCATGCCCGGAATCAACTCGCCGAACGGAGTGTAAACCCGAACGCGATGGCCCATTTCAGTAAACAGTTGGGCCTGATCGGCTCCCATGCCGTACAGCATCTGGACTTCCCATGCTGCCGGCGGAACATCCAGTTTTCGCGCCCACGCAACCCCGTGCGCCAAGCTTCGCAAATTGTGACTGGCCAGCGCCGGCCTCAGCCACTTGTAGTTTTCCATCAAGAACTGAGTTTGCCGTTCGTAGTTTTCGTCCGATTGCCACTTCTGTAGGTAGACGGGAATCGGCCAGCTGTTATAGCGCGAATGAACGGTTTCATAATCCCAGTACGCCCCTTTCACCAGCCGCACCCAAACTGGTGTTCCCCGTTTTTTCACCCACTTGAGCAAGTCTCGGAGGTCGCGTTCGGCATCGGGCAGATATGCCTGAATGACGATGCCGCAATCGGGGAAGTCGCGGAATTCATCTTCCATGAAGACCTGCTTGAAGATTTCCAGCGTCAGGTCTTTGTAGGCGTAATGTTCCATATCGACGTTGACGAAAGCATCGCGCTCGCGGGCCGAACGCAGCAGCGATCGCAGTCGTGTCTTGACCCCTTCGGCCGTTCCCGCCGGATCAACTGGTTGGAACTGGCTGAACAGCGCCGACAGCTTGATCGAAACGTTGACCCGCGGAATTGGCCCCTGTTCGTCGCAGTCGATCTGTCCGGCTTCGGGCCAGGAGTTAATTTGCGGACAAAGTCCGTCGATCAATTCCACGTACGATTGCTGATACGCCTCCGCCTCACGCTCGCTGACAACCGCTTCACCCAGCAAATCGAGTGTGAAGGCAAATCCCTGCTTGCGCAGTTTGCCCACCGATCGCAGCACTTCTTCCACATTCGAGCCAGCGATGAATCGGCGGGCCATGCCTGTCGACATCTTGCGGGCGTTCCACGCCACCGCCCGGCTCAACACCGAGTTCGGCTGCGAAAGGTCCATCACAATTCGCACTGCCGAAGGCAAATGCTGCCGAACTTCGTCGAAATATTCCTGAAGATGCTGCGTGACCTGCTCGTGCGTGCGGAGCATCGGCAGCACATCGACAAAGCGGAACATCTGCACTTTGACCGATTCGTCGGACATCGCCCACGAGAGAATCTGGTCGTCCCACCAGCGTCGCTCGAACAATGTTGGCGTGCGACGTTCCAGGCGATCCCACAGAGATCGCCCGATCTCCTGGGTTTCGGCTTCGATATCTGCGGCCTTCTTCGCTTTCGCCATCCCTGCCACTTCACATTGCCGCGTGTTGACTGAAAACACAAACTGCCCGAGGAGTCCCAATCGCACCCCGAGCATCTACCGGCGGAGATTCTAGCGATTGGCCGACCGAAAGCGTAGCGTGCCGCAAAGTGCCTCGCGGCGGATGTGCGGTCGAAAGTTGTGGAAGCCCAAATCGCAGGGGATCCAATGCGAACGGAGCGAGCCGCGACCCCAAACCGACAGATTGCTGTCGGTGTCCGGATTGAGCAGCACTTCGACAGCAAGCTGTCGGTTTGGGTTTGCGCGCTGCTGCGCAGCACTTGCCGTGTTCATTGTCTACATAAAGTCAACAGCCTTCGGCCCATCGACCGAAGGCTGTTGATATTGTTGCACTGTGGCAGAGACGGAAATACGTAGCCGTTACACGTCTTCCAACTCCGATTCGTCGTATTCCGAAATGCGATTCTTGATCATGTAGGGCGAACGCAGTTCGTCAACGCCCGCCAATTGGTACCGCATTACGTAGGCGTCTTCGTCGGTGTCGTCGTAATAATCCCGCAGAATCTGGACGGCGCGGAATCCTTCGCTGCGGAAGAACATTTGAGCCGGGAGATTCGTTTCGCGAATGTCCAGCACAATTTCCTTGCGTCGCTGCTGCGAGAGCTTGTCGATGAGGCGGCAGATCATTTGGCGACCCACTCCCCGGCGACGCGCTGCCGACGCGACGGCAAAATTCAAAATCCGCAATTTCGACTTGTGCAATTCATAAATCATGAAGCCCACGATTTCGTGGTCCTGCTCGGCCACCATGCCGATGCAGTTGCGCTGACGCAAGCACCGCAGAAAGTCTTCTTCGCTCCAGGTGTATTCGAAACTGGCGCTCTCGATTTTAAGAACTTCCACCATATCCCGGCGGATGAGCCAGCGAATCTGAAGCTTAACGTCCTGCTGTTGAGTTTTACCGAAACTCACGATGGCCTCCTTGCCATTTCGCAACGTGACGCGACCCAGACGAAAGGTTGTCGTGTTCCCGTTCAACTGAAAACAATCTTCACGCGCAGCAACTTCCCGTCCGGCGGCATAAAGCCCTCACTGGCTGACTGCCACCGGTTTCCGCCGAAACAGAACAACAACATGTTCCGCCGAAAGCGACGAAAAGCTAAGTAAACACGTAAAATTGGACGAGATGTCCATGAATGGGCTCGAAAGACAACCTGTCGATAAAAATCCGAACGCGGACAGTATCACAAGGTGCAATCGGGGTACAGACGAAATCTGCAATTTCAGCAGCCGCACGCAAACCCGGTCGTTGTGACACCGCCCCCGCGTCAGGATCAACCTTTTGCTGGGACTTTATCGCCCGCTTGATGCACGACAAGATGATTCAACACCTCTTGCACACCAGCCACACGACGGGCAAGCCCGTTGATACTCGATGAGGCACCATCGGCATCGTCCGCTTCAAGCACTCCTTCGAGACAAACACCGTTGGGCACCCTGCGGACAACCAGCGATGAAAACTGCAGCCCCGCCTGCGCTAACAGCTCGCGCTGGACATTCTCCTCAATCTGATGTGCACCGTCGATCAATGCCGACAGCTCACCCTCCAACCCGTTATTCAACCGTCCGTTCGACTCCGTTCCCTCGACGCGGCCTTCTCCCATTGGGTTGCTCCTTTTTTTGCGACTTCCATTCGACCTAAATTCTCCATTCAGGAGTGTAAGTGTAGCCATCCCACAAAGAATTGCGAGATTCATTTCCCAAAGAACGGCCATCTCCTCGAAAACCGCAGGCCCCGCCAACGACACACTCGACGCAAACACCGCATAACACCCACTCTGTCATCTCGCGTTTTTCTTGCGTCCGGACGGACAGCAGGGGTTTCTCACTGCGGGGGATCAATTGGCGGTGGCAAGAGCATAGGACGATCCTCTTTCTTGGGACCGGTCTCAAGAAAATTGAGGACCTCCAACTCCTGCAGAGACTCTTCCTGACCGCGCGAGCCGCCGATTTCTGCAAACTTGATCCTCTCGATGTAGAAGACCCATCCATTCCGACCGAGTCGGCCATTGCACGCCTTGATCGCCTGGATGACGTGCTGATACCGCAGCGCACCGTCGGCGTCGATCTCGACTTCGATGTCTTGCGTCAGCCGATTTCCCGGTTTGCCGATGATTCGCGAGATTTGGTGATGCAGCCGTTCGAATGCCTGTTCATCGCTTCCCAAGTCTCGTCGTCCCAGCAACAGGCTTTTCAGTGAACCGTCCGTATTCGCAACCAGTTTTACCTTGATATCGGGAAGCTCGATATCGTCCGTCACAACTTCGACCGATGGCGGCACCACGATCGAAAAGCTGCGCGGGACTGCAGGTGTCGGACCGGTCGCTGTATTCAGCAATCGCATATGGCAGATGTAAAAGTCCGAATTTTCCGTCTTCGTATCGACTTGCTCCACGTACACACTTATTGCACGTTGAACAAACTCGAATCGAAGACGTGGATCGGCGGAGATTTCGATTTGAAGATCTGCACCCTCTGCTTCTCCGTCACCCGTCACCAACTGCTTGACTTCCGTTGCAAGCTTCTCGAACGAGCCGTCGTTGAACCCCAACGTCTGCTCATTGAAAGTCATCTGTTTGAGACTGCCATCGTCGTTGGCTGTCAGATGCAATTGCAGCGGATCGTCCGCAAGGCCCGACGGTCCCGCGGAGCCGCACCCGATCAGCGCAATCTGCAATAGGACGGCAAACGAGATTCGCGACGTGACATTGACCATGTGCTGGCTCCCATATATTCCGGCCACTTCATGCCCCACAGCATGGCGAACAAACGACCACAATGCAAACAAAATGACCGCCCACGAAATGCGACCCGGCTCGCGTCGAGAAAACCGGCATCCCTGTGCGCTTCCTGCGGTGGGTTGATCTGCTATTCTCGGTGCAGGCAGACGTTTTTCAGTACCAGCCCGCACATGGCGAAACAACCGAAGACAAAAGCGAGAATCACGTGTCGTTGATCGTGCAGAAATTTGGGGGGACCAGTGTCGCCGACGCTGGGAAGATTCAGGCGGCGGCACAAAAAGCCGTCGCAGCGAAACGGGCGGGACATCAGGTGGTGATGGTTGTCAGCGCGCGCGGCAAGAAAACCGACGAGCTGATTGGCCTGGCTGCAGAAATTACCGATACGCCTACGCCGCGCGAGATGGACATGCTGCTCTCGACTGGCGAACAGGAGTCGGGAGCGCTAATGGCAATGGCCGTCGGCACTTTGGGCGAAACGGCTATCAGCCTGACCGGCACGCAAATCGGCATTGTGACCGACTCATCGCACGGAAAGGCGCGCATCCAGACAATTTCAACCGAAAGAATGCGGGCGGAACTGGATGCGGGACACATCGTCATCGCCGCCGGCTTTCAGGGACGCGATCGCGCGTTCAACATCACCACGCTTGGTCGCGGCGGCAGCGACTCGACGGCGGCGGCGTTGGCGGCAGTGCTTGGTGCCGACGAATGCGAAATCTACACCGACGTCGAAGGCGTGTTCACAACCGACCCGCGAATCGTTTCCGAAGCCCGCAAAATCGACCGCATTTCGTATGACGAAATGCTCGAACTGGCGAGTCTGGGTGCGGGGGTGATGCATGCCCGATCGATTGAATTCGCCAAGAAGTACCGCGTCCCGCTCCGCGTCCGCCCGTCCTATTCCGATGGTGTCGGCACACTGATCGCGCCGGAGACCGAGCAGGACCTGCCCATCGTCACCGGCGTGGCATTGGTGCGAAATGAAGCCCGCGTCAGCCTCTGCGAATTGCCCGACCGTCCCGGTGTGATGAATCTCATCTTTTCGCAAATGGCCGACCGGAAAATCCCAATCGACATGGTCGTGCAGGATGTCAGTTCGGGCGGACTGGCCGAAGTGTCGTTCACCGTGCCACAGGATGATCTGGCCGAAGCGCTGACCGCAGCCGAAGAGGCCGTGCAAAAAATTGGCGCGGGCCGCGTGATGCGTGGCACCAACCTCTCGAAGGTCTCGGCCGTTGGCAGCGGCATGCGAACGCACACCGGTGTTGCGGCGCAGATGTTTGCATCGCTGGCAAAGGCCGGCATCAGCATCGGCATGATTACCACCAGCGAAATCAAGATCTCCGTGCTGGTCGATCGCGATTGCTGCGACGAGGCCGTCCGGATTGTCCACGAAGGATTTGAACTGCATCGTGAAACTTCCGGCAGCCCGTCGGTCGGCTGGAAGAACGAACCGCGCAAAACATCCAATGGCACGTCGCACGACGAATTGGAGCAGGAGGTGGTGGCGCGACTTTCGAGCATGGAGGACATTGTCGTCAGCGAAGTTCAGCTCGACGCCGACCAATCGCGGGTGACGATTGCCAATTTGCCCGATGTCCCCGGCGTGGCAACCGAAGTCTTCACCGCCGCGGCCGAAGGTGGCATGATGGTCGATATGATCATTCAGAATGTCGGTCACGAGGGAAACGCACACCTTTCCTTCACCGTCCCGCTGGCCGACCTCGACCAATGCCTGCTGTTGACGCGCGAAGTGGTTCTGCAGTGGCCCGATGCTGAGATCAGCTTCGACCGGAAAATCGCGAAACTGTCGGCGATGGGCATCGGCCTGCGCAGTCACACCGGCGTTGGCGAGAAAATGTTTCGCGCTCTATCCGAAGCGAACATCAACGTGCAGATGATTAACACCAGCGAGATCCGCATGAGCGCCGTCGTTGCCGCCGATCAGGGTGAAGCGGCATTATCCGCCCTGCTGAAAACCTTCGATCTGGCGTAGGGCGACGAAACGACGTGAAGCTCGGAATGCGGCCGAGCGATTCTCTTGAAATCGCTAAAGACCGTCATTCCCACTCGCGAGATTCCGCAATTCGCGAGATTTCGCGACTCCGCCAGCGCCGCCACAACGCATACAACTCGTTACATACAAACGATTTGTAAATTCCCACTGCATGTGGGACGGCGAATGCGTTAGCTCTCTTCAGACGAGTGTGAGTTCAGCCGCCAATCAGGACCAAGAGGCCCTTTGTCGTGCTGTAACACATCGGCCAGCATCTCGCCTGGCAAAAACGCCGGCGTTGTCTCGCACGGCAACGCTGTTCACCGAAATCCTGTTTTGAGAGGAAACGACATGACGAAGCGCATCCTTAGTTTTCGCGTACGGCGCGATCAACTACCTGATTTTCCTGGGGACCTTCCTGTATCTGGCCGCCTTCCTGTCCAACGTTTTCGATCCGAAGGCAATCGACTCGCCGGCGAAAGGCTCGCTTGGGATGGCAATGCTGGTCAACACACTCCTGGTGGGTGTCTTCGCAGTCCAGCACACACTGATGGCACGGCCAACATTTAAGAAGTGGTGGACCCGGTTCGTTCCCAGGCCAATCGAGCGGGCCACCTATGTGCTCTTCACAAACCTTGCCCTCGTCCTGTTGTTCTGGCAATGGCGACCAACGGGTGGAATCGTTTGGGACGTGCAATCGGCAGCGGGAACCGCCGCGCTGTACGGGCTGTTCGGGCTGTTCGGGCTGTTCGGGCTGTTCGGGTTCGGCCTGGAAGGATTCCGGAGAAAGCGGCGCGGCAAAACTGCTGGGTATCAATCCTTCAACGCTGAACTCACGAATGAAGGCGCTCGGCATCGACCGCCCACGCAATTAACGCCCCATTCTGCCGGCCCACGATACTCGCATGACGCGACCTAATTCCCGACGACTCTCACCACGCGAAAACCAGTCCGTGAATTGCCGTCCGTCATCAAATTGCTGCCTCGATAGGCGGCCCGGCAAGTGGCTGCCGTCGAATCCCAACTGCCGCCGCGCACCACTTTGGCGTTTCCCAGACCCTTGGCGTTGCTGTCGTTGGGGCCTTGCGGATCGGCTGGTGACGACTTGGAGTAGTAAACGAAGCTGTACCAGTCGCTGCACCATTCCGCGACGTTGCCATTAAAGTCGAACAGGCCGAAGCCGTTCGGCTTGAGCTGTCCCACTTCTCTGGTCGTGCCGTCTGCGGTGTCGTCCGACCATGCATAATCGGTGAGCATATTGGCGTCGTCACCGAAGTGCCACGACGTCGAGGAACCGGCACGGCAGGCAAATTCCCACTCCGCTTCGGTCGGCAGTCGATAGACAACGTTTTCCTGAACGCCCAACTTCCGGCAGAATTCGACAGCATCGTTCCACGAAACCGACTCCACGGGCCGATCATCACCCTTAAAGAAAGACGGATTGTTGCCCATGACAGCCGCGTATTCCTTCTGTGTGACTTCGTGTGCCCCCATGTAGAATGGTTTTGTGATGGTGACGCGATGCCGTGGCCGCTCGTCGTCGAATCCGGAATGGGATGCCGTATCCCCCATGGAAAACTCGCCCGCCGGAATCAATACCAGCTGCATGCCGATGCTATTTGTGATTTCATTGAGTGAATGGGTCGCGTCACCACCATTCGCACCATCGACGCGCGAACTGCGACCCTCATCCGCGTCATCAAAAAATTGGTAGGCGAGCATACAGCCGAAGAGCGACAAGACCGCTCCGGCAATCGCAATCCCCAGCGACTTCTTGCGCGGTGCAGCCCATTGGCCAACGGTTTCGACCGACCGTCGTACGAACTGAGACACAACAGTGAAGCGTTCCGAAGTAAAAACGGTTGGCCCAGACTTCGTACTGCCGCCGATTGTCTCGTTGGCCCCTGCCTGCACATTGGCAGCGTGTGCACCGGAGGTGCTGGCATAGACTCCCGCGCGCGTCGTTTCAAACAGAAACTCTCCCAGCGCATCGGCCACCCCAAACATCGAGTCGTAACGGTCTTCTCGCTGCTTGGCCATCATCTTCAGGCAGATGGCTTCCAGCCGCAGATCGAGGTCTGACCGAAACGATGATGGCGGAGGCGGCTCCTGCGTCAATACCTGTCCGAGGACGGCCGCGATCGGTCCATCGAACGGAATTTCACCGGTGAGCAATTCAAACAGGATGACGCCCAAGCTGTAGATGTCGCAGCCCGGCCCGATGGCGTTAACGTCCCCCTTGATCTGCTCCGGTGCCATATACGCCGGCGTGCCAATGACCGCCCCACTCTTGGTGAGACGTGCGTCGCCGCTGTTGTTGAGCCGTGCCAGACCAAAGTCCATCACAACCGGCTCGCCCCGTTGATTCATCGAGATGTTCGCCGGCTTCAAGTCGCGGTGTACGATTCCCTTTTCGTGCGCTTCGGCCATCCCGAGGGCAACCTTGTGAACGATGGCCGAGGCCTGCTCGGCTGCGAGCGGTTCGCCGGCGCGGACCAATCCGGACAACTCCTGTCCTTCAATGTAGGCCATCGTCAGGTAGTGAATGCCGTCGATTTCACCGACATCGAAAACCGGACAGAGATTGGGATGGTTCAACGTGGCCGCCGCGCGGGCTTCGCGGTAGAACCGTTCCAACAGTTCATGGTCATCGTCCGATTCAAACTGTGGAATCTTCAGCGCCACTTCTCGCTGCAGTTGTGTGTCCTCTGCCAGAAAGACAGTTCCCATGCCCCCTTTGCCGAGGCGACGAATGATGCGGTAACGGCCAAACTTCCGTGAGATTTTATCCGGCGTTTTCGTAACGCGGGCGGAACTGCCGGTCTCATGATTGGGACGGGGCGTATCGCCACCTGCTTCGGAATGCGGCAGCGACCTGCCCTGCCGGCTGCTTGGTCGCTTGGCGTCACCGCTCACAATTTTGCCCCCATTCGTTCTGCCAACGCGCTCATCAACGATCGACTAATTTCCATTGACCCTCACCACCCGGAACCCGGTTCGTGAGGTGCGGACCATCATGGAACTGGTGCCTCGGTAGGCCGATCGGCAGATGGCCGCCGTCGAATCCCAACTGCCGCCGCGCACCACTTTGGTGTAACCCAGGCGGGCGGCATCGTTCTGGTTGGGGCCTTGCGGGTCGAAGCCGGGAGACTCGGAGTAATAATTGAAGCTGTACCAGTCGCTGCACCATTCCGAGACGTTGCCGTGAATGTCGAACAGGCCGAAGCCGTTCGGCTTCAGTTTCCCTACTTCGGCGGTGGACCCCCCTGCAATATCGGACGACCACGCGTACTCACGGAGCAGGCTGGCGTCGTTCCCGAAATGCCATGAGGTCGCGGAACCGGCGCGGCAGGCGTATTCCCATTCGGCTTCGGTCGGCAGTCGATAGACGACATTCTCCTGCACGCCCAATTTTCGACAGAACTCGCGTGCGTCGTTCCACGAAACCGACTCCACCGGTCGGTTATCGCTCTTGAAGAACGATGGGTTCGTCCCCATGACGGCCACGTATTCTTTTTGCGTGACTTCATACTTGCCCATATAGAATGACGTTGTCATGGAGACGCGATGCCGCGGCCGTTCGTCATCGAAAGCGTATTGAGATGCCGTTTCCCCCATCGAAAACTCGCCCGCGGGGAGCAACACCAACCGCATGCCGATGTTGTTTGTGATCTCTTTGCGGGATCGCTTCTCACCACCGCCCGCCGCACCATTCCCCCCCGCGTTGCCACGGTCGGGACTGCTATCGACGATTACCTCGTCGGTACTTCCAGGTTGAGAAATGTCTTCGTCCGCATCACCGAAAAACTGAAAGGCCGACATGCAAGCGACGAGAAACAAAACCGCTGCCCCAATCGCAATCCCCAACGGCTTCTTGCGCGGTGCCGCCCAGTTTTGCACGGTGCCGACCGACTGCTGGACGATCTCAGATGCCGCCGCCATGCGTTCCGACATTGGAACGCGTTTGCGCCGATTCCGTCTGGTCTCTTCGTCGGAACTGGAGATTTTGTACGTGCTGGAGGCATCGGCGGCGATTTTGTGTGGTCCGGAATTCGGCAGATACGCTCCGCTGCGCGTCGTCTCGAACAAAAACCCACTCAGCGCATCAGCCACGGCAAACATTGAGTCGTAGCGATCTTCGCGCTGCTTGGACATCATCATCAGGCAGATCGCCTCCAACCGCGGGTCGAGTTCTGGGCAGAACTTCGACGGCGGTGGCGGTTCCTGCGTCAACACCTGCCCAAGCACCGCTGCAATCGGTCCGTCGAACGGAATTTCGCCGGTCATCAACTCAAACAGGATGACGCCCAAGCTGTAGATGTCGCAGCCCGGACCGATGGCATCGATTTCCCCTTTGATCTGCTCCGGTGCCATATATGCCGGCGTGCCAAGGACCGCGCCACTCTGCGTGAGTCGCGTTTCGCCCCTGTCGGTCAGTCGCGCCAAGCCAAAGTCCATCACCACCGGATCGCCCCGATGATTCATCGAAATGTTTGCCGGCTTCAAGTCGCGGTGCACGATCCCTCTGTCGTGCGCTTCGGCCATTCCCAAGGCCACCTTGTGCACAATTGTGGCCGCCTGTTCGGCTGAAAGCGGTTCGCCAGGGCGGACCATTTCGGACAACGCCTCCCCTTCGATAAAGGCCATCGTCAGGTAATGAATGCCGTCAATCTCGCCGACATCGTGAACCGGACAGAGATTGGGATGGTTCAACGTGGCCGCCGCACGGGCTTCGCGGTAAAAACGCTCGAGTAATTCGTGATCGTTGTCCGACTCAAACTGCGGGATCTTCAGCGCCACCTGCCGCTGCAGTTGTGTGTCCTCTGCCAGAAAGACCGTCCCCATGCCTCCTTTGCCAAGACGGCGAATGATGCGGTAGCGACCAAATTTCCGAGCGATTTTTCCTGGTGTTTTCGTGACGCGCGGGGAACTGCTGGTCTCACGATTGGGACGGGGGGTATCGCCACCTGACGCGGTATGCCGGGGCGACTTGCCCTGGCGGCTGCTTGGCCCTTTCGCGTCACCGCTCACAATCTTGCCCTCTTACATCCTGCCAACGCGATCGTCGACTCACTCCGACGTCTGGTTGGTTGCTTGGCGTGCCACTTCCAACGGTTTGTCGTCACCCCAATTGAACAACTCGGGCAACCGTTTGGCTGGAGTGCATGGTACGGTAAGCAACCGTTCGACTGCAACCAGTTTGTCCCCGTCAAACCGACAAAGCCGACACGATTCCGCGTTATGGTGGACGGGTCAAAGAAGTGGGCGTTACCAGACAGCGATATAATCTGTCGGCAACAAGTTCCAACGCCGCCCGTAAACGTGGACGCGTTTGGTCGGCTCTCCAGTCAGTGTGACGAGTTGGCCGCCCGCATGACTCCACGCCAGAATTCCTCCATTGAGATTCAGCACCTTCACCCCCCGCTGACGCAACTGGTCGGCATAGAGTCCGCTGCGGTAGCCGATGGTGCAATACGTCACGACGGAGGCATCGCGACTGTCGTCGTGATTGCGTTCAAATTCTTCGACTGTGATCGCGCCAGGAATCGTCGAAACGTCTCTCTCATTCGCGTCGCGAACATCGACCAGCAACACCTCACCATTCTCCAAAAGCGCGCGCAAGTCGGCCGCAGTCACGTCGGGAACGTCACGAAATTCCCGGCGGTAATCGCGATACATTGTCTCGATCTTCTGCACGGGAGCATCTCCATCGCCTGCCACCATTGGTACGGCAAGACGCAGCGTAGCCGCTATTGCCGATAGCAACAATGCGATCGTTGCGCATCGATAGAAACGCACGGCAAACTCCGTGGGATTGAAACCGGAGGTAACAGATGTGGTGGAGAGATATCCACTCAGAACGAGCGGATTGGGTGGGGGAATCTAGCGGCTCAGCGGGCGTCGGTAAACGGCAATCTCAATCACTGTCGTCATCAACGGGAATTGGTGGTGGCGACGCAGGCCATTTCCAACTCGCGTCCGGGTGGTCCCACGCGATGCTTTCAGCTTCCTCATAGACTTCTTCATATTCGCGCTGTCTAGCATACCTGTCGGCGAAGAACGAACTCGTCGCGACATATAGCGGGAGGCAGATCGCGATCAGCAGGATGGAAAACGCGAACATACCAAGCCAGAAGGACTGACGGATCGTTGGACGATTGTTGGCATTGTCTGTCATGGCGAGCACTCCGACAGATCAATCGTATTGGTCGGTCAGTGCAAAGAGTTGAGCCAACGGCAGGGTGAAACCGGACAATAGAGCCGTTGAGTAGATTTCGTCTTCCGAATACGTCTTCTTCACCCACCGTCGGCCGCGCCACGAATAGACTGTCAGCAAACGGCTGAACCGATCGATTATCCAATATTCCTGCACGCCAAAGTCGCGGTACTCGATGCGTTTTTCTTCGTAGTCACGACGCTGGTCGGCGGGTCGCGAAGACGGGAACTCAACGACGATTGCCGGCACGTCCCGCTGCGATGCCGGACCGCGTGTGCGCGGCCGTCTGCCCAAGCCGGCCCAAATCGCCCGGTCACAGCGACGGTTTTGCGTTTTCGTCCGCAGATTCTGCTCCGGCAGCGTCAGATCGAGGGCTTTGCCGTCGGCGTGCGATCGCTGATAAACTCGCAACAACAAACCTAACTCTTCATTCGAATCGCGTTCTTCTTCCAACGGCGGAGGCGTCACAATAAGCACTCCATGAATGAGTTCGTAACGAGAGCCGCGCTCAAAGTCGGCGGCGTCGAATTCATCGAGCGTCATCGGCACACCGGCGTCCCGGGGTCCGAGCGGCGTGGTGAGTTCTGCCAGTGTTGTTGACATCTCGTGTCTCGCAATCTGCGGGAGATACGAACGGCGCGGCAACAGAAACCCGGTTTTTTGAAAAAACCGGGTTTCTCCGCGGTGCTACCAAATCACGACGCCATCATACCAGTTTCACCCCTTCACCACAAAATTCACCATCCGACCCGGCACGACAACGACTTTCACCACCTGTTTGCCATCGAGATTGGCGGCGACGGTTTCGTCGGCTTCGGCGGCCGCCTGCATGGTTGCCTGATCGGCGTCGGCGGCGATTTTGATTTTCGCCCGCAGTTTGCCGTTTACCTGCACCGGGATTTCGATTTCCGATTCGACCAGATATTGCTCGTCGAATTCCGGCCAGGAGGCGTAGGTGAGTGTGTCGTGTTCACCCAGCAACTGCCAACATTCTTCGGCAATGTGCGGGGCAAACGGCGCGAGTATTTGCACGAACGGTTTCAAGACCGACACGGGCCGCACGTCGTGTGAGCCGATGGCGTTGGTGAACTCCATCATCCGGCTGATGGCCGTATTGAACGAGAGTTTCTCGATGTCTTCGGTGACCGCCTTGATGGTCTTGTGCAATACGCGCAACTGTTCGCTAGTCGGATCGGCATCCTGCACGGCGGCGTTTAAGCAAACATCGTCGGCCCGTTCGTCGGCAACCATCCGCCACACTTTGCCCAGAAACCGAAAGACGCCTTCCACGCCGCTCATGTTCCACGGCTTCACCTGCTCCAACGGCCCCATGAACATCTCATACAACCGCAGCGCATCGGCCCCGCAACGATCAACAACATCGTCTGGGTTAATGACATTGCCGCGCGACTTGGACATTTTGTGGGCGCGACTCTCAACGATGATCGCAGGGTTCTCCTTCAGAACGAACTTCTCGCCCTTCTTTGTCACCTGTGACGGATCAAGTTGGACTCGCTCGCCGTCAAAACCGTCGGCGGCGATCTGCTCGACTGATTTCCAGTCGCCTGCTTTATCCTTGAATCCGGTCAATTCCGCTTCCCCGAGAATCATCCCCTGATTCACCAACCTTTGAAACGGTTCGGGAATGCTCAAGTGGCCGCGATCGAATAGGACTTTATGCCAGAATCGCGCATACAACAGGTGCAGCACGGCGTGCTCGGCACCGCCGATGTAGAGATCGACCGGCAGCCAGTATTTTTCCTTCTCCGGATCGATAAACTGCTGGTCATTCTTCGGATCACAGAAACGAATGTAGTACCAGCAACTGCCGGCCCATTGCGGCATGCTGTTGGTTTCGCGTTTGAGTTTCGTGCCGTCGTCGGCCGTCTTGTACAGCCATTCGTCCGGCGCTTCGTCCAGCGGCGGTTCGGGACGGCCGTGCGGTTTGAAGTCGAAGTTCTCCGGCAGCGCAACTGGCAATTCGGAATCGGCATCCGCCCGCAACAGACCGGTGAGATTGCCTTCGTCGTCCAATTCGTGCCAGATGGGAAACGGTTCACCCCAGAAGTGTTGCCGACTGAACAACCAGTCGCGCAGTTTGTAATTGACCGCCGTCGAGCCGAGTCCCTGTTCCGCAAGGTCGGCAGAAATCTTCTGCTTGAATTCGTCAGTTGAAAGTCCGTTGTAATCGCCCGAATTGATGGCCGTGCCAACGCCGACGAACGCGCATTCCTTCTCACCATCAACTTCTCGTGCCAACGCCAACTCGTCCTTCGACGGCTTGTAGCCATCCGGCGGTGCGACCACTGGCGTGATGGGAATATCGAATTCGACGGCGAATTCCCAGTCGCGCAGGTCGTGTGCCGGGACCGCCATGATCGCGCCGGTGCCGTAACTGATCAGCACATAGTCGGCGACCCAAATCGGCACCGGCTCGCCACTGACCGGATTGACCGCATACGCACCGGTGAATACGCCCGTCTTTTCCTTCGCCAGATCGGTGCGGTCGAGATCGCTTTTGAGCGCGGCTTGCCGACAATACTCGGTCACCTTCTGTTGCTGATTGGCGGTCGTCAACCGCTCGACATACGGGTGCTCCGGCGCGAGGACCATGTAGGTCGCACCGTACAGGGTATCGGGGCGCGTGGTGTAGACGCGCAGAACATCGCTACCCGCTTCCGATGGCAGCCCACCGCCAGAACGAATCGCCTTCCACTGCTCGAATCCAACCGGTGTCCCTTGCTCTGTCTGCAGTTCGGTATTGGGCGCACCGATGTAGAAATCCACCTCCGCCCCGTGGCTTTTGCCGATCCAGTTTCGCTGCAGCAGCTTGATCGATTCGGTCCAATTGACGCCATCGAGATCATCGCCCAATCGGTCGGCGTAGGCCGTAATGCGGAGCATCCATTGCCGCAGTGGCAACCGCTCGACCGGATGATCGCCCCGCTCGCTACGGCCTTTGGCATCGACTTCCTCGTTCGAGAGGACCGTGCCGAGCGCGGGACACCAATTGACCGGCGCTTCGTGCTGATACGCCAGACGATATTTGTCCTGGTATCGCCGTACGGCTTCATCACCCAAATCCTTAATTTCCGGCGGAATGGGCAGTTCAGAAATCGGCCGTCCGCGACCGATGCGCTGTTGGCCGTCAGGACCGGTCCATTCACATTTCGCGTCGTACCAGGTGTCGAAAATCTGCAGAAAGATCCACTGTGTCCAGCGAAAATAATCCGGATTGGTCGTCGAGAACTCGCGGCTCCAGTCGTAACTGAAGCCGAGCATTTTCAACTGCCGACGAAAAGTGTCGATGTTTTTGTACGTGGTGACACTGGGATGCGTGCCGGTTTTGATCGCGTGCTGTTCGGCGGGCAAACCGAAGGCGTCCCACCCCATCGGGTGCAGCACATGTTTGCCCCGCATGCGGGCGTAACGGCAGGTGATATCGGTCGCCGTGTATCCTTCCGGATGTCCCACATGCAGACCATTTCCCGATGGATACGGGAACATATCGAGCACGAACAGTTTTTCCGGCCCGGTTGGTTCCTCGGGCGTTTTGAACGTCTCGTTCGCGTCCCAATAGGACTGCCATTTGGTTTCGATACGTTTCGGGTCGTAACGGGGCATAGAATTACAGATTTCAGAATGTGGAATAGGGTTATTGGGCAAAGCCCACGGGCAGCGCCCCGGGGGAATTCCAACAAGTGTAGTAACGCCCCCAGACATTGCAATTGCAGCCGATTGCACGCGGGGCTTTCATCGGCTCGCATCGCATGACAGAATAGACACCATGCGGTGAGAACGGTTCGCAGCCCGAACCGACGAGACGATCTCGCCTGGCCGTGTGCAAATCCAACTGAAAGAGAGCAAAACCGTGACCGATTCCAACCAATCTTCCGACCGCCGCACGTTTTTGAAGTCATCGCTGCTGGGGGCCGGTGTGTTTGTCGGCTCCGGCATTGACGTTCAGACCGCTCCGGCTGCCGGTCCACTTAAGCGGCACAGCGGGCCGAGCATGAAACTCAGTCTGGCGGCCTATTCGTTCAATCGGTATCTCGCGAATCGATTTCGCGCACCGAAGGCCGACGCGAAGATGACGATGCTCGACTTCATCGACTACTGTGCCGAGTTGGATCTCGACGGCTGCGAGTTGACCGGCTACTACTTCCCGCGCGAGATCACGCACGACTACCTGATGCAGGTGAAACAGAAGACATTTGCATTGGGATTGGACATCTCCGGCACCGCCATCGGCAACGACTTCTGCAAAACCGGCGAGGCGTTGGAAGCGGAATTGAAGATGACGCGGGAATGGATCGACTATGCCGCCACAATGGGCGCGCCGGTCATTCGCATTTTCGCCGGCCGTGTTCCCAAGGGTGGCAACGAAGCGGAATCGATCGAACGCTGTGTCGAGGGCATTAATCAGTCGCTGGCCTACGCCGCCGAAAAAGGGGTCTTCCTGGCGTTGGAAAATCACGGCGGCATTACGGCGACACCGGCACAGATGATGAAAATCATCGACGGCGTGAAACCGTCGCCGTGGTTCGGCGTGAACTTCGACGGCGGCAACTTCCGCACCGACGACCCGTATCGCGATCTCGAACAGATTGCGCCCTGGGCAATCAACGTGCAAATCAAGACGGCGATCAGCCGCGACGGTAAAAAGGAAGACGCTGATCTCGAACGCATCGTCGGCATCCTGAAGAAAGCCGAATATCGCGGCTATGTGGTTCTGGAATACGAAGAGAAAGACGAGCCGAAGGAAGCAATCCCCGGGTACATCGAACAACTTCGCAAGCTGATCCGCGCTTAAGACGAATGACTAGCGCAGCTGCGATGCAACGCATCGCAGACGTTTTCAGCGCAGCTGTGAAATCACATTGCCAACTCAGGAGGCGTGGCATGTCAAATCAGGCTCGACGAAGCGAGGGAAAGTCTCGCTCAAAGTCCCTCGGCAATGTGCTCACGCATTCCAATCTGCACACGCACCTCAGCGGCGAAGTTCTGCTGTTTCTGTGTTTCAGCATCGCTGATGTCGTGCTGACATTTAAGCTGCTGTATCACGGTGGCCACGTCGAGTCGAACCCGGTTGCGAATTTCTTCATTGGTCACTGGGGTCCCAAGGGAATGGTCTACTTCAAATTCGTGATGGTGGCGTTCGTGTTCTTCATCGTGCAGATCATCGCCCACAAACGAGTTGAAACGGCCAGAAAACTTCTAAACTTCGCAATCCTCGCCGTCGGTGCCGTCGTCGCATACAGCGCGGTGTTGTACATGCGAGCCGTTTAAAATGCCCGTCCGCTCTCAACTGTCACGCAGAATTGGGAGGGCGATCTGACAATCTGAGATAGACGCGCCGCTAAATCCGTTCCGGCGTGACCCATCTTGCGACGGCTTCCACGCGTGCACGATTAAGACGGGCCGGCAGCAACTGCTCAACGTTATCGATGGCGGCGCCCAAGCCGAAGCGGATGGCGTTGATGGGGGTTCGCCCCCCTTCCAATGCGACGGCGATTCCTGCAGCCAGACAATCGCCGCAACCGATCGGATTCACCACGCTCAAATCCTCAGGCGAACTCGCGCGAAACAGTCCGCCGTCGAAGCCGATGATGACCGGGCGACTGCCGTCGGTCAGCACGACCCAATCGGCGCCCAGTTCAACCGTCTGCCGGACAGCAGCAATCGCATCGTCATCGTTCGATAAATCCCGCCCGAAGGTTTTCCCCAACTCCTCGCGGTTCGGCTTCACCAGAAACGGACGGCAAGGAAGCGCCTCCAGTAACTCCGGCCCACGAATATCGAGTACAGCGCGACAACTTGTCCGTTCCAGCAGCTTTGCATAGAAGTCGGTCGGCACTCCCGGCGGCAACGAGCCGCTGAGGACGACGATGTCGGCGTCCTGGGATTCTTCAGCAAATGCGGCTTCAAAATCGGCCAGCGCCTGTTCCGTCGGCGTTCGCGACTCTTCAACCAGTTCGGTTGTCACGCCGGTGGATTTGTCGAGAATCGTTGTACAGACCCGCGTCGGTGTCTCGGTCTCGATCCAGCGGGCATCGATTTCGGCGTCGGCAAATTCCCGCCGAATCGCCTCGCCGCCAGATCCCCCAATCATCGCCAGCGTGCGAAACTGTTCGCCCAACGAATGCCCGGCGATGCCAACATTCAACACTTTTCCCGATGCGCACCAGTGGGCTTCTTGCGCTCGATTCACCTCGCCCGGTTGAAACCGATCGAAGAGCAGAATCTGCTGCCAGGCCGGCGTGAGTCCTGCGGCTAGAATCACAGCATCCCCTTTAGCAGGTCCAGAAGTTCTTCGTCGGAGAGTTCGCGCGGGTTGCCGCTCATGCTGTTGCCTCGTGAACTGGTCACAAGCGCCGGCAACTGGTCTCCCTGCACGCCGATTTCCGACAGTCGAGTTGGAACGCCAATTCGCTTGCCTATGGTTTCAATCGTCTCGATTGCCGCTTCCACCGCATCGGCTTCATCGGTCAGCGCCTGGCCGGTGAACAACCTGCCCAACTCGGCCAGTTCGCTTGCACGCACTTCGCGGTTGACCCGCATCGCCACCGGCAACATGACGGCACAGGCAAGTCCGTGCGGCGCTCGGCAGTGAACCCCCAACGCTGCTGCGACGCCGTGCGCCAATCCCAGCCCCGAGTTGGCCAACGCCATGCCCGAGAGCATCGACGCATGCGCCATGTTCTCTCGCGGGCCACGCAAATGCCCTTCTTCCACAGCGGCGACGATAGACGGGACGGCCAATTTGAGACCGGAAATACAAAGCGCTTGCGGAATTGGCTGCGCGCGATTGGAAATGTAACTTTCAATCAACTGCGTAATGGCATCCATACCGGTATGAGCCGTCACTGACGGCGGGACCGAAACACTCAATTCCGGATCGGCCAGCACAATGTTCGGCACCATCATTTCCGATCGCAGACTCTTCTTGAATGGAGGATCGTAGGAAGAAATGACGGCGTTCTTGGTCGCTTCGCTGCCCGTTCCCGATGTGGTGGGCATCGCCATCAACGGCAACGGTTGCCGTTCGATCTTCAGACCGCGCCCCACTCCCTCCAGAAAATCGGCGACCGATTCGCCGTGTCGATTGGTCGCCAGCGCAGCGGCTGCCTTGGCCAGATCGATGGCCGAACCTCCGCCGACGGCCAACAACAGATCACCATCGCCCGCGTCACATTTATGCAGCGAACTAACGACCTCATTAACGTCCTGCACCTCTGGTTCACGAGATACTGTTGCCAACTGCACGGCATGAACGCCCGCTTCACCCAGAGTTCGCGAAAGTTCGTCAATCAGTCCGGCTGCTAACAACGTCCGCGAACCGCACACAATAAACGCGCGCCGCCCCAGCGACGCCGCCAGCGTTCCCGCCTCCGCACGCCTTCCCCACCCGAAGACGATGCGCCCCGGCGCGAAAAAATCATAAAACAGCGGTTCGGCTACATTCATGTCGATCTGATCTCAATTCTGCGGATCGCTTATCAATTGTTCAAATGTGTGGCACTGGCGTGTCACCAGTGAGGGTTCGTAGTGACCGCATTCATGCGGTTCGATCGCTTCTTGCCGCGACGAAACCCGATGAATCGCCCCTTCTTGGTGAATTCAACAAGGGCTACAAACCTCCCGACCACACTCGGGCACTCAATTTCCATCCGTTGTGGTGGCCACGACTTCGGGCGTTTGTATACAATATCACCTGTCGTTCCAAACCCGTACCTGCTTCGAGCCATAAAGGACTCGCCTCCATGAAACGAGTCAATCGTCCTGGATTTACCGCATTGCCGACCGCCGTCGCGATCGGATTGCTTGCCGTTCTATCCGCGTTTCCCGTCTTCGGAGACGCGGCGAATGAGTCGGAATCGCGGCTGCTGAAGGATATCAAGTACCTCGCGTCCGATGAACTCGAGGGCCGCGGAGTGGGAACGAACGGCCTGAACAAGGCAGCCGATTTTGTTCGCAACGCCTTCCGCGAAGCCGGGCTGGACGTGACGTCGGTTGAAGGGGAAGCATTTCAGCCCTTCACCATGACCACCGGCAGCAAGTTGGGAAAGACCAACACCTTGGCGTTTACGGGGCCAGATGGTAAGTCGATTAACCTGAAGATCAACGGCGATTTTCAAACCTGCTCGTTCGGCGGAGCGGGAAAATTTGACGGCGGCATTGTGTTCGGCGGCTACGCCATCGACGCGAAAAAAAAGGAATACCAGGACTTCGCCGACGTTGATCTAAAGGGCAAGATCGTCATCGTCATGCGGCGCAATCCCCAGCAGGGAAATCCGCACGGCAAGTTCGGCGGAGGCGGACCGGTTACGGTGCATGCTTCGCTTCGGACGAAGGTCAGCAACGCATTCGGTAAAGGGGCTGCTGCCATCCTGTTCGTCAACGATCCCTACAGCATTCGCAAGAATGCAAAAAACGACAATTCGTTGGTGGAAAAGGAAACCGGCCGTGTCGTCGCTGCTGCCGAAGCACTGGTGAAGACCGACGCAAAGGACGCCGAGAAGACGGCTGCCGCCCGCAAGAAACTGGCCGACACAGTCAAGCGACTCAATGCGGCAAAAGTGGCAGCGGGCAAGGCGGATGACGATGACCCATTGATGCGATTTGGATACGGCGGCAATGCCAGCGGAAACTCGATTCCCATTTTGCACGTAACGGCGAAGGCTGTCGATCAGTTGTTGCAAGCGTCGCTGAAGAAATCGTTGGCGGATCTGGAAGCGGAAATCGACAAGGACGTCAAACCGCAGACCACCGCCCTGAAAGGTTGGAAGGCAACCGGCGAGACCTCGCTCGAAGTCACCAAGGTCGAAGTCAAGAATGTCATCGGCGTGCTGGAAGGCGAAGGGCCGCTTGCCGACGAAACCGTCGTCATCGGTGCGCATTACGATCACGTCGGCATGGGTGGACAAGGTTCGCTCGCACCGGGCAGCAAAGCCGTACACAACGGTGCCGACGACAATGCATCGGGTACGGTCGCGCTGATCGAGTTGGCCCGCCGATTCGGTTCCCGCGACAAGAAGCCGGCCCGCCGCATTGTGTTTATTGCCTTCACCGCCGAAGAACGCGGTCTGATCGGGTCGGCCCATTACGTCAAGAATCCGGTGTTTCCGCTGGATAAGACCATCGCCATGTTGAACATGGACATGGTCGGCCGGGTGACCGACGACAAATTGGTGGTGTACGGTATCGGCACGACCCCACGATGGAAGAAGCTCATCGAAGCGGAAGGGAAGAAGCACAACTTCAAACTGACACTGAAAGAAGGCGGCTTCGGCCCGAGCGACCATTCCTCGTTTTACGGGAAGAAGATGCCCGTGCTGCATTTCTTCAGCGGCACACACAAAGATTACCATCGCCCCACCGACGATTGGGATAAGATCAATCTCGCAGGGATGTCACGCGTCGTTCAGATGGTGGAAGAAATAGCCGACAACACCATCGCCACCAAAGAACGACCCAAATATATCGAAGTCAAACGGAAGTCGACGCAGGCACGCACGGGCAGCCGCCCCTATTTCGGCAGCATTCCCGACTTCGCCGAAGAGGCCAAGGGCTACGCGATTATGGCTGTTGCCGGCGGCAGTCCCGCTGAGAAAGGCGGCTTGAAGGGTGGCGACGTGATCGTCGGCCTCGGTGGCCAGAAGATCGGCAACCTCAGCGATTTCGATCTGGCGTTGCGAAAATTCAAAGCGGGCGATGAAGTCGATATCGTCGTGCAACGCAAAGGCAAAGAAGTGAAGCTCAAGGTCATTCTCGGCAAGCCTCGCTAGTGAGGACACGCTGCCCGTTGGGCAGCGGCTAAACGGGCGTCGCTAACAGCGCATAAACAAGGCCGGGTGAGATTCACCCGGCCTTGTTACGTTGACTCGCGTGGCTTTAGTCTTCTTCGTCCACGTCATCCTTGGTGTCATCGACGGGCTTCTTCGATTCCTTGGGAGCGTCGGCTTTCTTGGGAGCGTCGGTCTTCTTCGGCGTGTCAGTTTCCTTAGGAGCATCGGTTTTCTTAGGAGCATCGGTTTTCTTAGGAGCATCGGTTTTCTTAGGAGCATCGGTTTTCTTGGGAGTGTCGGTTTCCTTGGGCGTATCGGTTTCCTTGGGCGTTTCGGTTTCCTTGGGCGTTTCGGTTTCCTTGGGCGTTTCGGTTTCGGTTGTTCCGTCGGCCGTGGGTTCGGTAGTGCCATCGGCCGTGGGTTCGGTTGTGCTGTCGCCGTTGCCGTTGGTCGATGTACCGTCGCCATTACCGTTCGATGCGGCCGGGTCGGCAGTGTCGCTACCGCAGCCAGCTGCAAACGCCGTCAACGAAACCAGCGTAAGTAAGGTCATCAACTTTTTCATGGGTCTCTCCTCATTAACAAGGTGTTCGATCATCACCGACAGATTTCTAAGACGGCTGCAACCGTCACTGTGGTCCCCTCGATTTGTGTCATTAGAAGCAAAGACACGCGAATTTGCCATTCTATTCCCGCTTTTTCCCGACTTTTCAAAGATTCATGAGAACGATTTTCACCGCGAATTCGTATGATGAAAGAGTCAGCAGCGACCCGCCGACTCGACGGTTCGACCAGATTATTGCTACCGTAAACGAAAAATCGCACGTCTTCGGGGAATAAACCGATCCGGAAACGGATCAGTTATTCGAGAGATGATCATGGCCGACGGTTCAGCCGCGTCCTTACTTGCCCAACTGGTGCAGCAGCATTATGCAGCGCTGTACCGGTATGCGTTTCGTCTGTCGGGCAAATCGGCGGATGCGGAAGACCTCGTCCAGCAGTCGTTTCTCACCGCTCACCAGAAAATCGAGCAGCTCCGCGACCCGCAGAACGGCAAAGCGTGGCTGTTCACAATCACACGCAATGCGTACTTAAAAAGTCTTCGAGGAACCACGGGAACAAAGCTGCTCTCACTCGAACATGCCCCCGAGCCGGGGGAAGAGTGTCGGCAGGATATCCGCCTCGATAACGAACAACTGCAATCGATTTTGAACGAGTTAGAAGAAGAGTTTCGCACTCCACTCATCTTGTTTTATTTCGAGCAGTTCAGTTATAAGGAAATCTCTGAACAGATGGACGTGCCGATTGGCACTGTGATGAGCCGGTTGGCACGCGGCAAGGCACACTTACGGCAGAAGCTGGCATCGTTTCAGCCAGCGGGAAGCCAACAAACCTGAAGGCCCGATGAATCGCCCAATCACGAAAGATGATCACAATGGATTGTCGAACGGCGTTGGAAATTCTGGAAGTGGCCCGTCCCGACTCCGGCGATCTTGCTGATCCCGAGTTGGCCGAGGCGGCCGCGCACATCGAATCGCATGCCGAATGCAAGAGTGAGTTTCTGCGCCGTCAGCAACTGGACCGGGAAATTGGCACGGCAATGCGCGACATCCCCGTGCCGCACGACTTGCAAACCCGCCTGCTCGCGCAATTGGCAGAGCGTTCTGAAACGGCCGACGTTGTAGAGGCTGTTGCCACGCCTGCGGCTAAGCCAAAAGCAGCATTGCGGCGGCGATCCTGGATGCGTCTGGTGGTGGGGACGGCGGCCTCCCTCGCCATCGGCATTATCGGCTGGCAGCTTTTCTCGGGAAGTCCCCAGCACGTCGATACGGTTCAATTGGCAGCATCGATCGTCGGCCAGGATCCCAATTTCAACGAGTTGACCGAATTTGTTGGTGATGATTCCGCATTGCCGGCCGACTGGGAATCGATTCCGAAAGGGCTGGCGATTGACGGTCCGAAGTCGTACCCACACCAACAGGTAGACGGGGCGAAATTTGCAATTGCCATGTATCAATTTCGCTTCACGAGCCGCCGCCGGACTCCCGTGACAGGATACCTGCTGGTTCTGCCGGTGGACTCGGTAAATCCAGTGCCTACTAAAACATCACTTCTCGCTCCGCCGGGCAATAGCACAACGACTTCAGTGAGTTGGACAGATGGCGAATTTGTCTATGTCTGCGTGATTCCGGCGCGGGGTGATCACATTGATGAACTCGTGCGTCTTCTCGACCGCGGCAGAGCATAGCAGATTTCGCTGTAAAATGACGGAAAACCGGGCCTGCGATTGGCGCCGGGACCGTCATTTATCCGATAGTCTCGATACCGGCCTCCGCCTTATGCGCCGATGGTCGGCGTCTGCGGCATCTTGACATTTACCGTGTCAACTGGCCGCATTGGCGGCGCGGGATGTCGGATCGGGGTGACCATCAAAAGCGGCGGTTGATCCCGATCGTCTGGAGATCACGATGCGAAGTCTTTACGCGGGCCTTGGATTCATTTTGCTGCTGACGCTCCCCGAAACGGTGTCGGCACAACCAGCATTCACCGTCACGCGGCCGACGGCGAATGTTATTGTCCGTCCCGCCCCCGATACAGACGATACAATTCTGCGATATCGCCGCACGTCTGCTCAGCAGGAACTGATTTTCCGCCGTGCCGCTCGCGCTGCTGCATTGCGTGAAGCCCGCATTCAATCGCGGCGCCGAACCGGCCGTTCCGCATCGAGGCGAAACATGCGATCCGTTCGCCCACAGATCCCTTGGTTCGGTCGTTGGCAAACGTCCTACCCGACAGTCTCCTACCGCCGCTAGCGCTGACGACTGTAGAAATCGATGCCAATCGCGCGACCGAAGTATCGGCGGGTTGACACTCTCTGCTCGCAAAATAATGTCGTGCGACCGTCTCTTAAAGTACGGCGCGAATCCGTTTGAGGAACTCGGCGTTGGTTGGGAACTTCTTGAGCGTGCTGATCAGCTGCTCCATGGCCTCGACGGTGCTGAGTGAAACGAGGCTGCGACGAAGCATGACGACGCTGTCCAAGGTTTCCTCTTCGAGAATCAGTTCTTCTCGACGTGTACCCGAGAGTTGAATGTCGATTGCCGGCCAAATTCGGCGGTCGGCCAAATCCCGGCTGAGGACCATTTCCATGTTGCCGGTCCCCTTGAACTCCTGAAAGATCACCTCGTCCATCCGGCTACCGGTGTCGATCAGCGCGGTGCCGACGACCGTCAGCGAGCCTCCCTCGTCAAATCGGCGGGCCGTTCCGAACATCTTCTTGGGAATGTCGAGCGCCTTAACGTCGAGGCCGCCTGACATGGTGCGGCCCGTGTTGCCGACCCATTTATTGAAGGCGCGTGCCGTCCGCGTGATGCTGTCCAGGAGAATGAAGACATCTTTGCCGGATTCGGCGAGGCGTTTTCCGCGCTCGATGATTAGCTGGCTAAGCCGAATGTGACTTTCAACTTCCCGGTCCATCGAAGACGCAACAACCTCGCCTTTGATGCGGCGCTGCATTTCGGTCACTTCTTCCGGGCGTTCGTCGATCAGCAAAACGATCAGTTCAACTTCCGGATGGTTTTCGCTGACCGAGTCGGCGATGTCCTGCAACAGGAGCGTTTTACCGGTACGCGGAGGAGCGACAATGAGCGCCCGCTGACCTTTTCCGATCGGCGTGAGAAGATCCATGACGCGCATCGTAATCGGCGCTGCACCGCGTTCCAGCCGGATTTGCTCGCACGGATTGATGGGCGTCAGTTCGTCAAAAATCTTGATTTCCTGATACTCTTCCAGAGTGCGACCGTCGATGGTTTCAATCGTTTTGAGTCGCGGCCCCTGATCGCGTGATCCCGACCCGACCTCACCCCGAATGAGAATGCCTTCCCGCAGATTGTGTTTTTCGATGTGCGAGCTGGAGACAAACGCATCGCTCCCCTGAGCAATATAGTTCTTCTTGGGATCGCGTAGAAATCCGTAACCCTTGGGATGCAATTCGAGCACACCTTCAATGGTCCCGGTCACTTCCTCGCCGTTTTGGCTGCTGGTCTGCGGTCGCCGCGACCGTGACGAACGGTTGTTGCGCGAGCCACCTTGTTTATTGCGCGCATCTCCGCCACCACCACCACCACCACCACCACCACCACC
>Ga0114999_10000387_pt1 | contig 65190 bp, 64 predicted proteins | sample ArcticOcean_MG_C_3_FD_89820 | JGI IMG/M metagenome (GOLD analysis project Ga0114999, IMG submission 89820) | Marine microbial communities from western Arctic Ocean - ArcticOcean_MG_CB8_126 | ecosystem: Environmental > Aquatic > Marine > Oceanic | place: Arctic Ocean: Canada Basin | collected...
ATTCACAATTCACCAATTTCTATCACTCCGGCTTCTTTTCTTGCGCGGAGGCCCGCTCCCGTTCGGCCTGAACGATCCGTTCAATAGATAGATCTTTGGGCATATTCACTTCGACAATACTTTCCTTTAACACCTCATCGATACTTTCTACCGGTACACAACGGACAGTATTTCGCACGGTTTCCGGGATGTTCATCAAGTCGTTTTCATTCTGCTTCGGTACCAGCCCGGTCTTGATGCCTGCCCGGTGCGCGGCCAGCACTTTGTCCTTGATGCCCCCGACAGCCAGCACGCGACCACGCAACGTAATCTCACCGGTCATGGCAATGTCCGGGCGTACCGGCCGGTCACTCAGCAGGGAGGTGATGGCTGTGGCAATAGCAATCCCAGCAGAAGGGCCGTCTTTGGGTATGGCCCCTTCCGGGAAATGCAGATGGATATTGTATTTGCTGAACATCTCCGGCAAAATATCGAGGGTCTCGGCCTGGGATTGTATATAACTCTTGGCAGCCAGAACAGACTCCCGCATCACATCCCCAAGCTGGCCGGTAATGATCAACTGGCCATTGCCGGGCAGCCGTAATGCTTCGATCATGAGCAGTTGTCCACCAGATCCGGTGACGCCAAGTCCATTGACCACGCCGATTTCCGGCGATCGATCTTCCGTGGTAGGAATAAAGGTCGGTGGCCCGAGGTAGTCGGGGATCTTGTCCGGCTCAATATGTGCAGGCACCGGCTCATCTGTCGCCCGCATCACAGCGACCTTGCGAATGACCGTTTCCAGCCGACGATTAAAATTACGCAAGCCCGGCTCACGGGTATACTCCCGAATAATCCGCATAACCGTTGCATCGGTTATGTCCAGCGGCTGGTCATCCAGACCATGCTGTTTCATCAGCTTCGGTATCAGATGCTGACGACTGATCTCCAGTTTCTCCTCTTCCGTGTAGCCCGGTATGGCAATGACTTCCATTCGGTCGCGCAACGGCTCCGGAATGTCATACAGCGTATTGGCCGTAGCGACGAAAAGGACCCGGCATAAATCAAAGGATAGATTTAGATAGTGGTCTACAAAGGAAATATTCTGTTCAGGGTCCAGCACCTCCAGCATAGCCGAAGCCAGATCGCCGGTAATCGGGTTCGCCCCCATCTTATCGATTTCATCGATCATCAAAACGGGATTGCAGGCCCCGACCCGTTGAAGCGACTGAATAATCTTACCCGGCATCGCCCCCACTTATGTCCGGCGATGACCTCGAATTTCCGCTTCATCGCGTACGCCGCCCACCGACACCCGGACAAACTGACGCCCGACAGCCCGAGCGAGCGAATGGCCTAAAGAGGTCTTGCCGGTGCCGGGTGGCCCTACGAAGCAGAGAATCGGGCCGGTCATGTTCCCGGTAAACTTTGCTACCGCCATGTATTCTATTATCCGTTCCTTGGCCTCTTCAAGTCCATAGTGGTCCTGGTCCAGCACATCCCGAACGGATTGAATATCCACATCGCTCTGCGTCGCCACATGCCAGGGCACATCCAGAATCTGATCGATATAATTGTGCGTAACCTGATACTCCTGGGAGACCGGTGGCAGCAAACGTAACCGGTTCAGTTGCCCTTCTACTGTTTCACGGACGTGGCCTTCAAGACCGGCCTGTTCCATACGATCTTCCAACGCTTTAATCTCCGCTTCCTGTTCATCCCCTTCGCCCAGCATCTGTTTGATGGTCTGCAATTGCTGACGCAGATAGAACTCACGCTGTCCCTCTTCAATGACCACCTGTGTACGGTCCGAGGTCTCTTTACTGACTGTGGCCCGCTGAATGGTCTCTTCTATATATCGGATAGCAACCGCCAGCCGTTCCGGGTGATCCGAAATATTGATCACCCGCTTCCGTTCATCGTACGACAGATTGAGATAAAGACAGATCAAATCTGCGAAGACACCCGGATCTTCCGTATTCATTTTGAGCACATTAAGTTCTTCTTTCTGATAATACCGATTGACCTCCATCAGTTGCGAAAAAGAGTCCAGCGCATCAACCAGAAGGCGGCTGATGACACCGATATCTCCTGGGCTCTCCTCGACATTGCTGACTTTGGCACGGTAAAACGGTTCTTCCGACACCATACTAATATACCGCACCCGGCGTATACCCTGAAACACGACTTGAAGGACATCGCCCGGTAAATTTAACTTGGAGACGAGTCGGGCCACCACACCGATTTCGAGCAGATTATCCGGTACCACTTCCCCGTCACTATCTTTAAGTTATGTCAGCAGAATAGGCTCGTCTGGTGGAACTTCCTGTACTAAACGCCGATTTTTTTCCATACGAATTTGTAAGGTCTCCGTACCTAACGGAAAAACAACGCCACTCAACAATGCGATAACCGGCATGGTCTCGGGCAATTGAGCATCCTGAGACAATCCTCGTTCGCCTGTCAGCATATAGGAACTCCTGGGGTGGAAGGATGGGAGGGTGATGGGAGGGTGATGGGAGGGTAATGAGAGGGCGGAAAAAGGATACACCAGGTGGCACCTGAACCCTTAATTTCCATCTATCCTTCCATCCATCTATCCTTCCACCCCGCGCGTCTATCCAGAATATATCCGAAATGGAAAAATCAAGGCCATAATGGTGCAACGTCTTGACGCGCATGGAAAAACACCTTGACGTTTGCCAGGTTTCCAGCGTATCTTTCCGGGCGTATCAGCGATCTTCGAGGTATTTTATTGAGGTAGACAGATGGGATTTTTTGTATTGTATGGTGTGATCATGGCGGGTTATCTGGGTAGTACCTGGGCCTACATTCGTCACTTTCCGAATAAGCAGGTCCGGGTGGGACGCTATGCCACCGGTTTGCTGATTATCGCACTCATCTGCCACAGTGTCGCGCTCATTATAAGAAGTGTCAACTCAGGTCATCTGCCGTTTGTGGGCTTGCATGAATCGATGAGTTTTTTCGCCTGGTTGATTGCGATCGTCTATCTGTTTCTTGAACTTCGTTTCCGAGATAAGTCCCTGGGAACATTCGTCGTACCGATGGTCCTGGCCGGACAGATTGTTTCTATGATTTTTATACATCCGGAAGATCCATTACCGCCGTTGCTCCAGAGTCCATGGTTCAACCTTCATGTTACCGTAAGCTTTCTGGCCTATGCCGCCTTTTTCTTTTCATTTATCACAGGCCTGTTGTACGTCATGCAGATGTACTATATCCACAGACGCCGGGTGGGCCTTATATTTTCCCGCTTGCCCGCTCTCGGTATGCTGGATGAAATGAACCTCAAGGCGACGTCTATAGGCTGGCTATTCCTGACCATAGGTATTGCGACAGGCGTCTGGTGGGCTAGTGATGCCTTTGATTCTATTACACCCTGGGTGAAAGACCCCAAAGTATTCTGTGTCATGCTGACCTGGGTTATATATTCCGGGCAGTTGGTGGCCCGATACACCGCCGGCTGGCAGGGAGAACGAGCGGCTTACCTGGCCCTTGTGGGATTCGCGTCCGTGCTGGTAGCTTACATCGGCGCCGGTCTATGGACAAATGTACATATATTCTGAATCTGTGAATCAGCGAATCAGCAAAGCTGAAAGAGATCGTTTTTTCTGATTCGTCGATTCACAGATTCGCTGATTCGTTTATCCATTCTAACCTATGCACCTTACCCTTATCGGCTTAAGCCATCATACCGCCCCGATCGACATACGAGATCAGGTGGCACTGACGGAAACGCTCCAGGAGCAGGCTCTGGCGCTCGTAAAATCGTCGGGCAAAATACTGGAAACCGTCCTGCTGTCGACCTGCAACCGAAGCGAAGTATATGCTGCGACCAATGATGAGGTCCATGATCCCCTGCCTATCGAAGAATGGTTTCACGAGATACACGGTCTCTCCCCGGGCACCCTGTCGCCCTACCTCTACCGGCGGACGAACGAGGAGGTGATCAGGCATCTTTTTCGTGTGGTTTCAAGTCTGGAGTCTATGGTCATCGGTGAAACTCAGATTCTCGGTCAGGTAAAGGATGCCTATCTCAGGTCCCTGGGCGTCCAGACGACCGGTGTGGTGCTGAACCGTCTGTTTGAAAAAGCGCTGGGGGTCGGCAAACAAGTGCGTGAAACAACCGAGATCGGCGTCGGGGCCGTGTCGGTCAGTTACGTTTCGGTGGAGCTGGCCAAGAAAATTTTCAAGGACCTCAAACAACACTCGGCCATGTTGATCGGGGCTGGCGAAACAGGAGAACTAACGGCTCAGTATCTCGTTGATCAGGGCATCAAACGCTTGATCGTTGCCAACAGGACCTATGATCGGGCAGCAGAAGTTGCCCGGCGGTTCGACGGCATCGCCGTCTCTCTGGACGATGGCCTTCAAATGATTGCAGATGTGGATATCGTTATCAGTTCCACTGGCGCACCGCATTGTATCCTGGATCGGGACCATATGATGGAAATTATGCGTATTCGTCGGAACAAACCTATTTTTCTAATCGATATTGCCGTGCCACGGGATATTGACCCTCAGGTGCGTAACATCTACAATGCTTTTTTGTACGACATCGATGATTTGCAATCGGTGGTGGACGACAATGCCGACCGGCGGCAGAAAGAAGCCCAAAAGGTTGAGGTCATCGTAGAAGCGGAAGTTAACCAATTTTTGAACTGGTACCAGAGTCTGGCCGTTACCCCGACGATCACACAGCTTCGTCAGCATGCCGATACGATACGAGTCGGGGAAATAGAACGGGCCCTTAGCCAACTGACCCATCTCTCGGAGAGCGACCAGAAGACCGTCGACATGATGAGCCGTGCCATTATCAACAAACTGCTTCATAATCCCTCCACCCGCCTCAAGGCCTCCACCAATTCCGATCAGGGCCATCACCATCTGCATGCCCTGCGTCATCTGTTTGGCCTTGATGAGAAGGATGAAGAATGAAAACGGAAGGATGAAAGATGAATAGGTGGTTGTTTTCTGCATATGCTTATAGTAGCCGTTCAGCCCGCTCGCACGCCGGATATATCGTACCTGACTCTTCACTCTTCACTCTTCACTCTTCACTCTTATTATGACCTCAACCCTCATCATAGGTACGCGTGGCAGCCAGCTTGCGCTCACCCAGACCAACATGGTAGCCCGGGCTATTGAAGCAGCGAACCCGGGGTTGACCATTGATATACAAATCCTCAAGACCAAAGGAGATCAGGTGACGGATGTGCCGCTGGCTTCGTTTGGCGGTGAGGGGGTATTCGTCAAGGAACTGGAACGGGCCCTTCTGGCAGGCGAAATCAACCTGGCGGTACACAGTCTGAAAGATCTACCGACCACATTACCGGCAGATCTGGTGATTGCGAGTACACCAGAAAGGGCCGATGTACGCGATGCCCTGATTGCCAAACAGGCCAGTGATCTCAAGACGTTACCGGAAGGAGCCTGTGTGGCCACCGGCAGTCCACGCCGCCGGGCCCAACTCCTGGCCTATCGCCCTGATCTTCGATTGACGGAGATCCGCGGAAATATAGACACCCGTTTGAAAAAATTGACGGATGACAAAAACCTGGACGCTATTATCCTGGCGTCTGCCGGTCTGGATCGCCTGGGTTGGGGCGATCGAATAACCGAACGTTTAGACTGGACGGTGTGTATGCCCGCTGTCGCCCAGGGCGCCCTGGCGATAGAAACACGTCGGGATGATGATAGAACCATCGCCGCGGTTCATAGAATTAACCATACCACCACCTGCCAGGCGGTGCTGGGAGAACGCGCCTTTCTCCGTTGTACCGGCGGTGGATGCCATACCCCGATCGGTGCCTGGGGCAGAAAGCAAGGCACGATGCTCCGCCTGGATGGCATTCTGGCGGCCCCGGACGGCAGTTGGATGGTGCGGGACAGCGTTTCAGGGGCGCCCGAAGAAGCAGAAACGTTGGGACGTCAACTGGCTGATTTGATTCTCAATAAAACACCTCAGGATGCCCTACCTTTGTAACCCCGCCTACAAGCTGAAACCATCACATGGATACGCCATCAGATAGCCCCCTCTCCGGACTTCGTGTCCTGATAACCCGCAGCCGTGAACAGGCCAGTGATCTTTCAGCCCACTTGACCCGGTTGGGCGCAGAGCCGATCGAAGCGCCGCTCATTCGTATAGAAGACCCGGTCGACTGGCTAGCGCTGGACCACGCCCTGGCCCATATCAAGACCTATGACTGGCTCATTTTCACAAGTACCAACAGTGTTAATCAGTTCTTCAAGCGATTTATAGAAAAAGAGCTGGGTATTGACATCTTGGCGTCTATGCGGATAGCCGTGGTCGGTCAGGCTACCGCCGCCAGACTCCAACATTATGGCCTTATCGCGCATCATCAGCCCAACCAGTATAATGCGGAGGCGCTCCTAGAGGTCCTGGCTCAAAATGAGACCCTGGAGAAAACCCGGGTCTTGTTTCCCTGTGCAAACCTGGCCCGCCAAACAGTCATCGATGGTCTAACGACCTCCGGTGCCGAGGTGACCTCCGTAACCGTTTATCGAACGATTATGGCCACGACACTACCGGATAACATCATGGCTATGCTGGTACAGAAAACCATTCATCTGGTGACCTTCGCCAGTTCCTCTACCGTTCGGGCGTTTATACAGATACTCGGTGATCAGGGCTTAACCCTTATGGAAGACGTCGCCATTGCCTGTATCGGCCCTGTAACACGAAGCACAGCCTATGAAGCCGGCCTATCCGTAGATATTATGCCCGAAGATGCGTCTATTTCTGCCCTGGTAGATGCGATTGTCCAACATCGCCCTGCACCGTAATATCGGTTGCCTTCGCGAGAAATCGGTGTATATTGCGAGCGGTTTTATTTTGAATATTTTGATTGATTTGAGCGAACGCGCAGGGTCGCCCCTACTTGATGCTGCTTTGCCCTTTTAACCCGAAGGAATCCGAAATCTATTATGCCGTATTGCCCTGAATGTGAATATAAATATGCTCAACATGTAGAACAATGTCCGGTCTGTGCCACACCGCTCGTAGAGACCTTAGATGAAGTCGCCCCCTATATTTGTGATGAGTGTAAGGAGCCGGTCACTAAAAGTGCCCAATCGTGCGCCAATTGCGGTACGGTATTTGTTGAGGGTCTGCGGTGTTTTCTGCACCCGGAAGAGCCGTCTCAAGGGATCTGTGTTGCTTGTGGTCAGCATCTTTGTCCGCAATGCAGTGAGCGATCATCGAGGCGCTACTTTTGTGATCAAGACAGCCGGGAAGAAATGCAGCCGAAGGGCAAGAAGGGCGAAGAAGAAAGGCCCCTCCCGGACTGGGAGGCCGTGTTATATCAACGTCATTTGAAACAGGATGGTGTAGAGAGCCGAATGTTTGTCGAAGAAAAGGACCGCCATCTGATTTACGATGCAGATCATCTCGAAGACATTAAGTTGATCGCATTATTTGCTGATAAAAAACAGGTCATCGGGACTTTGATGGATCGTGAAATAGAGGAAGAAGTTGTTCTGTTTCAATGTGAACGATGCAGTGCCATCAGTCGTACGAATAACCCGGTATGCCCTAATTGCCGCCGGTAACCACGTGTATGTACGAATAATATTTCTCCCATACACCGTTTGAACCACAGGTAACTATATGCCATTTCCCATTCACAGACCACGCCGATTACGCGGAAACGATACGATACGCCGGATGGTACGCGAAACACATCTGTCGGTCGATGACCTCATCTATCCCATGTTTATCTGTCCGGGTGAGGGCATTCGGGAACCCATCGGCTCGATGCCGGGCATCAACCGATTTTCCGTTGACCAGGGTGTTGAAGAATGCCGGGAGGTCGCCAGCCTCGGGATACCGGCGGTTATTCTGTTCGGGATACCGGATGCCAAAGATGGGGCCGGTACAGGAGCTTATGCAGACGATGGCATCGTTCAGCAGGCGATCCGGGCGATTAAGCAGAACATACCGGGGCTGATGGTCATTACCGATGTCTGTCTGTGTGAATATACCGACCACGGCCACTGCGGTGTGATTAAAAACGAAGAGGTCCAGAATGATCCAACGCTGCAATTGCTCGTAAAAGCGTCCCTCTCCCATGTTCGTGCTGGTGCCGATATGGTCGCCCCGTCCGACATGATGGATGGGCGTATCGGGGCCATTCGCAGGGCCCTGGATGAAGCGCACCTGACTCATATCCCGATCATGGCCTATTCCGCCAAATACGCCTCGGCCTATTACGGTCCGTTTCGTGAGGCCGCAGATTCCGCACCACAGTTCGGCGACCGCCGATCGTATCAGATGGACCCACCCAATGCCAACGAGGCCCTAGCCGAGGTGGCGTTGGATCTGGAAGAAGGGGCCGACATCGTGATGGTCAAACCGGCCCTGGCCTATCTGGACATCATTCATCGCGTCAAATCAACCTTTGATGTGCCCCTGGCCGCCTATAATGTCAGCGGAGAATATGCCATGATCAAGGCCGCCGGCCAGATGGGCTGGATAGACGAAGACCGCGTTATGATGGAAACCCTCACAGCCATCAAACGCGCAGGGACCGATCTGATTTTGACCTATTTTGCCAAGGATGCCGCCAGGTTGATTTAACCACGGAGAACGTGGGCAGGCACGGAGCAACACGGAATTTTTTAAGGTTCATCTTTTGCCTTTCAATCAAAATACAAAATTTGTAATTCAAAAATCATCAGGAGTTTCCCATGAATCGCTCACGATCCGAAGCCTTATTTGCGCAGGCCCAAAACCTCATGCCCGGCGGGGTGAACAGTCCGGTCCGGAATTTTGGCCGCGTGGGTGGCCATCCGGTTTTTATGGCCCGTGGGAGCGGCTCCAAAGTCTATGATGCCGATGGGAACGAATATATCGATTATCTGGGGTCATGGGGCCCGCTCATATTGGGCCATAGCCACCCGGCTGTTGTCGAGGCGTTAAAGCAGGCCTGTGAGCAGGGTACCAGTTTCGGCACGCCGACTGAAGCGGAACTCAAACTGGCCGAACTCGTCAAAGAGGCGTACCCTTCCATCGAACTGGTCCGTATGGTTAATTCCGGTACGGAAGCCACTATGAGCGCTACGCGCGTCGCCCGGGGCTATACTGGTCGGGATCTGGTGGTCAAATTCGAGGCAGGATACCACGGTCACGGAGACAGCTTTCTTATACAGGCCGGTTCCGGTGCGGCCACCTTTGGGATACCGGACAGCCCCGGCGTTCCAGCAGACCTGGCCAAGTTAACCATCAACGTGCCTTATAACGACAGCGAGGCCATCAGGCAAACGCTGTCAGACCGGGGGGAGGATATCGCCTGTGTGATTATCGAACCGGTCGCCGGAAATATGGGCATGATCCCACCGGTTGAAGGGTTTCTGGAGACCATCCGGGAAGAGACCGAAAAACGGGGCATTATTCTGATCTTCGATGAAGTTATTACCGGTTTTCGAATCGCCTTTGGCGGGGCGCAGGAACGGTTCGGCATTCAGGCGGATATGACCTGTCTGGGCAAAATTATCGGCGGTGGCCTGCCCGTAGGCGCATACGGCGGCCGGCGGGACATTATGGAGTCGGTCGCCCCGGTCGGTGCCGTCTATCAGGCGGGGACGCTGTCCGGTAACCCGCTGGCCATGACCGCTGGTTGTGAAACAGTGAAGCAACTTAAAGAACCCGGCGTCTACGACCGTTTGGAAACGCTGGGGGCGCGTCTAGGTGACGGCCTGCGTGCAGCGACACAAGAAGCTGGACTCGACGCCTCTCTGACACGCGTCGGCTCTATGATGTGTACCTTCTTTACGGATCAGAAGGTCACCAGTTACGATTCGGCGTCCTCATCCGATGCGAATATCTACGGCAAATACTTCTGGAACATGCTCGACCGCGGTGTGTATCTGGCCCCATCCAGGCTGGAAACCGGCTTTGTGTCGTTGGCCCATACAGAAGAAGATATTGATCGGACGATTGAGTTGGCGAGAGAAAGCTTGAAGAGTATTGGCTAATTGGTTCATTGTCTCATTGTCTCATTTGTTCTGTCAATGGGTCAATGGGTCAATGGGTCAATGGGCCAATTTCCCTAACGTTTCCAGCAACAGGTCAACTTCTTCTTCGAGAGTAAAAAAGGTAATGCTGGCACGCAGGCCTTCCCGGGTGTGCGGTAGCGGTTTGATCATGAGGTTCCATTTTTCCCGCAAGGTTTGACTTAACGCTTCCCCTTCCCAACCCTCTAATCCAAACGTAACCAGTGCAGCAGATAAATCCGGCGAAGCTGGCGTATAGAGTACGGCACCGGGGATATCCTCCAAACCTTCCTTTAAACGGGTCGTCAGCCCGACCGTCCGGTTCCAGATCTTATCCAGACCTATATCTGTCAGGTAATCCGCAGCAAACGCCCAGGCATGGATCAGTGGCCAGGACCAGGGCCCGTATTGGAATCGTTCGGCGGTCTCACGCATCTCGTATGCATCATGCCCGAAATCAAGCCACGCCTCCGAACGACCACCAGCATAGGTCACCTCCAGGTCATGCAAATGATCCGGGTGAACGTATAACACGCCGGAGGCATACGGGGCGTACATCCATTTATAAGACAGGATACCCGCAAAATCGCAGTTGAGATTTCGAAGCGGCATAGGGTACAATCCGGTGGAATGGGCCAGATCGAGGAATGTAGGGATGCCCCGCTCACGAGCGGCCGCACAGATCGGCTCAACGGGCAAACGGAACCCGAGGTCGGTGGTCACATGGCTGAGGGCCACCAGGCGTGTCCGATCTGTGAACAATGACGTCACGGCTTCAACCTGTCCTTCATAATCATCGACCAGCGGCACCTTAACGACCTCCACGCCGAACCGGTCCCTGAGATGCAGCGCAGGCAACAGCAACGCGGCTTCCTCATCTGCCGTTATGATGAGTTGATCGCCTGCCTGCCACGACAAGCCGCGTAGCACCGTCTGAAACGCCTCACTGACGCCCCGCATCAAAGCCAGTTCATCCGGCGAAACCGAAAAGAACCGGGCCAACCGAGCCATCGTCTCCTGTCGGCGCGGATATTCTTCGTTGGGATATACGATATGCATGGGCCCTCGATCCTGCAGTTCCTTCATCAGCCGCGCATGTTCCGCTGCCACCGGGGCAGGGGTCATACTCACGCCGCCGTTCTGGAACCAGATATAGTTCTGAAGGGCCGGGAAGTCGTTTCGTAGGGTTTGGATGTTCATTTAAGCTCCACAGTAATTTACTGCCGACAACGCATACACAGCGGCCGCAGACGCCATGCGATCGATGGAGACCCACTCCACATCGGCATGGGCGGTTTCGTTGGATGGACCGTAGTAGAAAGTCGGAACGCCGCAGCGGTGAACATACAGGTTGGCATCGCCGACGATGCGCAGGCCGATGTATTCTGCTTCCTGGCCGGTGATCTGCCGGTGGGCGGTCGCGGTCGCTTGCACGGCCGGATCGTCTGTCGGCGTGTCGAACGGCTCGCGATCGTGTTCCATTTTGACGTCGAGCGTTAAATTTCCCGCCTGCGCGACAGGGGCGGCGATGTGTTCGAGGTCGGCCAGAATATCCATAGCCGTTTTGCCAGCCGACCAACGTCGGGTACCAGACAAAGTACACTGCACTGGCGTCCGATTGAAATAGTCCCCGGCATGGATTTCGCCGATGTCGATGCGCTCGGCACCGGCCAGCGGATGAATCGCGTTGATATCGAGTGCTTGCTGCCGGTTGTGAATGCACTGTATCAGGTCACCGACATACCGGATAGGATTCTCACCGAAGGGGACATACTGCGTATGCATCCCCCCTTTATCCGACGTCAGCGTAATGGTAAACACCATCGACCCCATGCTCATCACCCATAAAGCGTCCCGACCCTCTACTATGATGATGCGGTCGCCGGTGATCCGGCCCGAATTAATATCCTCGATGAATGCTTTCGGCCCATCCTTATCCGCTTCCACCTCCTCATGCCCGACAACGGCCGTCAGCCAGACATCTCCCTGTAGCTGAACCCCTGACTGCAACAAGGCCCGCGCGGCCCCCAACATAGCGGCCATCCCGCCCTTCATATCGGTCGAACCGCGCCCGTAAATCCGGTCGCCATCACGATACGGCGGGGCATGGTCGCCGATAGGAATGGTGTCCAGATGGCCGTTCAATATGAGGCCGGGCCCATCACCGGTCCCCGGAATACGGGCATACAGGTTATTTCGCCCCGGCGTCACCTCGCGGACGTCCACATCGAGACCAAGGTCACGCAGTGCCTGCTCGAAGCAGACACACACGGCGCCTTCGTCCATCGTGACGCTCGGGATGTCGATGAGACGTGTGGCTGTGGTGGCGATCCATTCGGGATCGATGGCGGTGGTGATTTGGGTGGGTAGGGTCATGGTATATTTGGATGGATTGAAGGTGACAATACCTCACCCTCGCTCCACTTGCACCTCTGGTTGTGCCGCCACCCACTCCGGTCCGGCCAGCGCTTGTGCCAGGGTCGAGATGACGGTCACGGCGTGGGCACAGGTGGCCTCTTCGGTGATCGTGTAGATCTGGTAGCAATAGGAAAGCGTATGACATTGCGCTGTGATATTCGCGAATTTTCCGCATTCGATGAGTGGCAGATCGGGGGTCAGCGGTGTGACACGCCAGGCGGCGTTGATATGCATCAGGGCGTCGTCTACGCAGCGGACCCGCTCGTGCATCGTGTCGGGAAACCAGTCGAGGGACATGGGGTTCAGCTTGTGAAAGCGATTGTCCTGATAATGCGTATGGAACTCCATGTAGGCCGTCGGCTTGATCTGTTTAGCATAGCGCCATAACGCCACGGTCTCTATAGGGGCCGCCTCGCCACGGACCACATGGCCGAAGCTGAACATCGGCACCTCGCCTTTGGCATTGGTCACGGACCGACCATGAGCGGTACCGTCGGGATTAGGCATGGGAATAAAACAGAATTGGAATCGATCGAGGAGACGCTGCGTCAGCATGCTGCGGTCGGTCAGCCAGTGGGCGACCGTCATCACTGGCCGCGCGGCCGGTTCCGCCGGCTGCATGGTCGCACTGACGAGGATCGTCTCCTCACGCGGCGGCGTCTCCAGGGCGAGGATTGGCCGGTCCTCGGCCGTCCGACCCAATTCCCGAATAGAGAACAGGCCGTCGGTTATCGACACCAGATCCTCCATCTCTTCCTGTACCTGGATTGTCGAGACATACGGCTTGTTCGCCAACCGGATGACTTCTCCCGGTGCCACGGTCACCATCAGGTCGACATATTTATGCTCGATATAATCCGTGTGCTCGTCGGCAACGGGCCGCCACCGATTGCCCTGGTAGATCCAGTACGGCGGTGCCATATAACCCTTGCCGGAAGTCTGTGTAAACACACATCGTACTTTACAAGACAGCGGTTCTGCCGCAGAGGAACGCAGCCGTACATGAAACGCATACTCACGTGGTACGCCTGCGCCCCCGAAATGCTGGTCAAGCGCCTCGAAAAACCAATCCGGCACAGATTCCGGCTTGGGCTCAACGGCATAGTGATGGTCGTCAATTTTACGTATTATTCCACCGCTGCCGCATTCGAAATCGGCATCTAGGTGTATTGGAGTATCTGGGTCAGTGTAGGGCATCTATTATATGGTGATTGGGTGATTGGTGATTGGGTGATTTGAAAACAACGAAATGGTCATCCATTATTTTAAATGTTCCGGATTCAGGCCGTCCAGTTCCGGGATGATAAATTGGCCGTCCTGACGGATGATGGTGCCGTCGAATTCGATGGTGCCGCCGCCGTAGTCGGGGGTCTGAATCATGACCATGTCCCAGTGTACAGTGGAACGGTTGCCATTGTCGGCATCCTCGTAAGCCTGTCCCGGCGTAAAATGAAAGGAACCGGCAATCTTTTCGTCGAAGAGAATGTCGAGCATGGGCGTTGTAATGTGTGGATTGAAACCAATAGCAAATTCGCCGGTGTACCGGGCGCCTTCGTCGGTATCAAAGATCTCGTTCAACTTTTCTGACCGGTTGCTTGTGGCTTCCACAATTTTGCCGTTTTCAAAACGCAGCCGCACGTCGGTGAACGTCGTTCCGCGATACAGGGTCGGCGTGTTGAACTGTATCACCCCGTTAACCGAATCTCGTACCGGGGCGGTAAAGCATTCCCCGTCCGGGATATTAAATTCGCCTGAGCAGCCTATGCTCGGAATGTCTTTGATGCTGAACGTCAAATCGGTACCGGGGCTGGTAAGACGGACTTGATCGGTACGATCCATCATCTCTTTGAGTGGCACGATGGCTTGTTTCATTTTGCTGTAGTCCAGCGTACAGACATCGAAATAGAAATTCTCAAAGGCTTCGGTGCTTGTATTCGCCTGTTGTGCCATGGATGCGGTCGGCCACCGCAGAACGACCCATTTGGTCTTCGGCACCCGAATGTCGAAATGAACCGGCTTAACCCAGTGCTGCTCATACAGTCGCATCGCATCGCTCGGCACATCCGACATTTCCATCACATTCTGACTGCCCCGAAGCCCCATATAAACCTGCACCTGTGCCATACGATAGGATTCATAGGCCCCGATGGTTTCCATGGTTGTTGCATCCCCAGCGTGGACCAGCTCCCGCATAAGACGCTGATGCTTGACCGTCACCAGCGGTACGCCGCCCGCATCCCGAATCGTGCGAATCAGAGCGATCACCATATCATCCGGGATGTCAAACGCCTCGACCAACACTTTTTCACCCGACTGAACTTGTGTCGAATGGCCTACGAGCACCTTCGCGAGATCGTAATATCGCGTATCATACATATTGCCTCCTGGGGAACGAGGGATGAAATCGGATGGAAGGGAGGGATAGATTCGAATGCCCTTCCATGCGCCCATCTTTCCGCCCGATCTAATTGATTCTTGAGTACCTTAGGAACGGTGATTAAATAAGCGCGACATTTATGAGGTAGCGAGATAGCGCCAGTCCAAGGCGCCCGAAGCAGCTGCATCAACGATGCGGCGATGCACGGCAACGTCGGCATGGCGGTGTCGCAGCACCTCAGAAAGGCGTACTTATTTAATTGCCGTTCCTTGGCAAACGCTGCCCGTTCTTCCGGCGGCATGAAGATCCGCTCACTGCCGTACAGGCCGTCGGCTTCATACCGTGGAAAAACGTGCATCTGGTAATGCCAGACATCCTGATTGCCAGCTGGTTCGTTGTGCTGCCGGGTGGATATACCGTCACATCCATATGCGGCCTTCATCGCCAGCACGATGATCTGAACCGCGGCATGAGTGGCTGTGGCATACCTGATCGGCAGATCGTACACGTTCTCATAACGCGCATTGGAGATGATAAGCACATGCCCCTTGTTATTCGGCCACTGATGCGAACTGATAAACGCCGTTATCTGATCTGTTTGAGATATGATATCAGAAGGCCGGGTAAGCAGATCCGCATGCTTGATCCCCTGGACCACCATGCAGAACGGGCAATTATAGGCTGCAGGGGCGTGGTTGTAAATAGCAAGTTTCAGTAGTGGCCGGCTTCTCGTGATACTTAACCACGGAGAATACCGAGAAGCCAAGGAAGCCAAGGAATTTTTTTAAAGGGATTACTTCTTTTACTGATTTTAGAGGCTCCACCACGCGCCGTGGTTTATTCTCTATTTCTCTTTTCCCTTTTAATATGTTCCGGGCTCTCCGTGCCTTCTCTTTGCCCTCGACGGTTAAGTACAATAGTGAACAATCCATCTACGAACAATTATCACACTCAAAAAGTTACTTCCCGGCCCTGCTCGGCAGATTCGTACAGGCCGGTCATAATTTTATGGACATTAAGGGCCTCGCGAAAGGTGACAATCGGTTTACCCTGACCACGGATTGCCGCGATAAACTCTTTGTGTTCCAGGCGGGTATGGTCACCCCAGCCGGTTTCTTCCTCGAAGGCATGCGGGAGGATTTCCTTACCGTCCTCCAGCTCTACGTGCGGCGTCACACTCCGTCCCATACCGAGCAGACCGTGCACCTCAAACCCCATATTGCGCGAGGTCGGATGCATAAGCCAGTTGCCTTCAATGGACATGGAGGAACCGTCAGCGAACCGCACATGCGCGTGAGCGAAATCCTCTACCGACACCTCATCTATGGTCCCCTCGAAACCGATGGGCGGGTTGGGCATTTTATTGAGCTTGCAGAAGGCCGATGCGCTGACGGCCACCGGCTCAGGCGCACCGAGGATCCAATAAAGCGCATCCAGCGGATGCACCACGGTGGCAACAATGACGCCGCCTAGAGACTCTTCCTTCTTATGAAAATACCGGCCCCACGGATAATTCATCACATGCCCCCCCCACACCCGACTGTGGTAAACCTGGCCTAATTTTCCCTCCGCGATAAACGCAGCCAGGGCACGATAGCCCTGATGTTGTCGCATCTGAAACCCCATAGTAAACAGCCTACCGGCGCGTAGGGCCGCCGCTTTGATCGCCTCGGCTTCCGCTACCGACATACACAGCGGTTTTTCCACCAGTACGTGCGCCCCGGCGTCAAAAGCAGCCATAGCCTGGACCGCATGATACCGGACCGGCGAGGCGACGACCACATACTCGGGACGAACAACCGCCAGCATCGTGTCGATCTCACCATAGGTCGCCGGAAGATGATATTTCTCTGCGGTAGCTCGGACAGTGGCCTCATGCGGATCTACAAGCGCGACCACCTCTACCTCGTCCATCCGGGTCAGATGTTCCAGGTGCACCTTCCCCATCGTACCTGCCCCGATGACAGCCGTTTTAATTGCCACAGTTTCTCCTTTTTACCTACATAACCCAAGTTTCTAGCTGATCCACGATAGCTTGTCTCCCCGACTTTCGGCGGGATGACATTCATTTTTACATTAACTGGCAACTTGGGCTACATAGTTCGATTTTAAATTTTGAAGACGTCTTCAAAATTGACGCAGACATATATGCCATCAATCGGCTCTTAACTCAGAAGATACTTTTGCAGGATACGACCATCAAGGCGAATTATCACGTACTGGATAGTATCCTACGGAACAGCCCGTCGGCCACAGACGACCAGTATCATTTCGGTAAAAATAATATCGAGTCGCACCATCCTGTCAAGGCATCGACCCAGGCAGGATGTACGTTGGTGCAAGGAATCAGCGCCATCCGGTCTCCACCAGCGGTAACAAACGATTCCCGGCCACGGATACCAATTTCTTCCAGGGATTTAGACCGCCGGAAACGAAGGCCGCGTAGATAACCAGGAGGCGCTTTATGCCTGTACCAGCCAGGAGAATAAACCGTTCCACGATCACCTATCCTGAAACGGTTGCGGATAGGTACGCTGCCAGCCCTCTTGACCAAAAGCCTCCTCGTCGTACAGCGCGGAATAGGCGACCCGTTTTTCATGGTGGCTGTCGGTGATGGATCGAAGCATCTCCTGCGTCAAGCCCATGTCCAGTCGGCGATAAATCGCCTGGCAGTCGGGATCGTCGATGCGGTTGTGCTGCTCGGAGGGATCTTCTATTAAGTTAAACAGCAGCATTTCTCCGGTGGTATATTTGACCAGCTTCCATGTGCCGTCGAAGTGCATACAGCCCGACGACAGAAAACCGACAATGCGGTCCCGAGGCTCAGCAGGATCGAGACCAAGGTCGGGCAACGGGCGGGCATCCAGGTAACCTGGCAGCGGACAGCCGCCCGCTGCCAGCAGCGTGGCGGTGATATCACTGATGCTGACGAGATGCGGGGATACCTTGCCCTTTTCAATACCGGGACCGCAGACGATCAGCGGGACCTTGATGCTGGCCTCGTAATAGGTGGCTTTGCCAATAAAATTATGATCACCCAGATGGTCGCCGTGGTCACTGGAAAAAATGATCAGGGTATTGTCCAGTTGCCCCGTCTCCTGTAACGCATCCAGGATCGCGCCGACCTCATCATCTATCTGTTTGACAAGCGCCGCGTAATGTGCCCGGATTTTCCGTTTTTGGGCATCGGTAAATGCGCTATAATCCACACCGTTCCAGGGACGCTTGTTGCCATCCACATTATTCTCCCGAAGCAGAGGCGTATTACCGGGCACTTCGGGAATGGGATCAGGCATATCTGCCTCGTCGAACGCCTCCAGATATTCGGCATTGGGATCGTACGGACAGTGCGGACCGGGGAATCCGACCATCATCGCAAAGGGCCGGTCCTGTGGGTGGCGACGGATATGTTCACAGGCGGCATCCCCGACAAAATGATCCCACGAATGGGCCCAGGGGATCTGGTTAACAATCGCGCCCTTGTTCTCATGATAGCCTTCGTGTTCGTTGCCATGCATCTTAAGGTAGCCGTTCTCCTTCAGGTGTTTCTGATAATCGTCTTCAACGAGAAGCCACCGCTTGTCCTCACACACGACCCGCGTCTGAAACCCCTGGTTGATGTCCCAGGGATAAAAGTGCATCTTACCAATGGCCGACGTGGCATACCCAGCCTCACCCAGGATTTCCGGCCAGGTATGGATACCGCAGTCGGCCAGGTCGGGACGGAGATAGTCCTCATTGGTAAGTACCCCAGTCTGTATCGCGTTACGACCTGTGAGCAGCATGGCACGGGCCGGTACGCAAATCGGAGAAGGCGAATAGGCCCGCTCGTAGCGCACGCCCAGCTGTGCCAAACGGTCGATATGCGGCGTCTCGATGAAATCAGCCCCATAACAACTGAGAAAATCGGCACGGAGTTGATCGGGCATGATGAAGAGGAGATTGGGACGGTCGGCCATGAGGTGCTCCGGTTGGTGTGGTAGAAACGCCTGAATATTGAATGATGGTTGATTGAATATACATATTATCCTGGTTGATATTATATTAAACACCTGAGTTTGTTAACTCATAATCAAAATTAAATATTAATTATACCCTTCAAATGGAAAAGCTAATACGTATGTCATCTCCACCCATCGATTGCCCTTTTTGTGCGCCTCGGCCTGAACATAACCCGACGCACTGGTCCTACATCGCTAGGTTACAGACGTCCTCTTTGTATCTAACGCATAACCAGGCGTATAAAGGCAACTGCCTGCTCATCTATGATCCGGCCCATGTCACCGGTTCGGTGTTATGGCCCTGGCTAGGTTAGAGGATTGTATAAAGGTGAATCAACTCTTTCTCCTCCCTGCCCATCAAGGCAAAGGCATCGGTGAACAATGTATGCGTCTTATTATGGAGGAAGCGAGGCAGGCGGGCCTACCCATTCGTCTCGGTGTTCTAAAAGTAAATCCACGTGCACAGACCTTCTACCAGATTTTGAGTTTCACATGTACCGGAGATACTGAAACACATGTACGGGGTCCATGGATCTCTTAACGACGGCCCAGTCTTTTCACTGGCTCAATGTGGAACCCACAGTAGCCGAGTTCAAAAGAATACTGAAGCCCGTGGGATACGTCGCTTTGATATGGAACAACCGGCGTACAGATGATCCTTTTCAAAGCGCTTATGAACAGGTACTTTATTAATATATTTCGGATTACCTTCACCGATATAACCAAGGCCTATATCGGACACCTATAATATGAACCGTCCATATATCATAGCCATAGATGCCATTGCTGGTGGAGGAAAATCCACGTTGTCCGGCGCCGTGAATGCGGCTTTATCTTCTTCAGCTCGATATTGCTTTGATGATTATGATGAACCGGATATTCACCCCACGGATTTTTACGACTGGTGGCAGCGCGGTGCAGATATCGCGGCATTTGATTGTCCTACCCTGTATCAGATGGTCTCGCGTCATATTGAAAAAAAAGATGTCGGTCACCTTGTTCTTGATATGCCTTTCGGACGCCAGCATGGCCGGTTTCTTCACCTGATTGACCTGTCGGTATTCATAGATACGCCGCTGGATATTGCCCTTGCCCGGCGTATTCTGAGAGACCATGATGACCTGACAAGCGTAAGACATGAAATGAAAGAGTATCTCTCAAAGGTAAGAGCCCTTTATACCGATCATTTTCAAATGAGTAAAACCTGCGATCTGGTTCTGGATGGCACGTGGCCTGTTGAATCACGAAAAGGCACGGTTTTAAAACATATCAAACACGCTGGATAATTGTCTTATCACCATTCCAAGGAAAATTTCCCATGCCCAATTTTACATCTGCCTACCTGGAAAAATTAACCACCCGGATCTTTGAAGCCAATGCTGTACCGAGTGACGAAGCAGCGCTCGTGGCCAAAGAACTCGTCTATGCCAACTTGCTGGGCATGGACTCCCACGGCGTCATACGCATTCCTCAGTATACGGAGGCGCTCGAAAGTGGGGATATTGTGTCCGGTGCCCCGACGACGATCACCAAGGAGACGGCAACTACGGCCATCGTGGATGGCGGCGATAATTTTGGTCAGGTGGTGGCGTTTCGCGCGCTGGATCTGGCCGTAGAAAAAGCGAAAGAACAGAATATCAGCTGTGTCCTCGCTCAGCGATGTAACCATGTGGGGCGACTGGGGGCCTATCCACAAAGAGCAGCCGATCAAGAAATGATTGGTTTAGCCCTGGTTACCTGGCCTTCTTATGGACATCACGTGGCCCCCTTCGGTGCCCGTGAAGGCCGCCTGTCCACCAATCCAATTGCCTACGGCGCGCCCACCAACGGAGATCCTATTCTATCCGATTTTGCGACCAGCGTCCTCTCTGAGGGCAGAATCCGAGTCGCTTTGCATTCGGATCAACCCGTCCCGGAAAACACAATCGTCGATGCAGAGGGCAAGGCCACGACCGATCCGGCTGGATTCTACGGACCTCCGAAGGGGGCCATAATGCCTTTTGGTGGCCCGGTGGGGTACAAAGGGTATGCCCTGAGTCTCCTGGTGGAAATTCTGGGCGGAACGCTGGCTGGCAGTGTGGTGGATGATCCGGACCGTCTGGGCAATGGGCTCAGTCTGATCGTCATTAATCCCGCAGCTTTTACGCCGTTGGGCAATTTTAAAGACCTGATGGCGGGCGTTACGGCCTACATGAAATCCGCCGCACCGGCAGAGGGGTTTGAAGAGGTTATGATGCCAGGCGAAAGAGAATTTCAGAATGTGGCCAGACGGCAGGAAGAAGGGATTACCCTGGCAGATACAACCTGGACGCAGATAACAGAGGTTGCAGAGCAGTTGGGGGTACCCTTGTAGGTCCATCAGGTACACACCGCCCAATGGGTCAGGTTTCATTCGCGATGAGGGCGAAGCATGGGTTTTCCAATGAGATCTCTGCTTTTACCAACACCAGCAGCAACCCACCGATATACATCCAGCGGGGTGTTTACACGCCCTGGTGGCATCTGCTAGGTCAATAGTCGCGGCCTCATGGAAATGGTAATGAGATGATAAAAAAAAAGCCCTATATGCGCTTACTGTTTGGTTCCACTAATCCCGAGAAGGTTCAACGCATTCGTAACATGCTTGCGGACCTGCCTGTCGAGATCGTAGACACCATGACCCTGGGCATGCAGATCGACATTGCCGAAGATGGTGCGACGCCGGAGGTGAATGCCCGCATCAAGGCCCTCGCTTACTATGAGGCATCACGCCTGCCCGCCTTGTCTATTGATGCCGGATTATTTATAGATGGCCTGCCGGACGATCGGCAGCCCGGCGTCCTGGTTCGGCGTATTTGGGCGGGACAGAAAGCGGCGTCCGACCAGGCCATGCTGAAGTACTATGCCGACCTGATCGAAGGTCTGGGCGGCCAAACGACCGGCGAATGGACGTTGGGCATCGCCCTGGTGCCTAACCGAGAACAGGTCTATTCCCAGTCCTTTTCAAGCCGGTCGCTATTCGTCGCCAAACCCAGTGCTTCTTTGATCCAGGGGGCCCCGCTCCGGTCGTTGCAGGTTAATCCAGACACCGGCCAATATTTTTCAGATATGACGCCGGCCGAACTCACAGCTGTTCAGAGAGAACGCGCCAAAGGTATCATATGTTTCGTAGGGCGTTTTCTACTACAAGAAGAGGGTGGATAGCGATGCGACGCTCTGTATGGGCCATAGGGGACCTGTAAGGGGAGGAGGTGGAGAGATTAAGGGCACGGGAGAGTAAGAGCGAATAATTATTCGCCCTTACAGATCGGCTATCTCGACCTTACTTTGCACAGATCTCCCACACAGGGGCCAGATGTGTTGAGACATGATGCACGTGACCTTATGACATTCATGGGCACAAGACTATCCGCACCTTGCCGAAGGCGGGCGTTTCAGTCCGAAACAAATCTGGGCCTTCGAGATGCCGGGACACATACCGGTTAAACCATTTATGATTCCTGAGGGCATGACACACGAATCGAACCAACATAAAGGACCTTTCCCCATGAGAATCGCCATCGCCTCCTACGGGCAGGAGACCAGCAGCTTCAGCCAACTGCCTACAACACTTGAAACTTTCGGATTATATGGCCTGTATGAGGGTGAAGAGATCCTGGAAAAATGCCATGCGGTAGGCGCCATCGGCGGCTTTATGAAGGCGACCGAAGACGCCGGACTCGACTGGACACCGGTGCCTATTATCCACGGCTGGGCTGGTGCCCATGGCCCGCTCACAGCAGATACGCTGGCCTATTTTGAAGAGGCGGTCTACAACGGGCTTAAAAATGCCGGACCGCTTGATGCGCTATTTTTCGCTCTGCACGGCGCCGCTGTCGCCGATAATGAACATGATACAGAGGGCCGTATGCTTGCCGGGATCCGACGTATGGTCGGACCAGATCTCCCAATTGTTATCTCGCTTGATCACCATGCCAATCTTACTCAGAAAATGGTAGACCATACCGATGGCCTGGTGGCGCACCGTACGCAACCGCACGATCAGTTTGAAACCGGACTGCTCGCGGGACGCATGCTTATCTCCATGCTACGTGGAGAGACCAAACCTGTTATCGCCTGGCGTAACATACCACTCATCACTCATCAGGAGCAGTTCCTGACCTCCCACGGCCCTATGAAAGCCTGGTTTGACCTGGCCCGTGAGATAGAAACACGGCCAGGGGTTCTGTCCGCTTCGAATTTTCCCATGCAGCCCTGGCTCGATGTGCCGGAAGGCGGCTGGTCCGTGGCCATAGTGACCGACAACGATCCGGCCCTGGCCCAACAGTTGGCGGCTGAACTTGCCGACGCAGCCTGGAACCTTCGCGAAGCCTACTGCAAGCTCGACAGCATCTCGCCGGAAGCAGCTGTCCGCAGGGCGGTGGAAGCGGAAAAAGGGCTCGTTGTGCTGTCCGATACTGGTGACAGCGTATGGGGTGGAGCAACCGGAGACAGCACCTGTCTGCTCACGGAAATGCTCAAACAGAATATCCAACATACCGCGCTCGTTCCGATGGTTGATCCGGAGACGGTGGACCTAGCTATAAGAGCAGGGATCGGTGCCGAAATACATGTGACCATCGGCGGCAAACTCGATACGATGTTCGGACGCCCGCTGGAAGTCACTGCAAAAGTAGCAGGCATCGGTGGCGGGCGGTTTGAGGTGGTGGTTCTGGGATTCGAGTCATTCGATACAGGCCGGACCGTGCTGCTTGAGATTGGAACCGTCAAGGTCCTCGTAAGCGAAAAGCGGGGCATCGGCGGCAATCATCCCGTCGTCTACGAACAGTTAGGCCTGGATGTAGACGACGCCCACATGGTGGTTGTCAAGACGGCCAGCAACTGGCAATATTACCAGCCCTGGATCTCCGAAGTCATCCGCGTCGATACGCCGGGGGCCACCATGTCCCATCTCGAACAGTTCGAATGGCATCACTTGCCGCGCCCGATCTATCCGTTGGATGAACTGAGTGCGTGGCAGGCAGAGTGAGGAAAACGGATCGCCTTTGGGCACGAACTCATGTCCGGCATAGCAGCTCTCGACCATAGCCGACATGAGATATCACAGAGCAGTCATTTTAAAGCCCGGTAACAACAATTGTCGACAGGCTATCTGCTTTCTTAACAAAACTTTTATCGAAGGTAAAAAACCGGGAAGATTGCTCACCGAGTGCAAGATGCATGGCATCGGAAAAATCCACGCCTTGCCTATGCCATTCGATAGAATGTAGCATCGCATGCGGATCAGATACATGAACATTTTTTAGTCCGAATAATTTGGTAAATGCGTCACAGATCTCCGATGGCTTGAATTCGTACGCAAATCTTAGGACCCACTCGGTTTCCAGGATAACGGTATTCGGAATGAATATCTCATTCATCTTGATCAGTTGGAATGCCGCTTCATACTGGCTCTCGTCGTCACGAGTGAAGAAGCGTACAATAATATTCGTATCAATCGCTACCATGTAACTGTTCCAGTATGCCCTTTTGAATCGCCTTATCCATGTCATCAATAGACTTTGCAGGACCTGCGTATTTGAGGCACGAGGCAGCCTCATTAATATCAGTGACCTCAAAGGGTGTTTTGGGCTTCAAAAGTATACCATCCCCCACGTCAATAACAACCAGTTCCTGACCGGTATCCCAGTGGTGTGCCTTTCGAATAGGTTTAGGGATGATGACCTGTCCTTTGCTGGATAATTTTGTTGTTGTCATAGTACCCCCAGTGAGAATTCCGTTGACTATACTCAAAATAGTAAGAAATAAGTAAGACGTCAAGTTTGATCTGGCATGATTCTTTGTAAGATATGGTCGGTATTACTTCGAAAATATCGTATGATAAATGAACGATTGAAGACAAAGCTCCTCGACGAACAATCGTATTACGCATATTCCTTATAGTATTGCTGAAAGCGACAATGCGTATCCATTGGTATATGCCCTTCACACATCACACGTCGCACGTCGAAAACGCCGCCCGCATCGCTACAATCGGATCATCCTTCGGTACGAACTCATGCCCGACGTAGCCGGTGTAACCACTCTCTGCAATAGCCCGCATCACGGGCGGATAGTAGATTTCCTGTGTTTCATCCATATCGTTCCGGCCGGGCGTCCGCCGTATGAAAATGGCCGATATAATCCATATTATCTCGTATGGTTCGGATCAGGTCGCCTTCCATAATTTGCATATGGTAAATATCATAGAGCAGTTTCACATGGGAAGAGCCTACTTCCCGACACACATCAACACCCCAATCCGTTCGGTCACACTGATAATCAGGATGGTCCACTTCGCTGTTCAATAATTCCATACAGAGGGTGATGTTTTCTCTTCCCCCGCCTGCGACACCCTCAGAAAGCCCTCAATTCGGAATGTGGTTTGCTACAGCGATCTCGATATTGGCCAGAATTTTCTGTTCAATCCGGTCTTGATTCTCCCGCTTGTTCAACCCATCCGGCAACGAGGCATGCCCGACGACTATCGCGATGTCCACTTGACTCATATCATCCTGGATAACGGCGTGCACGACTCCACTGGCGCGCAGCCTGCCGAGTCCGCCTGTACGGACTTTGCCGCCATCGCCCGGGCCTGCGGCTATCAGCAGGTTTTCACCTGTGATGATCTGGATGGGTTTGACATGGCCTTGAACACCGCACGCGCACAGGCCGGACCAACCTGTATACATATCCGCATGGCCCGCGGTTCTCTTTCCAACCTGGGTCGGCCCACCATAAAGCCACAAGATGTAGCCCGCCGTTTCAAGTAGTTTCTGGCCTCTTAGAGGTTTAAGTCTTCAGAAAGTCCTTCACGATCCGCGCATACCCTTCCGTATAATCCATTTCCAGATAGTAAGCCCCAAGATAGGTGCGGGGTGTAAAATCAGACAGATCATAGATCGGCGATGGCCGGCATTCTATGACACCGTCACCTGCCCGGCATACGTGTACGGTCACATCGGTAGTCACATCAGAGACATCGATCAATTGCATGACCTCGGTCCCTGGACCATCAGCACGGGGGATGACTTTAAGACGCCAAGCAGGTTGTAAAACGGGGAGGTCTTCAATCGTCGCCTCCCGGTGCATGGTTGAGCGGATACTCAGCACAGAGGCACCGGCCAGACAGGTATCCGTAAACATCACCCGTTCGTCCATCCCCACCTTTATATCGGCCGCGACCTTCGGTGTGCCGTATATTTCCCGGCCTGCGGGAATGCTTGAGCGGGAATTCAAAAAGGCCACCGGCGTAAAATAACCCACCTGACCTTCATAACTGCAGGGGATCGTAAGGGCACACTCTTCAAATGCCCCATAGTTAGACGACCACGGAATCGATATACCGATAGCCGCACAGAGCCCGCCGTCCACAGGTTCAAAACAGGCCGGCAAAACCCGATCAATGGCGGCCAGATCTGCCTGAAAAAATACAAATTGAAATTTTGCCCGCCGATACCGCGCTGGCGGCATGGAATAGTACGGCGAAAAAGCCGGCATATTGGCGATCTGATCCATCGGGATGGGCATAGTCGATCCTTTAGAGCATATGTTGTATCTTGTACTTTTCAGGCGGTTAGACCTCAAACGGATACAGCGGTTTCCTTCTGTATTTGTAGCTGAACTGCCGCATGTCGGCTGCGGTAGAACCTGGCGTATCGACGCGGATCAGCCCGTCGCATACGGGGGCATAGGCGGCGACGGGGGCGTGGACCCCTTTGGCGATGATGATTTGAAAATCATTTGGATTCAAACCCAGGCTGGTGATCATGCCCAGGCTGAATGGGACGGTTCGATACGAGGTCAGGCTGACCGTCAGCCCCGTATCCGTAACCACCACGGCGGTGATCCCCATATCAAAGGCCGTTGCGCCGCCATGACGCACTTCTGACTCGGTAAAATAACCATCATGAATGCTCCGCACCCGGACGGAGGCTTCCAACGGCGGACCATGATCATCATCCATCCGTCCGCCCATGGTAAGCGTCATACGGCTGCCTACCCCTGCGGTTATCACTTGATCTACAGCAATCGGGTCATACAGACAAACAAAGGTGTTCGGCCCGCCTCGTGTATGGATTTCATGGGCAATAAGCGTCCCATCTGCCGCCGAGCCGCCGCCGACATTGTCGCCCATATCCAGCAGACAAACAGGACCGGGCCCCTGGACGGCACTATCTACAGCCTCTTTGATGGCAATAAACTCTCCCACGAAGGCCGACTGATGATTCTCAAGATACCGGGCCATGTCATTGGCAACCTGTTGCGCCAGCTCCGGATTATTGTCTGTCACCGCGATAAACGCTGATCCCATTTCCTCAACATCCGCATAGGGAAAACCAAGCACGATGCTGTTCGAAAGCACCTGCTCCTTCGCAAGCCACTTATCTGCCAGTTCATACATCGGTAGACAGGGTGGGGCCGTAGTAGCCTGTCGTTCGATACCAATAGCCACAGGCGGAAAGGCCGCCGCCTGTGTAGGTCGTATTTCTCCCTGTAGGGTCCGGGCCATTAACGCGGCGGCTTCCAGACCACGTAACTTTTGGTCGAGATGCGGGTTTGAGCGATACGCAATGGTGGCGTTACACGCCGCTATCATGCGGGGCGACAGGTTGGCATGGGGATCGATGGTACATATGACAGGCATATCAGGCCCTACCGTCTCACGCAAACGCGTCAGCCAAAAACCGTCCAGATCGCGGTAGTCGTTGCCCTCACCGGCATTAGCACCGTGGGGAGCGACCAGCATACCGTCAAGTGGACCGGCATCTTCCAATTGTTCAAACATGATCCGGATCAGCGTTTCACAGGTATCCTGGGTGATGCGACCCGAAGGGGGCGTCGAGGCGTAAAACAGCGGGACGGCCTCGAGCCCTGCTTCATCGAGCCCTGCCAGAAACCCGCTGACCTCATGATGGGCACCCTGGAACAGGTCGGCGACAGCCTGTCCCGTTAACAACGCATCGCGTTCGAAGAGATCAATGGTCGTCGGGGTATGAATAAACGTATTGGATTCATGGATAAGCGAGATAATACCAACGCGCATGGGAACTCCTTCAGGATAACAATCGACCGGCCTTTGACCGACCGCCGCGACACAGGTCATACTGCGGATCAGCGTGGCGCGAAAAGAAAGCCTCCAACTGGGCCTGCAAATCTTTGATGACGGATATATAACCGGACTCATCGGCCAGATTACGGCGCTCACCCGGATCATTCCGCATATGATACAATTCATCCGGACCGTCCGGAAACCGCCGGGTATACTTCCAGGTATCATTACGGATCATACGAACGTTTTCGAACTCATGAAAGATCACATCGTCCCACACGATCTGCTCTCCTTGCATTGCCCGGGCATAGCTCGTCCCTGGCAAAACAGGTTCACTCGGCATCGCATCCGCCATATCGAGATAGTCCAGCATCGAGGGAAAAAAATCATAGTTGCAGGTCCGCCCCTCAAACACCGTTCCAGCCGGAATATGACCAGGGTGACGAAAGATCAATGGAATGTGTATGGCCTCTTCATACGTCTGAATCGGGCGGGCATGATCCCCCATGCCCCACATGCCGTGATGACCACCGCACAGGCCCTGATCGGAACAAAAAACAACCAGCGTATCTTCATCAAGACCATACTGTCGCAGTGCATCGAGTATCATCCCCACTCCGTCATCCACGCCGCTGACCGCCGAAGCATACCCACGCGTACTGATTGGATCTCCGATGAAATTTCGGTTCTGCTTTAACCAGGGATGCACTGGCTCTCTGGGAAAACACGGCAGGTCTTTATCTGCGTAATACAACGTGTGCCGGTTTTCATGAGTGTAGGTCATATGCTCACCGAGGCCATAGGGGCCGTTGTAACAGACATACAGGAAAAAAGGATTCTCCTGCTGTTGTTTGAGAAAGTCCAGGGCGTGTTCGGTGATAACATCCGTATAATATCGGGGCTCGGTGTAGATCTGTTCGTCCCAGATGGCCTCGTCATTATAAAAGGTCTGGGTATGTCCACGCGGCTTGGTGAACCAGTAGGAGAAACCCGTCTGCGGGCGGAGGCTGTCGCCGAGATGCCATTTGCCGCTGAGACCACAGGTATAGCCTGTATCCGCCAGCATACGTGGTAGATTCGAGAACTCATCAATCGTACAATAGGCCTCAGGGCCGATCTGTGCGTCCGGTTTTTCACTACCCAAATAGCAGTGTACGCCGTGCTGAGACGGTATCAGGCCGGTCAGGTAGGTCGCACGACTGGGTGAGCAGACTGAATTAACGCAATACGCATTTGCAAACCGAACCCCTTGCGATGCCAGCCGGTCAATATGGGGCGTTCGGATGTCCGGGTTGCCGTAGCAACCCAGTGTCCAGGCCCCCTGATTATCGGTCATGATAAACACAACATTAGCTGGCATAAAAGCCGCTTACAACCATTGAAGGGTTGACGGTCACCAATATACATATCCTTTTGACAATCTCAGGATAAGTATATACATTCCAAAACGCGATACAAGAAGATTTATCACGCTAAAAATTAGTCCCCAACCACGAAGTGCTCGCATCGCATCCGCAGGGCACATGCCATCACTATTCACCAATCACCATCATATATTCGGAGGTATTCATGAAGAAGGTACTCTTAACGCTGGCTGCTTTGATGTTTGTTGCTTCAAGCGCCCAGGCACAGCTGCGGGCCTTTACAGGCACTTTACATAATAAAGGCGAGACACGTATTCTGCTCTGGGACAGTGCTGCCGGAAAACCAGCGGCTGAAGTGGCTCTCAGTTACGGCAGGCCCGCCTGGAAAAAGGACTATGAGGCACCGGGTGCTCTGGACAGCATTACCAAAGGCAAACTTTGGCGGGCAGGCCAGAACTTCTTTACGAATCTGGATACTAATGTACCCATAACCATCGGCGGGCAGGATGTCCTGGTGGGTCATTATTATGTTGCCATTCAGCGCTCGGCAGACGGGGCGAACTGGATGTTGGCTTTTATCGATCCGGCCTCCACACGGAGTATGATCGTGGACGCCTCTGAAGTGGGTGCCGATCGGGGCTCAAGCCTGACAGTCAAATTTACCGCGCCTTTGACCTTCCAGAAAACAACGGGCACGACCACAAACCTGGATATGATGTTCACCACCAACCCAGACGATGTGACGAAGTCCCTCCTTCAGATCAAATGGGGTCAGTTTGAACTGAACGCACCGGTGGTCGTGAAGCTATAAAAGAAGCCAGACCTTATGGCCTGACTTCTGGATGCAGGATGAAAAATGCAGGATACAAGGTGGGTAAAAGCCTGAAAGGGAACCCCATCTCGTATTCTGCATTTTTGTTGTCACCAAACCACTAATTTCCTTCATACCGCTTGTAATACACTTCCGCATTCCCATCCCGGGTGTCATACCAGAGGACATGCACCACATTCCCCGACACGGCAATAGAAGGATCCATGGCCCCGCCCGCGGCATCTGTCAACCGAACTTCTTCTGCCCAGGATTTGCCGTTGTCGGTCGACATCATATAATATAAGGCCGTACGCCCACCTCGATTGTCGGACCAGACCAGATGCACATTCGAGCCGGATACCGCAATGTTCGGACGTGAGGACATACCAATTTGTTTGGTCAGGCGCTTTTCTTTTTCCCATTTATGACCACCGTTTTCCGATCGACGGTAATAGATTTCCCATTCGCTGTTGGCTTTGTCCACCGTTTGCTGAAAACGCAGTAACAGGCCCTGTAACTGCCGTGGGTCTCCACTGCGAGCGTGCCAGATGTCCTTTGAGGCCTCTACGCGTTGTAACTTTTCCTGTATGCGCCTTTGGAGGGCACGCCGGTCAAATACATTCGCCTGGGTCTTTTTAACGGATTCGGAGGTAAAGGACACCCCGATCATACGCAGCATCTCGTCCAACTGCCGTTCTGCATCCGGCAGGCCGACGCCGTTGGCTTTCTGATCGAACCAGACGAGATGGATCGATTCACCGAACACGGACACGGACGGCGCCCACGAGTTAAGCCGATTCTTAGTGATCCGTGTATCCTTACCCCAGGTCTGACCACCATCTGTAGAAACTTTCACGTATTCTTCTTCGTTATCATCCTTTGTATCCACCCAGGCCAGAGCGACCAGATTTTCATCCGCTGCAATGGAAGGGGTCCGTGACGGATAGGGGATATTCGTAAGACGCCGATCGAGATCCCAGGCCAGCCCCCCGTCCAGTGATTGGCGATACTGAATCTCCGCCCCACCCGCCCCCGTATCCGTCCAGACGAGATGCACGACCTCATCGACGACTGCCAGGGTCGCATACGTGCCCTGGCCCGTAGTCAGCGTCTGCGGCGGTGCCCAGGTTTGACCGTTATCAGAGGAATGTGCCATATGAATGCGCGGCCCCTGGCCGGGTACCACGGCATGCCAGACGATATATACCGATGCACCCGCCACAGCAATCGAAGGATGTTCATGAATAAATGATTCCCGGGATATACGCTGCTCTGGTGCCCAGGTGCCCCCCTGGTCCGTTGAACGGCGATAGTAGATGTGCAGCTGCCCATGGCGGGCATCGTACCAGACCGCATGGACCCTCCCCGATTCGTCTACCGCGATGCTGCGACCAAAGTTGAATGTGGTACGCGACGCACCGGGATCGGACGTCAGCCGCTGATCCGGATGCCAGGCATAGTCAGCCACTTGCGCTGATATGGGAGAACCTGTTAGAAACAGGCCCACCAGGATAGCCATGGAAAATAAACGAAGACATACCATATGTCGAATGTTCATGATGTACTACCGCCGTCGCTGTTATAAAACGCTGGTTCCTGGTCTTCGCCGGGAGGACAAACCGGAACACACACTGAATACAACCAGCGCACCGGACTTGTTTTGATCTTTCTTTCCCACTTTCCCACTTTCAACTGTATTACCTCTGTTTCCTCCGCTGCATGCGTTGTCGAATCTCACGCAGTTGCGCCTGCTGCTGTTCGGTCAGCATATTCTTAATACGCACCATCAAGCCAACCTGCAACAGTTTGATTTCACGCTCTACATCGAGGATAGCGGTAGCGCAAGGACTGCCTGTTCATCAACCGGTGTCTTGTGCGTCAGCGATCCCATGCGATCCATAGCGGCATGAAGAGTCCATTGATGGGTGGTAAATATGGCCTGCGTCTCCTGGACATTTTTGATAATCGACTTCCGCTGCTCATCTGTAATGCCTATCGCATCCTGATGGGCCATGATAAGTTCCGGTGGAAAAAAGGCCCCTTCGATCGGATCGACCTCCGAGCCCGGCTGTCCCTCCTGTGCCTGCACGCTCATGGTGAAACCAACCGCAAGCATGCAAACCAGGCTGCTTATCCTTTTCATACATCCCCCTATAATAGGCAGACAAAAATACCTGCCGTCTCTACCGATTCGCTGATTCGCTGATTCGCTGATTCGCTGATTCGCTGATTCGCTGATTCGCTGATTCGCTGATTCATTGATTCGTAGTTCCGCCCTGCCCAAGCAACCCACCCGTCGGCGATTGCCATTCGGAGACAGGCACACTGTGAGGCACCTCGATCAAATCCAGTACCGTGAGTAGCCTTTGTGTCGGTGACTGCCAATCGGAAATGGACAGGGCCAATTCCGGTGACGTCTGACGTTCTGTTAAGGCCTCGTCAGGAGATATTTTCTACACGCCCGCTGAAAGAACGGTGTATCATATATGAACTGCTGGCATTGTGAACATACAGCCCATGACACCTGCTATTTCTGTGGCCGTGCCCTTTGTAAGGAACATATAAAAACGATGCCTGCTATTATCACGATGTACCGGGACCGGCAGAATCACCTGAAAGGCGTCGTGACCAACGACGTATTGTATTGCGGTATCTTCACCCCCGAAGGCCATCCGGTTTCATTAGACGAGCTGGATGAGTGATAGGTGTTAATTGTTGAATTGTGATTTTTGAATTGTAATTGAGAAGTTCTGGAATAAAATAATTCAAAAATCATAATTCAAAAGGCGTGCCGCATGTCAAGAGAAGCCCTGACCAAACTTATTGATCGCATGTTGGCGGATAAGGCCTTCGCCGATCAGTTGAAAATGGCGCCTGAAGAGGTGGTTAAAGAGTATGATCTCTCTCAGGATGAGGTCAAGGCCCTTATATCGCTGGAACCGGAGATCGAGGGGCCCCTTTCAGAATTTCTGGACCGCTGTATGCTAAAAACTGATGGGGATGATAAAACCGAAAGCAGCGCTGATTCAGGCTATACCGATGAGGACGCAGATGATTGGTGGATCGGTTCAGTGACGGACTGATGTTATGCACTACAGACTGATTATCAAACTGCTGGTCGCTCTTTGCAGTTGTCCGGATAGGGCGCCAGCCTCTATCAATTGTCCAAAGCTAAGCGATTGAAAAGACGGCGTCTGGGCATAATAATAAACCTGGACCCTTACAAATCGTTCGTCAATATCAGTCTGGACCTGAAACGCCGACGGCCTCTTGACCGGTCCCAACCGGATCAGGCGGGTATGGACGACGTGATGGGGTCGGAAGGGCAGACCGGACAGACCAAAGAGGAAATTAACTTCTACTGGCATTTATTCCAGCAGACGCTCAAACCAGGATACATTCTATTTGAGGCCGACTACTTTCCACTTACCCACATCGGCACGCGATATTTTGAAGGCCCGCGCAGCAACTTTCGATATGTCAGCGCGGGCTATGATCAGTATTTTTCCTATACGCTGTTTCTGGGTGAACTGCTGTCGTTCTTCACACGTAATCCGGGTGAAATAAAGCCACATCAAACCGGATGGTCGATGGCTGGTTTCCTGCTGACCGCCAGTAACTTCCGGGTCAGTAACTACACCGCGTGGCGTGATGATTGGTTCAATGTGCAATGGAAACTGATGGGGCAAAATCGGACGGAATCGCGTTAGCCTGAGATGGCGCGTGGCCGCCGGTTTTACCGTCCACACAAACAGCCGATATGAGAATGTCATCACCTTCGAAATCGGCCGTTCACGCCTTGACCGATCTTTCCACCGCTGGTCCCTTTTTCGGAATGCGGGCATCGCCTACAAGGCAGAAATTCCCATTGATCGCAGCCTCGAGTATAACATCTTCAGAGATTTCTTCCGACAACACCGGTTGACCTACAGAAAGTTCCTGCCCTTCGGCTGGTTCAGAAATGCGACTGTCTAAATCAAGGTGGGTTTCTCCTGGCAACGAATCAAGCTCCTCAACCCCACCCGATTCAAATCCGACTATTCGTTGATCATTGGCCCGAACGTGAATTTCTAGGGCATCAACGAAGTTTCGCCGCTTCAATCCACACCGCACACCTTCCGCGCCACCTCCATGCTCTCCGTGGTTACCCTTCCCCACCCTCAATCGCCGCCGGCGCGCCGAATATTTTCTTGAGGCGCGCGGCATCGAACTTCGCCTGCCGGTCGTAGGTATAAATACCGTTTTCCTCCTGCTCCACATTGGTCAACTGCGTATAGGTGAAGCCCGTGATATGCGGATGACTGGTCAGGGCTTCGGTCAATTTTTCGATGCGATGGTATACTTCTTCTATAGATCGAGGGCGTGCGCCATATCCCCAGCTTTCATAAAGATCGGTACCGGCCACTTCACTCCCCTCCACCCACCAGGTGCCGCCGTATTCGTCCACCACATACGGCTGACCTTCATAGGGGGCCGAGATCTCAGGGTATCGGACAAAGGCTTTTTCCGGATGGGCCGGATCAAGGTCGGCAAATTGTGCACGAAACACTTCAGGGTCCTGATCATAGGAATGTATGGTAAAGATATCGGTCCGCACATGCACATACCCGCTGGTATCATGCACCGGTCGGGTAGGATCGAGTGCACGCGTCATCTCATAGATTTCTTGCAGCGCCTGCTTGTGGACCACGAAGTGGCCCTGCGCACCCCTGATGGTTTCGTTGAATGGCGTCCAGGTTATGATAGAAGGATGATTGATATCACGACACATGACCTCGCGCCATTCGCGCTGATGATTATGAATCGCCTGCGGCTGACCGAAATCCATGCCCCAGTCATAGAACTCACCCCAAGTCAGATAACCTAACTTATCCGCCCAGTAGTGAAACCGCTCCTCGAAGACCTTCTGATGCAATCGTGCGCCGTTGAAACCCACCGCCATAGATAGTTCGATATCGGCCTTCAACGCAGCATCATCCGGTGCAGTCCAGATCCCGTCCGGATAAAAGCCCTGATCCAGTACAAAACGTAGGAATATGGGCTTGTTGTTCAGATAAATTTTATGACCCTCGATATGCACCTTACGCAAACCGGCATAGGAAGATACGGCATCGAGGATCTGGCCGTCGGCCTTCAATTCAAAACGCAGATCGTACAGATGTGGATCTTCACAGGACCAAGGCTTTGGATCGGGGATCACAAGATCAAACGAGGCCCCGTCGGCTGCTGGACCTGCCGCTGTAGCGATAGTCGTCTGATCGTCTATCAACGTCGCAGTAAACTGCAAGCCCCTGACGGGCTGATGAAACACTGGCGTTACGACAAATCGGCTGCCATCCAGATCCGGTACAATCCGCACGGATTCGATCGCATGTTTTAAGGTCGCTTCGAGCCATACCGTTTGCCAGATACCGGTCGTACGGGTGTACGAACAGTCGTGCGGGAATAGCCGTTTGGTCTGCTTACCGCCGGGCTGCGTCCCCGATCTGAGGTCATCCAGGGCATGGACGACAATATGATTCGTATCAGGTTGTAACGCGTTCGTGATATCGAAAGCAAAGGAAGCGCTACCGCCTGCATGTCGTCCCACCGACGTCCCGTTGACCCACGCCCGACAATCGTAATCCACTGCACCGAAATGCAACAGCACCCGGCTGTCCTTCCAGTCGGACGGCAGATCAATCGTCCGATAGTACCACACCGATGGCATAAAATCCGTGTAGGCGATACCGGATAACGGACTCTCAGGGCAAAAAGGCACCATGATTTCCTGGTCTAGAGCCGAGGGGTCCTGATGCCAACCTCTCTCCTCACCCGTTATCCCGAAATCAAAGGCAAACTTCCAGGTACCGTTCAGATTGATCCATTTATCTCGTTGAAACTGCGGTCTCGGGTGTTCCGGTCGTGGGTGAGCCATGTGACTGTGGTCCTCCTAGGTATGGGGTTGTCTCGTGTATGGGCGATGTATGGGCGATATGGGCGATGTATGGGCGATATGTAGCCTATCTGCCTATGACGGCTTCTACTGCCGCACCAGCCTTGCCTCCACCGGTGTATTCAACGCCCAGAATCTTAGTCACGGTTCTGGCGATCTGATTCTGGTAATACTGACCGCTGGTTTTGATTTCGCCCAGCGGCTGTGTATCCGGCCCGATCACCGCAAACCAGATCTGATCCGATCCTTCGATCTCCGTTCCGTGGCTTTTCCAGGCGTCTTTCGGTTGCGTCCCCCGGCCGTGATCGGTCGTGATAATCAGCGTCGTCTTGTTACGATACGGGGCATGTGACTGAACCCACGTCCAGATCTCGTCAATGAACGCATCGGTCTGAAAAGCAGAATTCAAATATTGATCATATTTTCCGTCATGAGCAAAATCATCTGTCTCGCCATAAGAGATGTACAGCAGGCGAGGACTATATTTCTTAAGGTGTTCCATCGCATAATGATGGGTAAACGCATCGAGCCGCACCGTGGACCACGGACTCGGTATCTCAGGTTGGAGTTCATTGAGAAACCGTTCGCGGTCTGTCAGGTCCTGCCCTTCAGAAAGATCAAATCCGGCATTGACCGGGACCCCACTACGATTCTCGTTGATGATATATGGCAAGACATCCCACGAGCCGAACGCGGCCACCGAATTACAAAATTCGGGTAACTCGTTCATGTATTCCAGTATCGTAATATTGGGATTGTCGATCTTATCGTTGCTGATAATCCGATCATCACTGAATCCGGTTAGAATTTCATTATACCCCGGATAAGAAAACAAGAAATTGTTGGTCACATTGACGAGGCTGCCATGTGCCCGATTGCCATACATCTGGCCCTCTTCAGCAATCACCGACCAAAAGAACGGCATCAGCCTGATCCGGCGCATCATCGCATCCTCATCCCAGAACCGATGTTTAAGGATCTCCGGTTCAGCGACAAATGCTTCATCACCGATCAGACTCAAATCCGCCCCGGTAAACAATTCCTGCCACCGCAAGCCATCAAACGTAATCAGAATGACCTGCTCCGTCCGTAACGACGGCTGCGCTTGCACCATCCAGGGCAGCAGGAGGACAGAGATTATGGCTATCAGATGTTTCATACAGAGTCCTTGTTGGATTTAAGAGGCGCCAAATCACCATTCACCATTCACAAAATTACCAATGTTCTCAGGCCAGCATATCCTGAAACGACTTTTTGAATTTGTCGACTTTTGGATCAATAACCATCATACAATAGGGCTGTCTGGGGTTGTTGCGATAATAATTCTGATGATAATCTTCAGCCGAATAGAATTGGGTAAGTGGGGCGACTTCTGTGGCAATCGTGTTGTCCCAGAGGTCAGATGCACCTGTTTGTTCTTTGGAGCGTTCGGCAATCTCCTTTTGCGTATGATCATGATAGAGAATAATCGAGCGATACTGCGTTCCTATGTCGGCCCCCTGCCGATTGGGGGTAGTCGGATCGTGTGTGCGCCAGAAGATATAGAGCATATTTTCATAGGAGATCACATCCGGGTCAAACGTAATCTGCATCACTTCCGCATGCCCGGTCGAACCGCTGCATACCGCCTCGTAACTCGGATGATCAACCGTCCCCCCTGCGTATCCCGATACCACCTGAGATACGCCTTTTACATTCTGGTAGATGGCCTCAAGACACCAGAAGCACCCACCGCCCAATGTTACTGTTTCGGTTCGTTGTGACATGTTACTTCTCCTTATTTACGCACAGGTCCTTAAAGGAATACGCCCCTTACGGTTCGCTTTTCGACGCTTTTCTGCTGATCCGTGAAAACATAAAAAAGCTGCCCAGGAATAGGGGAACCGCGATCATCAGGAACAGGTATATAAGCACCTCGTTACCTTCTATCCAGCCGAGCATGGTGGCGAGTGTTCCGATACCGGCGGCCAGAATGCCGGCCGTACAGGCGGAAACAACAAGGCTAAAAATAAGATCTTTTATCATTTGAGACATGGTTAATGGTCACCACCTATGTATGCCAATAAATCCTGTGTGATTGCGCCATCTGGCGTCTGATCAAACGTATCCTGAACGGCCTGTAACAATTCAGATGATTCGAACCGCTGGCCGGCCCGCACGGTGCAGACCACCTGGCTGATATCGTCCATCCGGTCCAGTGGATTCCCTCGTATGGCAACAAGATCGGCGAGCAGGCCTGCCTTAATCAGGCCGGTACGCGCGTCAATCCCCAAAACCCTGGCGTTGACGGAAGTCGCTGACCGCAAGGCATCCGCTGGCGGTATACCCGCATCGATATACATCGCCAGTTCATCGTGAACGCTCATACCCGGTACCAGGTGAGGAAAGGGGGTATCCGTGCCTAAAGCAATCGTGACCCCCCGTTCATGGGCTCGCCGTAGAAAACGCTTCAGGTGGACCATAGGCGCTTGAAGGCGCCATCGGTCTTCCGGTGGACCGAAACGACTTCGGTATCTATCCCAGATATTCCGGTGACAGGGATGCACCCAGACCCGCCGAGCGTCATGATGAAAGGACCGGTCCAGGATACGTCCAAGCCGGTCCCAAACGACGAGGGTCGGATTGATGACCACCTGATGTTCAAGCAGCAGGTCGATCATCGTATCGTCTTCTTCCTGTGAAGCCGCTCGCCAGGCGACGCCGCAGCCGGACAGATGTTCGAATTCATCCAACCCGGCACCTATCGCCTCTTCAGCCGATGGCGACCCTAAATGGGCGACCACGAACTTACCGGCCTGATGCGCTTCGTCAATACCGACTTTGAGTAGTTCGAGATCCATGCCCGCATACAATTTAATGGCATCGACACCAGCCGCAACATGCCGCTGGATAGAGGCACGAAGGTCATCCGGATGCGTGTGTGCACGGCCCATATGCGGCCAGTGGACATCAGGGCCGTCATGCAAATGGCCACAGCATAGGATAGCCGGGCCAGCAGACAGATCGGTCGCGTGACGCTTGCGCTGGGCTAATATCCATTCCAGATCGTTGCCTACATCACGGATCGTCGTAACCCCGGCCGCCAGAAAAGCCGGCCCCATGACCGAGCTGTAATGCACATGGGCATCCATAAGCCCCGGGATCAACGTACAGTCCGGTAAGGTCACCTTCATCATATCTGAGGGCAGGTCTTCGACAGGCAAGAGCGCATCGATATGCTGACCCCGGATGACGACCGCCAACCTCATCTGCACCGTATCATCCTGTCCATCCCAGATTCGATCGGGCATCAAGGCATAAAGTGGCTCTGGAGCCCTATACGCTTCATGCTTCACGCTTCACACCTCATTTTATTATGACATCCCTTCAACTAATATTTCCTTGCCTTCTGGCAGCCTGATATGTTACTTGCAGCATTCGTATAATACCGATTTCAAAGCACAATTGTCAAACGGCAAAGCGAATCGATAGCTGGAATTTACAGATCCTTGAACTCTGTACGTTCACGGCGCAACGTGCGCCTTCATTCTAAGTATAATATATCCAAACATGATGTATGGATCTTATTCAAATCATTATACAGCGTATCGTTGATGGGCAGGGGCTTGAGATCGCCCTGGCCGGTATGATTACCGTATTCCTGGCGCTGACTTTAATCAGCGGCTGCATTGCCATACTGCCAAAAGTACTGGCCATGTTCGCAGGCACTTTTCCTGAAACGCCCACACCACAGCCCACGATATCTGCCCCTGCGAACGAAGAAGAGGCCATAGCCGCCGCTGTAGGTTATCTCCACCATATAGGCAAAAGCCAAAAACAATGATCCATAGGCTCATTGTTGGCATTAAGTTAATGAACCAATAGGGAATAGCCTTACATGACGATTCTTTTCGACTTTCTATCATCTTCTGGCCTTGTCGCTATGACGCTGGGCAATGCGGTGATGATTATCATCGGAATCATACTGATTGGCCTGGCTATTGTAAAGCGGTACGAACCCCTGTTGCTGATCCCGATCGGATTCGGGGCCGTAATGGGCAACATCCCCTCGATGGAGGGGGCGGGACATAGCGTCTACGATGAAGGCAGTTTCCTATATTACATTTATTTCGGGGTCCGCGAAGGCATTTTCCCACCACTGGTCTTCTTAGGTATCGGGGCGATGACCGATTTTTCAGCGATGTTGTCGAACCCGAGATTAGTGCTACTCGGTGCCGCTGCTCAGATCGGCATATTCCTGACGCTGCTCGGTGCCCTGGCCATAGGCTTTACGCCTGCGGAAGCGGGTGCCATCGCTATTATCGGCGGGGCGGACGGTCCCACAGCCATTTTCCTGTCATCGAAGCTGGCCCCCCATCTGCTTGGCGCCATCGCCATCGCATCGTATTCCTACATGGCGCTGGTCCCCGTCATCCAGCCACCGATTATGCGTTTACTTACTACGCGCGAAGAACGGCTGATCCGGATGAAACCGCCGAGAGCCGTCTCCCAACGAGAGAAAATAATCTTTCCGATAGTCGCATTTCTCATCGCTGTTATGATCGCCCCTGATTCGATTGTGCTGGTCGGCATGCTCTTTTTCGGTAACCTATTGAAAGAGAGCGGCGTAACAGAGCGCCTCGCAGAGACCGCCCGAACCTCGATGATAGATATCGTGACCATCCTGCTTGGTTTTTCTGTTGGGGCCAGCACCCAGGCGCAGACCTTTCTGACCACCCAATCTTTGTTTATTTTCGCATTGGGGGCCGTATCATTCTGTATCGCTACATCCGGCGGCCTGCTATTCGCCAAATTCATGAATCTGTTTTTAAAAGAGAAAATCAACCCGCTGGTCGGTGCCGCCGGTGTGTCCGCTGTACCGATGGCCGCCCGGGTTGTCCAGACCGCAGCCCATAAGGAAGATCCGCAGAATTTCCTGTTGTTTCATGCCATGGCCCCGAATGTATCCGGTGTCATCGGTTCGGCCATCGGTGCCGGCATCCTGTGGTCGGTCCTGGTACCGTAAGTCAATGGACTGATTTGTTGATTGACTGATTGACTGATTTGTTTTTTTAATCACCCAATCACCATTTCACTTGAGGTTTGGTTTGAAGAAAAAAGTTCACTTCATGTGTACCGCGTTTCGAGATGGCTTCCAGTCCGTGTACGGTGCCCGTGTATTCACTCGGGATTTCCTGCCCGCACTGGAAGCCGCACGCGAGGCTGGCATCAGCTATTTTGAGGCCGGCGGCGGAGCGATGTTTCAATCGCCATATTTCTACTGCAACGAAGATGCCTTTGATCGTATGGACGCCATCCGATCCACCGTCGGCCCGGAGGCGAATCTGCAAACCCTGTCGCGCGGCGTCAATGTGGTCGGACTGGATTCACAGTCCAGCGATATCATTCGTCTGCATGCGCAGTTGTTTAAGAAGCATGGCATGACGACGATCCGAAATTTTGACGCGCTGAACGACGTGGAAAATCTTATCTACAGCGGACAATGCATTACCGAAGCCGGCCTGAAACATCAGGTATGTGTCACCATCATGGAACTGCCCCCGGGTTGTGAAGGGGCGCACGATGCAGCCTTTTATACGCAAACCCTGAGGGCAATTCTCGACGCCGATATTCCCTTCGATTCCGTTTGTTTTAAAGACGCCTCGGGCACCGCCATTCCGTCTAAAGTGTATGAATCGATCAAGCAAGCCCGTAAAATGTTGCCCGAAGATACCTGGATTCATTTTCATACCCATGAAACCGCTGGTATCGGTGTGGTGGCCAACCAGGCGGCCCTCGAAGCGGGTGCGGATGCCATTGACTTGGCGCTTGCCCCCGTCTCAGGCGGCACATCGCAGCCGGATGTGCTGGTTATGTGGCATGCGCTGCGCGGCACCGATTTTGATCTTGATATCGACATGACAAAAATAAGAGATGCAGAAGAAGTTTTAAAAACATGCATGAAAGACTATTTCTTGCCGCCGGAAGCTGTTTCCGTTGATCCGATGATCCCTTGGAGCCCCATGCCGGGCGGGGCGCTGACCGCCAATACACAGATGCTCCGGGACAATGGCATTATGGATAAATATCCAGATATTATCAAAGCCATGAGCGATGTCGTAAAACGCGGTGGGTTCGGCACATCCGTCACGCCGGTCTCCCAGTTCTATTTTCAGCAGGCGTTTAATAACGTGATGATGGGCCCCTGGAAAAAAATCGCCGATGACTATGGCCGGATGGTCCTGGGTTATTTCGGCAAGACGCCTGTTCCGCCCGACCAGAAAGTCATCGACATCGCATCAGAGCAGCTTGGCATGCCGCCCAATGACCGGCCCATCCGCGAGATAAACGACGAAAATCCGAAAAAAGGGATCGAAGCCGCACGCAACAAGCTTCAGGAAGCTGGCTTCGAAGACACGGATGAGCATATTTTTATTGTAGCGGCTTGCGGAGATAAAGGCCTCGCTTTTCTAAAAGGCGAAGGCGTGGTCGCCGTACGGAAAAATGAGCCTGAGAAACAACCGCAAGTGGTGCCTGAAGTAATGCCTGATCAGCCTCAGTCCTATCAAGTTTCAGTTAACGGCAAGAGTTACAGCATGACCATTGACGGCGATACAGCCACGGTCAATGGAAAAGCCTACAGCATCAGCTTACAAACCGCTGCGGACGAACATCAAAAAGCCAACCCTAGCAACGGCGCAGCCGGTACACCGGTCACCGCCCAGATCCCCGGCAAGGTCATCTCCGTCGTCGCCCAACCGGGCCAGACCGTTCAGGAAGGCGAGGTCCTCATCGTCCTCGAAGCCATGAAGATGGAGATGGAGGTCACCGCCCCGACCAGCGGCACCGTAAATAACATCATCATACATACAGGCGATCAGATCATCGCCGGTCAGACGTTGGCGACCATTGACTGATTGGTGATTAACTGATTGGTGATTGGATTGGTGAATTAATTGTTATGTTTATCCAGCCTTGCAGGTCATCGCTCTTTCAATCAAACATATCATGCCGATCCGAAATTCGAAAACCCGATGCTGAAGCTTCGGGCTATGTACGACCCGCTCCCCAAAACCCGGCGCTGAAGCACCGAGCTAACGCCAACCCCCTCGTACGCCCATGGCGTGCCATGCGCCCTACAACGCTTAACGCCTGCTGCTGCCTGCTTACCGTCTTCTGCCTGCTGCCCTCTGATACCTTCGCCCAACCTACCTCTCTCGGCCCTTTTGCCCTGCGCGATCAATTTCCTGTCAAACTCCTGTTCTTGAGTCTCCGGCCTGAGTCAGGTGCCTTGCTGCCATCCGGTGCACGGCAATGGGGCTTCGGTTTCGCCTATGCCAATACCTATGCCGTAACCCGACCGATCGGCAATCCTAAGGTAGCTGGGGACTATTACCAGGCCGCGCCGCTCGATGAATACCGGCTATTTGTAGATGCGGAGGTCCTGCGACTGACCTTGGATCTGGACTGGCGCATCGCCCACCGGCTTCAAGTCGGCGCAACCCTGCCGCTCATTTCTCAGAGTGGCGGCTTTCTGGATAGTACGGTAGAAGGATTTCACAGCCTGTTCAATCTGACGAACGGCGGAAGAGAAGAAACACCGCAGAATGCCTACGGCGTCTTTGTCGCCCGGAATGCACAGTTCTGGATCAACCGCGAAAAGGCGGCGGCTTTTCAGCCGGGCGATGTGGTCCTGCGGGTGAAAAGTCCGATATTGGAGGGCGGACACAATCGGCCAGCCATCGCCGGATTTGCGGCGGTAAAGCTGCCCAGCGGGCGGTTTGAGTCCCTGACGGGCAGTGGCGGGATCGACCTTCAGGTTGCGCTCATGGCGACACGGCCCATCGGACAGCGCTTCGCCGTGCATTACAATATCGCCTACACCCACCTGGGAAAACCGTCCCGCCACATTGGGTTTACCACCCGCGCCATCACCTCACAAATGCTGGCCTTCGAATATCTGGCCACGAGCAAGCTGTCAGTTCTGCTACAAACGCTGGGTAACACCAGCCTCTTTCCAGATAGCCCTCTGGGACCGCTGGACCGCACCGCCTACGAAATCCATGGGGGCATCAAATATCCTATTTCACCTACAACATTATTTGAAGTGAGCATAACCGAAAATCTGAGTCAGTACCAGAACACACCGGATATTGGGCTGCATATAGGGATGAGCTGGAAAAAATGAATGTCGATCAAATCTTAGATCAACATTTAATTTTGCCATAACCATTGGGGTTATAAGTATGATGACACCTACTTGTGATTGGTTACCGCTATATCCGGCTAAAACAGGTTTCTGACAAAAAAAGACGACCGCTTGGTCGCCTAAGATCCTCCATCCTGCCTTATCACACCGAGCCGCCATATATTGCGGCTCTACTGCCCTACCATTTCAACACTTTGCGCAACTTCTTCGACTGCGCACGGCTCAAGGGAATCTCCTGATTCCCGGCACCGTCCATCACCAGCCGATAGGTGCCACTGAACCAGGGTACCACTTCGCTGACCCGACTTATATTGGCGATATACCCCCGATGAACACGCCAGAAGACTTGGCCATCCAAATCGGCTTCCAATTCCTCCAGGGCCCGATAGCTCGTCATGCCCTCAAGCGCCGCCGTGACCACAAATACGACACCATCGGCAATGTACGCATACACGATATCCTCCATATCCACCAGGATAATCCGTGCTTCTTTTTTTATGGCGATACGACCCGGCTTCCGTGATGGAATTGTTGAGGCATCGAGCGTCCGTAGCAAGGTCTCTATCTGACCACGCATATCCCCATCAGGCGAGGTCTGTTGTTTCCTCACCCGCTGAATGGCCCGATCGATCATCGACTCCTCAATGGGTTTAAGCAAATAATCGATGGCCTTCACATCGAAGGCCTTCAAGGCATACTGGTCATACGCCGTCAAAAACACAATGTGCGGGACCTGATCCCCATTCGAGACGTCCCGTGCCACCTGAAATCCGTCTTTTCCCGGCATCTGAATATCCAGAAAAACCAGGTCTGGTTGATGTTGACGAATCAATTGCTCGGCTTCAATCCCGTTGACGGCTTGTGCCACAATTTCGATATCTTTGAATGCCCCCAGTTGAAACGCCAGCTCTTCAAGCGCCAACGGCTCGTCATCTACAATAATCGTTCGAATAGACATAGAAGTTTAATTTGTTGATTGACTGGTTGGTGATTGACTGATTAAAAATAAATCACCAATCAGTCAATAGAATTACCCCGGTATCTGAATCCGGATCCGTGTCCCTTCATCCGCCTTGCTGTTGAGCTGAAATTGATATTTTTGTCCAAACAGGACTTGTAACCGTTCGTGCACATTGCTGAGGCCTATACCGGAAGAGAGAATCGTCTGCTGGCGATCTTCGGGCACCCCTTTACCGTCATCTTCGATTTCGATGACGACATGGTTGTCCACACTATGGGCGGAAATACGGATCTTGCCCCCCTCGATTTTGGGGGAAATGCCATGTTTTATCGCATTCTCTACCAGAGGTTGCAGTAACATACTCGGCACCATCATATCAAGCGTATTCGGGTCGATTTGCCGCTCGATCTGCAATTTTTCCGGACCGAAGCGGACCCGCTCTATATCGAGATAGGCATCAATAAATTCCAGCTCATCACGCAGCGGTACGAGATCATCGCCGCTTTGGAGTAAACGACGGAGGATGTTAGAAAGTTTCAGAACCGTCTGCCTAGCCTTAGTCGGATCGGTACGAACAGTAGCGGCTATAGTATTCAGGGTGTTAAATAGAAAATGCGGGTTGATCTGGCTTCGTAAGGCGTCGAAACGCGCCCGGGTGACCAACGCTTCCTGCTTTTCCAGCAGCATTTCCAGACGGATGCTGTTCCATATTTTCAGAGGTATGCCGAGACATGCAATCGTACTCATAAATAAACCGATCAGTACAAGTGTACTTTCCGGATTTAAACTGAACAACCAACGTTCATCGGCCACCCGGCGGCCGACCCAGATCGTAACCGCCTCACTGAAAATACAAGCCACGATGAGTGTGACCTGCCAGGATGGACGGGGGGTCACCACACTGGTCTTCAGGAATCGGTATACGTTTATCCAGGTCAGAGGCGAAAAATTCCACACCGCATCTCGGGTGGGGCAGGTCATACTTACCAGTCCCCCGACCACACCGTAAAAGGCCACCATAGGTACCGCCAGCCATTCGCCGTTTAAGGCTGGGATGATACCGATCAACGCGCCCATAACTGTACCGATCAACGGCCCGGTTAAGACCCCGATTAAGAGGGTACCCGCCAGACTGATATCAGCCCCGGCATACCCTACCAGCAACCGCAGCACGACACCGAAGGCCACCAGCGCACCAAATAAGGCCGCGAACTGCCAGTCTTCCCGGCGTCCTCGATCTTCAAACAATAGAATGTACTGGAAAAATCGATATCGAACCAGAATCGTCGCCAGGCTCGCCATCACACCAATTTTAACGAGGAGGTTGACCAATAAAAACTGGTCAGGACTGAGTGTGATTTCGGAGGGAATCATTTTTTAGTGCCGAATTTATGAGTGCTGAGTGCCGAGTGAAAAGTAAGAGGTTAAGATCACCCGTAACTCGGAACTCGGAACTTAGGGTCCGTGCAAAAATAAGTGTCTGGTTTTTCGTTGGCGAGGTGCTGTCAGTCCAAGGCGCTCGAAGCAGACGAATCTGGATTCGTCGATGCAGAGCAACGCCGGAATGGCGGTATCGCACCAACGAAAAACAGGCAAGTTATTTTTGCACGGACCCTTACACATACGTTAACCAGCCATGGGTATCATCAGCTTCACCGGAGGTAATACTGAAAAACTGGCTCTGAAGCTGCTCTGTAACAGGGCCGCGAGAGCCGCTGCCTATGGTGATGTTATCTATCGACCGGACCGGCGTCACCTCTACGGCACTACCTGCAAAAAAGACCTCATCGGCGATATAGAGCATTTCACGAGGAATATCCTGCTCGCGGACCTTCAGCCCGGCATCCTCTGCCAACGTCATAATACTGGTCCGGGTAATACCACCCAGAATAGACGACGAAAGCCCGTTGGTGATCAATACACCATCTTTCACCAGAAAGATGTTCTCGCCGCTGCCTTCGCTAACCAACCCATCTGTATTAAGGGCGATCCCTTCACTGTATCCATTGGCGATCGCCTCCATCCGGATTAATTGGGCATTCATATAATTTCCACCCGCTTTGGACAGAGAGGGATGGGTATTAGGGGCCGGACGATTCCAGGATGAAATACACGCATCTACCCCATTTTCCAACACATCCGCACCAAGATAGGCCCCCTGATACCAGGTGGCGATCGCTACTTCGACCGGGCACCCCTCCGGATCAACGCGCAGCAGACCATATCCACGATAGACCACGGGCCGGACATAGCAGGAACTGAGGTTGTTGGCTCGGATGGTCTCCAGGGTCGCATTTCGTATCTCTTCTTTGCTGTAGGGAATCTCTACACGATAAATTTTACAGGAGTCGTACAATCGGTCCACATGTTCATCAAGTCGAAAGAGAGCCGGGCCACGCCTGGTCTCATAACAACGCATCCCTTCAAAAAAGCTCGTCCCATAATGCACCACATGAGAAAGCACATGAAGCTTGGCATCATGCCAGGGTACTAATTCTCCATTAAACCAGATGTACTCAGCTTCCGGCAGCGTGGCCATACAATCGTCTCCTTTTATCGTGTCAGTCAACGGGATACAGTCTTCGAAAATTATCATTCAGACCTACTATTGTCAAGCACAAAACCGCTTGACACATGCCCCTTTATCCTCTAGCTTATCCCGGATGCACTTTTTATCGTAAATGAGTGAAATATTTGCTTTTGACAGGGCAATCGATGAGCGGCTTCCATGGGCCCGAGATATAACATGGCTCACATGCCCACTTGCTGACCCCCCATGCCCATCTCTGATCAGGACATCTCCTTCATGCACCGCGCGCTGGACCTCGCAGAAAAAGGCCGAGGTCAGGCCAGCCCGAACCCGATGGTCGGTGCCGTCATCGTGCGGGATGGCCGTATCATTGGTGAAGGCTACCACGAAGGGGTCGGTGGACCACACGCAGAACTGAGCGCCCTGCGAGCCACCGAGACACGTACACAGGGCAGTACCATGTATGTAACGCTTGAACCTTGCAGTTTCCACGGTCGTACGCCACCCTGTGCCGATGCCGTCATCGAGGCCGGGATTACGCGGGTCATGGTCGCGATGACCGATCCGGATAAACGGGTCGCCGGCACGGGGATAATCCGGATGCGCGAGGCCGGTATCACCGTAGGTGTAGGCCTCATGGAGACGGAAGCCCGACACCTGAACAGGCCCTACATCCATCACAGAACAAACGGGCAGCCCTATACGCTGCTCAAGCTGGCCCAGACACTTGATGGCCGTATCGCTACACAGACCGGTCATTCCCAGTGGATAACGGGTGAAGAGGCGAGAAGGCACACCCATCTGATGCGCCGTGATGCCGATGCCGTCCTGGTCGGTATCGGGACCGTCCTGGCAGATAATCCCAAACTTACCGTCCGCCACGTGGAGGGCCGTCAGCCAAAACGGATTATCCTGGACAGCATGGCCAGAACCCCGATATCATCTCACATTCTGGATACCGAAGCGCCGACCACCGTATGTGTAACGGATGCCGCCCCGCCGGATCGCATGACCGCGCTACAGGAGACCGGCACCGAAATACTCGTTCTTCCTTCGGCGCCCAGCGGTCATATAGATCTACAGGCCTTGAAACAAACACTCGGTGCCCAGCAAATCCTGACCTTGATGATCGAAGGGGGCAGCCAGGTAGCCACGGCCTTTCTAAACGCTCAAGCTGTAGATCAGATCGCCTGCTTCATCGCCCCCTTAATCATAGGCACCGGCATTGAAGCCATCAGCAACCTGAACATAACCCATATCTCACAAGCCATCCAACTACAAGACACAGAAATAAAACAATTGGGCAAAGACCTCCTCCTGACCGGCTATCCGACTTACGTTTCCCCAATCAAAAATCATAATTCATAATTCAAAAATTATTAGGAGGTTCCCATGTTTACCGGTATTATCGAAACCACCGGCATTGTCCAATCTCTGCGCCGTCATAACGGCGGCATAACTATGACGGCTGAAGCGGACCGCATCGCAAAAGAGACGGAGATCGGTGCCAGCATCGCCGTCAACGGGGCCTGCCTGACCATCGTATCCCATGATGCCCATACCTTCACTGTTGATATGGTGCCGGAAACCGTACAGCGTACAACGTTTGGCCGACTCCAAATCGGTGCCCGGGTCAACCTTGAACAGACGCTTCGCCTGTCAGATCGTATAGACGGTCATCTCGTCCAGGGCCATGTCGATGGCGTAGGGCAAGTCGTCTCCCGGGAATCACGTGGAAACAGTATCTGGTATACCCTGAAAATACCAGAAAATTTAACCCCGTATGTTATTGAAAAAGGGTCGATTGCCTTCGATGGAATTAGCTTGACAATAGCCCGTTTGACGGATAATTTGTGTGCCGTGTCGATCATACCTCATACCGCGTCCCTCACGACGTTCGGAGACAAAAAAACAGGGGATGAAATTAACGTAGAAGTGGATATGATCGGTCGGTATGTCGAGTCGTTATTACAGGCTGGCCGCATCCCATCGCATGATGAGGCCACAGGAAGATCACCTGTCACTGAAACTTGGTTGAAAGAAAGGTTGTAAAAGCTACGAAACGACGAATCAAGAGCACTGATTTGCTGATTTGCTGATTCGTAGCTTCCCTACCCATGTCCAACTTCTACTCTATCCCAGATGCCATAGAAGAAATCAAGGCCGGTCGTATTCTGATTGTTATCGATGATGAAGACCGTGAAAATGAAGGCGACTTCATCATGGCCGCTGATTGCGTCACGCCTGAATCCATCAATTTCATGGCCCGTTATGGTCGTGGGCTGATCTGTCTGCCGACGACCCGACAGCGCCTCGAAGAACTGAAGATTCCCGCCATGGTTGACGACCATGACAATACGGCGATATTAGGTACGCGATTTACCGTGTCCGTAGATGCGGTCATTGGTACGACCACCGGCATATCCGCCCACGACCGGTCAGAGACCATCAAGGTGTTCGTAAAAGCGGATAGCAAGCCGGAAGATCTGGCAAGACCGGGGCACATTTTCCCCCTTCAGGCGTTCAACGGCGGTGTGCTGCGCCGCGCCGGCCATACAGAGGCGACGGTAGACCTGGCGCGATTGGCTGGTTTGTATCCCGCAGGTGTACTTTGTGAGATCATGGATGACGACGGCTCCATGGCACGCCTGCCACGGTTAATAGACATAGCAGAACAACACCAGCTTAAGATCATTACCATTAAGGATCTGATTGAATATCGAAGAGTGAGTGAAAAACTGGTAACACGGTTGGTCACGACCACCATGCCCAGTAAGTATGGCGATTTTATTTCACATTTGTATGAAGATGATATCACAGGGGACCATCATATCGCCCTGGTCAAGGGAGAGGTGGAAGGCGCCGAGCACGTGCTTATCCGCGTCCATTCTCAATGCCTTACCGGTGATGTATTTGGTTCCATGCGCTGTGATTGCGGCGACCAGCTTCAACAAGGACTCAAGCGGATCAGCGATGAAGGATGCGGCGTGCTTTTGTATATGCGCCAGGAAGGACGAGGGATCGGCCTGGCCAACAAACTAAGAGCTTATGCCTTGCAGGACCAGGGCCATGATACCGTCGAGGCAAACGAAGCACTCGGCCTGCCCGTTGACGCCCGGGACTACGGTATCGGGTCACAGATCCTCGCTGACCTTGGCCTGACCACCATTCGGATCATGACCAATAACCCGGCCAAGCGCATCGGTATTGAAGGCTATGGTCTGAAGGTAACAGAACGTATTTCTCTTCAGACGTCCCCCAATAAGCATAACGTCCACTATCTCAGAACCAAACGGGGTAAACTCGGCCATCTAATCGATATTGATGACCCACCAGATGATGTCAACTTCGACAGTTTGTTGTAAACCAGATTGGTAGGTCATACTATGGCTACTATTAAATTTGTACACTGGCAAGAAGAGAATATGTGGATTGGCTATCTGGAAGACTATCCGGACTATAGGACTCAGGGAGCTAATCTGGAAGAACTAAAAGAAAATCTGACGGATATCTACAAAGATATCTCTGATGATTCTATTCCTGGTATTCGAAAAATAGATGCGCTGGTGATCGGGTGAAACGAAGGAATTTGATTAAGACGATTGAGACATTCGGATGCCTCTTAATTCGTCATGGTGGAAAACATGATTGGTATCGTAACCCTCATACCGGCGTATCTCAGCCTATTCCCAGATATCGAGAAATAAACGATAGTTTAGCGAAGCATATCATAAAAATGCTTAGAAATGAATAATTGAGATTTATTCTCGTTTCGCTGCTTGTCGTTTCGTAGCCTCCCAAGGAGTTCCTTGTGCCGAACATAATTGAAGGCAGTCTGACCAACGCAAAGAATGACCGGTATGGTATTGTGGTCAGCCGGTTTAATGCATTCATCAATGAACATTTACTCAATGGGGCCTTGGATGGTCTAAGACGACATGATGTGGACGACGAGCGGATTGACGTAGTCTGGGTGCCTGGTGCGTTCGAAATTCCAGTCGTCGCCAAACGCATGGCAGAGGGTAACTCATACGATGCCATAATCTGTCTGGGTTGTGTGATTCGAGGAGCCACGGCGCATTTTGACTATGTAGCCGGAGAATCGGCCAAGGGCATCGGCGCGACAGCGTTACAGACCAATATTCCGGTCATTTATGGCGTCCTGACCACCGAGACCATCGAACAAGCCATTGAACGCGCCGGCACCAAACTTGGTAATAAAGGCTGGGAAGCCGCTTTAACAGCTATAGAAATGGTTGACGTGTTGAAAAAAGTGGGAGCATAATTCGTGGCAAAGACAAGTCTCGCAAAGGAACGGCGGCGCGGTCGTGAACTGGCGCTCCAAGCGCTCTACCTGGCGATGCAAACCGATATAAACCCCCATGATGCGCTGAAAACACTCCCGGGATGGACTCTGGCATCCGATATATCAAAACAGTTTGTCGAAATGTTGCTTGAGCGGCTCCATCGCCACGATGCGGATATTAGTAAAACTATCGCGGAAGTCATTCAACATTGGGAACGACAGCGGGTGGCCCGCATCGACGATTGTATCATCCGGCTTGGCGCCTGTGAACTGATCGCCTGCCCCGATATACCTGCCGCTGTATCTATCAACGAAGCTATTGAGCTGGCCAAAAAATACAGTACGGAGCATTCCGGCAGATTTGTAAACGGCATCCTGGACGCTATGGCAGCTCACTATTTGACGGCAGAGGTAGAGAAGTAGGAAACTCCTTACCAGCAAAATCCAACTTCTTTTGAACTACCTGCCCTATAACGTGTATAAAGGTTGGTCGTCCCTTGCGTTACGGTATTATATCGGATATCCATGGAAATCTTGAAGCCTTAGATGCCGTCCTTGAGTCAATGGAAAAGGAAGACATTGATACCTATATCTGTCTGGGAGACATCGTCGGATATGGGGCTAATCCGAATGAATGTTTGGAGCGGATATGGACATTAACTTCCGAAGTGATTGCTGGCAACCATGACCACGCAGCTGTCGGTAAGTTGGATATTATTTCTTTTAATCATATGGCTGCCGAAGCGGCGCTCTGGACGATGCAGCATCTAACCCGTACCGCGCGGCACTATTTGCGCGAATTGCCCCTGACGCGCCGACATGGTCATATATTTGCGGTTCATGGGGCACCGACGAAGCCGGATAAATGGCCATATTTGATCACACTCGAGCAGGTTACGGCTGAATTTCCATCTCTGCCGGATGAGACCACGCTCTGTGTCGTAGGCCATACCCATACGCCAGGTATATTTGAAATGAACGACGTCGAAGGAACCTGTCGCCCTATAAACGGCTATATACATCACATACAGTCTCATTGTCGCTACCTGGTCAATGTGGGCAGCGTAGGCCAGCCACGAGATGGAGATTCACGGGCGGCATTTTGTGTCTGTGACACGGAGACCGGTTTACTGGAAATAAAACGTACGATATACGATATTGAATCAGCGCAGAAAAAAATCTGCCAGGCTGGCCTGCCGGAAATGCTGGCTGAACGCCTGACCTACGGACAATAATGTAGAGGCGAAAATCTTATACCTCTACATTCGAGGGTACCCATGAATACATCTCGACTATTATACATCACCGGCATGGTGATTTCGTTTTTCGCATCTCTTTTGGTTTACATTAAAACCATTGCACCAACCGTGCCTTTTTGGGATGGCGGCGAATTTATTGCCGCATCCTATACCCTCGGTGTGCCCCATCCACCAGGCTCTCCTCTGTATATCCTGATTGGTCGTTTGTTCTCCATTCTACCTGTAATGGAGTCAAATATCGCCTGGCGGGTCAACTTCTCCTCTTCCCTGTTCAGCGCGCTGACCGTCTTGATGGTCTACCTTACCATCGTCAAAATTGTCACGCTCGGTCAGAGCAGAACCAAATGGTCCCTCTCGGAATCGCTGATCATCTACAGCGGCGGATTGACCGGAGCCCTGCTGCTTGCCTTTTCTGACACGTTCTGGTTCAACGCCGTAGAAGCCGAGGTATACGCCCTTTCCATGCTCATCATGTCCGGTTGCTCCTGGCTGACATTGCACTGGATCGAAAGAAACGGAGAGAAAGGCAGTGAGCGCTATCTGTTTCTTATTGCCTACCTCGTCTTCCTGGGTATCGCCATTCATATGTTTACCCTGCTGGTCGCGCCGGCCGTGTTCTTATGTGCGATGATTACGGACAAAACCATTGGGTCTAATAAGAAAGTCATCGCCCTTTTTGCAGTCATGGGTCTGATCATGAGTAGCGTGGTGGCGTCCATAGATGCCTTTCTGGTCACGATGCCTCTGACGATCTTAGGTCTGATCCTCATCCGGGGTAAGGTCCCCTGGACGTACTTCATGGGGCCGATTTTACTGGCACTGTTGATCATGTTTTTCGGCGCAGAAGGGGCCGGGGGGTTTAACAGCCAGCCACTCGTGGTTATCGGCGGGTTTGAGGCCACCTGGGCGACGACCATGTTCAGTATCATCCTGGTCAGCATCGCCCTGGCGCTGATTTCTGCCAGCGCAAAAGATCCGGGGCGGTATAAATGGCAGTTCTGGGTCGTGATTCTGTCCCTGGCGGCCATCGGGTATAGCGTGAACTTCTATGTGCCGATACGATCCGCGCAGCAACCGGTCATTAATGAAAACAATCCGTCCAACTGGAAAAATTTCGAAGGCTTCCTGGAACGAAAGCAATACGGCCAGGAGAGTATGTTCGTATCCATGCTAAACCGAAAAGGAAGCTGGTCTTCCCAGTTCGGAAATGGCGAACATATGGGATTCTGGCGTTTTTTCTCAAGACAATTCGGTAATCCGGAATTCCCTTTCTGGCTCTTTCCCGTCCTCCTGGCCGGGCTGGGCCTAATCACGCAAATCGAACGGGACAAACGAAGTGCGTTGTACCTCGGATTAATGTTCCTGATTTGTAGCGCAGGGCTCATTCTGTATATGAACTTTTCGGACGGCAGCCGCGGAATACAGCGGGAAGTACGCGAACGCGACTATTTCTTTACGCCCGCATTTCTCTTTACCGCCATGCTGATGGGGGCCGGCATCGTCGCTGCACTCAATCAGATTAAAGCCTGGCTACAGCAGATGAATCTACCTGGAAAAGCTGTGACCATGAGCGGGGCCATTCTGGTGCTTGCCCTGCCGCTTGTGCCATTTAATTATCACTACACCAGCCATACGCGTGAAGGAAATTATATTCCTTATGATTATGCATATAACATCCTGCAGTCATGCGACGAAAATGGCATCCTGTTCACCAACGGTGACAATGATACCTTCACCCTCTGGTTTTTACAGGAAGTGGAGGGGATACGTAAAGATGTGCGGGTGGTCAATCTCAGCCTTCTGAATACCAACTGGTACATCAAGCAACTGAAGAATAAGACCCCACAGGTCCCTATCGCATTTCCCGATGAGGCCATCGACCGACTGATTATTCAGCTGTGGGAAGACAAAGAGGTCAACATCGGCGGCATCAAATGGAATGTACCCAAAGCTGGTGCGCTCCCCGATGGCCGCGGCTATCTACGGGTGCAGGATATGATGATTCTGCATATCCTCGAGCAGAACAACTGGGAAAAGCCCGTCTTCTTCGCTGTGACCGTGTCGCCTGACAACAAAGTGGGTCTGACGGATTTTCTGCAGATGGAGGGCATGGTCTTTCGGGTCACCAAGAACAAGGGCCGTGACCAGATGGATCTGGACAGGACACATCACAATTTGTGGGAGGTCTACAAGTACCGTGGCGTGGCAGACTCAACCGTGTACAAAGATGCCCAGACGAGCAACCTGTTGCGGAACTACAGCGCGGCCTTTCAGCAATTGGCGGTTATGCGCTGGCGGCAGGGTCAGATCGACCAGGCCGTCACGGAGATGAAAAAATACATGACGCTCAATATCACCAACGGTCATATGGAAAGATTGCTGCTGACCCAGTTCCATGCCAATGCCGGACAATATGATCAGGCCGAACCATATGCCTCGGAGCTGGCAGAACAGTTTAATACCTTTGACGGCTATATGGTCCTCGTTGATGCATATCGAAATAAGAGACATACGACAGAAGGACTGGCTCTTCTGGAACGCGGCCTGGCCGCGTATCCGCAATATCCAAAAGGATATGAGCAACTGGCCAAACTGTATTTTCAGGAACGTGATACAACCAGTGTCATCGAAACTCTTGAAAGATGGCTCCAGATAACTCCCGGCGATACCATCATTCAGCAGTCGATTACGGAACTGAGACAAGGGCAGAACCCATAAAGAAAGAGGCAAGAGGCAGGATAAATACTTTGATCTTTAGATATATATTCTTATCATACAACGATCTGTTCACTCTGTGAATTGTCAATCCTGAATCGACGCGCGCTGCGCGGCCATCTTGTATCTTGTAGCTAAAGCCATGCGCATTCTGGTCGTTAACTGGCGCGATATCCATCACCCGGAAGCAGGCGGCGCTGAAGTCCATTTTCATGAAACTTTCACCCGTATTGTGAAAGCTGGTCATCATGTGACGCTTCTGTGCAGCAGATATCCGGGCGCTGAAACCCGTGAATGGATAGACGGCATTGAGGTCATCCGCACCGGATGGAAGCTGACGTTTAACCTGACTGTTCCTTGGTTCTATCATAGACATCTGGCGCGCGAAGCGTTTGATATCATTGTCGAAGATCTTAATAAAATACCGTTCTTCCTGCCTTGTTTTACCAAACGACCTATCCTTGCCCTTCTGCACCATCTTTTTGGTACCGCCGTCTTTCGGGAGACCAACCCGATCTTCGCCTCCTATGTGTACCTCGCGGAACGATTGATCCCGGCGGTATATCGACGTTGCTTTTTTGAAGTGGTATCGGAAAGCAGCCGGGATGAACTCATACGTATGGGGCTCTCGTCTGATCAGATTACCGTGATCCATAATGGTATTGATACCCGACTGTACAAACCTACTGACGTACTGGATCAGAAAGAAACAGCCCTCATTGTCTATATGGGCCGCCTTAAACGTTATAAAAATGTAGACCATCTGATTCTGGCCATGACGGCTGTTCGTGAGGTGGTGCCCGAAGCCCGATTATGTATTATCGGTACCGGTGACCAGCGTGAGGCCCTTGAGGCGCTGTGTCAATCTCAGAATTTGACGGAGGCTGTTCATTTTACCGGCTTTGTCTCCGATCAGGCTAAAGTAGGCATCCTCCAACAGGCCACTTTAGCCGCCTTCCCCTCCGATAAAGAAGGCTGGGGGCTGACCGTTATCGAAGCCAATGCCTGTTATACGCCTGTGGTAGCCACCGATGTGCCCGGCCTCCGAGATGCCATCATTGACGGTGAAACCGGCATACTCATCCCGCTAGGCGACCAGAAAGCTCTGGCCCGTGAACTGATCCGTCTGATTCAGGATCGCCCTGAACGCGAACGCCTTGCCAGAAACGGCGCCAAGCGCGCGACCCAGTTTACCTGGGATACAACGGCCGAAAAGACGTTAGAAGTAATCGAAAAAATAGTCATGACACCTCCATAAATATTCGACTTGTCATTTTAATTTTTTATCTCGTCTCTTTTCACATTTCACTTTCACTTCTTTAATGTCCCCACGCCTCCTTAACATTATAAAATACGCGCTCAGCCTCGGTCTCCTGACCTGGCTGATTATGCGTACGGATCTTGAAGGCGTATTCGACCTGTGGTCTGGTGCAGACCTTCAGAACATGACGGGCGCTCTGATCATGTATCTGATCTCCGTCCCAGTCATTGCCTACCGATGGCAAATTCTACTGGTAGCCAAACAGGTGTCGATGACAATCGGACGAGCGATAACCCTCTATTTTATCGGCAATTTTTTCACGAACTTTCTGCCGACCAGCATTGGAGGCGATGCGGTACGTGCCTATAGCGCCGGTGCAGATATGGGCAATCGTCTGGATGCTTTTGCATCCGTTATTATCGAACGATTTGTCGGCCTGTTTGCCATTGTGTTCCTGGCCCTGATCGGCCTCTTACTCATTGCGCTCCGTCTCGAACAAACCTATATTGTACCCTTAACTATCGGCCTGTTCTTTATGATGGCCGCTGTATTTCCCATACTATTCAGCCGATGGTGTGTAGATCGTTTCCAACTTGTTTTCCAGCGAATTACCCTGTTCGATATCGGGTGCCGAGCCACCCGGCTGCACGAGGTCCTCTACAAGTATGGTGCGCATCCACAGGCGCTGATTGCTAACTTTTTGTTGTCCATAGTATATCAGGGGCTGATTGTAGGTATGAATATCTTTGCCGCCCGAGCGCTGCACGTCGATGTGCCTGCCATATACTTTTTTGTCTTTGTGCCCATTATTGGTATCGTGAGTATGTTCCCGTTCAGCGTTAATGCCATTGGATTTCGAGAAGGAGGTTATATATTTCTTTTCGATCAGATTGGCTATCCATCAACCGAAGCCCTGGCCCTGTCGCTTACCCTGTACGCTATTACAGTGGTCTCCAGCCTGCCGGGCGGCCTGCTGTTTGCCTTTCAACGCAGTCTAAATGGGGCGGTCGGCCAGAAATCATCGGCGACGCCCGTTTAACGGAGGATTCCCCTCGTGAACACGCCGGACCATAGCCCAGATCATCCGGAGCTGTCGATTGTTGTGCCGCTCCTTGATGAAGCGGAAAGCCTGCCGGAGCTGTATCAACAGATCATCGCTGCACTGGAGCCGACCGGTAAATCCTTCGAGATCCTGTTCATCGATGATGGCAGCCGGGACGGGTCATTCAAGATTATTAAACAGTTGCGTGAAAAAGACGAACGGGTACGGGCGATTCAATTTCGGCGCAATTACGGCAAATCCGCCGCGCTGGGTGTGGCTTTCGAAGCGGTTCGCGGCAATGTGGTCGTGACCATGGATGCCGATTTGCAGGATGATCCAGGCGAAGTGCCCGCCCTGGTCGATCAGCTGGATGAAGGGTATGATCTCGTCTCTGGATGGAAAAAAAACCGGAAAGACCCCATCACCAAAACGCTACCCTCTAAACTGTTCAACTGGGTCACGTGCCGGGTCAGCGGCCTGTGGCTGCATGATTTTAACTGCGGCCTGAAAGCCTACCGTAGAGAAGTGGTAGAAACTATTCCAGTCTATGGCGAATTGCACCGGTACCTCCCAGTATTGGCCCACTGGTCCGGTTTTCATGTGACAGAACGCCCCGTAAAACACCATCCGCGGAAATACGGTATAAGCAAATTCGGCATCGGGCGCTTTACACATGGCCTCTTTGATCTGCTGACCGTGTATTTCGTGTCAAACTATACCCGCCGCCCCCTTCATCTATTCGGTTCGTTCGGTTTGCTGTCTTTTGGTATCGGGCTCGTTTTTGCCCTGTACCTGACCTGGCTCTGGCTCAACGGCATCGGCATCGGAACGCGGCCTTTGCTGCAATTATCCATACTGCTCATGGTATTAGGGATACAACTGACCTCCATAGGCCTGATAGCCGAAATGATCGCGCATACGACCCGCCGTCCCGAAGACTATGCCGTTCGGGCAAGGTTGGAGTAAAGTATGCATGGCTAACTAACTCACGACATATCCTGCGCTGATCCCCACACGTGCCTGGCTTCTAGTCGGCTTAGGACTTGTTGTTTACAGCGCAAAACTGATGGTGCTTCAAGCCGATAGCGTTGACCTGCCCACCTGGATGCGTGGGATGCGAATATCCATTTCTTCGAATTATGGGAGGAAGGACGCCTGGATCTGCCTGATTTGATCGCACCCTAAAATGAACACCGTACTTTATTTACCCGACTGTGGAATTTGATCTGGTATGGACTCAACAGCCAGTGGTCACCTCAATTATTGACCTCTCACATGTAAGGATTAAGTTCATGAAAATACTCATTGCCGGCGGGGCAGGTTACATCGGTTCGGTGCTGATCCCCAAGCTGATTGATCGAGGTTACGATGTAGATGTGCTGGACCTCCTCTGGTTTGGCAACCATTTACCTGAAGAGGCAACCGTCATACATAAAGATATCTTTGACTTAACAGAGGATGACCTCTCCGAGTATGATCAGATTCTTTTCCTGGCCGGGCTGTCCAGCGACCCCATGGCTGACTTTTCTCCGAGCGACAATTTTATCTCCAACGGGGCAGCCCCCGCCTTTCTGGGCTATATGGGAAAACGCGCCGGGGTAAAACGGTATATCTATGCCAGTTCCTGCTCCGTCTACGGGTTTACCTCTAATGAACTGTACGACGAAGATTCACCCACGATATCCAGCTATCCGTACGGCATCTCCAAACTCCAGGGTGAGCGGGCAGCCATGCAGCTGGTCGATGACGATTTCTCTGTCATATGCCTTCGAAAAGGCACCGTTTCCGGATACAGTCCCCGCATGAGACTTGACATCTGCGTCAACACCATGTTTCGATATGCGATGGCAAATCGTGAAATATCTATCGATAACCCAGCCATCTGGCGCCCCATTTTGAGCGTCCAGGATGCGGCGACCGCCTATATTCGCTCTATTGAAGCCAATGCGGATATTTCCGGTATCTTTAACGTGGCGTCAGGCAACTATACCATCGGGGAAATCGGGGACCTGGTCAAGTTCGTCATAAAAGACGAGTTACAGATCGATGTTCACCTGAATATCAAGCATGTCCACGACCTGCGTAACTACAAAGTCAGCAGCGCTCGCGCAGAAGAAATTCTCAGCTTCAAGCCACAATACGACGTGAAAGCCATCGTGCGCGACCTCGTCCAACATCGAGATTTGTTCTCCGACTTCGATAATCCCAACTACTACCAACTACAAGTCTTCAAAGCTCTGAAAAATAGATAACCTCTCAACCCCTTAACCAGCTCGGCGCCTTCTCTTGTAGCAAAGATACCGGGGTTAGGTCTTCAGGGAACCCACCTCACCATGGCCAAAAATGCTGCATACCGCATTTGCTTTTTCGGCACCTACGAACAGCATTACGTTCGTAACCGTACACTCATTGACGGCTTGCTGAAACAGGGCTGTCAGGTTCAGGAATGCCATGTGCCTCTTTGGGAAAAACAGCGGGACAAAACCGGTAACTACCTGGGATCGATATCATTGTTTATCCGCGGTATAGAAGTCGTTCTGGCTTACATACGACTCCTGGTTAAATATCTATTTACCGTAAAACCTTATGATATCATGATGGTCGGCTATATCGGCCACCTGGACATGCCACTGGCCTGGCTGCTCACCCGGTTGCCACGCCGGCACCTCGTATTCAGCCCGCTCATTTCCCTGTACGATACACTCGTAGATGACCGCCAGTCCTTTGCAGATGCTTCGTTTATGAGCCGCTTTTTACAACGGCTGGACCGATGGACCTGCTCCATCTCCGATCTGGTCCTGTTGGATACAGACGCCCATATTGGCTATTTTTCAGACACCTTCGGCTTGCCGAGCGATAAGTTCGTACGGGTCTTCGTCGGGGCCGATGAGCATATCTTTACCCCCCTTTCGACACCGCCTGCTCCATCTGAAAAGAACGCGCCGTTTCGTATCCTTTTCATAGGCAAATTTACCCCGCTCCACGGATTGGATACGATTATTCAAGCGGCCGCACTTATGAAAGACCGGACGGATATCATTTTCGATATTATCGGTTCAGGCCAACTGTCCGACGAGATTCACGCCCTTGCCGATCAAGAAGGGCTCTCCTCTGTCCAATTTACCGATTGGGTAGAATATGGGCAATTGCCCCAGCGGATTGAGCAGGCAGATGTGTGTCTGGGTATTTTCGGAACAACGGCCAAGACGGACCGGGTTATTCCCACAAAGGTGTTTGCGACCCTGGCTATGGGAAAACCCTTGATCACAGGTGATTCCGTGGCGATCAGAGAACTCCTGACCCATGAAGAAAACACGGTGTTGTGCCCCAGAGGAGACGCGGAAGGACTCAGCAACGCGATAGGTCGTTTACTTGAAGACCGGGTAATGATGGATCGGATGGCCGAAAATGGCAGACAGGTTTATATAGCGCGTGCTTCCGAAGAAAAAATAGGACAAACCGTTGGCGATGCATTGCAGCGTCTGGCTGGCACGTAACACTTGCCTGAATAAAAACAACCCCGCCATCTCTCCGCCGCCCTGCCCAGTCTATGTGACCCACCCGCCTTCTGATTCTACTGGACGTCATCCGCCCTAAAGACTATTTTATGATGAAGTACAACCGTAGACTAATCAATGCATATCTGCATTCCTACACCAAATACAGGCAACCCTATCGTTGCCATGGTTGAGGTTATGACCAAACCGGACTATAGCAAATTTCAGGATCTAACTTTCGATGACTTCCGGGCCTTCGCCGCCGACGACAAGCTGAGTAAATACGAGAAAATCGGTTTCCCGAATGCGTATAGAGAAGGCAAGGAAAAAGCCATCTTTCAGGATATTCTTCACAAACTCCCCTCATTAAATCGGCGCAATCAGACCATCATCGATATAGGTCCCGGATGTAGTGACCTGCCCCAGATGATGATCAAACATTGCGAGCGGCAGGACCATGAGTTGATTCTGATCGATGCGCAGGAAGTCCTGGATCAGTTACCCGACAAACCATGGGTCACCAAAATATCCGCCCACTATCCTGATGAATGTGAAACCCTGTTTACGCAATATGCAGGTCAGGTTCATGCCATACTTTCCTATAGCGTTCTGCATTATGTCTTTACCGAGGGCCGCCTGTTTGAATTCTTCGATCGGTCCCTGCCTCTGCTGGCGGATAACGGCGCCATGCTGGTCGGCGACATTCCGAATATATCTAAACGAAAGCGATTTTTCGATTCGCCAACAGGCGTTCGGTATCATCAGGCGTTCACTGAAACGGATGAAAAACCTGACGTGCATTTCAATACCCTGGAGCCAGGTAATATAGACGACGGGATTCTACTTGCGATCATAACGCGTTATCGCCAGGCAGGGTTCGATGTCTATTGCCTGCCGCAGCCGGATGACCTGCCGATGGCGAACAGACGTGAAGATCTGCTTATCAGAAAACCGTGAGGAATATCTATGGAGAAGACAAAACGGCTGATTCTTTTCGGCGACAGTGCCTTTGCCGAAATCGCCTATGAATACTTCACATACGACTCCGAATATCAGGTCGAGACTTTTTGTCTCGAACAAGCCTATATAAAATCGGATACCATGTGCGGCTTGCCGATGGTACCCTTTGAAACCGTAGAAACGCAGTACAATCCCGCCGATTTCCATTTCTATATTGCCACAGCATATACACAGATGAATGAACTCCGCAAACGCTTGTATCTGGAAGCCAAAGCAAAAGGGTATGGGCCAGCTTCCTATGTCAGCTCACGCGCCTTTGTCTGGCGAAATTGCCAGATCGGAGAGCATTGCTTCATTTTTGAAGACAATACCGTACAGCCGTTTGTAACCATCGGCGACAATGTGATTATGTGGAGCGGAAACCATATCGGCCACCATTCGACCATACATAGCCACTGCTTTCTCTCTTCACACGTTGTGGTGTCCGGATTCGTAAACATGGGCGAGGCCTGCTTTATGGGCGTCAACGCGACCATCGCCAACAATGTCAACATCGGCAACAACTGCCTGACAGGGGCCGGTGCCCTTATCCTGGCCGACGTGCCTGATGATCAGAAGGTCGTCGGCATATGGAAAAGTCGGATACCTGATCTTTCATAGAAAAATATGTACCTATCTCCATTTCTTAGTTGGGCATGAGTTCCGGGTCAAGTAAACATGAAGTGGATCAAACAGGGCCGTATATTCGCAGCAGACGGCAGTAAATGGTGGGCCCGAAGCTATGCTCTCATACCAACAGTCGATCTCATCAGTGATGCGGTATTACGCATATACTTTGCTGCACTCGATGAAGATAAAATTGGGCGAATCGGCTATATCGATGTGGCGGCCGAGAATCCAAAACGAATCCTGTATGAATCCGAAAAACCAGTACTCGACATCGGAGATCTAGGAACTTTCGATGATTCCGGCGTGAATCCGTCCTGCATAATCACCGTTGCCGGGATGAAATATCTCTATTACATCGGCTGGCAACGGTGTGAACGCACACCACATATGCTCTTTACGGGTTTAGCGACCAGCAATGATGGCTGTTGTTTTCAGAAATATGCCGACATCCCGGTCCTTGATCGTGAACCAAATGACAAATTTCTGCGATCAGCTCCCACGGTTCTCTACGATGGAACCAGTTTTATAGTATGGTATGTATCCGGCCTTGAATGGACGACCATAAACGATAAACCTTATCCCAAATACGTTATTCGTTTTGCCTGCTCTTCAGATGGTATACATTGGACAAGCAATAACCACATTTGTATTAACTTTCAAAATGAACAAGAATTCGGATTTGGAAGACCCTGGGTTATAAAGGATGGGCACCAATATAAAATGTGGTACTCGATACGCACAATACCATCACCGTCAGATTTCGTGCCAGACTATCAAATCGGATATGCTGAATCGGATAACGGCATAGACTGGCTTAGAAAAGATGATGAAGCCGGTATTACCGCATCAGATTCCGGTTGGGACTCGGAGATGGTCTGTTATCCTTGCGTCGTTGATGCAGCGGGGAAACGATACCTGTTCTACAATGGCAACCGTCATGGTTCAACCGGATTTGGCTATGCCGTCCTAGATGCGTGACGGCATCCACCATCATTACTCGGTATCGCGGCAACTAAAAACCGGCAAGTTATTTTCGCACTGACCCTTAGTGCCACATTTCCCCTTCAACCTTCAATATATCCATGACCATAGCCCGCTATAAAGATACGCAACAGCCCGAATGGGACGAGTTTATCCAATCCGCGAAAAATAGTCATTTCTTTTTTCTACGTAACTACATGGATTATCACCGTGACCGGTTCACTGACCATTCGCTGATGGTGTACGACGAAAAAGACCGGCTCCTCACTGTTTTGCCGGCAAACGAAGCCGACGGCAAACTGGTCAGTCACGGTGGATTGACGTATGGCGGCTTTATTACAGACGAGCGTATGAGAACCGCCATGATGCTGGATGTGTTCGAACACCTGTTGGTGTACCTGAAAGAACAGACGATATCCTCTGCCATTTATAAGCCACTGCCATATATTTTTCACACGCTGCCTGCTCAAGAAGACCACTACGCCCTCTTCCGGCTTGGTGCCCAGTTATTTCGACGGGATCTGAATACTGTTATCATTCCTTCGGCAGACGTGCCGTTTCAGGACCGGCGCCATCGCAGTCGTAAAAAAGCCCAAAAAGCGGGGGCTGTCGTAACACCTTCTACCGATTATCCTGCGTTCTGGTCTATTCTGACCGAAAATCTGAAAACAGCCCACGACCTTACTCCGGCCCATACGGTCGATGAAATGATCATCCTGCAAAGCCGCTTTCCGGATCAAATCAAGTTGTTCGCGGTATTTGTCGAAGAAGACATGGTTGCCGGTACCGTGATCTATGAAAACCCGATGGTGACGCATGCCCAGTATATCG
>Ga0114999_10000388_pt1 | contig 65178 bp, 45 predicted proteins | sample ArcticOcean_MG_C_3_FD_89820 | JGI IMG/M metagenome (GOLD analysis project Ga0114999, IMG submission 89820) | Marine microbial communities from western Arctic Ocean - ArcticOcean_MG_CB8_126 | ecosystem: Environmental > Aquatic > Marine > Oceanic | place: Arctic Ocean: Canada Basin | collected...
AGCCGACGTCATGTCAACATACTACGAAAAGGCGCACCGGTTGATCACGTCGCCTGCCGCAAAAAAGGCATTCGACATTCATGCAGAACCACGCGCTGTGCGGGAACGATACGGCTCGACTCAAATTGGGCAATGCGCCCTGCTGGCCCGCCGACTGGTCGAATCGGGCTGCCGATTCGTTGGCGTCGATGCGCCCGGCTGGGACGTGCACTTCAATTGCTTCCCCAGCCTGCAAACCGATCTCATTCCGTATGCCGACCGTGCCTTTAGTGCGTTGGTGACAGACCTGGAAGAACGCGGCCTGTTGGACGAAACGCTCGTCGTGATGATGGGTGAAATGGGGCGCACGCCGCGAATCAATGCCCAAGCAGGACGCGACCACTGGTCGATGGCGCAGACGGTCATCTTTGCCGGCGGCGGAACCAAACCGGGGCAGATTATTGGCGCGACCGATAAACAGGCGGCAGCACCGGCGACAGAACCGATCGGCGTGAACGACCTGTTGTTCACCATCCACACGCTGATGGGCATTGATCCCACGCGCACGCACTACGGCCCGCTGGGGCGTCCAGTTCCCATCACCGATGGTGGAAAGCTGATCGACGCGCTGGTGTGACGGCTGGCATGTTTCGTTTTCGGAGACTCGCGATGCGACCGTTGTTTCCTGTGTTGTTATTCGTGGGCATCGGGCTTGCGCCGGCAATCACATCTGCGCAGCAGGCACCGAGCATCGGTTACATGTATCCGCCCGGTGGCGCTGCGGGAAGCACGGTCGAAGTTGTTCTGGGTGGCTACGACTGGACGCCCGACATGCAGGTGTTCGCAGTCGACCCGCGGATCAAACTGGAAATCATCGCGCCACCTGGACCGGTCATTGTGCCGGAGCCGCCGTATTGGTTCGGCAAGAAGGCGCGGCGGGGTCCGTTCCTGCTGCCCCGTGAAACTCGCGACAAGCTGACATTGCCGGCCGCTTTTCCTCCCGGCATCGTCCATTGGCAGGCAGCCAACGCCAACGGTGCCACCGGGCGCGGGCGGTTCGTCGTCGGTGAAAACAACGAAGTTCTCGAAATCCAAACCCGCAAATCGCCGCAGGAATTGTCGGCACTTCCGGTAACAATATCCGGCCGGATTCAGAACATCGAAGATGTGGACCGTTACAGTTTCCGCGCGGCAAAAACAGGGCCAATCACCTGCCGAGTTGCTGCGCAAGCAATCGGCTCCCCGTTAAATGCCGTTGTTGAAGTCCGCGACAGCGACGGACGACTGATAGCCGATGCCGCCGACACTTCGGGCCGCGATGTGCTTTTGACATTTGCTGCGATTGAGAATTCCGAATACACCATAAGCGTGTTCGATGTCGATTTCCGTGGCAACCGCGCTTTCGTCTATCGACTGGAGTTGATTCCAGGACCAGGTGTGCTGGCGGCCATTCCATCGGCGGGAAACCCTGGTGAAACGAACGCCGTTGAGTTCATCGGCTACGGGGTGGCCACCGGCAGCGCGAAACTCGAATCGGTAACAACAAACGTCACGTTTCCCTCAAAACCCGCTGGCGAACGTTTCCGTTATTCGTTGCAAACCGCATGGGGGACGGCATCCCCGTTTTCTTTCCTGATCAGTAGTCTGCCCGAAAGTATTGAACCGGCCGATCTCGCGATAGCTGCTCGAAAGCTCTCGATTCCTGCAGCGGTGACCGGCGTAATTGAGGAACGAAACGGCATTGATCGTTACTCGGTTCGCGGGACGAAAGGCGACGTGTGGTCGATTGCCTGTGAGTCTGACCGCATCGGTTCTCCTTTGGATATGAGCGTGTCGATTCTTGACGCGAACGGCAAACAGTTAGCTACGATCGACGACGCCCCGGGAACCGTCGATGCACGCCTGGAGTTCAAAGTCCCCGTGGACGGCGATTATGAAATCCTCATCGGAGACAAATCGGGACGTAGCGGAAACCGCGCCGCCACTTATCGACTGGTCGTGAAGCCGACGGTTGTTTCGTTCGATCTCAGTGTGCCGGAACTGCTGACAATTCCCAGTCAGGGGAAATCGCTGTTGACGGTGACCGCCAAACGACACGGAAATTTCAAAGACGCGATTGCGATTGCAGTGACCGGTTTACCCGCCGGAGTTGAAGCAGCAAATGGCATCATGATTCCAGCCGGCAAGAATGCCATCAAGCTCGACCTGACATCGACGGCCGGAACTGCGGTTGCCGCCAGCATGGTGAATGTGAATGGCTCCGCGACCGTCGAGGGGAAACCGGTGACGCGTTCTGCCGGTCGGGTCCTCGTTGCCGTCACGCTCAAACCACCGTTTTCAATCGATGCAGAAGGTAAGAACGATGTCACGAAGTGGCCGCGCGGATCGACGTTTCCCGGCCCGGTTCTCATAGAACGCAGCGACGGATTCAACGGTGAGATTGTGCTGGAGATGTCGTCGAAACAGGGGCGGCATCGACAGGGAATTCGTGGTCCGGAATTGGTCGTTCCGCCAGGAGTCAAACGGATTTTGTATCCCGTGTTTCTTCCCGAATGGCTGGAAACAACGCGGACGTCGCGGATGGTCGTCAACGGAGTCGCGAAGGTTTCCGATGCCGAAGGAAATCTGCGGTATAGCGTCAGCCGATTGAAAACGCGGATTGGCTTCCTTCCGGTCGGCGCTCTGTTGAAGATTTCGATCCCCCTGAAGGAATTGGAATTGCTTCCGGAGCAGCCCTTCGACGTGCCAGTGACCATCAGCCGATCGCGCGAGTTGGCTGAATCGGCCAGACTGGAATTGAAACCGGGCAGCGAACTTGAAGGCACGTTTCAATTCGCCCCGGTGACCGTCAACGCCGACCAAACGGAAGTGGTCATCCGGGTAACTCCTCTGGGAGGCAAATTGCCGACGGGTGAGAAGACACTGACGGTGCGAGCGACTGTGCTGCAACAGGAAAAGTTCCCCGTCGTTTCTGAGGCGAGCTTACTGCTGGTGTTTCTCGGCAAGGACTGAGTGCCTTGCATGGAATCATCGCTCCGCGTGAAAAAACCTGAATCGCAAGTTTTGAACTTACGCTATTCGGCAACTCAAAGTGATCTCGCCTGAGAAACCCGTGCGCAATCGTAAGCCGAAGCGTTAGCGAGGGACTTCGCGAGAGAATCATAAATTGCTCCCTCGCTTACGCTTCGGATTACAATCATCCCTAAACTGCGCTTTAGGCTCTTTTGGGTGGTGCGATTCGATGTTACGACCGGGCATCAACAGTGCAGCGACGACCCGCAAGCGGGACGGCCAAATAAGGGGGGGGATGCTGATTTCACCCTGTTAGTTTTTGTTGTTTGCTGCTCTCAGGCTGCCGTTTTCAAATGCCTGGGCCATTGCCTGCGGCACTTCGGCTTCGGCGAGGACGACCTTGGCCTGATTCTCTTGCGTCTTGGCCAACATTTCCTGCTCGATGGCAATCGCCATTGCGCGTCGTTCTTCGGCCTGCGCTCGGGCGATTCGCATGTCTGCTTCGGCCTGATCGGCCTGGAGTCGGGCACCAATATTGTCGCCGACGTCAATGTCGGCGATGTCGATCGAGACGATCTCGTACGCCGTCTGCGCGTCGAGTCCTTTCGCCAGCACTTGCTTGGCAATCAGCAACGGACTTTCGAGAACGTCCTGGTGGGTGTCGCTCGAACCGATAGCAGAGACAATTCCCTCGCCGACGCGCGCGATGATCGTCTCTTCGGTCGCTCCGCCGATCAACTGTGAAAGGTTTGTGCGAACCGTAACGCGGGCGCGGGCTTTGAGTTGAATTCCGTCTCTGGCGACGCCGTCGAGCGAACTGCGACCATGCCGTTTGACGTCGGGGCAATCGATGACTTTGGGATGAACGCTCGTTTGCACCGCTTCCAGTACATTTCGACCGGCCAGATCAATGGCCGCCGCCGTATTCCAGTCGAGATCGATTTTTGCACGCTGGGCGGCAATCAGAGCACGCACAACCAGCCGCACGTTGCCACCGGCCAGAAGGTGGGCTTCCAGCCCTTCGGTCGAGATGCTCGTCAGTCCGGCTTGCACGGCGGGAATCTTCGCGTCCATGATGACGGTCGGATTGACCTTTCGCAGCGACATGAAAACCAGTGACAACGGGCCGATGCCGGCGCCGGAGGAAAACCCGCGCAACCAGAGTTTGAAATAGCGGCCGAAGAGGAAAATGAACACGATGCCGATCACCCCGAAGAGCGCAGCAACCGCGAAGAAAATGATCGTACCGATACCAACATCTTCAAGCATGGTGTTTACTTTCGTACAAAAATGGACGAGATGATTCCCGGATGAACTCGGATCGCTGTTTACATAAGTCGCCTCTCAGGAAGACAACTACGTCAGAGCATCCGCGTTCATTCTAGGGAAGTTCCTGCGTATTGCAATTTCATACCTGTTGGTCGATTGCAGTTTTTCTGTGTTTCTCACGGGCAGCCAATCGGCCCTCGGTCGATTCATTCGTCGTCGAGAGCTATAATCTCCTCTCCACATTTGTCTGCCGCCACATTAGACGCGCCCAGAGTTTCATTCCACGTTTCACCCCAACCGGAGCCACACACCATGAGCGCTGACGCCCGCATTGAAGAACTCAAACTGGAATTGCCCGAAGCTCCGAAACCGGGCGGAGTCTACAATCCACTCGTGCAGGTCGGCGACATGGTCTACGTCTCCGGACATGGCCCGCTACTGCCCGATGGTTCGATGATTACCGGAAAAGTAGGGGGCGATTTAGACGAAGCCGCAGGAAACAACGCTGCTCGGCAGGTCGGTCTGACGATGCTCGCCACGCTGAAAGCCCAACTCGGCAGCCTGGATCGCATCGAGCGAGTGGTCAAGGTACTGGGCATGGTGAATGCCGCATCCGATTTTGGGCGTCATCCGCAGGTCATCAACGGTTTCAGCGAATTGATGATCGAGGTGTTCGGCGAACCGGGCCGCGCCGCACGCAGCGCCGTCGGCATGGGATCGCTGCCCGGTAATATTGCTGTTGAAGTCGAGGCGATTGTGCAGCTAAAACAATGAATTCACCTTCCCCGATTCGGTACGAACGTATAAAAGACGGGGAGTGAGAACCTGAGTTGCAGTGAGTGATTATCGGTAAAATGGATTCCCGATTCTTTCGGTTGATAGCTTAACGAGGGAGCGACGGATTTGATGCAGGTTGATGCGCTGATTTTCGGTGGAGGCGCCGCCGGACTCTGGCTGTTGGACGAGTTGCTGCGGCGAGGCGATTCGGCAGTTCTGCTCGAAGCAGGGCAGTTCGGCCAGGGACAGACGATCGCTTCGCAAGGCATCATTCACGGCGGTTTGAAGTACACACTGCAAGGCTTGCTGACGCCATCGGCCACGGGAATTCGCGACATGCCCGGCGTGTGGCGCGACTGTTTGGCCGGGCAGCGACAGCCGGATTTGCAGGCGACGCGTTTGCGCAGCGATTGCTGTCATCTGTGGCGAACGGATTCGGTGCGGTCGCGGCTGGGAATGATCGGCGCGAGATTCGGGCTGCGTGTGGCACCGAATGAATTGCCGACCGAACAGCGACCGGAAGTTCTGCGTCGCTGCCCTGGAATGGTCGCAAGACTCGACGAGCAAGTGATCTCGCCGGCTGATTTTCTGGGCAATCTTTCCAGTCGCAACGGAGATTTCATCCTGCAAATCGATGCGAATGACGGCCTCTCGTTCGACTGCGATGCTCCCGGTCAGGTCCGGGCGGTCGCGCTCAATAATCCATCTGGCGACAACTGCCTGGAAATTCAGCCATCGCATTTGATTTTCACGGCCGGGGGAGGAAACGCCCAACTTCGTCGGCATGCGGGGTTACATACCGAGGTCATGCAAAAACGTCCGCTGCACATGGTGATGTTACGAGGTGAACTACCGGTGTTGAACGGGCATTGCGTCGACGGCGCCCGCACCCGGGTCACAGTGACTTCTGACGTCGATGCGGCGGGACGAACAATCTGGCAAGTGGGCGGACAAATCGCTGAAGACGGCGTTCTGATAGAACCCCAAGAACTGATCGCACGCGCCGCCGCGGAACTCCGCGCCGTGCTACCCGGTGTGGACCTGAATGATGTGGAGTTTGCCACTTATCGGGTCGATCGCGCTGAAGGATCGACACGGAACGGCGGACGACCGGATCAGGTGCAAATTCTCACCGACGGAAACACAATCACAGCGTGGCCCACCAAATTAGCGCTTGTTCCGCAGTTGGTCGATGCCGTTTCCTCACTGCTCGTCCCAGCGAATATCGCGAGGCCAACACTGCCGCCAGAATGGCCGCGTCCGAGTGTTGCCGCGCCACCGTGGGAGACGTGCAGCACCTGGCATCGATTTGACGCACGAACAAATGAGACTCATCGAGCCGCCTAACATTGTGGGACTGCGCGACGAACAGTTCCTCAACTGTCAGGCCAGAAACATTGTCCGAAACTCCAAACCCCGTAGGCACGATGGAAGCTCAATTGCTGGGGCAAACCGGCCTGAAGGTCAGCCCAATTGGGTTTGGGGCGTTCAAAATCGGCCGCAACCAGAAAATTAAATACCCCACACCGTACGACTTGCCGACGGAAGCCGACGTCGAAAAGTTGTTGAACGCGGTACTCGATATGGGGATTTCCTACATCGACACAGCCCCCGCCTACGGCTTGAGCGAAGAACGCATCGGTCGGTCCATTGCGCATCGTCGCGATGAATTCGTACTTTCAACCAAGATCGGCGAGACGTTTCGGGACGGGCAGTCACAATACGACTATTCGGCAGCAGCTGTTCGCCACAGCATCGACAGCAGCCGGCTATTGCTCGACAGTGAAATTCTCGATCTCGTTTTGATTCACTCCAGCGGCGACGATGACTTCATTCTCAATCAAACCGACGCAGTGGCCACACTTTGCGATTTGAAACAGGCAGGCATTGTTCGAGCCGTTGGAATGTCGGCCAAATCGATTGAGGGGACGCGACAGTCACTCGAATGGGCCGACGTCATCATGGTCGAATACCATCTCGACGACCGATCGCACGAAGAGGTCATCGCTGAAGCTGCGGAGCGTGGAGTGGGCGTTGTCATTAAGAAGGGATTGGCGGCAGGCCATCTCACCCCCGACGAAGCAATAAGCTTTGTGCTGCGGAATCCACACGTCGACAGCCTCGTCATCGGTGGGTTGAATCCGGCACACATTCAGGTCAACGTGAATGTGGCAGGAACAATCTCCAAAGGGTGATCGACCCTCATCTTTCTCCAGGTTACCGCTATTCGAAGTACGTCTCTTCGCTGGACAGTTGGCTGCTGGCTCTTTCATCAACTGCCGCCAGCAGATCGGGATCGAATGGCGAGGCCCACGAGGCAATCTTTTGAATGTTCGGTCGTCGCTGCCTCAAATCACGTTCGAGACACTGCTCGAGCAGCCAGTTGGTCGCAATACTGATTCCGGGACAGACCTCTCGGAATTTGGGCATTTGGTAGCGGTGATGCTCGCGACGAATTTCACGCACGCCGCCGCCGGTAAATAACGTCTGCCCCGTTAACGCCTTATAGGCGACACAACCAAGGGCAAAATAGTCCGCTTCTTTTCCCACCTCAAAACCGGCAAGCTGTTCGGGTGCCATGTAGCGCGGCGTGCCGACGATGGAAACTGCCGCTCCCCCGGTTTCGTCTTCGACCGGCTTCGCTAACCCGAAATCCATCAGTTTAACCGACCCATCTCGATTGAGCATGATGTTGGCCGGTTTGACATCACGGTGTATGATTTTGTGCGCGTGGGCGTGATCGAGCGCAGCCGCCACTTGTCCGATGATCTTTCGGAATTCTGCTTCTGGAAGTGGCCCCGTCGCATTCACCACGTCTTCTAATGTGAAGCCGTCGCAGAATTGCATGGCGATGAAATACGTATGAAATGCCGCAAAACGACCGTAGGTCGTCACAATATTGGGATGCTCGAATGTCTCAATGATATCGGCCTCGCGCTGAAACTGCATCAGGGCTTCCGAATCGTAGACGAGCCGATGGCTCATCATTTTCAACGCGACCTGCCGGTCCGTCTCCACATGTCGCGCTTCGTAAACGACCCCCATGCCACCCTGCCCAAGATGACGTGTGAAGCAATAGCCACCGAACGTCTTGCCTGCCAGAACATCACGCCCCACTCCGCCTAACCGCGTCGCAAACAGTCGCGTTAGCACCACGCTGATGCTGGGGTACAACGAGGCCAGCTCGTGAAAGATTCCCGACGGCAGAACGAGAACTTCGACATCGGTCGTGGCAACGACGTTGGCAGTGCGCGGCTCTTCGGTCAGCAAAGACATCTCGCCGAGTACCTGCCCCGTGCCGATGCGGCCAATAAAGTGGCTGACGGCTGCCTTGTCCTCCGTTGAGATTTCAACGATGCCATTGCGAATGACCAGCAGCGAGGTCCCCGGCTCTCCCTGCTTCAAGACCGTTTCGCCCGCAGAAAAACTGTGGCAGAACATATTGGATTCGATCATCGACAACACGTTCGCCGGCAGCGAAGTGAAAGTCTCACACTCGGCAAGAAACGGAGCCCCGCCGACTTCAACATCGGGGATAACCGTATCGCTGAGCGACGTTGCGTTCAAAGAATCTCCGGCAATGATCGTCGTATCGACCGATCCATTGTCGGCCACCGCAATCGCAATGGATTCGTCCTGGTTGCAACCCAATTCCTGGCGGAGACGATCACCAAGATCGGGAAACCTCTCGACAAATTCATCGACGGTGGCCGCTTCGCCGTAAAGCCCCTGATATTCGAACTCGCGCAGAACCAGTTCAAATTTCAATTCGACATCGTCGGCGACTTCGGGGATGCTCTCGAAATAGGATTCGAGGGGCGCGGGATTGCCGACGCGCCAGCGACGGAACAGATCGACGGCGACGACATCGGCGCGTTCGCGCGGTGTCGCATCGGGAAGCTCAGCCAAAAACGCGTTCACATCCGGTGGCGCATCCCAAAGGTTGTTAAACTCGTCGGCCGGCGTCTTACTCACGGAGATCTCGTCGGAGTTCGTGGTGACCGCAATCTTGCCGCGTGACTCTGCACGCGACACCGCATACATAATACTGTTTGACACAGCAAAGCAGACAGATGAATCCTCAACAACGTTCATCCTACTACGACGAGTCGAGACGCTCAACTTCCCGGCACGAATGTTGGGCGTAACTCTGCGATCTTCCGACGATTACTCTTTCGGGTCCCGCAAGATTGTGAGGTCAACCGTTTCGCCCGAGTCGAGAAATACCTTACCTTTGACCGACTGCAGAATGTCTTCCAACGCTTCGATGTACATTCTCCGCATGGTGAGTCCGCGGGCCACATCGGGGGCATCCGCCGATTCGATGCTGGCGATCAGCTTGCGAAAACGGTCGGCTTTGCCACGAGCCGCTTCGATGTTGCGGCGGTGTTCGATGTCGGCCTCATTTCGGATCTGCCAGGCTTCAGCGTCGGCTTTGGCTTGCAGTTCTTCCGTCACCGCCAACGCACTGTTAATCAATAGCTCGCGCTCGGCGCGGGCGTTGGAAACATCGAGGAATGCCTGTTTTACCTGCGGCGGAGGATAGACGGCACTGATGGCGGCCTCATCGATGTCGATTCCGAGCCGGTATTGTGCAACGAGCTCTCGCGTTCGTTGCGTTAACAGTTCGCGGAGTTCCACCAAACCCAGCGGGTGAACAAAATCGACGCCGCTGCGAGAAACCAGATCGGAAATCGCTGACTCGGCCAACAACTTGAGATGTTCTGTCGGCGACTTCGAGCGAAACAGGAAGTCGTTCGGATTCTCGTCCGAGATGCGGTACTGCAAGGTGATTTGCAGATTGAGAATGTTCTTATCGCCAGTGAGGAACTGCGATTGTTCGAGCAACTCGGCCGATCTCAGGAAGTCGCCCAGATTGCCGCTCGTCTCGTCCAATTCGGCCGTGCCGATGGTGAGCGTCCGGACTTCTTTGCGATTGATGCGATCGACGACGGCCAACGGCCACGGGAGATCGTAATGCAGTCCACTGCCCGGCAGCCAGACCCTGCCGGAGTCATCGGTCACCAGTCGGCCGAATCGGCGGACGACAGCTTCTTCATTTCCCTTAACGATGTAGAAACCGGTGGCCGCATACAAACCGGCGAACAGTAGGATTAGCGTCAGCCAGCGCTTCATGGTGTCGCCTCATCGACGAAATGTTGAATTTCGAATGTCGAATGTCGAAACCCATTTAGCCGCGGGGCTTGCCCCGCGTTTGCAATCACAAGACGCAACGCACACGCCCCGCAAGCGGGGCGGCCAAATAATGAATTTGTCATCTGGATTTCATCCGTCATCAGAAGAGCTCGTCTTGGGATCCTCCGCCGAGTTTTCCAGGGGCGACTTGCCTGGCTGCGGTGCGGGAACGGGAGCATCAGGAACACCTTCGGTCAACAGTTTCATCAGGTTGCTCGACGTGGAAAGAACGAGCGTCGTTCGCTCATTGAGAATCTTGCGATAGCTTTCGAGCGTGCGCATAACCTGGTAGAACTCGCGGTCCTTTGCGTACGCTGCATTCAATGTTTCCAGCGCACTCGCTTCACCGTCGCCACGAATTCGCTCAGCGTCGGCGCGAGCGCGGGCCAGAATTTCCTCGTACTGCCGTTGTGCGCGTCCTTCAATGACCTGTTTCTGCGCGAGGCCTTCGAAACGTTCCTTGTTTGTTTCCTTCTTGCGGTCGCTCCGCATGCGAACATAAACGGCTTGCCGGTTGCCCGCGGGTAAAGCAACGCGCTTGATGCGAACATCGACAACCTCGATGCCGAATCGTTCCTGCAGCGTCTGCTCTTCTCCCCGTTGCTGGATGACACGTTTGCGAAATTCGGTGGAGACGTTTTCGAGTAAACCGATCTCCCCGGGATTTGGGCTCGATTCGGAACCCTCAGCTTTTAGCAAATCGCGGAGTGTGATCTTGCCGATCTCAGCCGGAAGAATGCTCCACATACGCGTGTTCAGCCGCGTTTGGGCACGTTCCATATTGATGAGCGCCCGAAAAAACCGCACCACCGGTTTGTTGGCGGCCGGTGTTTGGCTACCCGTGGGGGACTCGGCGATCCGCCAGCAAATGTACGAATCGACAACGATGTTGCGTTTCTTTCGTGTATGAAGTTCTCGCGCCGGCGGATCAAGAATTTGCAGGCGGCTGTCGAAACGACGAACGGTTTCGATGGGCCACGGAAGCTTGAAGTGCAATCCCCGGTCTTCCGGGCGGTCGTAGACTCCGCTGCCGTCATCGCGGATATTGCCGAACCGCTCAATGATGACGAATTCTGCTTCGTCAACAAAGATGATGGAACTGCCAAGTAACGCGACGACAACCACGGCGAGCGTCGAGCAGAGCGCTCGCCAGAACAGCCAGCGGCCAAGGCCACCCGCTTCGGCATTCGCATTTTCAGTCTGTTGATTCATGTGACACCTACTGTCTTGTCACTTCTCGCTCGGGTGCCACTGGCGTGTCGCCAGTGCAGCGCGGTAAGCACTGGCGACACGCCAGTGGCACCCATCCCGGTAATCAAGATTTGACAAGAAATTATGGCGATTGAGGAATCGCCGGTTCAATTTGTGTTTCGTCTGGAGTGAGCATTGGCTGCAGCAAGGGACCGTTGCCGAAGGAAAATGGATCGGCCAGCAGTAAGTGTTTTCGGCCCGCCGCTTTCGGATCGATGATGGTGAGCGATCGGGCGGAGAGCGTTTGCCCCACCGTGTCCCAATAGAGTTCAGAGCCGGTCAGGGCGGCGTCGGCCCGATAGGCATCGAGCATCCGCACAAATCTGGCAGCCTGTCCTTTTGCCGACTGCACCGTCTTTGTCTTCTCCTGTTTGGCCGATAACAGAATCACCGCGGCTTCGCCGGCCAGATAAATGTAGCGATCACTCGGTTCACCTGCGCGAGTGCTGGTCAGCTTCTGCCACAATTCATCGTCGAGCGTCCAGGGAATGGCCAATGCGTCATTGGCTTGCCCGTCAATCGATGGTTGACCGAGCAAATCAATTCCCGCGCTGCCCGCTGCACTGATCACTTTGGAGACATAAAACGCCTGCCCCAAATTGATGCTGGTTTCTCGTTCCTCAATCGCGTCGGCCACTTCGCGGTAGGCCGGTACGACTTCGCGCGGAGGATGGACGTCCAGCAGATGCAAACCGACAACTTCAATCCCAATGTTATACCTGGCGACGCGACCTGTAATGGCCTTCCGACAGGCATCTTCAACGGCTCCGCGGCCATCGGTAAGAATGGCATCGAGTGGCGTGCGGGCGGCGACTTCGCGAATCGAGCTTTCGGCAATCGCGCGAATCGTCTCGGCCGAATCTGAACCGGCAAACAGAAATCGGCGTAGATCGGAGATGCGAAACTCGACATCAGCGGTCAACTCAACCGCTTCTTCGCCGGCGACCATTACGAACGACTCAGCCGGAACCGGGTCGAATCCCGGCTCATTGTGTTCGCTGGTCCATTCGATAGCCGCCGGACGATTCTCGGCTGATGATGTCACTGTGGAATCGGTACGGAATCCGATATGGATGGTGCGAATCTGATCGACCCGCTCGCGATAGATCCGTTCCAGCGGCGTTGGCCACCGCCAGTGCAAACCGGCCGTCAGCTCGTCCTCGAAACGGCCGAATCGCGTGACGACGGCTCGTTCGTTGTCGGCAATCTGTACAAATCCGGTCGAAAACCAATACAACGCCGCAACAGCGGCGGCCAGCCGCAAAATGAGCGGCCCGTTCCGCAGTCCGGAAAAAACAATTCGCGAAGGGGAGAAGGTTTCGGTTGCCCATTCGGCAGCGCCAGCAAACCACGCCGAACAACGCCCGAGCCAGGTATTATCCCACCGCTCGAACCACAATAATCGCATCGCGTTCAGCATAACTGCCAACGACGAGAACTCGTGAAAGATGGCCGCCGCCACGGGATCGAGCCAACCCCAACTCGCCAACAACACGCCCAACGCATTCATGCCAAATGCGAACAGATAAATGCTTTGGCGAATGTTCAACACCAATTGCCGCGAAAGTCGTAGCAAGCCGGGCAACGGCCGCAACGGATCGCCCATCAACACCAGATCGCCCGCTTCGGCGGCAATGTCGCTACCGACACCACCCAACGCCAACCCCACAGTGGCCGAAGCCAGCGCCGGTGCATCGTTCACACCGTCGCCAATCATTGCGACTCGGTGACCGGCCGCGGTCTCGCGTTCGATCCAACTCGCCTTGTCGGCGGGCAACATCTCCGCTTCAACGGCATCGGAAACGCCGAGCGATTCCGCCACAGCATGAGCGGCCTGTGGACGGTCGCCGGTGAGCAATGCAAAGCGGCCGATGCCTTCACTGCGAAGTTCGGTAATGACCGCTGCGCTCTCTTGCCGCACCGTGTCGCGAACGCCGATCACCCCCAACACATCGCCTTCGAAGGCGACCAGCAACGCGGTTTGCCCTGCCGCCTCCATTTCGTCCAGCCAGACATCGACCTCGGCGGAGATGACGACTTCTTGATCTTCCAACAAACGGCGATTGCCGACGATGACGGATCGCAACTGCTCGTGCGGCGCGGTTTCATCCCCGTCGCCGGATTCCTGATGTGCCCACGGCCCCAACACGGTTGCTCGAACCTGCGAGACGACGCCAGCCCCGGGATGAGCGACGAACTCGTCGACGCCGGGAAGCACGAGTTTTCGCGCATCGGCTTCACGGACGATCAAGCGCGCCAACAGATGTTCGCTGCGCCGCTCGGCAATGGCGGCGGTGCGTAACAGTTCGGTTTCATCGAGCGGCGGCACCGCGTGAATATCACCCAGCGTCAACGCCCCTTCGGTCAAGGTACCGGTTTTGTCGAACGCAATCGTGTCGATGGTTGCCAACCGTTCCAGCGCCGCCGATCCTTTAACAACGACGCCCGTTCGTGCCAGCCACGCCATCGCTGCCATCACCGCAGTCGGCGTGGCCAGAATGAGTGGGCAGGGACACGCGACAACCAGCACACCCAATGCCGGCTTGAATCCCGCCGCCCATTCGCCGGTCGAGAGTCGCCAGCCGATCAAAGTGAGGACCGCGATTCCCAGCACGGCCGGCAGAAACAGCCGTGCCAATCGATCGGCGGTGCGTTCCAGCGGAGCCTTGCGCTGAGTCGCTTCGGCCACCAATTTGATAACGCGAGCCAGCGTTGTTTCTTGCCCGACTCTTTCGGCGCGAACTTCTAACGAGCCGAATTGGTTCAGTGTGCCGGTGGAGATGGTGTCGTTGACCGACTTATCGACCGGCAGACTTTCGCCGGTCAGTGCACTCTCATCGACGGCCGACGTTCCGGAAACAACCCGCCCGTCCACCGGAATCCGCTCGCCGGGGCGAATGACGATTTCGTCGCCGACCACAACTTCGCCGATGGGAACATCGGTCTCTTTGCCGTCGCGCACGACGTGGGCAATCGGCGGACAGAGATTGAAGATGCCGCGAATCGCCCGCTGCGCCCGGTCGATGGTGAAGCCCTCGATGCTCTCACCGCAGAGCGCGACGAATACCACCAGCGATGCGGTTTCGTATTCGCGAAGAATGATGGCCGCCAGCGCGGCGATTGTTAAGGCAAGATCCGCCCCAATGCGGCCGGCGAAGAGATTTTCAAGTGTCTGATAGAGAATCCGCGCGCCACCCAGCATTGCTGAAAGCAACGCCAGCCGAAAGCCGAATAACGAACGGTACGGCAGCCACGATGGATCTTCGACCGCTCCAATGGCGAAGTCGGCGAACAGCAACAGGCCGACAATGGCGGTCAGCAGATAAACGGGCGCAGACTGGTAGTGAAAGCTCTGCTCGCGGCCGGATTCGGCCGTGGGCTGCTCATCGAGGAATTCGCGGGCAGATTCGGGGACGTAGTGCATGTGGGCCGACACCGGTTGCCCGGCGAATAGAAGGAACGAGCCGTCCGCAAGAAAGCCGCCGGCTTTTCGCAGGCCGCGTTTTGCTCAATTCCATCGTAATCGACCGACAAAGCAGACGCCAGAAGCGATCGGGCGTCGCAGAGAAACCCGGTTTCTGAGTTTTGGATTCACTTCACACCAACTGCAAACAGTCGCTCGTAGGCCCGCAGATAAATTTCGCCGTCGCTGATGGCCGGTGTGGCGTAGAACTTGCCGGGCAACTGATTGGTGGAAATGATCTTCCCTTCGTCGTCGGCGGAGACAACCGTGCAGGCACCTTCAACGTTCTGAAAATATACCTTACCGTCGCCGGCGACGAGCGATGCGTGATACGTACCTGTCGGCAGCCGCTTGCGCCAAACTTCTTCACCTGACGTCAGATTGATGCAGCTGGCGACGCCCTTGTCGGTCGCCATGAAGACTCGGCCGCCCAGGCAAACCGGCGTTGATGAATCGGGTGTCGATTGCGCGAGCTTCCACAGCCGATTTGACTTCGTCACGTCGCCTTTGCCACCGGCACGAATACCCAACACGTGTCCCAAACCGCCGCCGCCGGGATTGGCCGCCGTCACAACAACGACTCCGGCATCGGCCGCCGGGGAGGCGATAACGCGACCGTATTTGCTTTTGATTGCCAGCCCGGCGCTCTTCCATTGCAACTTTCCGCTGCGAAGATCGTAGGCGGTGATGTGATCGGAACCGGAAACCAGTAATTGATGACCGTCTTTCGACTCAAACACAAACGGCGTTGTGTAGGCGTCGGGGCCATCATCTTTTGCGGGCACTCTTCGTTCGGTCTTCCAAACTTCCTTGCCGCTCTTCTTGTTGAAAGCAACAACATACGATGGCCCTTTGGTGAGGCACTCGACGTACAGTAAATCACCCCACAGCCGTGGTGACGACCCCATGCCGAATGTGATGTCGTATTTGCCGTACTCCTTCACCATATCGTGTTGCCATTTGACCTTGCCCGATTTCGCATCGACGCAAACCAACAGGCCGCTGCCGAAGAACGCATAGACTGAGTTTTCGTCAGCGGCGGGGCAGGGCGTTGCGGCATTGTGACGATATGCCCAAAGATTTCTCGGCCCTTTCGCTTCCAGAACGCCGCTGCCGACCTTCACGCGGCGAACGATCTGCCCGGTCTTACGATCGGCGGAGAGTACCCACAACCCGTTGTCTTCGTCCTGCGTGGTGAGGTCGATGCGGTTGGCCGTAATCGCCGGTGCCGAGTTGGCGCGCCCCGGAAGTTCGACCGACCACAACACACCCTTGTCGGCCGACCAACGCGTCGGCAGATTCTTCTCGGCCGAAACACCACTGCCGGTCATCCCACGGAACTGCGGCCAGGTATCGGCAAACGACTGTGACGACAAACAAGTCACTGCAAGAATTGCGACGGCAAAAACACGACAAGAACTGCGCATTGTGAACTCCGATGAGAGATACTATTTTAACGGCATCCGGTATTTAGCCACGGGGCTTGCACCGTGTGGTCTTGGTGGAAACGTAAATGTCACGTCCCGCGAGCGGGACGGCTAAATACTCACGCTTCCAACTCAATCTCGCGGGGCCATTGCTGGTTGGCTTCCCAGTAGGTCTTCTTGAGGGCTATTTCGTCGTCCTCGGCCGAAGGCTGAACTCTGCCGTTGACGTCGATGGCTCGCGAGATGACCGTGTGCTTGCCCGGCTTGATGTTGCCCAGATCGATCGAGAAGAAGGTCCAGCAGTACTTGGATCGCGGATCCTTGTCGAGCGTTGCCTTCTGCCATTTGCCGTCATCAACTTTGACTTCGACGCGATCGATCGGTGTGCCATCACCCCAGACGGCTCCGTAGGCTTTCAACGGCACCTGCCCGTCTTTGGTTTCGCCACGGGTGACGCGGGCGACGATCGATTTGAGGTTCATCTTGAAGACCGACGTCTCGATGAAGACGACTTTGCCGTTTCGTTTTTCACCGCGAATGGTGACATAATCGCGGCCCATGAAACGACCGACGTAACGGCGGTCACGGATTTCGATTTGCCGCAGCCATTTAACGTTGGCAATGCCGTAACGGCCGGGATAGATCAACCGCAGCGGAGCCCCGTTGCGTTTTTCCAGCGGCTTGCCGTCGCGTTCGTATGCCAGCAGCAAATTGGCATCCATCGCATCGTCAATCGACAAACTGCGGCCGAACGGCGTGAGCACTTTCTCGTCGCGAATCTTCTCGACTTTTTCGTCCATCCCGAAGAAGACGACTTCTTTGCCTTCTTTCTTAATGCCGGCCGACTTCAACAGTGCGGCGAGCGGCGTACCGGTCCACTTACTGTTATAGACGGCACCGATGAAACCTTTGCCTGCACCGTTGCCCGAGCATTCGAGGGTCATCAGGCGGTCCTCTTTCGGAAGCGCCTTAATGTCATCCATCGAAAAAGTTTTCGGCTTCTCGACGAGGCCGTTGATTTCCAGCGTGTGTTTGGCTTCGTCGAATTCGGGGTAGCCATAATGCTGGACGCTGAAGACCTGATCCTGCGGCGTGATCCAACTGTCGAGCGTTTCCCAGTCGAGCATGTTCGGCCGCGAGCGGGGCATGTTCAAAAACGGAACGAGTTCGTCGCCGTCCTCTTCACCGGGGAAAACGAATTCCGGCACCGACATTTGCGCCATGGCGATGGCAACGGCGGCCGACCCGGCCTTGAGGAGATCGCGACGATTGAGGGTCTCGGTCATGATCGTTCTTCCTGTGGGATGAGGTAACGGTCTGATTCGTGGTTCGCTAAACCGCAAGCGATGGGTGACGACATTTCACGCGCTAACGATATTCTTATACGCCGATTATTTCGGTTTCGATTCTAACTTGTTGTCGGGGGAAACTCGAACGTCCAGCCGAATCGTCTTACCGGCGGCCACCGTCAGTTGCTTCACGACTTTCAATTCTCCGGCAGGATGGACCATCACGAGTTCGTATCGGCCGGGTGGCACGTTCTTGAGTTGAAAGCGGCCGTCCACTTTGGTGACCTGATAACACGGGTGGTCGAACACATAAATCCAAGCCTGCATGCTCGCATGAAAGGCGCACCGCAACCGCGCCGGTTCGGCCGTTCCACCGGCACGGTCAAACGTCTGAATGCTCTCGTTCCCCTTGCGCAGATTGACATCGAAACGGTGAATTTTCGACGGTGAAAACACATTATGCAGAGCGCCGTCGCTGTTTGTGAACTTCACATGATCGCCGGCGCGAATGGCGATGGTTTCCGGTGTGAAGCGGAAATCTTTTTGATCGACCAGATGGGTCCGTGATTTAGAAACCCGGTTTTTTGAAAAAACCGGGTTTCTGTCGAGCGGCGACAGCGCAACGACGGCTTCGGCCAACGGTCCTTTGCTGCGACCTTTGACGTAATACCGCTGATACCGCCACGAACGTTTGCGGTCGCGCTCGTAGATGATCGTTCCCTCGACGAGGCCACCGGATTCTCGCTGTGGTTCTTTCTGCACAACGAGCAGATCGCCATCAGATTGCTTCATGGTTGCGGCAGTTGCTTCCAACGGCGAGGCAGTGCGGTCGTGCGCCATCCCCCCAACGACGAGACAGAGACCAACTGCAGCGGATCGCAGGATGATGGAAGTTGTCATCAGCGTCACTCTCGGCTGGAGTTTGCATGGAAATCAGAAATGCCGTCTCAATCTGCCGCGGACAACGCCGACCGCTTCTCGGCGATCAATGCCAACAGGGCATGCTGCGGATCGGCGAACTTTTTCAATCCTTCCTCCATCAACACTGTCTCCATGCCGTCAAAAGCGACCTTTTCGTCGATTTCCGTCAACACCTCGGCGGGCGGAAATCGATCGACCATGCGTGTGAACGTCTTTCCGTTCATCCGCTGAATCGCCGAGTTCGTCTCCGGCGGGTTGGTCTGAATATCCGAACCGGCTAACGCGGAGACGTATCTGTCCGGCGAATCATCGGGATTCTTGGTGCCGGTGCTGGCGAAAATGATTTCCTGCTTCAGCTTCAAATTCTTGTCGGCCCAAAACCGCCGATTGTCCCGCCACAACCGCTTCGCATTGACGATGCCAACTTCACCCTGTGCCGCCTCAGACAATTCCGGCAGATGCTTGGCGGTATAGACATCGATCCGGCTGACGAAAATACTGTACACCGATTTGAATCGCTGCAGCGAGTCGAGCCGTTCTGCACCACGCCAGACCGCGTCGCGGGCAGCGTGATATTGCCGCTCGGTGAAGATCAACGTGACGTTGAGCGTGACGCCGGCCGCAGCGAGTTCTTCCAACGCCGCGAGCCCCGCCGGCGTTGCGGGGACTTTGATCATGCGGTTGCTGTGACCGGCCGACCATTCCTTGCCGAGTTCAACGTACCGAGCCGTTCGTTCCTCAAGAGACAACGGACAATCGACAGCTTCCAGCAAGGGATCCAACTCAAAGCTGACGTAGCCGTCGTCTCCGGCAGTCGATTCGTTAACGTCCGCAAAGGCGGCTTGCGCCTGCCGCACAAGTTGGTCGGTCACCTGCCAGGCGACGGCGTTGTCGTCCAGTCCTTCATCCATCAACCGATGCAATTCGCTATCGAATCGCCCCGTTTTGATCAGACCGGAAATGATTGCCGGATTCGACGTCGCTCCGGTGGCACCGTATTCGAGGCTGCTGCGGACGAAATCGGGATCGACGCTATCGAGCCACAGCCGGGTACCGGCGGCAACCAATGATTGTAGTGGTGTCGTCATAAAAACGATCTTTCGCTCTATTCGGTTAGAAACGCAGGTTCGCCAAGTCGCTCCGCCCACGGTACAATGAGCGAAGTACGCACGTCAACTCACGCGAATTGACTGCACAACCAGGCCCCAACGCGAAAGCAATTCGGTGACCGACAGCAGCGACAACCCGCACGACGGGTACAAAAACCCACTCATCACCCGGTATGCGTCGGCTGAGATGAGCCGCGTATGGTCGGCACAGAAAAAACACTCCACGTGGCGTCGATTGTGGGTGGCATTGGCTGAATCGCAGCACGAACTGGGACTCGACATTTCATCGGCGCAAGTGGAAGAGCTGCGCGGTGCGATCGACGACATCGACTTCGATGTGGCCGACCGATACGAACACGAATTGCGGCACGATGTAATGGCGCACGTACACGCCTATCGTGATCGCTGTCCGCAGGCGGGGGGAATCATTCACCTCGGCGCGACCAGCTGCTACGTCACCGACAACACCGATCTGATTCTGCTCGCCGAAAGTCTGCGGTTGATTCGCGGCCGATTGGTGTTGGTGATCGATCAACTCGCCAATTTTGCGGTTGAGCAACGCGACTTGGCTTGCCTTGGTTTCACCCACCTGCAACCGGCACAGCCGACGACAGTGGGCAAGCGGGCAACACTGTGGTGCTACGATCTGGTACTCGATCTGGAAGAACTCGAACATCGCATCGAGAGCTTGCGGTTTCGCGGCGTCAAAGGAACCACCGGCACACAAGCCACCTTCCTGCAGTTGTTCGATGGCGACCACGAAAAGGTCGATGCGCTCGATAAACTCGTCGCCGAAAAGATGGGTTTCGCCGACCGTTACGCAGTGACCGGTCAGACGTATTCGCGAAAGATCGATGCCCAAGTGCTGGCATCGTTGAGCGGAATTGGACAATCGGCCCACAAGGCGGGTTCGGATATCAGGCTGCTGCAGAACCGCAAGGAACTCGAAGAACCGTTCGGAAAGAAACAGATCGGCTCATCGGCGATGGCGTACAAAAGAAACCCGATGCGGGCGGAACGCATGTGTGCGCTGTCTCGTTTTGCGATCAGCCTTACGGCGAATGCGGATCAGACGATGGCAACTCAGTGGATGGAACGCACACTGGACGACAGTGCCAACCGCCGACTGTCGTTGCCGCAATCGTTTCTGGCAATCGACGCGGTGTTGATCCTTTACCGCAACATCGTCGATGGCATGGTGGTTTATCCCAAGGTAATCGAAAAGCACATCGCAGAAGAACTGCCGTTCATGGCGACGGAAGAGATTCTGATGGCAGGCGTTCGCGCGGGAGGGGACCGCCAGGAATTACACGAGGGCATTCGTGTCCACAGTCAAGAAGCGAGCGAGCAAGTCAAACAGCATGGGAAGCCGAACGATCTGATCGAACGATTACGTGGCGATGCGGCGTTTGCCGGAATCGATCTCGACGACGCATTGGACGTTAGCCGTTACATCGGCCGCGCACCGGAACAGGTCGATGCATTCATCAGCGATATTGTGACGCCGATTCGCGAACGCTACGCCGACGATTTGGATAGGAATAGCGGCGGTGAAGTCCGAGTTTGACCCATCAGTTCGCTTGCGGTTTCGCAGCGTCGAACCTTTCCAGCGACCGCGAAACCTCAAGCGATGTTTCGTCGATCGGTACGACCGGGTTACTTTTTGTCCTAATTCTTCGGCTGGCAGTAACTCAGTGCGAGTAACGAGTAGGCGGTTGCCAGGTTGGGATCGCCTTCGTACCAGCGGTCGGCCTTGTTGACCCAACTGCCGTTCTCTTTCTGCAACGCGGCCAATTGCTCGGTCAGTTCCTTTCGCCAATCGTGGTTCACGCTTTTCGCGTCTTCCAGTTCGTCGATCGCGAGCGCGTCGAGTGTTTTGGCGAATGTGTGAAAATAATAATAGAGACCCTGCTGGCCCAAACCGGGATTGGTTTTGACAGTGTAGAATTTGCGAATCCAATTCGAAGCGGCCTTCACGCGTGGGTCGTCCTCTTTCAGGCCGGCGTAAATCATGCTCTTCAATCCGGCATACGTCATGCTGCCGTACGACCGCAAACCGCCGTTGGACGTCAGCCCGGCTTGCGATGTCCCGCCAGCTGCGGGCGTGTAATAGAATCCGCCGTCGTTCACCCGCGCTGCAAACTTCGTGTTGTTGTGTTCGGTTTCGAGGTTCTGTGCGCGGGAGACAAATTTCAATGCTTTTTGTAGTGTTGGATCATCCGGCTTCACGCTCGCCTTCTTCAATGCCTCGATAAGAAACTGCGTGTTCGAGAGATCGGGCCGCTGGTGTTTGCCGTATCCCGCTCCACCGTAGGCCGTGTCGGTACTTTCGAGCCCTTCCCCTTCGTCCCATTGCAGGCCGCGGAGAAACGTGACGGCTTTGTCGATTGTCGATTTGTACTTCTTCGCGTCGGCGGCTTTGAAGGCCATCAGCGAGATGCAGGTTTCGTAGTTGCGGTGATTGCTTTTGCTGTCGTAGATTCCGCCGTCTTTCTGGATGAACCCTTCCAGGTGCTTGATCGCCGCAGCAACCGTAGGATCGTTAGCAGGCAATCCCGATTCCAGCAACGACGACACCACCAACGCCGTAATCCCCGGCGCATTCGGAGCAGTCCAACTTCCGTCGTCTCGTTGAGTTGTCCGCAGAAAATCGATTGCCTGCGAGCGGGTCCTTGTCAGCAGTTTGGCATCGGGGCCAATACGCGACGGGCTATCGGCCGCGACAACGTTGGTCGCCAGAAGCAAACCGCCAACAAAAAGCAACAAGGCAAAACGGGCCGACATGCTGTGGCAGATGGTCTTGCGCATTGGGTGACCTTTATTCAATTCATATCTAAATTCCGCATCGTTGCGTGCAAGATAGATCGCAACCGATCCTATTCTACACGTTTGGGGTAGCCCACGAAAACTCACTTCGGCTGTCGGCGTCAAAAACTCCCACTCACAATTGGCTCGTTCGCACCGCCATTTCGCGTTCCCATCGCCCGCCAAATGGACAGTGCGATGTTTTCGTTGACCGAACGGACCGATCCGTCGATCATCACCACGTTGACGATACCTGCGTGGTGACTTCGTGATGTGACAATTGCATACGACGGACTGCCGCCGCTGCCGTTCTTGCCTTCCTGCCACGAGTTGTAGTCGGCATCCACAACTTCTCCGCCGCTGGTTGTGTATTTCACAATTGTGTTCGGATTGAGCGTGGTGGTGAAACCGGTGTGATGACCGCGACCGTCCGGCCATTCGGTATGCCCGGTATTCTTGTATTGTGCGCCGGACGCAACGATTGAAACCGCCTGCGCGACACTAATGGGAACAGACGTCGATACTGGACCGCCGTTGCGTGTGTAGGGTTGCCACGCTTTCACTTCGGCCGCCAGCAGTGTATTGCTACTGCCATCGGTGAAGGCGGCGAACGAGAGGCGGCTGTTGGGATAGATGGCACCGTCACCACCGTTTCCCGTCGCCGGATCGAAGACGAACCAGCTGCCGTAATTGAAACCGTAGTTGGTGGGGTACAAGGTCACCTTTCCGCCGCCGGGGTCACGGGCAAGGTCACTTTGGGGATCGCTGGGACAGGCATAGGTCGCAATTTTCAGGCCATCGATTGCGGGCTGAAAATCCCACGCGACGCTGAGATCGACGTTGTTATACAGGTTGCCCTGATCGAGAAACGGCAGAATCCGGCCGTGTACTCCCCAGGAACCATTGTTGCCGGTGGAATTGACCGAGAGATCGATCGCGGCCCCCGGCGGGAGGAAGCCGTTCACTTCGGTGTAATTGTGAATCGCCAGGCCGAGTTGCTTCAGGTTGTTCTTGCATTGAGTGCGGCGGGCCGCCTCGCGCGCCTGTTGGACAGCGGGAAGCAATAGCGCAATCAAAATCGCAATGATTGCAATCACAACGAGCAACTCGATGAGCGTAAAGGCCCGACGGGCAGATTGTCGGACGGTGAAAGTTTGCGACATCGTTTCTGAAAACTTTGGGTGGTGAATAGGGCCGCGTCGCGGCAAACATTGGCTTGGCCGCAATACACAGACGACTGGCTCTCACTATCCATTATGCAATTTGCGTTCCGGTTGATGCAAATTACGCGTCCTGCTGCTGTGGGCAGTACGACTTTGGTTATCGACAGCGTCTGCGACGGTTTTCTGTCCGCCAGTGGACAGCTCTTGTTCGATGTCCATCCCCCTGGTGTTACCAGCCCGCCGCGCAAGTTTTGAAGTTGCGGACTTGACTTGACGGGAGACAACAAACCCAAGGATATAAGCCTGAAGCGCAAGCGAAGGAGCTTGCTGGCGCCGCCCTGGAACCATCCTTCGCTTGCGCTTCAGGCTTCGATAAACGGGGGCTTTTAGTCCTTTTTTCAATCTGAACACGAAACTTCGCAACTTCAAAAAGCGCAAGCCAGGGTTGAAACCGTACGAACCAGCATCCGAAACCCTTGCTCGCGCTGCAGGCTGGTGTCGCAGTGATCTCGTTGCTTCTGTAACAATTCTCACACGTTATGGCAGCCGTCGATTCGATCCTGTAAGCTAATCACATCCGATCACATGGTTCTGGTTGCGGTTCGACATGTCCCGAAGCATCTCAACTTCCAATGCGTCAGCCGAAGAAATCGGCCTCGACCTGAAAATCGAGACGCCCGAGAACGTCAAACTGACCTACCAGCTGGCCGGCCCGGCAATCCGTCTCGGCGCGTACATGATCGATTGGGGCATCCGCGCGTTCGTGCTGACGATTATCTTTCTCTTTGTCGGCTGTGCAGGCATCATGCTGCCGGGAACGGCGATGGGGATTGCGACAATCTCGATGTTCGTGATGGAATGGTGCTACTTCATCATCGCAGAGGGATTCTTCCGTGGAAAAACCATCGGTAAGCATGCACTCGGCCTGCGTGTCATCCACGATCAAGGACACCCGCTCACCTTCTGGGGGTCGATGATCAGAAACCTGTTGCGTGGCATCGACTGCATGCCCCTTTACGGTCCGGCTCTTATTTCAATGGTGCTCACCCAGCGGTTGCAGCGACTGGGTGATCTGGTCGCCGGGACGGTTGTCATCTCAGAACGCCGTGTCAAGCTGCCGCGCGAGCCGATCATTCTCGAAAAAATCGAACCGCTGCCACGGCAGGAACTAGGCAGCTACGTGCCGGAACGGGGGACGTTGTCGTTGATTGAAGATTTTCTAACGCGGCGACACGTGCTGTCGCACGAACGCGGACATGCGATGGTCGCCCCGTTGGCACGCGTACTCGCCAAGCGATTGCGTTTTCAGGGGGATCCCGATCTCCCACTGCAATTTCCCATGGCATTTCTCGCCCGGTTGTATGTCACCTTCCTGCAGCGGGACGATGAAGAAGACGAAGACCAAATCGACTGGAAACCAAAACGCAAACGACAGAGGAAATCGCGGCGGCCACGACAACGTCAAACGGCAAGTGACTGGTAAAATTCGGAACAAAATCGAGATTTGGCGTGTCATCATCACGCCCCGCAAGCGGGGCGGCCAAATGCTTTTGACTTTTGACTCACCATGAATAAGCGACAATTCGTTAAACAACGCAAACCGGCGTGGAAGCGATTCGAGAAACTCGTCAATCGGTCCGCGACATCCAAGTTGCGACCGAAAGAGGCGGCCCAGCTTTCGACGCTGTTGCGAGAATTGTCAAACGATTTGGCCATTGTCCGCTCGCGCGAATGGGGACAACAATTGGAGAGCTACCTGAACCACCTCGTCGGTCGCGGACACAATCGGTTTTATCGTGCTCCGTCGGGAAATCTGGCCCACGCAATTCGGTTTGCTACGGTCGATTACCCACGTTTATTCCGCAAACACATCATGTTCTTTTATACTGCGGCCGCGCTATTTTTCGTTCCGTTGGTCATCTCATGGGCGGTAGTTCAATTTAACCCCCAACTGGCCTCTCGAGTGCTGCCAAATGAAACACTCGAACAATACGACAAGATGTACGACCACGATGCCGATGAGTCCGTCTCCGATGAGTCCGCCATCGCCGCCTTTGCCGACCAACGGATTGGCATGGCCGGCTTTTACGTCTTGAATAACGTAGGCATTGCGCTGCGGGCATTTGTGTCCGGCATCCTGATGGGAGGCATCACCGTTTACGTGTTGTTGTCCAACGGAATCTCCATCGGGGCAACCGCTGGGTATATGGTTGCCATGGGACACGGCAGGACATTTACCAGCTTTGTGATATCACACGGGTCGTTCGAGCTGACGGCGATTGCGATCTCCGGTGGAGCGGGGTTGATGCTGGGCAATGCGATCGTGCACCCCGGACAGCGCACGCGAAAAGAAGCGCTGCGTGTGCAGGGACTGGATGCCGTCAAGATTGCATTCGGCGCAGCGGTAATGTTGTTCATTGCTGCCGGCATCGAGGCGTTCTGGTCACCGGCTCCGATCCCGGCGATCTTCAAATACATTGTCGGCGCCACGTTGTGGGTGGTGGTCTATCTCTATCTGTTTGTTGCGGGGAGGGGAGAATGAACGATCGCCCCGCCACCGTCCCCTTCACCCCGCGGACGACAACCAATTGCCTCGATTTGGCTGTGATGTATTGCGGCCGTCAAATGCCGACGTTTTTGACGTTGTGGAGCTGCGCAGCCGTGCCGAGTTGTGCACTGGTTTACGTGTTGACGTTTTACTACGAATTTGACCTGCGATTGCCGATTCTGGTCATGTATGCAGCGACTGCGATACTAGGCGGCTGGTTAACTGCCGCGGTGACTCCCGGCATTTTCCACCAGTTGGCTGTGGCAGGCGACGCAGAGGAGTCAGACGATTCGCCCTCCTCATCGCTACCGGGACAGTACCTGACATTCGCCGCATTCCTGTTGGGCGGAGGGTTATTGGCATTACTGTTAAGTCCCGTCTCCTCGTTGGCAGGCATTCGCGATGAGCTGAGTCTGCTGGCAAGCGTGCTGCTTGGCATTGTGCTTTACGTGCGGGCCTTGCTGTTTTTGTGGGAACGCGGCAACCGAAAAATCCGTGTGAGTCGGCCGGTGATTTCCGCAATCGGTATGCGAATAGCAGTCGGTTTCGCGCCCATTGTTTGCCTGCTGTTCGCCAATGGCTGGACTATCTTCCTAGCGGTAATATTCGCTGTTGTTCCCGGAATTCCGCTGGCGGCACGATACGGATTCGTGGCGGAGAGGGCGTGTCTCACTCAACTTTCCCGTCGCCTGCATCATCGTGGGACCGACGAACTGATCAAGTCGGAATTGGGTGATTTGTTCCTGCGGCTCTGCGGAATCGGCATGTTCTTTTGCTTGTTGTGGGCGGTTCTGTTCTTCACTCTCGACGTCTTGTGCAGTCTGTTGTTTCAGACCGATATTCTGCTCGGAAAGCTGGGCGAACTCGACATTTTCAGCGAGCAGTTCTGGGCGTTCATGGCAACCGATCCGCTGTTGTTGACAACATTGACCGGCACCGCACTTTTGGCATATCCCTTCGTGCGAATTGCGTGGTTTCTGTGTTATATTGATCTGCGTGTTCGCCGCGACTGCTGGGATCTGGAACTCAGCCTTTCGCGGGAAGCAGCCCGTTTGAAGGAAACCGCATGAAGTCGGCTCTGCAATACGCGCCACTGCGGATGACATGCTGCGTCATCGCTGCGCTGGCATTTGCCGTTAACGGCGCGGTTGCCTCGGCCCAGCAATCGCCCCGCTATGCCGCTTCTCGGTCGCGAGAGATTCGACAGTCGGCGGAGAAGGTTCTGTCTTCGCCCGAGTTCAAAGGGTTCAAACGGCTGGAACGTGGCAACAGCCCGTTCGGGTCAAATGGCAGTGGGGGACCAAACGGCGGGGGAAGTGGAGGTTCAACCGGAAACGGTAGCAGCGGCCAAAACGGAACGACGGGAAACAGTCAAGGAGGGCAAACGTCAAACGGCTCAGCCGGATCAAATGGCGGCAACGGAGCGTCCGGTGGAAACGGCGGATCAGGAAATGGAGCGGGAGCATCGGGTGGGAGTCCACCATCCGGCGGCGGTGGCAGCGTTCCCTCGTCCCCCTCGTCCTCTTCACTTCCATCCTATTCTGCACCGGCCGGTTTGGGAGCGATATTGCAACTTTTCGCATGGTTGATGCTAATCATCGTGGCTGGCGTGATCATTTTTCTCATCGTGATGGCAATCAAGAATTATGACGGCGGCAACAGAACCACCGAACTCACCGGCAACGTGGAATTGCAGGGCGAGATCGAGCCGGAAAGCCCACCGGGGGAATTGCCGGTCGATGTGTATTTGGCCGAAGCCCGCAAGCTGGCCGCTGCCGGACAATACCGTGAGGCGATTGCCCAGATCCTGTTGGGTGCCATGAGCTACGCCGAGCGCGGCGGCCTGATTCGTTATCGGCGCGGCCTCACACATCGCGATTACCTGCGAACGCTCCGTGGTGAAACAACGCAATTCGATGCGATGCGAACGATGGTCCGCGTCTACGAACCGCTCGGTTTCGGTCGACGCGTTCCCGCGAAAGAACATTTTGAAAAGTCAGTCTCCGGATACGAACAGGCGTTTCGAAACGCCCCGGACAAGCCGACGACCTGATTCATAATTCGTAATTCACCATTCATCCTTCATCACTCACCGCCATGCAACCGCCCGTACGCCGACAACGAGAATGGATTTGGCTGGTCGCGCTGGTGTTGTTGGCCTCGCTGCACTTCGACTGGCTACCCGGTTTGAATCGAGGGCCGCGGCACGACACCTACAGCACGTATGCTGAAGGCAAGAAAGCGTTCTATCTGGTCTCACGCGATCGTGGATACGACATCTCCCGCAGCCAGAAACGACTACCAGTACTCATCGACTCGCTGGGGACTTCGCAGTACGCAGCGGGGACACTCTGCCTGTTGGGGCCGGCGCGGTATCCAACCGAAGGCGAATGGGGCCGAATTATGGAATGGGTTGATGGCGGCGGTTCGCTGCTGATTGCAGCCCGCAGCGGTAGCGGCGGCAGGAAATTGGAGTTTGAAATCCCCGGTCTGGATGTCAGCGTAGAGTCCAACACGGGCGCATTCGAGACCACCAATATCAAAACGCCAACGATGACCGAGGGGAAGTTCATTTGGCAATCGGGAGGCGAGATCGAAACACCTGACGCCAGTGAAATGGAAACACTGGTTGAGACGAACGGCACGTTGCAAGCCGTCGGCATGCCGTACGGCGGCGGTTACGTTGTCGTGGTGGCTTCCGACTTCATCTTCTCAAACCAATCACTTGCCTGGAGCGATTACAGCAACGCCGAATTGGCAATCCGTTTGCTGGATTCCGCCGATACCGGCGGCGGAATTGCCATCGACGAGTCGCTGAATGCGTCGGGAACGCCAAAGGTTGTCGGCTTGATGCTCGAACCGTTTTTATGGCCGGTGACCGTGCAGTTGCTGATTGCGTTGCTGCTGTTTGCCTGGTGGCGCAGTCGGCAGTTTGGCGCTGTGTTGCCTCGCTCGGTCAAAGCACGGCACAACATTGTCGATCACACCGACACGCTGGGTATGCTTTATTTCCAGTCGGGAAGCGGGGCGGCTCCATTGAAGTCGTACCTGAAACAACTGGAAAGCGAACTGCGGCTGAGTTCCATCCAAGGTGTTGAAGAAAGGGCGCTCGCACCGATTGCCGCGCGGATGGGAAAAAGCGTCGCGTCGATCCGCAAGGTCTTCAGCCGCGCGCGACAATATGCCGAGTCGGGCCATCTCGACCGCAAGACAGCAGGACGGATCATCCACCGCCTTTCGCTTATCCGCTATGCAATGAAGCAGCCGCCCAAGGACTCCGCCAAGTCGCAAGCGGCGGATGACGATTGACCCACGCGGTCAAACGCGGGAAGACTATTTGCCGGCAGCTGGTTCGTCCGTTTCTTCAGCTTGACGGAGCAATTTCAGTTCGACCTTGCGCATCAGGCCGCGTCCTTCCACCAGCAACTTGAGTGGACTGGGAAGCGTCGTCACCAATTCGTGGAACTGGTCATTCGATGTGAAACGCTGACCGCCGACTTCGTAGATACGGTGGTTCGGTTTCAGGCCGGCTCGCGCGGCGGGTGAGTCGGGTGTGACTCGCGTAATGCGAACGACGCCCGGTTCCGCTTCGTCGTCGGCAAATGAAATGCCAATCCGTACCGGGTTGCCCCGCAACGCGACTTTGAGTTCAACCGGCTCGGATTCTCCATCGCGTTCCACGACAACCTTGGCCGGACTTTTGGCAGCCAGAACCACCAGATTGAAGTCGTCGTCCGCGTTGACGTCGTAGCTTCCAAATCGCAGGATTCTGTCTCCAACTTTCAAGCCGTCACGTGTGGCAGCAGACCCCGGCCGGATGCTGACAATCTTGACAACACCGTCTGCAGCAAGTTTCTTGTCCCATTTCAAATCAAGCCGCGGCGGTCGCGGCTGCGCTTTTCGCAACTGCATCAAACGGGTACCAGATGTTTCGCCAAGTGCGGCGGACCGAAACGAAGGCAGCGCGGTGGCATCGGCTGCCGTGTACACCGTGCGAAACATCAGTCGTGCAATTTTCTGCATTCCGTCCAGGTTCAGCTTATCAACATCATCGCTGGGTCGGTGATAGTTTTCGTGCTTGCGGGTGTGGAACATCAAGTAGGGAATTCGCCGTGCATAGAACGGATAATGGTCGCTCTCACGTTTTGTGTTCCAGTTGAAATCAAGTTCGATATTGCTCGTATGATTCTGTTCGCAAAGCAGCCGACGAAGTCCGACGGCGGTGCGGACGCCGTACATTTCCAGCGAGTTCTTTCGAAGCCGACCGATCATATCGACGTTGAACATCAGCTTGACCTGTTTGAGCGGAACTGTGGGATGAGAGACCCAGTGCTCTGAACCGAGCAACCCTTTTTCTTCTGCGTCCCAAAACGCAAACAGTATCGAACGTCTCGGCGCAGGCTTGAGTTCCGAGAATGCCGCAATCATTTCCAGCAGACCGGCGGTGCCGCTGGCATTGTCGTCGGCTCCGTTATGAATTCTGCCGATCGGCCCATAACTGTTCCGAGCCGATCCGAAGCCAACGTGATCGTAGTGCGATGAAACGACGATGAACTCGCGTTTCAGCACGGGATCGCTACCGGGAATGACGGCGAGCACATTCCGAAAATCATTGTCGAAGAACTGATAGAACGAGGAATCACCACCGGGAGTGACGCCGAGTTTCTTTAACGAGTCGATCAAGTAGGCGCCAGCAGCTTTGCCGCCTCGCGAACCGGCTTCCCGCCCTTCGAATGTGTCGCTGGCGAGCACATTGACATGTTGCTTTAGCTCGTCAACAGTGATCGACTCGACGGCCGCTTCCACCGCATTGACGTCGGCCGCTTTCGCCGTCGCGACGGGAAGCAAACCGGCAATGATTGTGAGGAACAAGACGTGAATGGAACGAGAATGCGACATTGGAGTACCTGCAAAACCTCGTGATTTCCCGGCGGATGGCAGCCCTCCCACACGCCCAGCAGCTTCTCTTGTTTTCGCAATATACCAAGATTACCACGCTGGTGCTTCTGTTTGACTTCTACTTTGCGGATTATTGACGCGAATTTTGACTGCTTCAACCGGATCGTTGCCTCAAAAGCGGCCGAGTGGACGCAAGAACAAAATCCATCGACCGCGGCAGATTTTGAGTAGTTCAATGCGTTTCGACATGGCCGATACGGGGGGAATTCCCCACCCAGAGTAGGTGATTTAGGGGAATAGATTGTTGACAATTCGGCTGGTGACTGTTAGCCTGAAAGTTCAGGTTGTTTGTAATTCTTATTCCGGCAGTTTTCTGTCGATACCGTTCGTAGCCACATCTTTTCGGCGTTGTGCGACAATCAAGGCGGCCTGACCTCTCATTTCTTTTTCTTGCATAAACCTCTCCGATTCGGAAACAGGTTGGATACGGTGTCACTTTGGGCTCCCGTGCTCATCCTCGTAGCGCAGGATTAGCTGACAGCAATTGATGGCAACCATCTCCAATGGCATCTTTTTTCGCTGCGGAAATTGGTTCGTTTAGCTGAGCGCATCGGCTGTCTCGGTTCACTCAGGATTGCGCGGTTTTACCTTTACGGGAGGTTTCTTCTCCATGCTCAAGGCCGAGCTAAAAGTAACCAGTGGAACTCACTCCGGAAAATCAATTCCACTGGCGAAGCAACGTTTTTTGATTGGTCGCGGCGAAGATTGTCAGTTGCGACCTGCGAGTGAGCAAATAAGTCGGCACCATTGTGTCTTTTCGATTGACGATTTCACTGTGCGACTGCGAGATCTTGGCAGCACGAACAGCACGTACGTCAACGATTCGCAATTGCATGGCGAGGTCATTCTCAAAAATGGCGACAAGATTCGAGTCGGGGCATTGAGCTTCGAAATTCGGATCCTGGATGAGCAAGTCCACTACGACTCGGATCCTGAAATGAATGCCGCGCAGTCGGTGTTGCCACACGACGTTGCCCCCGAAACAACTGAGATGGCGACGACTGACACAGCCCTCGACTTGCCGGCTTCGCCAGTGGAAACCCAAAGCAGCGGCGAAGCGGCCTCTAGCGACACCACTGTGGTTGTCCCTCAAGTACAGCCTGCCGAAGAACAGCCCGCCGTAGTTGAGACCGAGCAGGCCACTGCTCCGCCGACTCCTCCCCCGACACCAATGGACCAACAAGGACAGCCATATCCGCCGCAGCAGGCCGGCTATCCCTATCCGCCGCAGCCCGGCGTGGGGTACCCTCAGCAGCCGTATCCCTATCCGGGCTACATGCCGGCACCCGGACAATTTCCGCAGCAACAGCTGCAATTTCCGCAGCAGCAGATGCAATATCCGCAGCAGCAGATGCAATATCCGCCTCAGCAGATGCAATATCCACCAGCCGGCCAGTTTCCCCAAGCTGAGGTCGCTGCCCCCGAATCTGCTCCAGCGGATGAAGTGACCGAGATCCCGGTCAAATTGCCCGCTCCAGAATCAACCGGAGCCACCGAACCAGAGAAGAAACCAGCCGCTTCGCCAGAAGAAGGCGGTGCTGAACCGGAGTCCAATCCCTCGACGACGGCCGCTGAAGCCATCAAGAACATGAGGAACCGACTTCCCGGCGGATAAAACAATGCCTGCCATGAGGCACTGTTGGACGACGCCTCGCTGGGCGTACGTCTGCTGCGCCAGCCGTGTAATTGAACAGTGGCTGTTTCTCGCGCCTCCGTCCGTTGACACATTCGGCGTGTTCCCCTTCATTGCGGCGAACCGTTCAGAAGTCCCGGTGCCGTTTTCACAGTGCGTTACCTTATCCATTCGCGTAAGACGATCCGCTGCTGTCGTTCTCGATATGCGCCGTCTTGCTCTGGCGTTGTGACAGCCGCTGCCGCATACTGTAGTGATAGTTGCGGTTGGCAATGCGCAGGTCCGATCAGATCTTCTCACACAGGTGACCACGATCACGCGAGGATCTCCCCAACGACAGTGCCGAGCCAACGCAATTTGCGCATCGAGTTTTGCTTGATTATTGAAACATCGCAAAAAGGAGTCCAAGCAGTGGCTGAAGCCATCGAACAACAAAAACAGCGATACCGCGAATTCCTCGACCTGATGCCGCTGACTCTGGAATTGGCCGGTCTGCCGAAAAGTGAACCTGGCCGCTATTTCACCGAAGAGCAGATCGAGGCGCGGGTTTTTACGATCCGACATGCCGCAAAAGCCGCACGGCTGGTAGCCCGTGAGGTCGTCAATCGAAAATAGCAGCGACTTGTGATGTCGCGTTTTCACATCCCCCTGCTCATTGCAGAGGTTGGTGCCACAAGACCGTCAGAATCTTCGGCTGACAGCTGACCGACTACCGATTCTCAACCTGTTGAAACCCGAACCGCTGATCACGGGTAGTTATGTCAGAGTTGTCTGGAAAACAGGTAATCGATGACGCAAGCCTGATCCGGCGGTGTCTTGACGGCGACGAAGTCCATATGCGCCTTCTCGTCGAGCGATTCCAGGGAGTCGTGTTCGGCTTATGCCATCGAATGCTGGGTCACCGGGAAGATGCGGAAGATGTCGCACAGGACGTGTTCTTGCGGGTTTTCCGGAGCTTGCAGAAATGGGATTCTTCGAGACCCTTTAAACCGTGGCTGCTGACGATCGCCGCAAATCGGTGTCGAACGGCACTATCGAAGCGGAGACGCGTGCCGACGCCAACCGAACTACAGATTCATCCGCAAGCCGGTGCTGCCGATTTGGAATCGTTGGGCTTATCGGAAGAGTTGCAATTGGCACTTAGCGAGTTGCGAGACGACTACCGAATGTGTTTCGTGCTTTTTCATCAGCAGGAGTTGAGTTGCGCCGAAGTGGCTGAAATTATGCAATGCCCGGAGGGGACGGTAAAGACCTGGCTGCACCGTACCCGCCGAAAACTGGCCGATTCTTTGATACGCAGGGGAGTTGTGACGGATGCGGATTTTGAGCTGCACCGAATTTGAACAGCAATTGCGAGAGGCGATCGACTCTCGAGCAGCAGTCGATGAGGCAGCGTTCTGCGCTCACGCAGCCGATTGCGACGATTGTCTTCGGCAATGGGAAGAGTACCAGCTGCTCAGCGTCGCCATTGCCGAGTGGAATTCCGATCAGCCGGAGATTGATCTGGTTGATGCTGTCTTGGCACAACATGCATTTCGTGGAAACGAAGAGCACGCCATTCAACCAACGCCACAGGCTGTCGAGGCTGAGAACATCGCTACGGCCCCTGGGTTGGAAAGTCGCCCGAGAGTATTCTTACAAACGGTAAAAACTGCTTCCGACCCAATTCATTCATCGCGGCAACGCTACAGTGTACTGGCCGTTCTGGCCTCCGCAGCACTCGTGCTGTGTTTGATCGCCACTCCGTTCAACCCACCAAGTGTTGAAACGCAGTTGACAGGCAGATCGCTGACGGCGAGTCATCCCGCACCAAACCCCAAGATGGCGGATGATGAAGCAACCGGAGCGGACGTGGAGGCATTGGTTCGCGATGCCGGCTCTGCTTACATGGGATTGGCCCGCGATGCGGCAGATGTCTTCACCGACACGGTGGCCTTCATTCCCGAACAGACGCTGCCGACCGCCAACCCGACGAATGCACTCGACTCCAACGCGGATGATTCGAAGCAATCGATCCCTTGGGGACAGGAATTGGAGCCGATTCGGCGAGACGTAGGGCAGGCCATCGATTTTCTGTTTGAAACCATCTCGACCGAAGTGGAGCCGACAACGTAATGCACGAGACAGTGAATCAAATTGGTCGGTTGTTGATCGCGTTGGCTTGTTGCATCCTGTTGCACACGGCCCCGGTAAATGCTGCCGAGACGGACGCCGGACTGCTGCGGCTGGTGGGTGAAGACGCCGGACTGGTCGTTGAAGTCACCGGTTTGAGCAAAGAGTTGCCGAAACTGGAAAAGTGCGAGGTCGTCAGGCGACTTCGGGAGACAACCCTTTTTCGTCAATGGAAGGCGAGCGACGACTTCGCCAAGCTGGAAGTTTCGAGAACAGTGATTGAAAAACTGGCTGGACTTTCATTGAGGCAGATGGTCGATGACGTTTTTGGCCGGTCGTTTGTGTTGGCTGTGTACCCAACGGGGAAAGACGAAACCCAGGCGGTCCTCATCACACAGGCTCGTAATCCAGACGCACTGCAATCGGCTGTGACTCTCTGGAACCGGATCGAACGCTCGAAATTGACGACAGCAACATTTGGGGGATACGAATACGTTCGACGAACACGAACCGGCCCCGCCGACAAGCCGATGCCTCCGCAGTTTTACGTTGTTTTTGACGATGTTTTTGCATTTTCTGACAACGAGGCGGCGATCCATCGCACCATCACTTTACGCGGGGCAGGGGAGTCGTCGCCAGCCGCTGACGGGGACGACCTGAAAGCAAACTCCCTCCGTCATTTTCTGCTCTCGCCGGCCCACCGAACGGCGCGCGAGGAATTGCCATCGAAGCGTTTCGTGTCACTTCACCTCAATCCGCGCGCATGGGATGACCGGGTGGACTTTGGAGCGGACAAGTCGAAAGCCGGCGTGTTCATTGCGGATGCCTGGCAAAGATGTGATTCGATTGCCGTCTCTCTGTCTGTGGACGAGCGAGGGATTTTCGTTGAGGGGATGGCTCATTACAACGGGCGGGCGAATGAACCCGCCGTGCGCATTCCTCCGACTAGCATCGGACCGTCCGAGAATTTGCCCGCGTTCTTGAACCGAGTTCCACGTCGCGCAATTGCCGCGTTTGCCGGCCGACACGATTTGGCGGACCTCGCTCAGACTTTGATCGGCTGGATTCCAGATGAGAAGCAGGACGACTGGAGCCGAATTAGTCAACTCGGCCGGGGGCTGCTGGTTGGATTTGATTTATTCGATGACGTCCTGCCCGCCCTGGGACACAATTGGGGGGCTTACGTTGTTGCATCCACAGGCGAAACCGCTGGTCAATCACCACTGGATTCGGTCATTGGCGTCGAACTGCCGGCCCCCGGGCGAATCGCGCGAGGCAAGATGACGCTTCGCGACGGTATCGAGAACGCGTTGGAAACCACTTTGCGTCTTGTCGTGCCAGTCGATACGTCTTCCAACGTCGAAACAGATTCAACGCAGGACCGCACTCTGATCCGTTCGATCAAGATGGGCAAATCACTTCAACCTGGCTTTGCAATGACGGCCGACCAACTCGCAATTGGAACGTCTCCTGTTGCGTTGAAAGAGTTCATCGGTCTTGATGCCAGCAATTCGCTGGCGACGGCCCCGGCATTTCGCAATACGGCAAAGCGTTACTTCCCAACCATTAGCCAACTGCTGTACGTCAATGTGGCGGAGCTTCGAAGCGTGGTCGCCGAACACGAGTCACTCTTGTCGGCGCGACTTTCCGGGTCAAAAGAGGTCAGTCCCGAGGCGTCTGCAAAGCGAGTCGAGATGCTCAACGATTTGCTGCGGGCCTTCGACACCGTGTTTGTCGCCGCCCATGCCGACAATCGTCGCTTTCGCCTGATTTGGGGGATCGCAGCGGATCCGATCAATGGCGACGCGAGCCGTTGAACGTGGCGGCGAGGACACGCGGCCTTTCAATCGGCTGTGAAGATTGAATCGGATCCATCGACCGTGCTCTCGTTGGTCTGCTTTCACGTCACAACCCGGTTTAACGAGACAATCGCTACAACCGGCTGGACTGCGCAATCCGCACTCTTTCTCCCACTTGTCACTCTTTCGCAGACGCTAGAGTCTTGCCGTCGGCAATGTCGATGAAACAATTGTTGCCCCACATGCAAGACCACCCCACATGCAAGGCTACAGGGAGTCGGTGCAATTCAGGACGAGTCGTCCCCACTAAGCAGTCCGACACTTCGGAGCGAAGAAAAGAGGTTCAAACGTTATGGTCAACCAGGCAGAGATGGAAACACAGCTCATCGTGAATCGGCGCATGGACGACCGCCGGGACCTGCAGGAACGCCGCTGCAAAGTGGCGGAGACGGAATTCGACGGACAGGAACGTCGCAAGACACCACGTCGAAAGGTCGAACGACGTCGGCAGATCGATCCGACAACATGCGAACGCGACTATTCGGACGATGAGATCGAATTCATGAAGGAAATGGACGACTACAAACGCCGTAGCGGCCGACAGTTTCCCACGTGGAGCGAAGTGCTGGAAGTGCTGCGAAGTATGGGCTACCGCCAAGTGGCTGAACCAGCTGAACTCAAATTCTAAGACGAACCAGGAAGAGGGGGAGTGTCGGGGGGCAAGGAGAAGGGGAGACGGGCCGTTGAAAACACGGTCACATTCATCCCCATCTCCTTGTCTCTGCATCTCCCCCTCTTTTTTTAATCCGGATGGCTTTTATTCCGGATGGCGGCCGAACGTCATGATGGTAATGTCATCGTTTTGTGCCCGTCCGTTCGCGTGTGCCCGAACGTCGGCCAACAACGCCCGCCCCAGTTCGTCAGACTTACTGCTGGAATTTGCGATGAACTCTCGCATCCGTTCCAGGGTGTAGAGGGTCCCGTCCGGGGCCATCGCTTCATCGACACCGTCGGTAAAGAACACGACCGTGTCTCCCGGTTCGATGACTCGTTTGACGACTTCATACGGATAGCCCTCCATCACGCCAATCGGCAAGCCAATCGTTTCTTCATCGAACTCTTCGATCGACCCGTCCGGCCGGCGAACCATGGGGGACATGTGCCCGCCATTGGCCAACGTCATTTCGTTGGTTTCCAGATCAATGACCGCCAGGAGATATGTGACAAAACGGCCTTCGACCATGCTGGTACACATGTGGTGATTGATGGCGGTGAATGCTTCCTCGACGTCTTCGATGAAGCTCATGGTGTTTTGCACACAACTGGCGATGCGGGACATGATGAGAGCGCCGGGAACGCCCTTGCCGGCGACGTCTCCGAACGACAGGCAGATTTTCCCACTGGCAAGCCTCATGGCGTCGTAGTAATCGCCCCCAACGGCCTGGGCCGATTCGTACGATGCGTAAAAGTCCCAGCCATCGGCCTCGGGAAGTTTCTCCGGCAATAACGCCCGCTGCACGCCGCGCGCGATCTCCATTTCGCTGTCTTGCTTTTGCTTCTCCATATAACTCACCAGCAAGCGCGCACTCTCGAAAGACAATGCGGCTTGCCCGGCGACTGCGAGCAGCAATTCCAGGTCTTCGGGCTTGAACTGCTGAAGCGGATTGAGCGTATCAATATTGATCAGCCCGGTTGGCTCACCTTCGAGATTGAGAAGCGGCACGCACATCATCGATCGAATCGACAAATTGGCAATGGATTCGCTTGCTTGGAATTGATCGTCGCTGGTGGCGTCGGCCGATAAGATGCCCTGCTTTTCGCCGAGCACCTTGTTGACGATGGTGCGACTGAGCTTGACGGTTGCGTCTTCATCTTCTCGACGATGCTTCATGGCCCGGGGAATCATATTCCCGGTCTCTTCATCCTTCAACATGACGCAGCCACGGTCGGCGTGCGGGAAGATACCGAACAGAGTATCCAAGATCCGCGGGAGCAGTGCTTCGACTTCGACGGTGTCGGCCAGACTGCGGCTGATTTCCAGAACAGCCTTCAGTTTGGCTTCGGGACGCACTTCGAGAACTCCGTAGCCACCCGCGCCAGCTGCTTCCCCCATAATTGTGGGTGGACCGTCGTCCTCGTCGGCGGCGATTTCTACCGTAGCCATAATCTCGGGCTTTTCCGACGGCGTCGCAGCAGCATCAGGAGCCTGCTGGGCGACCTCTTCTCCCTCAAACCGCAGCAACAACGGCCCGAGTTTTACACGGTCGTTATGATTGATGGGAAGGCGACTCTCGATTCGCTTTCCATTGAGGAAGGTGCCGTTCCCACTGCCCAAGTCCTCGATGAAAAACGATCCATCTTCTCTGACCAGCCGCGCATGTTTACGCGAGAGCATGTTCGATTGCAATTGAATGTCGCAATCGGGATGACGCCCAAGCAGCATCACGTCATTGGTCACCGGGAACGGAATGACCTCACCACCCTGCAATAAAACAAACCGCGGCATTATGGCGTCCTGAAAGGTCCAGAGGCTGCGAGGAAATCAAGATCAAGAAAACACACAGAATATAAACAGACGTCCCTCAATTCTACGAGGGGCGTTCCGGTCGTGCAACTGCTTGCGGCGCTCGACTTCGTCTGAATTGTCCCCCGGCGCCGGAATTCCGTACTCGCATCTCCGTCACCTTGGCTATCGGTGGCATTCCCGATCCAATGGAGAAAAATCACTCAGCAATTAAAAATCGTCTCGACGTTGCCTCGCAGAACCTGTCGGCCAAGGGACACTGCCTCTTCCTCCGACCAGCCACGGCCGATGACGAAGTCGCGTCCCAGTACGCCGGCAAGCACCTGGCGGTACATACGAAACTTCGGCAGCGCGAATTCGAGCTTGTACATGTCGCTGTAATAACCAATTTGCTTGGTGCGGGGAACGGCTTCGAGGCGGCTGCGGCAATCCAACTCGATGTAAGCGGGAATGTTGGAATACCACCAGTGACCGTTCGTCACGACGTTGGGAAAAATCCAACTGTAACTGACCAACTCTTGATTGCTCGTTTGTGCAAGGACCGAAACGGGAAAGGTGACCTGCGGGAAGGCATTGAATAATGCTCGATACTGCAAAAGTGATGTCCTGCTGTCGAATAGATCCTGCCCCTGATGCACGCCGGATTCGTACACACGACGATTGACGCCGATCATTAAGTCGAACGGCAAACGATGCTCGGCACACATTTCTGCCAACGTCCAGAATATGAACCGAGAAACGATTTGAGATTCGTCCTCTGTCAAAACCGAACGACCGGCCAACATCGACTGCAAGATTGGCTCAACCGATGACTGATCAACGGGACCGGGCTGAAAATCTGGCGGCAGCGAAATCGCACAAGCTCGCGCCCCTCGACTCGTAAAGTGATCGAACAATTGACCAATTGCCCGCACGACAGACCCACAGTCCACCGGCTCGATGCCAGACGCCTTTGCCAACCGCTCTTGCGTTTCGGGCTTTGCCAGATGGAACACGAGATCATCGGTTCGCAGGCAGGGGATGTAGCGATCGGTGTCGAAGCCTTCAAGCGGATCGTCAAAATCGTTGGTGAGAAAAATCCGCTCCAGGCCGCTTTGCTTCAAGACCTGGTCTTCCCAGTCCGGCTCGGCCATGCGGCTGGCCGCCGTATCATACAGCGATTCCCAGTTGTCCGGCGTGATGCGGTCATCGCTGAAGTCGAAGAACTCGCGGCACATCTCGATCAGCCAGCTGACCTGAACCGTATTGTCCAGCGCGGCCAGCATTGGGACAAGGCGACTGACTTTCTCTTTCGGATCGAGTCCCGGCTCTTCAATTTGCTCGCGCGGCAGTCCGGCCGCGTGCGCCAATTCGGTGTAGTAATGATAACCCATAATGTCGGCCAACGTTTCCGACGCCGCCGAATGTGGGTTAATGTGGGAATGAGGATCGATCAACACGATCTTCTCAAGCTCGTCAAAAATCCGCTGCCCCAACTGCTTCGACATGATGAATCTCGTTTATGCTTCGTCTGATACTGGCCGAAAGAAAACAGCCGCCACACTCAGCAGTGTGGCGGCTGTTGGATTTAGAATCAAGCGGCTCCGCGCGGTTGCGCGCCGTGATGGACTATTTGCCCGCAGTTGCGATGGCGGCATCGGAAACGACCGGTTGAGGAGGCTCGAACGCGGCGATGACCTGGCCGTTTTTGCCGTTCCAAACACGGAGCACACCATCTTCACCACCACCAAGCACGATGGCTTCATCGCGCGAGCAGGCAGCCGCGTACATGAAGTCACCACCGCCGGTGAAACTGCGTCGGTTTGATCCGTTTGCTGCGGTGAATAGACGGACGGTCTTATCCCCACTGCAACTGACAAAGTTGTCGGTTGCGGCGATGTACTGCACGCAGACGACCTGCTTCTTATAAGTCGAAATCGTGCGACGTTGCTCGCCGGTTTCAGTGTTCCAAACCTTAATGACGTTATCGGCACCAGCACTGATGATAGTGCTTTCATCGCCTTTGATGCTCACATCGAGTACGTGATGTGTATGTCCTTCGTAGGATCGAATATGCTTTCCAGTGGCAACATCGAACGTTTTGACAAATTTGTCGGCGGCACCGGAAACCAGTGTGCGACCGTCGCGCGAGAACTCCACTCCCATCACGGTATCGCTGTGCGCGTCTTCAATTGTGCGTACCAGTTGTTGCTTTTCGACATCCCAAATCATCAACTCACCGCTACGTGACGGATCGCCGCCACCGGTTGCCAGCAGTTTTCCATCGCTACTGAAATCGAGCGTCAGGATTCGATTGATGAACGGCGAGGCTGCCAGATCGAGGGGATTTTCTTTATTCGCCCCAAGCTGACCAACCAGCTTCCACTGGGGAGCTGCCGACCAGGCTGAGGCAGTTTTGTCGTTTGCCCCGGTCACAATCGTTCCGGTGGCACTAAATGCAATCGCGGTCACCGGCCCCTGGTGGGCGACATACGCGTCCAACGGCAGGCCGGTTGTCGCGTCCCAAGAACGCAACGCCGCATTATCACCACTGGTGACGACTTGTGTCCCATCGAGCGAAAACGCAACGGTGCGAAGCGGCTTCGCGACAGCCTTCTCGGCTGCTTGTGCCTTGACGACATCGGCGTCGGCCAGCTTCTGAGAGGCTGTCTCTGCATCTTTGGTTTTGGTCCGTTCGGCGATTTGCGCCTTCGCGGTCACAATAGCTTTCTGCGACAGGTTCAGGCTGCGAAGAGCTTGTGCCGCCGCGTCCATCACTTTTTTCAACGCCACTTGTGTGGCAGCAAAGGCCTTTTCGGCGGCCTGAGTGGGTTTGACGCTTGCCTTGCTCTTGGCATCGGCAGCCTTTGCCGCAGCGTCGTTGGTTTTGGCAAGAGCATCGGCTTTTGTCTTAGCGTCAGTAGAGGCTTTCACAATCGCCTCGGCGTCGGTCGCTGCCTTCTTTGCTGCGGCGAGACCATCGGCGGCGGTCTTTGCTGCGGCTTGAGCATCGGTCAACGCCTTAGCTGCTGCCGCCTTGGCGTTGTCATCAGTTCCTTTGTCTGCGGCAGCTTTGGCATCGGTTGCTTTCTTGAGAGCTGCTTCCGCATCGGCGGAAGTTTTCGCGGCCACTGTGGCGGCGGCCTGTGAGGCCTTCAACGTCACGGCATCCGCTGCAGCCTTCTTCGTTGCGGCGTCGCGTTCTGCTGCCGACTTCGTGGCGGCATCCTGTGCGGCCTTCAAATCCTTGGCGGCCGTCTCTTGTGCAGTCTTAGCTGCCTTCAGTTTGGCATCCGCATCCTTGTTCTTCTTGTCGGGATCGGCAATTGCCTTGTCGGCAGCGGTCTTGGCATCGGTCGCCTTCTTGGCAGCTGCCTCGCGATCCTTGAGATTCTTGTCAGCCGCCTTGAAAGCGGCATCGGCCAGAGCAACGCGTTGTTTGGAAACTGCCTGCTCCTCGACTCTCTCGGTGACCTGTCGCTGCAATTTGACGTCGCTCTTGAGTTCGGCCAATTGCTTTCCGTTGCTGGTTTCCCAGAGTTTTCCAATTCCGTTATCGCTAACCGAAGCGAGACGTAATCCATCGGCGCGGGCAGCGACGGCCATAACCGGACCGCCATGATTCATCGAACGAATCTGTTTTGCACCGGCCAGATCCCAAGTGCGGATGGTGCCATCGGTGCTGCCGGAAACGATTTGTGTACCGGGAGTGAAGACCAGATCAACCGATGTGACCGGCTTCGTATGACCTTTGAGTTCGGATACCGGTACAACGGCGGGCTTCGCTGGGTCTTTCTTTTCACCGTCGGCCGGCTTTGTCTCAACGATTGGAAAGGCCCAGACGCGGAGCGTGTTGTCGGCTTCGGCGGTAACAAACCGACTGCCGTCAAGGTTGGTCGCAACGTCGTTAATTGCTGCCGGTGTCTGCAACTGTGCGATTGCCGAACCATCGCTTGCTTTCCAAATTCGGACTGTTTTGTCTGCGGAGACAGTAAACAGTCGCGACTGCTCGGCGGCTTTCTTATCGAAGGCAGCACTGGCCGTGGTGGCGGCTGTCGCTGCAGCACCGGCGGCCTTCAATGCGGCTTCTGCGGCGGTCTGCGCGGCGGCCAACTGTGTCTGCTTTGCTTTTGTCGCCGCTTCATCGAGTTTTGGATCGGGATGGGCGGCGAAATCGGCGGCGGCCTGTTTCGCTGTCGCGAGATTCCTGTTGGTGGTAGCAATATTGGCGGTGGTGGTTGTCACCAGACGGCTGACGGCGGCCTGCTCTTCTGCGCGGGGCCAGAACTCAAGTCCAGTGATGCGATCGGTGTGGCCGCTGAGCGTTGCACCGGGTTTACCATCGACGAGATTCCACAGGCGAACGGTCTTGTCGGCGGCAGCGATCGCCGCCAGTTTGCCATCGGCACTGATGGCGACCGCCGTGACATCCTGCCCAAGGGGCAGGGCGAACCGTTTTGGTTCGGTCACGCGTTTCCATAATTTCACGACGCGATAGCCACCGGATGCCAGCAAATTGCCATCGGGACTGAACGCCAGCGAGTTGACGAAGTCGCGATGTGCGGCACCACCGGGATACATCAGCCCGCCATCGTACTCGACAGTGGCGAGTGCCGGATCGACCAGACGCGCCACTTCTTGTTTGCTCGAAAGGTCGTAGACGCTGATTTGGTTTGTACGTCCTGCGGCAGCAAATCGTCCCCAGGGAGACAACGCCACACTGTAGATCGATTTGAGAGTCGACGGAAGCGGACGCCACTGCACCGATTGGCGCGAGGCTCCCATTCCCTTGGTCGCACCTTCCAGAATCCACTGACGAATCAAACCAAGTTGCTTCGGTGTCAACGTTGCGGCGTCAACCTTGTTCGGCATCGGAGGCATGCTGGGTTTCGCTGCATGCGAGGCATACAGGAACAGGCGGCTTTTTTCAGGCTGCTTGGGTACGATAATCGGTCCCCGCTTGCCGCCTTTCATCACGCTCTCAACATCTTCCAGCGACAATTTGCCCTCGTCGATGGCGATGTTGTGGCATGCGATACAACTGCTCTCGAAAATGGGCAAGATGTCGCGATCAAAATCCACCGGCCGGCCCAGGTTAACGGCAGCCGCTTCGATAACGCCCGCTTTTTTTGCCGGCTTTTCATCTGCCGAGTGTGCCGTGACGCCGTAGACGACCAACCCACAAACGACAAACAGGCTCGCGATCAATTTTCGCATCAGAGAAACCCCTGTATTACAAACCATTCAGTTTCTTGCGGCCGCGATTCTCTCGTGGCCGATACATTTCCAAGCAGTGTCCGTTTACTTCGCAACCTTAATAACGACCGGCACATCGACGGCCGCTTTGCCAGCAAAGTCCATTGTGCCGCGCACCACGAGATTGGCCAATTGACCTTCGGTCGCATCGCCGGCGGCCGAAATTGATAGTACGCCGTCGCTCTTATCGGCCGGGATTGTGACGGGCTGGGCCGTCACCCCCGTAACACCTGGCACTGCCGGAAGCGTTAAGGTAATCGGACCAACAAAGCCATTGATGCGTTTGATGGTCACCTTAACGTCGATCTTCTGTCCCTTCTTGAGAGCGCCGCCGCCGGGCGCGACAGCTGTCAGCGTGGCCGGCCCTGGCTTCACATCGATTACAATTGGCGTGGATGTGAAGAAGCAATTGATGTTCTTTGGTTTCGCTGCATTTGTTGCTGCCGTTGCGGCTGTGTCGGCTGCCTTTTTCGCTGCCGTGGCAGCTGTCGATGCGGCAGCCGTTGTCTTGACTGCAGCTTCAGCTGTGACATTGGCTGCGGCTGATGTCTTGGCGACAGCATCGGCAGCGGTCGCCACCTTCTGTGCGGCAGCCAATTCTTCACCCGCCTTCTTTGCTGCAGCTTGTGCATCGGTCAATGCCTTGGCGGTGGCCGCCTTGGCGTTGTCATCAGTTCCTTTGTCTGCAGCAGCTTTGCCATCGGTTGCCGCTTTGACGGCTGCTGCGGTATCAGTTGCCTTTTTCGTTGCCGCAGTTACGGCGTCGGTCGCCTTCTTCAAGGCCGCCGTGTCGGCGACCGCCTTCTTTTTCGCGGCGTCGCGATTCTGTGTTGCTTTCGTGGCGGCTGCCTGGGCGACCTTAAGCACCTCGGCAGCTTTGACCTGTGCAGCTTTCGCTGCCACTTCGCGTTCGGGATTCCGTTTGTACGGCACCTGCCCCTGTCCCTTCAGATAGAGGGTGTAGGTGCCAACGACGGCGTTGGCATTCAGGAAGATTCGCAGCAAGACTTCATTCTTGCCCTTCGCGATTGGCTTATTAACAATCTGAATGTTGGTTTTTGGAGGCAGGCCCTGGAATGTCAGCGCGACGTTGTTGTCGAACCCGTTACGTTTGGCAAGTTTGACGGGGACCAGAATCTGGCGACTCTGATTCGCCTCGACGCGGAAGACGTCGGTGGTGACCTGATAAGGGGCTGTTTCCTTGAGAACCGAAAGTCCCAGCGATTGGGCAACCCGCGCGACTCCCGGAACATTGGCCGCTCCGCTCCAGGCAATTGTTCCAACCCGGGCCGAACGAGCGACTTCTCGGCTGGCAGCCTTGTTGTCGGCTTCGGCCTTTGTGAGACCGGCCTGAGCGTCAGCCACCTTCTTGTCGCCAGCCTGCTTGGCATCGGTCGCTGTTTTGGCTGCCAGGTCGGCAGCCTTCTGAACGGCGTCGGCAGCTTTCGCCTTGTTGCCAGTGTCTTTGACCACGGCCTCGGCCTTGACGGTGGCCGCTGCCGATGTCTTTGCGACGGCATCGGCAGCTGTGGCGGTTGTCTTGGCGACTGCCAATTCTTCAACTGCCTTCTTGGCCGCTGCCTGGGCATCGGTCAAGGCTTTGGCGGCAGCCGTTTTGGCATTCTCGTCAGTCCCTTTGTCAGCAGCAGTCTTCGCGTCGGTCGCCGTTTTGACGGCGGCGGCGGCATCGGTCGATTTCTTCGTGGCAGCGGTTGCCGCAGCTTGTGCCGTCTTGAATGCCAAGGCGTCGGCATCGGATTTTTTCTTTGCGGCGTCGCGATCCTGCGCCGCCTTTGTTGCGAGTGCGTTGGCCTTGGCCAGAGGATCTTTGGCCTTATTTTGTGTGTCGATTGTCTTGGCGAGGGCCGTTTGCAGTTTCGGCAACGCGGCGGCGGCGGCCTTCACTGCAGCATTGGCGGTTACGACACCGCGTGCCTTTTGCGGGTCTTCGATGCGAGCCTTGGCGTTGACTTTCACGAGTCCGGCCCACTCGGGTGCATCGTCTGTCGCTGTGAAGATGAGGACCGACTTTGTTTGCTTGGGACCAATGCTGGCTCCTTTGCAGATTACGCCCTTGGGCAAACCCTCGACTGTCACGTCGATTGTGCCGTTGAAGCCATCTTGCCGAAACGCCAGCAGATCGATTTTGACGTTGTCGCCTTTGCGAACGGCGATCGACCACGATTGCGCGATCGAAGTCGCCGCCTGGGTCGGGGGAGTGGGGATGGCAACCACGCGAAAGTCCGGATTCTCACGACGAATCGAGAGGCGATACACGAGATTCGGATATCCCCGCACCTCAAAGTAACGGTCCCGCAGCATCACACGATACGTACTGTCAGCCGGAACCTGAAAGCGGTAAACTGGGTCGTCAGTGATCGTATCAAACACGTTGGCGGAAAGGTTCTTGGTGTTATCGTCCTGTATGGTGATGCGTTTGACGGTTTCCACGCCCTTGTCGTTCTTTGTGACTTGTTCGAGTGTGAAGTACGGGTCGGCCGATCCGCCGCTTCGCTGTCCGAAGACTTCGATGTAGTAGACCTCTCCGGCCTTGGCTGTGAAGTCGAAGTAGTCGGTATCGCCGCGTGCCTGAAACTGTCCGCCGATTTCCGCAGGAACGGTCACTTGCTGGGCCTGCGCCACTTCATCATTCGGCTCTTTTTCGGCAAGCACCGGTGCAGTGGCCAAGTAGATTTGCACGGGATTGGAACTACCCAATGGTGACTTGTGGACGTACGAAATCGCGTCAATCGCGGCTTCGGCCGACGGCAGCAAGACCGACGTCTGCAATGTCGATTCGTCTTTCGGCAGCGCGATGGAAACGTTGAGCTTTTGGAGCGGTTTTCCGTCGAGCTTCACGCCGGCGTCTTGCCCGCCGGGAAGATTCCGTCCGAACAGGGTATAGGTGGATGTGGAACCGGGCGTCCCTGATGGAGGCAAGACGTAATCGATGTGCGGTCCGGTTCCGGCGATGAGGCGGTACCCGTAATCCGCTCCACCACGATACAGAAAATCGTGGACTTTGACGAAGTACTGTCCGTCGGCGGGGAGTGTTACGTCGAGAAGCGGATCGTTACGGGAGTTGCCGCGGGCATCGCTGAGGCGGCGGCCGTTGGCATCGTAAAGCCCCAAGGTGGCGGAGAGCCGCGAGTCGAGTTGAATCGCCCGGCAGTTCACAAGAATCCGCTGCCCCTTTTTGCCCTCAATGCGGTAGAAGTCGATGTCGGTCGCGCCGCCGATGACACTGTTAACAACGACGTTCTGTTTGATTTCCTGAGCCTGCTCGCGGGTGTTGTTGCCTTCGGCTTCAGTAATTTCGTCGCGATCACCGACCTCAAAGGATCGCGGATTGCTCAGGCCGAACAGGCCGGCCGTCCGCACTTCGTAGGTTCCCGGAGGAACATTGGCTGCGACAGTGACAACGAATGTGTTTGCGACGGGAACTTGCTTGCCGCCGGAGTCCTGCGTTTTGGCTACAGCCTTAAGGCCGGGGTGATTGAACAACAACGAATTCAATTCGTCGAGGTCGGCCCCGTTGGTCACCTTCACATCGAGGGTTACGCCAGCCTTGCCTCCCATCGGGGCGATGGAGTACAGCCGCGTCTGCGGGAGTTGGGCGGAAACGGAACTGGCGCCGACTATGGAGAAGGCCACGGCGAGGGACAATAATCCTGCCGAGCAGTTCCGGAGAAATTGCCCCACACAGATACTAAGTCGATTCTTACGCATTACTCCCCCTCCAGAAAAGCGATCCGTCTTCGTTTGACGCCAATGTCAACAAGCAGTGGAACAGCCAATCTCTCGCCGGTAGAAATCGGAAGGCGGGCCAACACAAATTTGAGTTGTTTGGCATCGCCCTCGATAAGGTCGTTTCAAAATCTCAGAGTCGGCATTCCACAACAACAGCCGACTCAGTCAACGCGTCGTCAAACCGCTGAGCATGTCGTATGCATACAACAGCAGACTGCATTTTTCATCGTACCAACGGGCATCACCCGTTGATAAGCGGAAATCGCGGAACGAAAAAAGAAACATGGATTACTTGCACGGGGCGTGCAATACCCTCTCGTTGCCGCCATGGCGACAAGAGGGCCGACCACAGCCGAAATCTCCGTTCGGCTGCAATCGGGACACATTGTACGGCAGGAGGAAGTCCGGCCCGGTCATTGACGGTTGCCCGATCAATGATTGAACAGGAATTCCTTGGTGTTGATCAACGCCCACACAATATCCTCGTAGGCGGTTTTGGGTGAGGCCTTATGCTTTTCAATTTGAGCCAGCGCGATTTTCATTTCTTCGGAAACAGGCTCGCGTGAGTAGACCCAGCGGTACAATTCCTTGACTTTCTGTTCCGGCGAACGCTCTTTGTCGTTGGTCAACAGAGCGGCACGCCCAGAACCCGACGCAATCTTTGTCTGTACCTCATTGCTATTCAGCAGATGCAGGCTCTGTGCCAAGTTGGCTTCCTGCGACCGTTCACATTCACATGCGGTGTCACCTTGCGGCTGGCCGAATACCTTGAGGAAATACGGTCCCACACTCGGATCGGGCAGTTGCGTTGCACGCGTGCCAGCGGGAAGGCCGCTGTAACCCTGGGTGGTGTTGGTGACCTGATGAAATGCATCGTACAGAACCTCGGCGGTCAACCGTTTGGGATAGTACCGCGAGAAGTTTTGCTTATCCTTGAGGTTGTGCTCGTTCGGCAACGAGGTGAGTTGGTACACATTCGACCGGCAGATCGTGCGAATCAACTGTTTGAGATCAAAGCCACTATCGACGAAGGACTTTGCCAGTCCGTCCAGCAGTTCGGGGTTCGACGGCGGATTGGTTTCCCGCATGTCGTCTTCCGGCTCGACAATGCCGCGGCTGAAGAAGTGTTTCCAGTAGCGATTGACCAACGCCTTGGCGAAGAATGGATTGTCTTTTGCACTCATCCAGTCGGCCAGGTAAGTTCGCGGATCGCGATCGACAGCAATTTCGTACGGTGCACTTCCCAAGCCGGCTGGCTTGAGAGTTTCGCCCGAACGCGGATTACGTGCGGATGCAGTCCCTTCGTTGTGGAAGATTCTGCGTTCGGTCGAGCGACCGGCATTTCGCTGCAGATTCTTGCGACCAACTCGGCTGAAGAATGCCGAGAAGCTGTAGTAATCGTTCTGGCTCCACTTTTCGAAGGGGTGGTGGTGACAGCGGGCACATTGAATCCGCAAACCCAAGAACAACTGGGCTGTGTCTTCGACTTGCTCGTTGATCTGATCGACTTCTCTGTACCAGATGACCGCGGGGTTAAACGACTTGTCGCCGGATGCGGTCAGAATGTTTCGCACCATTTGGTCGTAGGGCTTGTTGTCGTACAGACTGGCCCAAATCCACTGGTAGAAGGCGTAGGTTCCTTCGAGATCGTTGGCTTGTCGCTTCTTGTTGCGAAGAACCAGATTCCACTTGTTGGCGAAGTAATCCGCGTACTGCGGGCTGTCGAGCAGGCGGTCGATGAGCTTGTCCCGCTTCAACGGGTCCTTGTCGGCGAGGAACGCAGCCGCTTCACTTTCGCTGGGCAGAGTCCCCGAAATGTCCACGTGCACGCGTCGCATGAAGGTGGCATCGTCGGCGCGGGGCGAGGGGGGAATGCCGAGCATGGTCAGCTTCTTGAAGACCGTCTCGTCAACCACGTTGACCGGCGCGGGCAGGTTGGCCACCGTCGCACCGAGCGGGATAGTGGCACGAAATGTCGAAACCTGGCCCTGGTAACGGGCCATAATGGCCACTTCGCCGCTCAGGTCGAGCGTTTTAACGACGCCGGTGACAGTGGTTTCTGCCATTTCGGTGTCATTCGCTTCGAAGAGCGCCATGCGGGTCACATCTTCGGTCGTGCCGTCGGAGTAGGTCGCGACGACAGTGATCTGCTGATCGGAACCACGATCCAGAACCCGCCCCTTGGGCAGACATTCAATTCCCGCAACAACAGGGTCGCCGGGGTTTCCTTTGGGCATTCCCTGTTCGATCCAGCGATACATCATACGATGTTCGTAACTTCCCACTTCCATCCGTTTGCCACCACCGTGCGGCGAGCGGCCGGTTGCTTTTTGAATCAGCAAGCTCGAATCGGGTGCCGGCGGGAAGAGGCGGCGTCCACGTGCTTCTTTCACGAGGAATTCGTAGTCGTCATCGGGATAAAAGCCGAGCAGCGACAATTTGAAGCCGTTTTGGCCACTGGCCTTTCCGTGACAGCCACCGCTATTACAACCAAGCTTTGTGAAGATCGGGGCAATCTGATTCTTGAAGTTGATGGGAACCTGATTCGCGACACCTTGGACGTGAATCGCCAATTCGGCGGTCTTGCCGTCCGTTCCAGTCGCTACCAGTTTCGTGTCACCATCCTTAAGAGGAGTCACCAGACCCGTCGCATCGATGGCGACGATTCCCTCGGGTGTGGTGGTGTATTTCACCTTTTGGGTGAAATCGTGCTGCTGCCCACTGGAGTAGACACCGGTGACATACACCTGTTGCCGGGCGTCGCGACCACGAATGGTGACGCCCTGCTTGTCGTTGAGCTTGGGATCGATCTGCAGGGAATTCAGCGTCCCCGGATCACCCAGCCCGGATTTTCCGTCGGCCGGTGCGGCATTCGCTTCAGGCGCGGTCGCCAATAGCAAAAGGGTAGCGACCGTGGTACTCAAGATCGCTGTCGTGAAACGGATCATTCCTTCTCTCCCGTTTGATCGGTAGGCCCTGCGGTTCGAGGACGCGTAACTGCGGCCCCGATTGGATCGACTGGTGGGTTGTGTATGTTGTCGATCCCGGAGTGTCTAACTTCTAAACAAATTTCTTGCAGCGAAAACCAACATCCTGTTGCAATCGCCATCACCCAAACACCTAATCACATCCTGCACATCCAGCTTAATCGCCGATGAAAGCTGCGACAAGGGTCGAGCCAACTCACCTCATCATATCAACATTTGTTGGATTGTCAAGAATCCGGGCGGTTGCCAAGCAGAAAAACAGCCGCCGCTGGTCCCTCATCGTGATACGTGGGGCAGCCCCTCGTCGCCCGTTTGGATTGTCGCTACAATGTGCTGCGTTGTTTGGCCGCTGCATTGTGCCCACGGCCATCCTTCGCTGCTGCCATTTAATGAAACAGCGGTGTGTTGCAGATGGTCACATATTTGAAAGGCGACGCCGAATCTCGATGAGTGTTTCACCAGAACAATCCGGTCGATCTGCCGACGTGGTGGACAATGCCTTGGCGACGCTTCGGCGCGGCGGAATGTTGATTGTCGTCGATGCCAAGGAGCGGGAAGACGAAGGCGACTTCATTTGCGCCGCCGAGTCGATCACGCCAGAAACCGTCGATTTCATGCTGACGCACGGACGCGGAAAGTTATGCGTTCCGTTGGTGCAGGAAGCGGCCGATCGACTGGAATTGCGGCCCATTGTTGAAGACACGCGAAACACGGCGCTGCATCGAACGCATTTTCTTACGCCTGTGGATCACGTCGATGCCGGTACGGGCGTTAGCGCTGCAAACCGGGCACTGACGATCCGCGCGCTGAGCGATCCGCGATCGTCCGCAAGCGATTTTGTTCGTTCAGGACACATCGATACGCTGCTGGCAAAAGAAGGCGGAGTGCTGCGAAGGGCAGGGCATACCGAGGCGACGGTCGATTTGATGCGGTTGGCCGGGATGAAACCGGTCGGCACCCTGATTGAAATCCTCAGCAGCAGTGGACACGGGATGGCTGGCTCTGCCGAACTGCGGGAACTCTCAGAGCGATTCGACATTCCAATTCTCGGCATCGACGAGTTGATTCGCTACCGCCGCGTGCGCGAGCAACTCGTGCATCGTATGGCCGAAGTACAATTGCCGACGAAGGACTACGGGACGCCGACGGTGATCGGGTATCGCGTCGAGCACGAACAGCAGGAACCGTTGGCAATTGTCTGGGGCGATTTGCAGTCGGCAAAGGCTCCACTAATTCGGATGCACTCGTCCTGCTTCACCGGCGACCTGCTCGATTCGCTACGCTGTGACTGCGGCGACCAGTTGCACATGGCGATGGAGCAAATCCACCAGGAAGGCACCGGCGCGGTTGTTTACCTGCCACAGGAAGGACGCGGCATCGGCCTGATGGCAAAGCTGAAAGCGTATGAATTGCAGAGTGAAGGGTACGACACAGTCGAGGCCAACGAGAAGCTCGGATTTAAGGCCGACATGCGCGATTACATGGTCGGTATGCAGATTCTGAAAGACCTGGGCCTGACGGACATCCGACTGCTGACGAACAATAAGAAGAAGACCGACGCCCCGATGCTGACCGGGATGGACCTGCGGATTGTCGAGCAGATTTCCATCATCGCCCCGCCGAACGAAAACCGTCGGCGTTATCTTGCCACCAAACGCGATAAGCTTGGGCATTTGCTGCCGGATGACGACTGAAGATCCCACGGGGCGCTGCCCGTGGGCTTTGGGCGCCGTTGTCCGCACAATGAGAATTCAAACCAATTGGTGGATTGGTTGATTGCCGGTGATGGTTCGTTCGACGTCGGTGGGTATGCCGGGCAGAATGCGGACTTCGCCGATGTTGAACAGGGTATGCATGACGGTCGCCAGCACGTTGCCGCTGCTAATGGGAGTGGTTGCCGGCGCACTGCCAGTGCGGTCGGACCGTCCGATGACCTGTCCCATTTTCAGCCCGCCGCCACTGAATGCCAACGTGCACTGATTGCCCCAATGATCGCGGCCTCCGTTCTTGTTGATGCGCGGAGTGCGACCGAACTCTCCAAGAATCACCAGTAGAATCTTGTCGCTCAGCCCGCGCTGTTCGACGTCTTCGATAAATGCCGAAACGGATTTATCGACCGCCGGCGTCAACGAATTCAGCCCGTCGGCCATCGTGTATTCTTTTCCGCCGCCGTGCATGTCCCACCCGCCTTGAGTGACGGTGACAAATCCGCAGCCCGCTTCACAAAGCCGCCGCGCCAACAGCATTTGCTTTCCCAACGCGACGGCAGAAAATTGCGTTGCGTAACTGTTACGTTTCTTGACGGCAGAGGTTGGCTCAAATTCGCCGGTGTCGTAACGTGCGATGGTTTTAGGATTTTCCTGCGAGAGATCGAACGCATCGGCGACGCCGCGCATCAACACGTCGAACGCCTGTTGTTGAAATCGGTTGGACGATTCGACGATGCTGTCGGCATCGAAACGATGACGCAGCTGATCCAGTTCGTGCAACAACGTTCGCCGGTCGTCGAGTCGTTTGCCTTTGAGGACCAGCCGCATGTTGTCGATGATTTCACCGCCGGCCGACGGATCGAACGGTTTGTAAACCGACGACAACGAACCCGTTTGCGAGACGCGGCCGACGTTGTGGTACAGCTTCTTGTATTGCGTACCGACAACGCTGGGCGTAATCAGCGCGTTCTCGGGCATTCCGGTCGCCGAGTCGGTCAAGCCGGCAACCCGTGCATACAGCGCCCCCATCATCGCGCCGGTTGGGTTACCGCCGGCCATCACATGCATGGCCGCCGGACCGTGGCTCGATATTCCGTGCCGATACGATCGAACGACCGCCATCTTGTCGGCCAATGCGGCAAGCTTGGGAAACGTGCCGCCAAAAGTGACGCCGGGAATCGCTGTCTTCACTTCACCAGTGATGCTGCGGATTTCGTGCGGCGCGGTCATTTTGGGGTCGAACGTCTCAAACTGCGTCGGCCCGCCCTGCAGGTTCAAGACGACGACCGACTTGTCCTTAACCGCTCCGCTTCCGGCCGCCGCTCCCGCTTTCGCAGAAAACATCGATGCCAGTGACAGCCCGCCGATGGCTGAGGTACCAACCCGCAACAATTCGCGACGGGTTGTTCCACGGTCACAGCAGCTATCGAAAATCGTAAGCATGCGGAGGCCCTAAACGAGGTACGCTTGCCGTTACCGATCATTTTGTCCACGACCGGAACACAACGTCAACAGGTTATCACACTCACGCCCCAATTGGGAACAGAGTTGCTCGATGCGTTTCGGCGTGTCGTTTCGCCCGACCACGATAACACGCTTGCGCATCTCGCCAGAAGTTGACACGAACAACAGAATTACGACATACTACCCTCACATCGGACAAGGTTGATGTTCGATATTAGGAAGTGATTGGAATTGCCCACGCCCCTGCAGGATTTCTCATGACACGCCCGAACTCCCGTTGCCCCGGACCAATTTCGCGTCGCAGTTTTCTGCAGACCGGCACACTGGGTTTGGGCGGACTGGCATTGAGCGATTTGCTCCGATTGCGCGCCGATGCTGCAACGGGCGGAGCCAGCGGTTCCGACACTTCGGTGATCTTCGTCTGGCTTCCGGGCGGTCCGCCGCACATGGAAACGTACGACATGAAGCCGGATGCGCCGTCGGATTACCGAGGCGTGTTCAATCCGATTTCGACAAACGTTGCCGGAATGGACATCTGCGAGTTGATGCCAAGGCATGCCCGCATCGCCGACAAATTTAATATCGTCCGTTCCATCGCCCACAAATTCGCCGACCACGGTGGCGGTCACAAACGCTTCCTCACGGGCCGTCAGCCAAAAACTCCGACCGGCTTCGTCAACGACGCGCCCGCCGTCGGGTCGATTGTGGCCAAGATGCGCGAAGATCGTAACATCGGTATTCCGAATTACGTTTCCATAACGAGTGGCGGCCGCGCTGCCGTTGATACATACAGTTTCGGTGCCGCGTACATCGGCCCGTCATACGTGCCGTTCAATGTGCCGGGCGATCCCGGCGAAGAAAAATTCCAGGTTCGCAATCTGGGGTTGTCGGCCGCGATGGAAAACCGGCTGGACGACCGTGAATCCCTGTTGACCGGATTTGATCGGCTGCGGCGGAGTGTTGATTCGAGCGGCCTGATGGACGCAATGGACCAGTTCAACCAGCAAGCCGTTGAGCTATTGACCAGCGACAAAGCGCGCAACGCATTCGATCTTTCACACGAAGATCCGAAACTCCGCGACCGCTACGGACGGCATGCGTGGGGACAACGGGCGCTGATGGCCCGGCGGTTGGTCGAAGCGGGCAGCAGCTTTGTGACGTTGGTGATGGAGAACCCATACGTTTCTGGAATCACACATCCAAAGAACGGCGTTTACAACTGGGATTCGCACGCCGTCAATTGTCACATGAACGAAGACCTGAAAAATCGGATGCCGATATACGATCAGGCGGTCACCGCGCTGGTCGAGGATTTGCACAACCGTGGGTTGACGGAAAAGGTGTTGTTGATCGTCACCGGCGAATTCGGCCGTACGCCGCGCGTCAACACGCAGGTGGGCAGCCAAACCGGCGTCATGCAACCGGGACGAGATCATTGGCCGAATGCGATGTCGCTGCTGACCTGCGGCGGTGGAATGCGAACCGGCCAGGTAATCGGCGAAACAAATTCCAAGGGCGAACATCCCCAGGAACGCCCACTGACCCCCAACGACCTGTGGGCGACAATGTATCGTCACCTCGGCATCGATTGGGAAACCGCATTCCCCGACCACAGCGGTCGCCCAATGCCGATTTTGCCCTTCGGTGACCCGATCGCGGAATTGACCTAGGCGAGCGGGGGGCGTAAGCCCCCTGATTCCCAAAACGATGCTCGGCGTGCAAACGCGCAGAAATCGCTGGAACGCATCAGGGGGCTTACGCCCCCCGCTCGCCTGATTGACGATCAAACCCGTGAACCAGTTCAACGAATCGTTCGCCGCGTTTGGCGAAGTTGGGAAACCAATCGTAACTCGCGCAGCCGGGCGAGAGCAACACGACATCACCCGGCGATGAGTGATCGACGGCCCAGCTGAACGCCTCGTCGAATGAACGCTGGCAACTCATTGCCGGCTGAATCGCCTTTGCCAACAGCAACTCGCGCAGTGAATCGGCCGTCTGTCCCATCAACGCGACGGCTTTGACACCACTTGCAATCACATCAGCCAGCGGCGCGAGATCGACACGCTTGTCGTATCCGCCGGCAAGTAGTACGACCGGTTCCTCGAACGCACCCAGTGCGGCGGTGACCGATTCCGGGGTCGTTGCAAGCGAATCGTTGTAAAATCTACGGCCTTGTACCTCGGCGACGAATTGCAATCGGTGTGGTAGCGATTGAAATCGTTCCAAGCCAAGTTGCACATCGGCAATTGACACACCAATAGCCAACGCAGCGGCCGTGGCTGCTGTCGCGTTTTGCAGGTTGTGTTCACCCGGCAGTGTAAGCCACTCTTTTAGCGGGAACACCTCAACCTCGTCACTTCTGCGATGCGTTGCATCGCAGCTATCGACGCCAACAGCTGCGATGCTACGCATCGCAGACGGGGATTCCGAATCACACCCGCCGAAATACCACCGCCATCCGCGCGTCGGCCATTGCCGCACATCGGCGTCATCCCCATTCAAAACCGCCCCCTGCTCGCCCGACTGCCAGCGCAGAATACTCTGCTTCGCTTGCCGATAAGCGTCCAGCGTTTTGTGCCGATCGAGATGATTCGGGCTGAAGTTGGTGACGACGGCGACATCGGGGGCCGCCTTCAGCCGGTCAAGTTCTTCGAGTTGAAAGCTGCTCAGTTCCAGCACACACCAGTCATCGGATTGAATGTTGTCAATTTCGGGCAGCAGACTCTTGCCGATGTTCCCGCCCAGCCACGTGCGCATTCCGGCCGCCTTGAGGATGGAATGGATCATTGCCGTCGTCGTCGATTTGCCGTTGCTGCCGGTCACCGCGACGACCTTCCCGCGGTTGAACTGCCAGAACAAATTCATCTCGCACGAAAGTGGCACATCGGCGCGGCGGGCGATGTCGAGAAATCGATTCTCCGGCGACACCGCCGGGTTGACGACAACCAGGTCGGTATCGCGAAAGTCGTCTTCCACGTGTTCACCGAGACGAAACCGATCGATCTTTAATCCGTCAAGTGCTGAGAGCACATCTGCCAGTTCCGTTTCCGTCGCCAGATCGGTCACAGTCACACGCGCCCCGCGCTCGGCGAGAAATTGCACTGCGCCGAGACCACCGCCGAATCGACCCAGCCCCATCACGGTGACGCGCCGGTTGCGGAACTCGGTTGTCATTGAAGAGCGACTCATACGTTCGGAATATCAGTTTGCCGAAATTCTGAGAAGAGCAAACGTTGCCTGACAGGCGTCGCTGAATTGCAACTGCGAACTGTCACCGGTAGGCTGGGCGAGGTGTCGTGGCGGTCCCGTTAGCTGACCTGTTACTCACCACAATTATTCACACATCAATACAGAGAGAACCGTATGATATTCGCCGCCGCCGCTAATTGGCTGGGACTTGGAGTTGCCGACTGGGCCATCCTCGCTGTGTATTTCGTGGTTATTCTGGTGATCGGACTGTGGTCGATCACCAAAGTGAAGACGACGGCCGACTTTTTCATGGGCGGCCGCCGCTTCGGCAAAGTCTTCATGATGTTCTTCGCGTTTGGCTCGGGGACCAGTAGCGAGCAGGCCATTACCGTTGTCGCCGGAACCTGGCGAATGGGACTGGTGGGCATCTGGTGGCAATTCTTGTGGCTGTGGGCGACGCCGTTTTACTGGATCGTTGCACCGATCATGCGCCGCATGCGGGCGCTAACAACCGCCGACTTTTTCGAAAGCCGTTACAACAGCAGCACCGCGACGCTGTATTCGTTTTACGGCATCGTGATGGCGATTGTGTTCATCGCTGGCGGACTGTACGGCAGCGGAAAGATGGTCAACGCGCTCACCGGCGGCGAGTTGGACCGAGTGGCAGTCGAAATGGATATCCAGGTTCCGAAACTTGCTTTTGATGCGAATGAAGGTGGAATTGTCTCTTCCACGCGGCGGCTGCAAGGTTACGAATTCGCAATTCTGGCGATGACGGTGCTGTTCGTCACCTACGGCATGGCCGGTGGATTGGGGGCGGCGATTATTACCGACCTGATTCAGGGAATTCTCACGATTACGTTTTCGTTCCTGCTGTTGCCATTTGTGTTCAAGATGATTGGCGGATTTGGCGAACTGCACGGGCAGGCCGGTATTAAGGATGGGATGCTGAGTCTGGTGGCCGATGCCAACGTTGCCGCGTCGCTGGGCAAAGAGCCGATCACCGTGTTCTACGTCTTCATGCTGTCATTTACGGCGTTGGCCGGTATCGTTGTTCAGCCGCATATTATGGGCGTGTGCGGGGCAGGAAAAACGGAGTTTGAAGGCCGATTCGGCTTCACCGTTGGCAACTTCCTGAAACGCTTCTGCACGGTCGCCTGGACCTTCACCGGACTGGCCTGCATCGTTTGGTACATGGGCAGCGGCAGTCCGCTGAAGCACGCCGACAAACCGTTGTCCGCCGCCTCGGGAGCGGCGTTCGATGAACTGTCGGACGCAGACCAGCAGACAGCAGCAGACGCTTTCGCAGCACTACCTGAAAAAGAACGCGAAAAAATTGAGTCCGACCGGGTGGTGTTTCAAAATATCGTTGCCAGAAACAACAGCGAGTCTTTCGCGAAGTTGGGCGAAAAAGATCAGGCGACCATTGACGCATCCGACAAGGATTTTTCCGACAAGCTGTTCGGCCGGGCCGCGTTTGACATTCTGCCGACAATCGCTCCCGGACTGATCGGTCTGTTGTTGGCATCGTTGTTGGCAGCGGTGATGAGTACCAGCGACGCCCAGATGGTGATCTCCAGCGGTTTGTTCACCGAGAATATCTATCGGCGGTTTCTCGCGAAGAACAAATCACAACGGCATTACCTGTGGGTCGGCCGAATCGCCGGGCTGGTGATCGTGCTGTTCGCACTCATTTTGCAGAGTACGTTTACTGACGTCATCGATGCTCTGAAAGTCATTCTGACCACGCCGGCTTTCATTGGCATCAGTTTGTGGTTTGGAATCAGTTGGCGGAAATGGAATTCCTACGCGGTGTGGATTTCGACGGCAGCCGGCATCTTTGCCTGGTACGCCGTCACTCACTGGCAGGCGAACATTTACGGATGGGGAATCTTCGGCGACGGCATGTTCATTTTCGATGCCGACGGGAAGGTCAAGAGCATGGCCGACGTCTGGCAACGGGTCTCTTACATGGCGGTTGGGATTGGCTCGGGATTACTCGTCAGCGTGATTATGCCGCAGCAATCGAAGGAGAAGCTGGACAACTTCTACCGACTGATGCACACGCCGGTGACGCCGGGCGAACACATTGAAACACCCTGTACGCTGCCCGAAAACCCCGCACCGCAGCAGGAAAAACTGTTCAACGTCGAGTCGCTGGAAATTCCTAAACCGACCTGGGTGGATATGGGCGGATTCGCGGCGGCGTGGGTTGGCGTGGGTTTGATTATCTGGTTGACGACATATCTGGCGAAAGCGTTGTAAAGGGGTCTAGAGCCAGAGAAGAAGCGACGGGGCGCGACCACTGGTCGCGGCTTTACATTCATCATTCCGCATTCTGAAATTCGCATTCCTATGTCGCACAATGTTAAGTCGGTTGAAACGTTTTGGGTTGATCTTCCGCTGCGGCCGGTGCCGGCGTGGAATATGGTTCGCGAGATTCCCCACTGGACCATTTTCGAGATCTGCCGGGTAACGCTCGACTCGGGTGTTGTTGGTTTCGGCGAGACGATGGTTTATTACACGTGGGGAGCGGAATCCGTCACCGATGCCGCCCGCAATCAGGTCGTCGGCAAACACCCGGCCGAGAACATGTGGGATGATGAACTCGGGGCGGGCCTGCAGATTGCGTTGTTCGATGCAGCCGCAAAAGCAGCCGATGCACCACTGCACCAATTGCTAGGAAAACAAGTGCGCGAGCGGTGTTACATTTCCTGGTGGGACATCGATCTGCCGGCCGACGATTGGATCAGCGAGTGCAAACTGGCGATCGAAAATGGTTACACCTGCTTTAAAACCAAGGGCCGCCCGTGGTGGGATCTCATCGAACAAACGCGGCAGTTGTGTGCAACACTGCCCGAGCATTTTGAAGTCGATATGGACTTCAACGGCTTCGGCATCGATACGGCACACTGCACGCGGCTGCTGAAGGAAATGGAACAGTTCCATAACGTCGTGATGTTCGAAAGCCCGATTCCGCATCACGATGTGGCCGGCTACAAGCACCTGCGACAGCACACGCACGTGCCGATTTCGATGCACACGCCGAATCATTTGGGCGAACCATCGTTGGAGACCGCGATTCGCGAAGAAATGGTTGATGGGTTTGTCGTCACCGGCGGCGCATCGAAGATTCAACGCGATGCGCACGTCTGCCAGCGATTCAACAAGTCGTTGTTCCTGCAGGTTGTGGGGACGAAAATCGCCGCCGCCTTCGCACTGCAGTTGGGGGCGGTGCTGGAGAGCGCACGCTGGCCGTCGGTCAACTGCCATCAGTTGTTCGAGCGCGACTGCATCAGCACCGACTTACCCGTCGCCAACGGACTGGCAACCGTTCCGGATGGGCCGGGGCTGGGTATTGAGTTGGACGAAGAAGCGATAGAACTGTTCCGCTGCGATCCGAAACCCAAACCGTACCCGCATCCCGATTTACTCGTCGCGCTGCGGTGGCCATCGGGAACGACGACTTACTATGCCCACTGCGCGCAATACTGGGACGACTGGCACGCCGGGCGATTGCCGTTCTTCCCACGGGGCGTCAACCTGGAACATATCCCCAACGACGGCTCGCAGGATTGGCGCGAGTTACGAGCGCGTGCGCTGGAAGGCGCGGTGCATTCGAGTGAAGCGCCGTTTTGAGACAACAATCACAGAAAAGAACCCCACGGGACGCAGCCCGTGGGATTTGCCCGGAATCAATCGGCCACGCGATCAGCCATCGGGAAGCCCGGCTGCAATCCATCTTTCATAGTCCGCTGGAAAATAGGCGCTCTGGTCGCGGACCAATAGTTGCGTTGTCTGAATCGCCCACTTGCGAAAACGTGCCGCGCCTTCGGCCCTGTGGTACTTTTCAACGAGAGAATCGGTGACATAGGTTTCGTCGCCGAGCCGCTCATATTCCTCTGGGGGAATGACTCTTTCAGGTACCGACATCAACTTCGCCTTGCATGGCCATGAGTCCCCCGTTTCCAGTCGCGTTTTTCTGGATGCCTTTCCCGTAGGCAACGCGGGGTGATCGAAATTCCGTTATGGTATAAACGCCGGACGGAGATGAATCAACCGTTCGTTGACTGCGTGCAGCACTGGTGCGGGATGGAATTATCGAATGATGACCGAAGATTGCAAGTCCGCGGCCGGCGGCAACCCGCCGTCTGGGTGGCGGTTTGTGTCGCGGTCGGAATTCTTGCCGATCGATTCGGGACGTTCCCCTGGACAGTTTGGATATCGGTGGCCGCTGCTGCGGCAGTCGGATGGGTGGTCTGTTTCCTGTGGCAGCGACTACGAATGGCGGCGGTGCTGCTGTTGCTGTCCGCTGCAACAGTAGCCGACGCGAGACACCATCAGTTTTGGTCGGTGACCGGCGCGAACGATCTTGCGCAATACGCCACCATCGACTCACAATTGGTACGGTTGTCGGGAGTCGTCAGCGAGCAGCCGTGGATTCGTCACGCAGGAACCCAGGACTGGCAGACGGCGACTCCGCAGATCGATCAGTCACGGTGCATGATCGCGGCGACTTCTCTTGGAACGAATGCCGGGGAAATTCCGGTGTCAGGCCGTGTGTCGTTGACGGTGAAAGGACACCTGCTGCATGTCAACGTGGGAGATGAGGTCGTCATCTCCGGCTGGTTGTCGTTACCGATGGCCGTGGGCAATCCGGGCCAATTCGATTTTCGCGATAGCCTGCGTCGCCAACAGTGCCGATGCCTGCTGTTTGCCAACCACCCCGATACGGTGCGCAAGCTCCGCGACGGTGGCCGCAATCGCCCTGCCCGTGTTCTCGCGGAGTTTCGCCAGCAGGGCGAGCGCTTATGCATTGCCCATCTCGATGCAGAAAACATGCCGTTGGCAACGGCGCTCCTGCTGGGTGATCGGTCGCGAATGACCGGCGACATTCGCGCCTCATTCGCAGAAAGCGGAACCGCGCACCTGCTGGCAATTTCCGGTCTTCACGTCGGCATTCTTGCTGCGCTGCTGTGGCTGTGCTGCCGGTTATGTAACTTGTCGCCGCGCACGACAGCCATCGTTATTGTCGTGGGCGTGTTGTTTTATGCCGTCACTTCGGGCGGGCGGCCTCCGGTCGCGCGCGCCACGGTGTTCGTGCTGATTGCCGTCGGGGGATTCCTGCTCAAACGCCCCGCGGTGGCAATGAATACGTTGGCGCTGGCGGCAATTGCCATACTCGCATGGAACCCAAGCGACCTGTTCGACGTTGGAACGCAACTGTCGTTTCTCGCGGTGACTGGAATTATTCTCGCAGGAGAATGGCGGTTCACCCATCCACCGAAGGCTGAGCAACCTGCCGACGAGTTGTTTCCTGCCAATGGCACGCCCATGGAGAAACTGAATGGACGAATCCGATCCGTCGGCGGCTGGTTGTTACGCGGTTATGCGATGATGCTAGGCATTTGGTTCTTGACGCTGCCGTTGACAGGCTCGCAATTTCACCTCGTCTCACCGGTTGGCTTCCTGCTCAACGTGTTGTTGATACCATTTGTCTGCATGCTGCTATGGAGTGGTTTCGCGTTCTTAATTGTTGGAACGCTGGTCCCGTACGCCGCGATTCCGTTGGGATCGGCGTTTGATGTCCAGTTGAGCGGTCTACGAGGGATTGTGAATTTTGCCGCCGACATTCACCTCGGACATCTTTATGGCCCCGGTCCTGCTGAGTGGTGGACGGCGGTGTATTACCTGCTGGTGACGGTCGTTGTCTTCATTGGATTGAAACGCATGCCAGCACGACGAGCGATTGGGGCGCTGCTGGTGTGGACGGTGGCCGGACTGGCGATTGGACTGGTTCCGCAGCATCGCAAGGGATTGCGATGCACGATCCTCGACATGGGGCACGGCTGTTCGGTGTTATTGGAAATGCCAAACGGAAAAACGCTGCTGTACGATGCTGGAGCCCTCACCAATGCCAAACGGGCAGAGTGGACCGTCGAAAACGCAATGTGGTCGCGCGGAATTTCACGGCTCGACGCCGTCGTCGCATCGCATGCCGACGTCGATCATTTCAACGGCATGCACGGTCTGTTCGGCACAGTTCCGATCGGTACGGTGATGCTTTCGCAGACGTTCCTCGACTTCGATCAACGGGCAGTTCGCGAGTTGTGCGGTGTCATCGCGCGGGAGCGAATTCCCGTACGCCTGTTACAGGAGGGGGATCGCGTATTGCTCGACGACTCCGTCTCCGTTTCGGTTCTTCACCCCCCGGGCAATCGGCGTTTCGAAAATGACAACGAAAACAGTCTTGTCAGACTGTTCACAAGTATGTGAACTCGCCTTCACGGTTGATCCTGTGGCGTGATGTCTTGTCAGCCTGCGAATTTCTGCGAGAATAGACACCTGTTCGGGCGGTCGATGGTGTAGCTAACCGTCGGCCCGAAGTGTCTCCCCGGCTGCAGTGCCATCTCCGGACGCTGCCGCTGGGGTGACGGCCCGGCCATCCGGAGAAGCACATGCCAGACCACGCGCCCATCCCACAAGACGATTCCTTTGACCCAACCGCTCAAACGCTCCCACCGACTATCGCTATTCCGCTGCATAGTGCCAGCGCGGTGCCGAAATCACCCCTGAGTCTGCCAGAGGAGCCACCGAAAGAACTGTCGCGGCTTTTCGATAAGTTACGGGCCGACGGACTGGAATTACTCAACCAGCATTTGGACGCATTCGGCTCCGAGGTCGGCAAGGAAGTAACACCCGCAAACAGCGATAACCGGAAACAGGGCGCAGTCACCCTGTTGGAAGAGGTGGGCGATGCGAGGGAGTTCCTTAATCAGGAGGGGCCTCGAATGTCGGACGCATTCATCTGGAATGACCTTCGCCAACGGGTTGCCAATGGAGACATTAAAGCATTGGTTGACCCCGACACTGGCGCCTTCAAATTCGAGATCTCAGGCACCACAAAGGAGCAGGCAGAAGAGGTGCGAAGATCAATCGCGTTGTTCAACGATCCAGGAACCATGCCGAGAGTTGCAAAGTCTCTTGTGACAGAAAAAGCGAAGGAAGTTGCAGATGACGCTATCATCGCCACTTCTGTCGATGATCTGCCGCCGGAGTTAAAACGTAACTGCACGGCCAGAGAGCTACGGCTGATTGGGCATCTGTGGGTGGCAAAGACGGCGACCCACGATGAGGCGATTGCAGCCGTCTGAGGCAAAGAGTCCACCTTCACCAGCGACAATCTTCACTCGCTGGTGGGAGCCGTCAAGAAGAAGTTATGGAAGACACAATGGACAATCGATTCGTCAACAAGGCAACGGCTCACGCTCATAAGCCGGAGTACAACTTGAACGGAACTTGAACGGAACTTGAACGGTTCTTGAACGGAACCGTCCATGAAGTTTTCACAACCTTCGTCGAAAATGGGCTATCGATAAGCCTGATTCGACGGAGGTTTTTTAATGGCCCAAAGCGTTAAGCAGTTCATCGACAGCCTGCCCTCACCTTCCGCCTTTAACTCGTTGTGCTCGGCACGCCGGACCTTAGAGGTATTGTCAAAACTTGTGTTCTTGAAGAGTTGAGAAAAAGCGGGGTATCCTGCTGAGGTAACCACACTTCAGCGGCCCGATAGGGGCACAAGGACACGCCATGAGCAAGATTACTACA
>Ga0114999_10000389_pt1 | contig 65120 bp, 57 predicted proteins | sample ArcticOcean_MG_C_3_FD_89820 | JGI IMG/M metagenome (GOLD analysis project Ga0114999, IMG submission 89820) | Marine microbial communities from western Arctic Ocean - ArcticOcean_MG_CB8_126 | ecosystem: Environmental > Aquatic > Marine > Oceanic | place: Arctic Ocean: Canada Basin | collected...
CAGACGCCATAGGTCGTATAGATTCGGCTGCTTTTGGACATATGAACGCAGAAGCGATTGGTAATATAGATGCAGAGGCATTTGGTAATATAAATGCAGAGGCGATCGGTAATATAGACGCGGCAGCCTTTGGTCAGATAGACGCTAAGGCCTTTGGCCACATGAATGCAGAAGCCATAGGTAGTATGGATGCGGGTGCTTTTGGACATATGAACGCAGAAGCGATCGGTAATATAGATGCAGAGGCATTTGGTAATATAAATGCAGATGCTTTCAGTAACATGGCCCCAGAGGCGAGGGAATCCGTACCTGACGCATTCAAAGGGCTTGTTCCTGAACGTTTACCGCCACCTTCTCCAGGCGGCGGTAACCAATCCCAGCCCCATAGTGGAGACATGCCAGGCGGCGGCATGCCAGGCGGCGGCGCTATGCCAGGTGGCGGCGCTATGCCAGGTGGAGATATGCCAGGTGGCGTCGCTATGCCAGGTGGAGATATGCCAGGCGGCGGCGGTATGCAAGGTGGCGTCGCCATGCCAGGTGGCGGCAGTGTGCCAACATCTGGAGACATTCCAGCCGTCGGCGTTGGGCCAGGTGGAGACACGCCACCTGCCAATGCGCCAGGCGGTGGGAGTAGTAGCGGCGACATGGGCCCTGCACAGCCACAAGACGGCCATGGATCAGGCCCAGCAGCCAATCCCCCACCAATGGACATGAATCCTCCAGCGGCAAAAGAAAGTAACCCAGCGCCAGGTCCAGCTCCGGCTGCAGCGCCAGCGCCAGCGCCAGCTCCGGCTGCAGCGCCAGCGCCAGCTCCGGCTGCACCTTCCTATTCACCACCGCCCGCACCTTCCTATTCGCCACCGCCCGCACCTGCCCATTCACCACCGCCAATGCCCCCCCGACATTAATGTCGGCGTCCGGATTGCAGAAGACTCTTAGTGTGAGTAACAACTCTCTCGGGCGGTGATCTAGGTCGGATGAGGAGGGCGCGTGTCAGATGGGGTTACAGGCGGCTTATTACAGAACCCATGATATCTGATAGGTGACTAATTCGGTCATGGTCTGGAAGGTTTATACTGTATTGGACTATTCCTGCATCTTGGTTCCGCCTAATTTTTTCAATAATTCCTTCGGGTGTTCCAGATAGTCCAGAAAATCTATCCGTTAAATACTCTTTTACCCCGAATTTTTGAGCAAGACGATCATAGGTTTCCAATTGATTTTGAGTTGGTCTACCATGAGTCGAAATGTCATAAACTAAAGCTAATTGTTTAATTCCTTCCTTGTATTCATCTGGGATAAACTTCCCTTCTAGGGTGTAGCGGGCAAGATAGTTCGCCTCTCGGGCGGCACCACCTTGTGGATCAAGTAGCGGAGTCGCCGAGTGTTGAATGTTGAATGGAATGGACCACCATATGTCCAGATCACCGAGGGTTCGGCCCGCTTTATTTGCTCCCTCGCCCAAAGCGGCATAGGCCTGAATGGCTACTTCTGGCGTGGCTCCGGCACCAACGATTACACCGTCAGCGAGTTGACCTGCTAGGTCCAACATCTTGCTCCCGTGAGCTGCCATGTATATGGGGATTTTCTGGGGTCTGAGCCCCCATTTCAAGTGGCATTCCTTTCCATAATACACTGCATAACCGGATTGAAATAGCGACTGCAGCGCTTCTACATACAGTTTTAAATGGTTTACGGTGGATGATTTCTTCCCCCAGGTTATAGACACCGCTATTGCCGGTTCCTATGCCAACACAGGCTCGCCCTGGGGCCAATTCGTTTAAGGAAAGGGCCGCACTTGCGGTAACGACTGGATGGCGAGAGATGGGATTTGTTACCCAAGGGCCAAAGGGTATAACGTTTGTTGCATGGGCTACATGAACTGAAGAAATCCAGACATCTCTGTAAAGTGCCGGTGAATCGGCAATTCCAATTCTATCAAAACCCAGCATCTCGGCTACCTTCACCCATTTTGCTAATTCGACAGGATTGCCGGGGCGTGAAGTTGCCCCGAATTTAGTTTCTTTGTCTTGCAGGTGCCTTAGATTAGTCATCGAAACTTATGCCATTGGAGAGGTAAGGTTATATAGAATCTATTATAGCTTGGATGTGCCCTTTGACTCGGACATTGGGGAAAATTGCGATGACGATAGCGTTCTCGTCGATTACGAAAGTCGTTCGTTCGATTCCCATGTATGTTCGCCCATAGTTCTTCTTTTCTTTCCAAACTCCGTACTTCTTCGAAATTATGTTCTCAGGATCACTAATTAATGGAAACGTAAGACCATATTTCCTGGAAAAAGTTTTATGACTGGCGTTTTTATCTGGGCTGATCCCGACTATGGCGAAATTCTGGCCTGCGAATATAGCTAGGTTAGCTTGAAAGTCGCACGCTTCTGTTGTGCACCCAGGAGTGTTGTCTTTCGGATAGAAATATATGATAACTTTCTGTCCCAGAAACTGGCCTAGAGAAATTTCCGCCTCATTCCACAAGATACCTTGAAAATCTGGTGCCGAGTCTCCCACTTGCAACATATAATTTCTCCCGTTTTGATTTATGCTCCCAAGGTTCGGCGTCGCTAGCTCCTCCAGGTTTTGACAAGTGCTAGGAATTCCCACGACTATCCGAGGATTTGCTGGACTGGAACTGTATTAAACCCCATTTCCCGTTAATCATCCAGTCCGGGTCCTGTCTTTCCAACGTCCTGTTCTGTATATAACTAAGCCCACATACTACATTTGCCTTGAGGGTCCTTATCGCCAAGAATGCTGTGGGAGCGTACCAGATAATTTCCGCTAGTCGTGTCTGATAAGGCCAGTGTCGGTCTCCCAACAACCGTCGATAATTTGCGTCTCCTTTCCAGATTACGAGATCGGATTTTCGGAGTTGGCCCCATAAAGCTTTTGGCATTTCCCATCCACTTAAGGGTGAGGTCCAAAACCAGTTTGTTGTTAACATAATCCTACTATTGGTCAAATAGTTTTGGAGTCGGGTTCCGAGGGCCCTGACAGGGTTTAATCTATCAGAAGCAAGACTCTGAATCATGTGGAATACGTCTGATTCTATGGCATCAGAAACGAATGTAGGATGAGCCTTAACATGAAGAATAATTTTTACAGACTGATAGCTATTTAAAAAATAGTCGGCTAAACATAAGTCGCCGAGTAATTCCAAGCCTATGTTATCTAGGACGATGTCGATCTGTTGCGGACCCGCTGGAACGGAAGCTAAATAATTATGCGCTGACTGGCACTGATCTAGGATGACGAAATTCGATCCGCTAATAGATTCCGTTTTTGGTTGGAGTCCGCTCTCACTGGACCACATACTGAGATCAGCTTGATTACCCCATAGGGCTCTATAAATATGGGATGAAAATTCCTCTAAAGTGGGCCCACTGTTTGTAGCGCCTCTGATGAAACTCTCCGCCATCAGTTGTATCTCCTCCCAGGAGTGGTGAAGGGATCTTCGTTTTTCTTCAGAAAAAGGATCTTGGTGATAAAAGGGACTTTTTATGAAATATTCGGTTGCCTCTAGCACTCTTCTATAGAAATATGTTTCGGCGAAAAACCAGGGTATTTGCAACCAATTCTTTCCCCAGAATTTTTCAAGATAGGCATTCCAATAGGCTCCGTCCGGGGCCTGAAAATCTGTAAGCTGCCGTATATGTGACGTCGGAATGTCATCCCTTAGTTTTTCAAGGGAGGCCCGGACTCGTGATGAGAAATTTTCTTCCTTGATTATCCGGTCGATCATTCGAGGTAACCTGTCGGTAATTGTAGAAAATGCGAAAGAATTTGGGTCGGAACCTTTTAATGGTTCGGGAGTAACGAAATAAGGTTTCACTGGTTTGATCTCACCTAACTAAGTCGAACTGATGTTTGTCGGATATTGTGATTCTTGAGCATTCGAACAAAATTCCTTGCTGTATGTGGTAGAATTTACACCCAGTTGGATTTTCGTTCAAGGTCTTGAACAAACTTGTTTGGCCGGCACCGGAAATATTTCAAAATTCAAAACAATGCGTTTAGTGGAGGATTTAACCTTATGGGCGTAGACGTAAACGATCATTTATCGATATCAGCGGTTACCGTGGGTGCAGGAAGTGCGATCGACGCAGGAACCGGATTTAATGTCCCTGCAGCTCATCCAAACCCGATTATAGCTGCAGGTGGCATCCCAGATTCTCTTAATCTGCCCGCGGAGGCCATTCGCCAAGCCTTTTCTAATGTTCTTAACGACACTCCAGGAGACTCTCTAAAATATGGAGGAGTCAAAGGATTCGAAGACCTTAGAGATCTGGTTGCACAACGTCAAAACCGCCTTGAAGGCTTAAAGCTAGACCGTGACAACATTATCATTCATAACGGGGGATCGGGATGTCTCGACAACATATGTAAAGCCTTTTTAGATCCCGGCGATGTCGTAATTATAGAAGCACCCACATATTCTGGGACAACTCGTTGTTTAAAAGGTCATCTCGCGGATCTCGTTGAAGTTGACATAGATGATGATGGCCTGATAATTGAACAAATACGGCACGCTATCGATGAAGCCGAAACCGCTGGCAAACGAGTTAAGATGGTCTATTGTACACCGGACTTTCAGAATCCCACGGGTGCTACATTACCAGAAAATAGGCGCCGTGAGCTTATCGATTTGTGCAGCAAACACAAGGTTTTAATTGTTGAGGACTGCACATATTCTGAGCTTTACTATTATGATAATCCTCCTCCTCCGTCGATGTTCGTACTGTCCAACGGGGAGGGAGTATTGAAACTAGGTACCTTTAGTAAGGTTATCGCAACTGGGCTGCGAGCAGGTTGGGTCCAGGGTAGGAAAGATTATATCGAAGCCATGGGTAGAGTCCGGTTTGATATGGGTACGAGTCCAATATTAAATCACATGCTTGCGAACTTTATCGGGTCTGGCCAACTGGAACCTCATATTGAAAAGATGAAAAGGATATATGGAAAGAAAATCGATACTCTTGTTAACTCTCTAAACGAAAATTGCGCACCCTATGTTAAGTTTTCCAAACCGGGTGGGGGTTTCTTTTTTTGGTTTGAGTGTATCGGAGTTACCTCTCAAGAAGTTGTTGATGCAGCTGCCGAAGAAGGACTAGTCATTAGTACGAGCGCGAACTACTATTTAGACAAAGAAAATAGTAATGATAAGTCCCATGTGAGATTAGCCTTTAGTAACGCAAGTCTGGACGATTTAAATGAAATTGGGATAAGACTTGGTAAAGCCTTTAATAAACTAATGAAATGAGGGATCGCCTGTGACTTCGGTGGAGCCCGATTTGTGATTAGTTTGTGATTAATCATAAACTTAAAGTGACACAATCGAAGAACAGGCACTAGGGTGCGTTCGCTCAGTAACCATACGCCCATTCCCAAGAACTTGCTAATAACGGGGGTGTTGATTGATAAGCTATGGAGTTAGTCTATTGTCCGGTGGTTTGGATTCGACCACTGTGACTGCAATGGCTGTCAACGAAATTGATCACCTCACCGCGGTTACATTTGCCTACGGACAGACGCATAGCAAAGAGGTCGTTAGATCACGGATGATAGCGAAAGCACTTGGAGTCCGCCAAAAGGTTATTGATTTATCCTTCCTGAAGGATATTGCGTGGTACTCAGCCCTTCTTGACCCGGAAGAGTTTGAGTTACCAGAGGCGGATGAGTTGCCTTCCAAAAAAGGAGGTATTCCAAATTCCTATGTGCCGATAAGAAATACGATATTTATCGCTATCGCCATGGCCTACTTGGAAAGTACGATTCTTCACGATATCGAAATTCTCGGAAACCGTCCCGAGGATCTTATTAGCAAAATCTTTCTTGCGCCGAATGTGATTGATTACAGTGGCTATCCCGATTGCAGGCCGGAATTTTTTTTCTCTATACAGGATACGATTAATCTGGGTAGTAAACTTTCTAATGAGTACGATGTTAAAACTCAATTGATAACGCCCATTATAAACTTGAGCAAGAAAGAAATCATAGAATTAGGCACCGAAATTCAAGCACCTCTTAATTTGACATGGAGTTGTTACAAGGGTGGGGAAGCTCCATGTCGGCGATGCGATAGCTGTCTGTTCCGCGCAAAGGGTTTTATGGAGGCGGGAATGAGTGACCCAGGTTTACGGGATTTAGAGTGCCCAAAACCCTAATAGTAAGTAATAGTAGGACCAAAGGTCCCGAAATCTTCGCTTCTTTACAGGGAGAAGGTCTACATATAGGCCGCCCAACGGCATTCCTCCGGTTAGCTCAATGTAATCTTAATTGTACCTGGTGTGATACGAGATATACCTGGGATTGGCAGAGCTTTGATATTCATGTCGAGACCAAACGAATAGACATTGTCGAGATCGAGAATGCCATTGATAACCTAGGGATGTCTCGATTGGTTGTCACGGGTGGGGAACCGTTGATACAACAAGCATCTCTTCTCCCACTAATGTGTTCATTGCATGATAAAGGCTATTCCATGGAAATGGAGACGAATGGGACCATTTTCCCTGATCCTGAACTATTGCCTATAATCGAATGTTGGAATGTCTCTCCCAAAATATCGAATTCCCTGATAGATTCTGATATCAGGTTTAATGAAATAGTACTCAGGGAATTCGTCAAGTTGCCTAACGCAAATTTTAAGTTTGTAGTACAGAAACAAGATGATATTTGTGAAGTTAATGGATTAGCTGAATACCTACAGATTCCCATAGAGAGAATATTTCTCATGCCTGAAGGCGAAACTGCGGCAAATATCAACGAGATTAGTGGCTGGCTTGCCCCATTTTGTATAAATGAAGGATATAGGTTTACCACTAGGCTGCATATTCTCCTTTGGGGAGATGAAAGGGGCCGATAAAAAATTGGCCTTATAGTACCTTCTAAATAGTTAGTCGAATCCGTAAACAGACGCTGCATTACCACCGATGATTTTCAATTTCTCATCATCGGGAACACCAATCATAATTTCATTAAGAATTCTCATAGATTCTGGGAATGTTGATTCTGCATGAGGGTAGTCTGACCCCCACATTAGTTGGTTCACTCCAAGATGATACCGGAGTTCTATACCTAGAGCATCCTCTTGAAAACTATGGTAGACGTTTCGTTTCATAAAGTCACTCGGGAGTGAATCCCCAGAAAATCTGTAAGTCGCCACATCAGGGCGATCTTTGTAGTGTAAATCTAAACGATTTATAAAGAATGGGACCCAGCTTAGTTCATGTTCGACGCTGACGACCTTTAATTTTGGGTAGCGTTCAAAAACACCGTAATAGACCATGTCTCCAATACTCTGTCGTACATAATAATCGTTATTGCAACGATCAGTAGCGTTAAGCGCTTGTTTGCCTTTGTTCAAGATTTGAGGCCCACCAAATCGGTTTGTTGTTACGTGTAAACTAAGGGGCATATCCGCCTCCTCTGCGGAGGCCCAGAACGGTTCATACATATCATGATGATACCTTTCTCCACTTCTGGGATATGAGCTTATCATCACGCCCGAAAGACCCATATCCTTTGCTCTGTGTAGGCTGTGTATAGCAGCCTTAACGTCGTCATCAATAACTACTGCGCCCACTCCCTTCAAACGATTAGGATACTGGCTACAAAAATCAGATAGCCATTCGTTGTAGGTTTCAAATATAGCTCGGGCTAGATTAGGATCTTCCAAGCCAAATAAGGGAAGGCCGGCAGATGGATAAAGTAACCCCCCGAAGACTCCGTCTAAATCCATATCTTTCACATGTTCTTTTGGGATGAAAGCACCTGGACGGATATCTTCAAAGACACCAGCTTGCAATATCTCTTCAGGGTTTGTAAACCTTTTTCCGGCTGCCGATACTGAACCCGTAGCAGCTATGCGTTGGCTTCCTACAAACCACCAGTCGAATGAATCGTCTCCCCCCCCCTTGCCAAGGTGAGGTACTAGATTCCCCCATTTCGTAGCGTCCATCCTCTCTTGCCATAAGTTGGGAGGTTCTACTACATGTGAATCTGACGAAATCACTTTGCTATATCTCACAAGCCTCTCCTTTATCCGTAATGGGTATTATCAGAAACTTTGTGTTGAACACGCAGTGCCAATACAATTTAGCTCAATATTTACCAAAACTCTGCTTCCCTGTCAAACCGGATGGTCACCCGAACTTTCTGGCAGCTGGGATAAATCCTTTTTAGGTTCCCAATATTCATATACAAAATGGATGAAACATCGTCCGGTAAGGTTTATTTTAAATAAATCTTAGATATCGTGATCTACCAGTTCGTACTTTTTCAGGACTAGAAATAGGCCTTCCAGTTCAAGAGATATTTCACTCAATAATTTGAGAAGAGATACTACTGTACTGTTGATCAAGGGATTGTTTGCGAAATTCACGAAATGAGATATAGAAATCTTTTAGGCTCATGCCAATATTTCGCCTAAAAGATTCTTGATAGCCGTAGTCTTCTAGGTCATCCCAGTAATTAACCATTATTGCATCCTGAGATGAGATGCTAATGGCGTAGGCGACTGCCCAGATAGCGAGTTCATAGCTTAGTGCATGCCCCATATTCGGATCCTTTTGATCATTGGTTTGCTTTTCTTCTGGAGTTGTATGCTGAGCTATAAACTTATTTGGATATGGGGCGAGAGCATTTTCCCCAACATTCATACGTTCTTTCATCTGAGTCTCCCAGTTCATCCATCCTTCAAGTGACGACACCCTTACAGCTGCGTATTCAGCCGACCCTTCCATCAACCAAACAGGCCCTGTTTTGGGGACTTGATTGGAGGCAGGAGCTGGTCCCGGTATTCGAATCGCGTGAGAGTCTTGATAGGAATGAAAATATTCGTGTGCCGCCACCTTTCTAGGGTCCTTAAACAACAATTTTGCAGGTGCTGCTGGACTCAGTAAAGGAGTCTCATATAATCCCGTGGCACTGTGGATTACATATCCATTATGACCAAGTTGGGCGCCACCCTGGTTTGCACCGCCATTAGCTGTGTTTTCCAAAGAACCGTACACCCTGGATAAACATACATCCTTTTCCAGTTTAATATGCAAGCTATCAGAAATAGACCTAAACATACATAAATCGTCATATATATCTGTTTTAGATGAAGTTTCAGGATTCCAGATTACATATCCTAGATAGTTCTGAATCCCACCGTTGGGCCCAAAGTGTGGCCATGTCACTTTCAGTTCAGATTCTGAAACTGGGTACCTGCCAACTATAGCTTTTAAAGCATCTATAGCCTTTTGAACATGGACTTCGGTGACACCTTCATATATCAATAACTCTATACAGAATGCTGTATCCGAAAAACGTTGATCACATGAGTTAGTCCCAGCAACAGTTTTTGCGGGAATTTGATTTCCATTCACGTGGGTATAAATTGAAGGAGGAGTCAGTGTAGGTGAAGGAGTAGGAGTACGGGCTATTAGGGAAGCATCTATTTCTATAGAATCTAGAATCCCTTTAAAAATAGGAACGTAAGTTTCTAAATAATCTGGGTTTGCATTAAAGGCAAAAATGCTAACATCGTTGGCAGCGTTCTCTATGAAAACAAACTGACGATACGCCATTCCCAAAGAACCTGTAATTATTTGCATATGTCTCTGTTCGCTTCTTTTTGTTTCAACAAACAAGGGTTTGTTGCTAAACCAGTTTTTCACAAAATAGCCCAAATCCTGATTGGAAGAGGCAGCGGTTAAGACCATTAAATCTGCGTTAGACCAAAAGATTTGCAATCCTCCCGATTCAATTTTTTGCTCCCATGTTTGAGGCAACACAAATATCAATCCGTTATTCCGGTTAATAAAGGTATGGTAATTCTCTGGAGTTGCGGTTGGAGTAGGAATTAATACAAGTGTCTGAGTTGGTTTGGGGCTAGCGGTAGGAATTGGTGTCACTATAGGTTCCACCGTGGCAGTCGGTTGAGGATTGGTCGTTGGCAATAAAGTGGCGGTAGTCACTATAGGGTCCATTGATCGGGTTCGAGTATTTACGTCAGCCAATGAAAGCTGGTTTGTGCCGGATGCAGTACCTTCCGTTTCCCCAACCGCCTTTTCTACTGGGGAGCCACATGATACGAACATAATCGCTGCACCCAAAGTAGTTAGTATCGAATATATTATTTTCATACAAAGCATCTTTGATAATTAAGTCAAATTATACAACTAGTTATCTGTCTGTCTGTTTCAATTAACCGATATCAGAAACTCCTTTATAGATAAATATCCCGAATCCAGGCACGTAAATACATCAAAAGGGATCTTCCTCACAAATCCGGGCCGAAAAAGCGTCGTAAGTGAATGGGGCAACCGCACTTGATCACCTGACAGTATATTATGTAACTGAGGAGTCTTCCTCATACGTCTACTCCTAATATAGAAGTAGACGTAGTCAATATATTTGTTTAGGATGGCACAATGGTTCCGAAACTAGGAGGCTATACGTTGGAATATAAATTAGTTTCAGGTGACTCCCATATCGACCTAAGTTGGCTACCCGGTGATTTATTTGTCAAAGAGGGGCCTAACAAACTAAGAAATATGCTTCCTAAGGTTGTTGAATCCGACGATGGCCTAGTATGGACTGCAGAAGGAAAAACTCTTGGTAGGCCACAGGCTGCTGGGCATGGATTCGGAGCTCCAGTTAGGGGAATGAGGCGCCGTGTAGATCGGATGTTTGAATCCGGGTTTTACGATGGGGCCCCTCATCCGGTCGATCCAGAACTGCGAATGAAAGATATGCAAATGGATGGAGTAGACGGTGAGATTCTTTATGGGATTACAGGCACTGGGATGCGCCTGCGCAACCATGAGATTATTGCTGCTACCTATCGTATATATAATGACTGGGTAACTAATTTTTGTTCCTCAAATCCCGGACGTTGGTATGCCTTAGCATGTGTGCCTATACATGATCCTGTTTTAGCCGCCCAAGAACTTACCCGGGCAGTGGACAAAGGAAGAATTCGCGGAGCTGACTTAATCGCCAGCGAAGTAACACATCCCATATATGTTCGAGACGGTTATTGGGATCCCCTATGGCACGCTGTTCAAGAATTAGGGGCTCCTATATCATTTCACGTTGGTGGCGGCCGGATCCCAGTTCCCGTTCCTCCTACGACATCTAACTTGGAATCAGTGGGCCTGGAACAAAACCAGTTAGCCTACAATGGAGTCGTACAGTCGCTAGGACAGTTCTCAAGCGTACAATGGTTGATAGGGATAATCCTGAGTGGGACCTGTGAGAAATTTCCTGACTTTCGGTTTGTCATGGGGGAAAGTGGTGCGGGCTGGATTCCATTCGCACTCTCTCGTATGGATCATATTTATAAAGATGCCACCTTAGACTCTAAATTCGAGCCTCCATTAAGTCTCATGCCCAGTGAGTATTGGCAGAGGCAGGGCTATACCACATTCCAGGAAGAAAGTTGTGTTGGAGAGATGGCGACTTTGATTGGTGAAGATAACCTTATGTGGGGATCTGATTATCCTCACCCGGACGGCGTTTGGCCAGACTCCCGATCAATAATTGCCAAAACTATGGGGCAGCTGAAACCTGCAATTTTGAAAAAAATTACGTGCGATAACGCAGTCCGGTTATATGGTATGGGAGACTAATTTCTCTTGCCAGCAATTGAGTCTATGCTCCCGCTAGCAAAACCGTTTACAGGAACGAAATAACGTTTGAGGATAATGTTACTTCAATAATCTCCATGACATGTCGAAATTAGGGTTTAATCGTTCTCCGCCATTTTCGGTGATGATTAATCCGTCGAAAACTGCTGGTCGATTCGGTATTAGGGGAACGGTATCCCTGTGAGGATGGTATGAAAGCACCATGCCTGCCTCTAAGCTAGTATCTCTATTATCTATCCCCATGTCGGAGAAGAATGGCCATTCGACCGCGTCTAGACCTTGACCGTGGAAAAAATGATGCCATTCGGGTTCTCCAATGACAAATCCGTCTTGTCGAATTACTTCACTAAATATTTCCGATAATCCCTTCAGCGTAATTCCAGGTTTGGCTGCAACGCAGATTGCTTTATGCGCTTTCAGTTCAGCATCAAGTAACTTTTGCTCTTCCTTAGAAGGATCTCTGAAGGCACAAACTGTATTGACCTCTGACCATTGACCATGCTCACCGCATATCTCCAGATGAAAACTAACCAAGTCGTCGCACTTTAAGGCTATATCCTTAGGCAATCCCCGCGACGTTCCTTCTTGAATTATGGTGAGATCGTCCCAACAACCTGCTCTTCGAAAAACAGAAGCAGCTGCTGCGGCAGCCTCTCTTTGTGAAATTCCTGGCTGTAGATTCTTTGCGAAGTTATCCAATGCTTCAACGGATACTTTCCAAACGTCTCTGAGTTGTGCCAATTCCAATTGGCTCTTAATCGCCCGAACTTTATCCATTAACATGTCGGCATTGACGAAATCGATGTTGGGAAACGCTTCCGCGAGCTCTGCCCCTTGTTGCATCGTCATAACATTGTTATATCCGACGAATCCTACCTTTCCTTTAGTTATACCTTTCTCGGTCATAGCTTCCCCAACGGTCCGTTGCAAGGAAGGAGACCTTCGGTAGTCTTCGATCCAGAGTGGATCTGGAACTCCTGATGACGCTGCGGACAGTTGGACATACATGGGATCAGAATCTAGGGGAAATAAGATTAACCCGTTTCCTGCCCACACGTGGGCGTCTGCAAGATAGCGAATATATCCTCTTGTAAATTGACCGCCACTGCCAGCTACTATGATTGCTTCAAATCCTGCTTTTGCCATAGAGGCTCGAAGTTTATCGTATCGGACATCTCGTTCGGCCAGATCTGCTCGTAAGTTCATAATCGTTCTAATCCCTGCAATGTTGAGTTTTATCTTATAGAATAACGCTTTTACGGTACTTTTCAAGGTTTTATGAGAATTTTATGAGAAAGGGAAAGGAATCAGTGCTTCTTTAAGACTACAAGAGTTTTCAATCACGCTTGTGACTTCTCAGGAACCTAGATAAAATCTTCTACGCGTAAAAAGTTCGTTGGGGTTTCTCGTTAGGCTTGCCCGAGTTGCTCACAACCCTGCTTTTAACAGCTTCAATGGCTAAAAGTCATGGGTGCGAATAAATTTAAATCTTGGAGTTTCTATGTCTAAGTACACGGTAATATCATCTGATTCTCATGTTGTCGAGCCTCCAGACCTATGGACCGAACGAATGGATAAGGCAAAATTTGGCGACCGGATACCCAAACTAGTAGAGGTTGATGGTTCTGACACTTGGTATACGGATAATGTTAAAAGTGGCCAGGTGGGAGCAGTAGCTCAGGCTGGACTTAGATTTGAACGCCCGGAAGAAATACTTCAAGAAGGGAAATTTGATGATGTCCGTCCAGGCGGATATATCCCGAGTGAACATGTTAAAGACATGGACATTGATGGAGTGTACGGAGGATTGGTTTATCCATCTGCTGGCCTGGCTTTGTATGAAAAAGTTGAAGACAGCGAATTAACCCACGCTATTTTCTCGGCCTACAATGACTGGCTCGCCGAATTTTGCAGCCCTTTTCCCCGCAGATTGAAGGGGGCAGCAATGATTCTCCTAGAAGAGGACATTAATCTTGGTATAAACGAAATGCTTAGGTGCGCTAAAATGGGACTAAATAGTTCTATGATTAGCAGTTATCCTAAAGCAGAATTGACCTATGATATGCCATTTTATGAACCTTTCTGGGCAGCAGCACAGGAAAATAATGTAACCTTAAATCTTCACGTTACAACGAATCGCCCAACTTCCGACCCCGGTGCAAGGGGGCATGATACTGGCTGGACAGCCTCTTGGGTCCAACACGACTATTGGGTGCGCATGTCTCTTTGCCATATTATTTTCTCAGGTGTCTTAGAACGTTACCCAAAACTGAAGATTGCCAACGTAGAACATGAAATTGCTTGGCTTCCATTTTTCATTCATCGCATTGATATGGCTTATCGGGAGAAGCAACAATCTCTTGCGACTAAATTCGCAAATGGGGCTGTACCTAGCGATTTTATGAGGAAAAACGTTTTTCATAGCTTCCAGGAAGACGCCCTCGGGATCGAATTTAGAAAGTACATAGGAGTTGAAAACCTCATGTGGGGTTCTGATTACCCACATTCGGAATCTACGTTTCCGAAGTCGAGAGAGATTTTGGAAGAAATATTAACTGGTGTTCCAGAAGACGAAAAGGCGTTGATTGCGGGGGGTAATGCGACCAAGGTTTATGAGTTCGGCTGAGATCGGGCGACAACGACTTACCAAGATATGAAACAGTGTTAGTTTCCACTGAAAAAAGACAACTCGATCCGTGTCGCCTTTATGGTTTCTCAAACCCGTGAAAAAGGTGACCCCAAGCGTATTTGATACAATCACGGACCTGAGGCCCACCGGTTTTTGAGAATTATTCGCCTATCCCACATTCACTTTTTGTACGTGTCAGAGTGTCTATAATTGTGTATATCAAAACCTGGGCAGATTTTATTATGTAGGGGGCATAGGATCCAGACATTGTAAATCCTTTTATTTCCTCTGGAAGATCTGGACTTAACCCTGATAGGGGTCCCGTACCCCCAACTTTTGCGGTGGGAATTCCCCAGAGGCGTAATAGACTGGCCTCCGTCTGGCCCGATCTAAAAGTGGGGTAGGTTTTCGACACCTCTCTAGTCACAAACTGGGATGCCCGAATTGCAGATTGTACTATCCAATTCCCTGAATCCGTGCTTGCACCTGGGATTGAGGCATATTGACTTACATCCAATCTCATACCGGGATGTTTTGAGAGAAATTCCTTCAAATCACGTTTCAAGAGTTGGCAGATGTCTAGGGGGCTTCGATTGGAATTTCCTCTGATATCCAAAAACAGGTCTGCTTGAGCGGGCGACCAGTTGGGTTTATCTGGTCTTCCGAATTGGATGGAATTCATAGAAACGGATGCAATCGGATTGCCCTGTATTGTGTTATTTTGTTGCCCTTCGCCGAAGGTGTCCACAAATTCAATTACCCTTACTATATCTTTCAACAGTCTGTAAGGATTCTCCCTGTTATAAGACGTTCCTAGGTACTGTGGTTCATCAAAAACTGATATCTTAAAATAATTTAAACTTGTGTCATCCCATGTAACGTCCCATCCTGGCTTGTGATATAACGCGAAGTCGGACCAAATTCCCCTTGTAAGCATATGTAATACACCGGCACCAAAACTAATGTTCTCCCTCTCCTCATGGTCAGGAGAAAGTGCTGGGGCAGCCCCAGCAACGAAAGCTGCAATTAGAGATCCTTTAAGGGGAATTTTAGCGGCCCTTATAGCTTCCACTGCAAGAATAAGGGCGGTCATGGTGGATTTAACATTATTAGAGCCTAGGCCAATTATGGTTTGCCCTTGGACCTGAGCGGGGAGTGAATTATCTCTGCGCATTGGAGTCCCCCACTGTACGCCATCCAAATCTTCGTCGCCTGACCAATGGGTGTCTACAGGACTTATGGCTAGTAAGGTGGGGCCAGTCCCGTCCCCGGTGATACGAATAAAGGCGTTACCCATTTTGGGGTCAATCGACTGATAAGAACTATCCATTCCTATGGCTTTAAAATGACTTACTATGTATTCGTTGATTTCACGTTCGTGCCCTGTATGGCTATATATATTAGTGAGAGTTTCATTTAACTCGAGGGCTCGCTTCTCCTCTAAAAATGAAAAGGCTTCGTCCAACCATTTTGCCTGGGATGATGAGAGCGGCGATGCTAGGACAGGAATTGGAGAGAAGTTTTGATTTGACCGATTTGTTTCTTTGTTAAATTGAGTGTCTTTTACGTTCAATTAGAATCCTTTATCTTGATCTGTTCCTTTCCAAAGTCGTTTTCCCGGGGAATGACGCTAAGTCTGGTTTGTAATACAGGAAAGGCAACTGCTGTGTTAATCCAAGGATGTGAAATGTCCTTCTTTTTGAATCCCCCTGGCGTGCTTGTGGACTAACATCCTCCACTGGATGACTGAGTAGTCGGCCTTGTACAACCGTTCTCTGTTCCACCAATCCTCATTGGCGTAACTATGATGAATGGCTTCCCTTCCGAAGACATCAGCGTTATTAAATCCTCCTGGATTAGGTCCTTCACCAAAGGGATCCGCAGTTGGGTCGGTGTTCCAGATATCGGCAGCCAAATGATCTTCGAGCTCTTTGTCAAATAATCGTTTATCCTCCTCTGACTCGGCAACTGTGGCCTGGGCTATTATGTAATAATGGTGTTCTTCGTCAATAGGGACATACCATTCTAGATGATAGAGATCAGCTCTAGGGAATCCTGGAACATCTAATCCGCAAGGTAAGAAACAACCGAATCCGTCCGGATATTCGAATTGCTCCTGTGGTGGGGGAGGCTCGTTGGGGTCTACGAACTTTGAGGATACCTTGATTCCTTCAACTTCTCCTATCCACGATACGACGGATCCGTTAATGAGTATACCTTTCGGTTTGTTAGGCTCGTCAACAATAGTGATTTCCCGTTTTGACTTAATTGATGTCCCCAGTGGTTGTTGGATTCCGTAACGGTTGGCATTGGGCCAATGTCGATGTAGGTACAGATGTCCTTGGTCGAAGCCGTTTTCAGTGGCTAAACGCCAATTGCATTTTATGATAGTTCTTACTAAAGGCCTGACGTAGAGGTTTGGTAGTAGCATAGTAGGCAAAAGGTCTTCTTCAATGGAATGTGGAGGAGTTTCATCGCCTATAAAAACAAAGACTATAGAATGACGTTCTTCCGTCGAATAAGTTTTAATCTTGATCTTCCCTATAACACTGCTATCGGGTTCGGAAAGGACTGAAACTACTGTGCCATTGCGTACATCGTAACAAAAGCCATGGAACCAACATGTGATTGTATTTTTTGAATAAACTTCCGGTCGTTTAGAAAATGGGACACCTCGGTGGGCGCATCTGTCTTCCACACAATATACGACTCCATCAACGCGTTTAAAATAGAGCCGTTCGCCAGCTACGGTTGCTGAGGCGGTGAACCCTTCTTGAACATCAGCGCTGAACAGGACAGGATACCAATAATCCCTTAATCCCAGCTTCGCGTCTAAATACCGTTGCCAGGGTTTCTGGGTTTGATATTCTTGCATCTCGTTCGAAACCATGTCTTGCCGCATGGCAGCCCCCTTAACTCAAACGGATAACTGGGTCGGATTTATCAGGCAGTCTAGATAGATGCCCTTCGGGTGTCAAGGACTGATATTCGGAATCACAGATAGCGAATGTCCAGAAAAAAAGGCAGTGCCTTTAAAAATTTTGCCCAAAATTGACAAGTATGCAACCTGATTATACTCTCAGTGGCATGGTTTGTATCTTGTCCAAAAACCAACGCCAGGATTAATCATGACTATCGGTCTTGGGTTGGCCTGTTCACATTCCCCAATATTATATAGACCTAGATGTCGTTGGGAAGAAATATACGAAAAATTAACCGACCCTGTTTCGCAACCAAACTCCTCTGTCGACGAAACCCCTGCAAAACTTGACCAATATTTTGTAAGGATTCAGTCTAGTTTGATGACATTAAAAGAGGAGCTGGAAAAATATAATCCAGATCACTTGATTGTGGTTCTTTCCGATAATTGTCAAATATTTGGTCAAAAATATACGCCTCAGTTATCGGTATTTACTGGATCAGAAATCTGGGGTTCCGGTCAATACACGGAACTGGGTGAAAGTCATAACGGATATGGGATCACCGTAAATGGATCTCCTGAGATGGCTTTGTTTTTTGCCGATGAGTTAACAGACCTAGGATTTGATATTAACCAAAACAGGATCTTTAAACCGGAAGGCAATCCTTTAGCGGGTGCACCTCCTAGTTTCACGAATAGTCTGAAATTTCTTTTTCAGGATATCCAGGTTCCAATAATTCCTATTTTTGTTAATGCCCATGTTAATCCCGCCGTTTCAGGGCACCGTCTCCCCGTACTCGGAAGAGCTTTGGCGAGAGTTGGCGAACTTACCCAGGATAAGATTGCTATTCTCGGTTTAGGTGGACTCTCGGGGGATCCCGGAGGCTACCTGGCCGGTTGGATAGACGAATCTCTGGATCAATGGGTAATAAGTCGCCTAGAACGCAATCGATCTGAAGAATTAGGAGGTATCTGGGACCTGGACTCTGATACCGTCAGGGGACAAACTCGGGAAATTCGGAATTGGATTGTAACGGCCTCGACCATGGAAACGATTGGTGCCGAGGCAAGAATCTTAGATTACATTGCTTTTCATCACGCCACAGTTGGAATTGCTTTTGCTCTTTGGAAGACTAAAAGAAAATAGAAATTTTGAAATCGGTAGCAAAAACAAATCTCGTGGGTTAGCATATGGGAGTAACTCAACCGGAATTGGAGGCGAACTCATGCCTATTGGTCTCGGGCTTTGTGCGTCACATGCACCAAGCCTGTTTTTTTCTACTTACGAGGGATGGGAGAGGATGCATCATATATTAAACGATGGACATCCACAGCCCCATGAAACTGAGTTGGAAGATAGGGCTACAATTGAGGATAGAATACCTAGGATTAAGAATAATTACGGTACTCTGAGGAAGAAGATAGAAGACTATGGCCCTGATTCATTAATCGTAGTCTTAGGCGATCAAAGAGAGTGGTTTGGGGCGGGCAATATACCTAATATCGCCATATATACTGGTCCGAGTTCTTGGGGTTATCACTGCACAGACTCAATTGACGGACAAAGAGAAGACACTGTTCAGGGTAATAATGATTACAGAGTTCCTGTAAGAACAGATGAGGCGTTATCGAAGTCTATTCTAGCTGGATTGATCCAAGATGGCTTTGATGTTGGGAACCTTGCAGGATTGGACGAGGAACAGCAAGCATTAGGAGTCCCACACGGGTGGAGCAATCTTATACCGCACATTCTACCGGATCCGAATAACCCAATTCCTGTGGTTTTGGTGTTCGTGAATGTTGACGATGGTCCCCCAGTAATTATTAATGGAGAACGCTGTTTAGCGTTAGGGAGATCGATAGCTAACATATGTGATAATACAGACAAACGGATTGCAATTATCGGGTCTGGTGGAATGTCTCACGATCCTAAAGGCCCAAGAAGTGGCTGGGTTGACGAACCTTTGGATAACTGGTTCATGAAACAGATAATCGATGGTACTCCTGAGAACATGAAGGCTATGTTTCGTTTTAGATCGGAGAATTTTGTTGGGGGAACAGGTGAGCTTCGATGTTGGATTACCGTTGCCGGCACAATAGACCAACTAAACAAAGGGCAAAAAGGGACCAAGGTCGATTATATTGCAGCTAGGAAAGTAACGTCCGGTGTGGGATGGGCTTTCTGGGATTTGCCTCCAGACCGAATCGGATCAGATCAAAACGGTGCGAAAATAACCAAATAACGATTACAAGGTTTTAACAATGGAATTAATACCAGATCTTTCCAAATACGAAAAGTTTCAAAACGTTACCCAGGGAACCATAAGATATTACGAGTCAGGTACTGGTCGAAATGTTCTACTTCTTCATGGTATGGGAACATATACTACTGCCGATACCTTTATGTTTATGTTCGAAAAACTCGCAGAACGCTATCACGTGATAGCCCCTGATCATCTTGGGTTCGGAAAGAGTAGTCGTATTTTGGAAAATGGACCAACCTTTGATGTAATCGTCGATGGACACAGAGAATTCCTCAATCAGATAGGAATTAGTTGTGTGGATTTAATTGGCCACAGTGCAGGACCTTGGTTTGGGGGAATTCTTGCTTACGAAAGTCCTCATTTAGTCCGTTCTTTTACCGCAATTGGAGCGGCTGGAATGAACGTAGACCCTGTTGCCGGAGTGAGCGGCTATCAAGAGATTACTCACAAATTTTTAGTGGACAGTATGTCTAGCAGCATTTTCCCCGGCTCGGCTATGACAGAGAAAATGGCTAGCTCTATCGCCGAAAAAATGCTCATATACGCAAAGATGCCGGGTGCTTTTGAGGGGCTGAAGCCATTGGTTCAGCAAATGGCTAATCCAGGGATAAGAAAATCCTATCTACTTCAACGCCGGCTCCCTTTCATGTGCATGCCCAGTTTGTGGATTTGGGGTGAAAATGAAGGAATCGAACCTGGCCCCACCTGGTCTCGCGAATGGCATGACACCCAAGGAAACCCAGGCCGTGGGTCAAAACCTTGGATTGCCCCAAAAGGTAAATATGTCATGATCCCGAAAGCGACCCACAATGTTCATTGGGAGTTCCCGGAGCAAGTGCTAAACCTATGCATAGAATTTATTGAGTCTGTTCCAACATCTTAAAGCCTAGAAATGTGAAACGGCTTTCGATCTCTTAAACAGCATTATATTTGGAAAATGTATCGAAATCTTGACTGTAGGACCCAGCGTAAAAGTTCTTTAGGAAAGGCATCACAGATTTAGCGAGGGCTTGATGTTCCAATTGAGTTGATGTCAGTGGCAACGATAGGGCGCTCTTAATCTCGTTAAATAGTACGGTTTTATCTATCTTGCATGTCTCCCCATCTTTTACCACTAGATCTCCATTTACCAGTACTGTCTGTACGTCCTGTTCCTTAACACGATGGACTAATACATCGACTATTGAGGCATCTTCGTGTAAAAATGGGGTCTCCAAGCGATTTGTCTTTAAGATTGCTATGTCTGCAAGTTTTCCCACCTCTATGGAGCCAACCTGTTCGGCAATCCCAAGGGCCCTAGCACCATTTTGAGTGCCCATCGCAAAAATTTGATATGGGGTGATTGGATCGAATTCGACCCCGGGAATACGATGTAATTTAAGTGCCAAACGCATCTCTTGAAACATATCTTTGTCATCGTTTATGGTCATGTTATCCGTGCCAATGGCAATTTGGATTCCGGATTGCAACATTTCTGATATAGGTGCTATCCCAGAGAATACCCTGAGGTTGGAGCTCGCGTTGTGGCAGACCATGGAGTCAGATTCAGAGAGAAGTCCAATATCATCCTCTGTGACCCAAACACTATGACCGCATACAATCTCAGGTTGCAAAAAACCCAGATCCGACAAATGTTTCACCGCCGAACAACCATATCTATTCAACGCGAAATATTTCTGATATATGGTTTCTAGTACGTGGATATGACAAGAACTGCCATATTTATTAGACAATGCCTTCAATCCCATCAACAGTTCGTCTGTACATCGGTGTACATTGGTAGGGGCGGTATTTATGGTTAGTCGACCGTTATGATTTCTGTGATACTTTTTGAATAAATCTTCCGATGCCCCCAAAAGTTCATCGATGGGCCAATAACCTTTGTTCATGAATATAGAAAACTGGTTTTTTAGGTTTTCAGGCAAGCTATTCGAAAATTCCAGCTCTCCCCCGCGAGGACCCGCAACCAAAGAATTCTGGTCTTGTAAATTTGGGGCATAAGAGATTCGCATCCCTGCATCCATGTATGCTCGAATCACTTTTTCAGTAGAAATTTCGTCTATAGGGGTTTCGCCTCTTCCAGGTGTATACATCATCTGAATTGCTGTAGTCCCAGATTCCAACATCAAACAGGCAGCAAAAGAATGTTCTAAATAAGGGTCCAACATGCGAGATCCAAATCTGGCAAGACCATTTAGTTCTAAAGGTAGATAAGGTATTCCCATCTGAATACCTGACATACCTAGGTGATCGTGTGCATTTATCAGTCCAGGCATGACCAGGGAGTTGCTAGATCCGATTATGGGTACATTTGGATATTTGCGGAATATCTCATCTTTATTACCAATTTCAATGACCACTCCATCTTTTTGGTAAATGGCTGAATCATGCAAAACTTCGGCCGAGTGTTTGTCCTGGATCTTTGCGACTAAATATTTACCAAATATAATAGAATTATTCACGTGTATTATTCTCGATTAAATATACAACTGGCCTATGAATGAACATGATATTCTGAGTCATTTCTTTTTGATTGGTAATAGTGGAGGCCATATATCATCGCTTTTCCTTTTTGCATAATCCCATGATACGATTCCAGCCTTATATTTTGTCCAAACAGTTTGTGCATCCACTCTTAGTTTTTCTTCGTCCACTCCGTTCACATTTCCATTTTCCACAACGGTATGACCATCCACTATCACGGTGTCACAATGATTTCCATTAGCGAAATGAACTAATGTCCTCATAGGATCATCAATTGGTCCCACGTCAAATGCGGATATGTCAAAAATGCTAATGTCCGCTTTACAGCCTGCGGCCAATCTCCCGATATCATCACGTCCGAGTGCGTTGGCACCCCCGATTGTCGCGGCATAAAAGAATTCTTTCACTGTTCCAGCCATCCTGTCTTTTTCAATGATTTTGTTGATCAATGAACCAGTCCTGATCTCCTCTAGGAGGTCTGGAGGAAATGTATCGCAACCTAATGCCATATTAACTCCAGCCCGTGCATAGCGACTAAATGATTCTAAAAAGTCTCCTGATCTCGCGTATACGATAGGAGTATGGCATACAGTAGTCTTGCTATCGGCCAGGATTTTAAGGTCGTTCCTTGGGCTATCCCCAGTCGCGCTGTGGCCAGCAATATATTTGGCGTGTATCAGAGAAACCTGGTCACCAAGGAATCCAATATCCTCAAGCCATTCAATCATAGATTTATCAGTCTTCTGTTTATGTTGCCTAAATTCTTCTATCCTTTGAGAGAAATGTGATCTTATGTGGACATTTCCTAGTTGTCTTGATTGGTGCATTGTCTCTTTCAAAAGTTCGTCAGAGCATCGACCAGTCTGATAAGGGAAAAGGAACCCTTGCACGCGTTCGCTATGGTTATTTTTAAGATCGTTAATAAATTTAAGAGCCTTATCTAGTCCCATTTGAGCCCTTTTCTTATCCCAAATCCTACGGGAAACCCCATCATTATCGGTGTAATCACAGGCTTCTTGGTAAATATGCGATAACCAAGCTCTGGCCCCAAGCTTTTCGGATGCTTCAGCCAATGCATATGGTTCGGCGTCTGCGTCGTCCCAAAACTTAGTCAATCCCGTTGTTACTGCACCGAAACTAGTGTTTCCGCATTTTAAGAGACCGGTCACGCTGAAATCTGCACTTATGCGGAATTCGTCGTCGGTTAAAATAGTCTGGGCATCAGGCTCTATTACCCAAGCTGGCCGGTTATAACCTTCAGATCTTGGATGGTCAATATTCAATATTTGAAGATCAAAGTTTGCGATACAGTGAAGATTTACGAATCCAGGAGAGATTAATTTTCCACCAGCGTCGATCAGTCGGTCTGGTTTTGGACAGGCCGGGTCACTAGGGAAACCAACAAACTCAATGGTATTACCGTTATAAATAACAATGCCGTCTTCTAAGATACAATGTTCGTCATCTTGCCACCCTATTACCCATCCTCCTTTAATGCCTGTGCGTACCATATTTCCTCCTGTAAAGTTGATTGGCGGAATTTTAATTTTGTTTTTGCAGACCGATGGGCCCGTATCCATATAAGTTTAAAGGATTATTAATGATCTAATACTTCGATTGGCCTGAATAGTTGAATGAAGGCTTTCTGCTCCCAAATATACACCCAGTTCCATTTGTGCATAGGCATGGGACGAGGGTTAGTTCCCTGTATTCTTAATTGGACAATGGGCTTGTTACATTCCATTCCGAGTTTAACTTCGCGAGCCACCCGTAAATCCGTGTGCGTGTCAGGACCTAAGATAACAACAAGTTTATCTACAGCATCAATCTCCCTTCTAGTGGCCTTAACCCAACTTTCATCTGCATAGTCGCCTTTTGTGGAAACACTTAGAACTTCAAATAAGGAATCCGTCTGCTCGGCCTCTGAGACCAAAGCATCTTTTAATTCTGAATCGTTCTCTATGTCGTAAGTAATAAAAACGGTTGGTATTCTGTATTTCATGCCTGCAACTTCATAGTCCTTTGGTTTCATCATAATATTTTGGTCTCTATAGTACGTGAGGAATAAGACAATCATGGTCTTCCGGTACTTGGATCTAATATTACCATCCCGACAATAGAATGTCGTTATTCAACGGGTAACTTTCAATCGCATACTTTGACCCCACAAGGAAAATATCCTACATTGTCTGGACAATCATTATAAACAGGAGCGTACGTGCAAAAGAACATAAAGGTTGGGATTATAGGGGCCAACATGGACTATGGTTGGGGTGGAAGGGCACACATCCCGGCAATCCTCGGGCTACCCGAATACGAGTTATTAGCAATCGCCTCCTCAAATCAAGATAGTGCAAACGAAACAGCAAAAAGATTGGGGGTACCGTTCGCATATGGTGACTACAGAAACTTGATCGCCAATCCGGATGTAGACTTGGTAAGTGTGACAGTAAAAGCGCCCCTTCATTATGAAATGACAATGGCATCTTTAATGGGCGGAAAGCCGACGTTTACGGAATGGCCACTTGGAACGAATGTAATGGAAGCAACTAAAATGATGGAATTGGCTGAACAAAAATCGATTCCTACTATGGTTGGACTGCAATCTAGAGTCTCTCCAGGAATACAACATATCCGCCATTTGATCGATAACGGATTTGTTGGAGATCCCTTATCATGTTCGATGACCATGTTCTTAACAAATAGGCCCAGATTTAATGCAAGTGCATGGGGCGCCGATAAGAGAAAAGGAGCAAATACTCTAACGATCCATGCCGGTCATGCTATAGACGCTCTATCATATTGTTTGGGTAAGTTTTCTGAGCTGTCGAGCTATGTTAGGACTCAAGTCCCAGTATGGAATTTGAAGGACTCACCTAATCCTATACACGTGACTTCTCCCGATAATGTTATAGTGAGTGGCATACTCGAGACTGGTTGCGTTGTATCAATGCACATTGCCTCTACAAGGTCTCCAGCCCCTGGCTGGAAGCTGCACGTTTTTGGAACCCAGGGGACCATAGTGGCGACATCCACTTTGATGCTGCAGTACGGAAACATCAAAATCAAAGGCGCTAAACTAGAAGACGTTCCGGATTCATATACATATGTTGGAGAGGATTCTCTCATCGATATACCAATCCCTGATTCGTATCGAAACATTCCTGATACAGTACCTTCGGGTTGGCCCTCTAATATCGCTGAATTATATCGGATATTTTCGAATGGCCTAATCAAGGGGACTCCAATACAACCAGACTTTCAGGCAGCATTAACACATCATAAATTGCTCGATGTCATCGTAAGAGCGTCAGAAACAGGGGCAATTGAACATTTCGTTTAATCATTGAAATTAAATGAAGTTTTCCATATCGTTAATCAGCAATCTCAGGGCGACCGATAAATTAGTTTGAGGTAGGGAAAATGAAAAATATGAGGAAAATGACTAACGTAGACCTTGTTGTTAAAGGAGGTGTTGTGATCACTATGGATGAACAACGAAATATCTACGATCCCGGGTTCATTGCAATTAATAAGGGTAAAATTGTAGAAGTGGGAATGGGGAATGGGCCATTTTTCCAATCGTCTCGTGAAATTGACGCTAAAGGCAGTGTAGTCTTGCCAGGACTTGTAAATAGCCACGACCATCTTGACCAGTCTATTTATCGGGGCTGTTCAGATGAAAGACCTGGATCTAGAAATCGTCTACTAACGATGGCTAAATCGTTAACCTACGATCGGGCCAAGGTTGCCGCTAGTTTAAGTCTTATGGAATTAGTTCGCTTCGGAGTAACTACCACTCAGGAAAACCATTGGACCCATTACCATGCTGATTCAACCGACGGTATATGCGACGCAATAGCTAACTCCGGAATGCGTGGGATTGTATCTAGGGGAATGAGCGATGCTGAACTCTATAACCCGCCTGATTTTATCGAAACAATTGAAGACGTTTTGGCCGACCTCGATCGGTTAGAAAAGAAGTATGAATCAGAATATATCACCATAACAGGTGAACCAACAACGGTCGTACGTTGCAAACCAGATACCATAGTTGCAATCAGGAATTGGGCACGGGAAAGAGGCAAAATGTGGCATATTCACCTTGCTCAGACGTCCGATGAATTGTCTGACGCCATGAAACAATTTGGTATGGGTAGCGTACAATGGGCAGATCATTTAGGGGTATTAGGACCAGAAACACTTGCTATCCACTGTAGCGGTTTATTGGACGAAGAGGTGGACATATTGGGTGATAAAAAAGTTAGAATAGGTCACTGTCCCGTGACTCAAATGCGCGGAGGAAATAGAGTTCCTCCCATTTGGGAGCTTGAAAATAAAGGTGCTATTGTTGGCATAGGGACAGATGGGTCCGGAACAAACAACGGACAAAACCCATGGGAAGCCATGAAAATGGCCATCTATATGCAGAGGGTTCAGTCAGGGGATAGAAATCTGGGAAACGCTGAACTTGCTTTGGAAATGATGACAATAAAAGCCGCTCGAGTTTTAGGAATTGAAAACAAGGTAGGTTCGTTAGAAGACGGAAAGCTTGCAGATCTGGCCATTTTCTCGATGGACCAGTTACAACTTCTCCCGGGAGCAATGTTGGTCAACAATCTGGTCTATTCAAGCACAAACAACTTAGCAGAGACAGTAATTGTCGGTGGGCAAATTATATTGGACAAAGGACGCAGTACTAAGTTCGACGAAATGGAAATTAAATTAAAAATCGTTGAAGCTCAACGAGAGCTCCTACAAGCTTCAGAAATGGCCGATACTCTTCGCATCAGTCGAACTTGGCCCATTAACTCATTACCGTAAACTAACATCCGTTACATTTTGGGTTGGTGCGGATTTTCAGTCCAAATATTAGCTATTTCTGATGAGAGAGGCATATCGACTTTTTCTCCTAGAATCGCCATTCCAGCTTGGTGTCGTTCTGGAAAGCAATCAGCGACGGCATCATTTGCCACGACGGTGTAGTAGTCGTTCCAAAGGGCATCGAACGAGGTAGCTAAGACACATCCTGCTGTTGTGGTTCCGGTGACTACGACAGATTCTACGTGGTTAGACCGTAGGACTTGATTCATTGGCGTATTAATAAAGGCAGTATTGGTATATTTCCGAACGATGAATTCATCTTTGGTGGGGGTTAATTCCTTAACGATTTCAGATTCCCAAGAACCATCTATCATAATCGTCCTATTACTTTTTCGAGTTTCCTTTCCTGGATGGCCCCAATAAGCTCCAAAATGGACCATTTTTTTTCCGGAATACAAAGATGCTGGTGAAGAAAAAGCCATATTCTCTTCGGAAACCACTCGAATATGTACAACACGCACTCCGGTTATTCTTGCCGTTTCTAACAGTAGTTGTATATTGGGTATTATAGACTGTTGGTGAGCCACACTGATGTCACCCTGTTTTGCTGTATAGCCCTCGAGGGAAGCTAATCCATTCTGCATGTCAACGATCAGCAAGGCGGTGTGTTTGGGATTTAAAATTTCTTTTAAGTTTTCGTAGACATATTTTCCCTTGGTATATTCCATAATTTTCTCCTTGTTTGAATATAAACTTTCTACCTGCATTCTCCTTTGCCATCGTCACTCGCGAGCTAAGCATTAATACTCGGATAGGCAATTGGGGATAATTCTAAAAGGCATCTATGTATTGGTTTTTATCACTGTTACATACCATGTGTTAGTCCTAGACCGGCTAAACGTTTTTTTGCTTCTGCATACGTGTCGTTGGGTAGAGGGCCGTTAGAGGCGGCTGCAACATTTTCCTCAAGGTGTAGAGGGTTTTGGGTTCCTACAATTATAGTATTAACATTGGGATGAGACATTGTAAAGCGCAAAAGAAAGGCAGTACGGGATTCTTCTTCTGATCGTAGTTCGTCTAGTCCGGCCTCATCGAAAACATCCCATCTTTTGCCACCGACACTGAATTTTCTATTCAGTATCTCCGCTTTAGTTTCTGGTTCCCCCTTTGCTACCCCACCTCTAATGATTGTTCCAATACCAGCTTCGGCTGACTCGGAAATAATGTCGTGGTGCTCTGGTTCAAATGCCGAATATGGGATCTGAAAGACATCATAGGCATTTGTTGATAGATGCTTTGGCAGATGTGGAATCACACTGGAACACCCTATAAACCGTGTCCATCCCTTTTTTTGTATATCTTTCAAGGTCTCTATGCATTCACACTCTTCTACATCTTCCGCCGTTGGATTGTGTAGCTGTAATACGTCTACATAATCTGTCTTCATATTCCTTAAGCTTTCTTCAATACACTTAAGCATGTCATTGCGTTTGAAACTGTTGTATTGGGTAGCACCACATCGCCCATGTCCAGTCTTGGCCGCCAGGGTGTATTCTTGTCTTCTATTACTAATGTATTTTCCAATCATTTCTTCGCTTCGACCATAGCACCAGGCCGTGTCAATAAAGTTAATTCCTAGGTCGAGGACAGAATTTAAAATGAGTTTGGCTCGATCTTCGGTTGGCATACGCGACTTTGGATCGTCTGGAGACAGTACCCCCCGAACTTCCAAAGCTCCATACCCCAATTGTGTGACGCTAAGTTTGGTTCTACCTAAAGTTGTTTTCCCCAAAACCATTGGTATGTCTCCTTTTGCAAAACAAATCAATATTAATATTAAGGCTATTATACATTATCTTTATTCTTTCTAACGTCTCCTGAAATACGGCGAGCAGAAGGTGTTCTCACAGTGCAATACCTTCAGGTCATTGTTAGTATTGTCAATATAGCTGATGAGTCCCAAGCCGTCAGCACCTATGGTCACCGATGTGTGATACCGCACATCTCCACTAGTATCCAGGGAGGTTATGGTGCTAGTACTGGGCATGGCCCGACTCTCACGACCGGCAGTTGGCCCTTGTGCTCCAGTTGCCCCTTGTGCTACTTGAATTATCGGTATGCCTTGTTCACCTTGAGGCCCTTGGACTCCTTGAAAAACTCCTGATCCAGTACAACGAACATACATAAACACTGACAATATTAACAACAACATGATCAAGACTGTGATATGTCTGATGGATATAATATGGTTAAGTTTATGCAGCATGTTAAAAAGAACAATCACGATGAAACATAAGCGGTCACGGTCGGCACCCTAACACTGATACAAGGGTTCTCTGTTCAAAGTCTGAGAATACTTGATAATTCTTACTTGAGCCTCTCTAGTCTACCTGCATGGATCTCACCATAATCCATGCCTGTTTCTCAATATCTGGAAGCTTTGTGGCAATCAGTTCGTCGTCTAATTCATTCGCAATTCCAGGGTAGCCCGCTCGTTGTATCATTGTACTAAGCTTTCGACTCTTGAATTGTCTAAATGTCCAATCAAGAGTGTCTGGAAACATCGTTCTATCCCAATAAATTCTAATGTTTTTGTTTCGAGGCCCATAATGATAATGCGGGTTCTTCTCAAAACAGTCGAAAGCCAAAATTTCTACTTCTTGTCCGGCTACATCTCCAAGGACGTGAATCGCCATACCGCGATCTGACGATAAGTTCCTGTATTCCAATCCAAACCTGATATTTCCGGCCTCAATGACAAGATTGCCTCTATTATGTGTAACGGTTTTCCTGGATTTTATTGCCATTTCCCTGGCGATAATCTCAACCTCATCCATACCTTTGCTTAGATCAGGAATTGAAAGATTTTCAGCCAGCTTACTTGCACCAGCATTGTCAAGTAAAGTTGCAAGGCTTAGTCTAATATTGGTAAGAACGAATCCCAATGGGTTCCCAGCTGTAGTCAAATCAATATCGTGCATTTCGTTGCGGCCGTCTGGGTCGTAATGATAATGCGGGGCCTGATCGAAACAATCAAAGCGCAGGATTTGTTTTTCTACGTTCTCAATTGGCCCGTATATCCTGATTGTTACACCTTGGTCGTGCATTAAATCAGAATGGGAAATTGAAAACTTCAATTGTCCAATATTTAAAGTTGTTTCCTTTCGTTGGGTACGTTGTTTATTCATAAGATCCTCAACACCAAGGTCCAAGGTGGTTTCGTCTAGTTTGCTGTGAATTGGCAGACCTACTTCCTTACCCATAGTGCACCTCTCTTACTACATAGTTAGGATCGTGGAATATAAGATGAGAATTTATTGCTTTGAATATGATGGGATTATATATGATTAACTTCCGAGGGTAAATAAATCTTTTTAAGAATCCTATTTTAAGGAATAGCAGGTAGTATCATCCTTTTAAAAGGGGTAGGATCTCCGGAAAAGATCGCTGTCCCGTAAATCATCTACTAGGGAACAAGGTGTTACCATGTCGAGCGAACATATTATTTCTTCCGATTCTCATGTTTTCGAGCCTCCAGATCTTTGGACTAAGCGCATAGAAAGCAAATATCGCCATCGGGCTCCACACATGAAACGGATTAATAATCAGGATCAACTTTTTATAGAAGGTGATGAGAAAGTATCTGGCATCGGACAGATATCTAACGCCGGGAAAAGATTTAAGGCTCCGGAAGATATTTCAGCCGAGGGCTTATTCGATGATGTGGAGAAGGGAGGTTACGATCCAGCAATTCACATTGTTGACATGAACCTTGATGGTGTTTCCGGCGAAGTCCTTTATCCTTCACAGGGTTTATTCTATTTCTCTCTGGGTGATTCTGATTTGATATCCGCGATATTCCGGGTTTACAACGACTGGATAACCGAGTTTTGCAGTCATGACCGCACCAAACTCAAAGGTATTGCTATGATTAATCTTGACAACGTCAACGATGGAATTAAGGAACTTAATCGGTGCGCAAAACTCGGACTATCCGGAGCAATGATTAGTGAATTTCCCGGAGAAAATAAACGCTACGACCAATCCAAATACGAACCATTTTGGGCTGAAGCTGAAGGATTGGAAATTCCTTTGACCCTGCATACAGCCACCGCAAGACACGGGGAATCTCGAATACCCACCAAGTTAGGCTTAAGACAGGCTACAGCACGAGCTACTAAAACTCATTGGGTAAATACCTCCTTATGTGACATCATTTTCTCAGGAATTTTTGATAGGTACCCTAGATTAAAATTAGTCGTCGCCGAATTTGAGTTGGCTTGGGTCCCATACTTTTTAAGGTCTCTTGATTATGGATATATTGAACGCCAATTTGAAACGACCTATCGGTTTAAGGACGCAGTCTTGCCCAGCGATTTTTTTCGAAACAATATATCCTTGAGCTTTCAGGAAGACGACTTGGGAATTCGCATGAGGGACATAATCGGTGTAAATACACTAATGTGGGGATCAGACTACCCCCATGCTGAATCCACGTTCCCATATTCAAAGGAAACCTTAAATAGAATTTTAGCGGACGTTCCAAACCACGAAAGGCAATTAATCGTGGGAGGGAATGCCTCAAAACTTTATGGATTCATTACTGATTGAAATCGATCATAAAACTATAAAAGCAGTGTGAAGATCGCATTCAATAAAACCAAATGGTGCGCTTGGTGGGATTCGAACCCACGACCTCAGCCTCCGCAGGGCTGCGCTCTATCCTGCTGAGCTACAAGCGCGCTTACTATTTGGTGCCGAGAGTGGGATTTGAACCCACACGCCCGTAAGGACACTGCGCCCTGAACGCAGCGCGTCTGCCATTCCGCCACCTCGGCATAGATGGTGGGCGATGCAGGATTTGAACCTGCGACCTCCTCGGTGTGAACGAGGCGCTCTAACCCCTGAGCTAACCGCCCCGTACAAAGGTTATCAATTATACCAATAGCAAGTGGAGCTGCAAGGGGAATTTACCAATTAGGGAATAGTCGTGTCCCAATTAGGTAATGTCCAGTAACCTATTCTTGGCAATGTGACTTGTGATTCGAACCCTTGTGCTAATTTCAGTCTTTGAACATTAAAAAGGTGAGTTGTTAATTCACCTTCACTGTGATGAAAAGTTCCTGCTAGGGTCAGGTGCCATATTGATGGGAACTCTGGATCTTGATATTGTGTCCCCGGATACCTGTTAGAGATCAGCCCATAAAACCCAGGTCCTCCTTGAATAATGTTCTTAGTTAAAATAGACGTTTCAGTCTCATTCTCTAAGATTTGCCTAATTAATTCCAATGATTGTTCTAGCTTGCTCAGAATGGCATCCATTTCATCCCATTTAGCTTTGCTCAATCGTCTGGATGGAAGGCCAGCTAAATCGTGAAGTTCATCGGCAAATGGGAGTTCTTTGGGAAAAAGTTTGGAACCCCATCTCAAAATATACCAACGGAATAAATGCGAAGTTACATGACTGACATTATCCTTAATGCTCCAACCGCTCCAACTCCATTTCGCACTTGTCCAGTTTACCTCAGATTTTGATAATCCATTCACTTCTTGCTTGACTAGACTCAAATATGTTTCAAAGAGGGGGAATAATGGACGAGCACTAATTGAATTCGCATTATCTTTCATTAGGATGATCACCTATCCTTGACTCATATCATTAGCTTCTTAAGGCCTTTCTCTTAATTTACTCCTGTCTCCACTCAAAGTCACTCTGTGGACACCTAGTTGTCGTGTGTGTGGTAATATAAACCACTTTCAGGAGAGGCAATCCTACGTTTAACCCCAAAAGTTTTATCACGAAATACAGGGCAGCATTTATCTTGTGCTTATGCGTGGGCCTGAACTCACTCGGACAAGGGTCCACTGCTCCAGCAATGCCAATACTCGCGACAAACTTTGGAGTTGGTGTTACCATCGCCGGACTTGCTGTGATCATGGTACCCGTTGGAAGACTTATTATGAGCCTTCCCGGAGGTATTCTTACACAACATTTTGGACGGAAACCCTTGTTAATTGGGGGAATTGGGACAATAGGGATTGGATCGCTATTCGCATTTTTTGCAAACTCCTTGTTCGCTTTAATTGGGTTCCGCCTAATCTCTGGGCTAGGGATGGGGATATTTACGGTTATAGCTACAGTGTACCTTAGGGATATATCTACAGAAACAAATCGAGCCCGCTACCAAAGTTTAAACCCCCTTTCAATATTAGTAGGATCTAGTTTGGGGGCCCTACTGGGCGGGTTAATTGCGGCACAAAGTACTCTCAAGGTCCCATTTTTAATTCAAACGCTGACGTCCGGTATCACAATTCTTATAATATATCTCTTTCTCCCTGAACCCGCCGATAATGGATTAAAGAAACCCAGGGGAACATCGCCTCAAGAGAACATCTCGAGCAGTAAAACAAAAATATTTGCCTTACTGCTGAATCCTGTTTTTATTGCGACTGCGTCTCTATCTCTTTGGATAGTTTCGCATAGGCAGGGGGGCCGGTATATTCTTTCTCCTCTTCTAGCCGCCACTAAAGGATTTAATATTTCTCAAGTCGGGATGTTTTTCTTCGCAACCCACATTCCCCAAACCATCGCAGTGCTTATTTCAGGTATTTTGTCAGATCGTTATGGAAGGAATATCCCGTTGATTCCAGCTGCGTTTTCTCTTTTTGGCGGTATATGTATTCTTATCCAGGCCGACTCATTGTTTACTCTATTGCTAGCGGGTGTAGTTCTCGGAATTGGAGAAGGGTTGCTTGGCCCACCAACAGTCGCATATTTCGCTGACACGGCACCGGAAGGCCTAGAAGGAGCAACAATGGGTATATACGGAACAGTTAGCGGGGCAGGAGCTCTAATTGGTGCCTTAACTTTGGGGTCCATTGCTGACAATAAAAGTATCGAAACGGCTTTATGGATCGACGGATTCGTCTTCATCTCTCTAATAGCTTTAGTGTTTATTATGACTAAATCTGTCCCCAAAGTGTTCTCCAATCGCTAATTAAAATGTATAAGTATTCTGAAAGTTTACAACAGGATTAATAATAATAGGATTATGATTTCGGCTTTTAAATATAAAGATTACACTCTTTTTTGGATAGGTGGAGCTTTTTCAAACATTGGTATGTGGACTTTGATCCATGCCAGATTATGGTTGATGAACGACCTCACTGATTCTGAATTAATGCTAGGACTGGTCACTATGAGTGGATTAGGACCTACCATTGTTCTTTCTGTATGGGGTGGCGTCCTCGCAGATAGGATAAATCGACTAAAATTGGTGATGATCAGTCGGGCGTGCTTCGCAATTTTGGCTTTCTTAACAGCTGGTTTAATAATGTTTGGCATAATTGCCCCGTGGCACTTGATCGCAATTTCACTAAGTACAGGTGTCTTACTTTCATTTGATATTCCTTCAAGGCATGCAATGCTACCAAATCTGGTTGATAAAGTTCACATGGTTAACGCGATTGCATTATATTCTTTTCTCTCGGTTGCCTCTTCTATATTAGGCCCCGGATTTTTTGGTCCCTTGGTTCATATTTCTGGAATCGAAGGACTGTTCATTTTAATTGGCATCTCTTACCTCTTAACTGTATATATGATGTCGCTTATGGATCCACGCCCTCATGGGCAGAGACCAACAATAGGAAACATGACCCATGACCTGCTTGATGGCCTCCTATATGTTAAAACGCATAAGGGCATATTAACCCTTTTAATTATGGGAATCGTAGCAGGAATCTTCGGCCAGTCATTCATTAATCTTCTTCCAGTCTTTGCGAAAGAAGTCCTTAAAAGTGGGGTTAATGGTTACAGTTTGCTCCTTTTCTCCCTTGGCATCGGCGGAATTATTGGCGTCCTCCTTGTCGCTGGAGTGGCCAAAAGCAGGAGCGCTCCAGTCTTCCTTATTAGCGGGGGCATCGGGTTTTCCTTATTTTTGCTGGCCTTCTCTCAAAGCAAGTCAATTTTGAGTGCTCTTATTCTTATTGCACTACTCGGACTCTTCGAACTTGTTTTTCAAACTATGAACAAGATATTGGTGCAATCCATGGTAGACGAAAAATTTCGGGGTCGGGTAATGAGTGTACATCAATTGACCTGGGGTTCGACCGCAATTGGTGGACTGTTCATGGGGTCCGTAGCTCAGCTGTCTGACGTCACCATTGCTATGTTGATAGGATCTATTACGATGTTATTAGTTATGGTTGCTCTCAGTGTTCTAGGGATTAAAGGTGGTTATTGGAAAATGTTATCCTAGAATTTTCCCAAGGTTTAATGTAGCAAACAATTCAGTATTTAAACAAATAATGTTTATTCTATAATTTGATGACATACGGATATTTACAGCGTATATTGGCGTATATTAATGTTGGCTTTTTCCCTCTACATAACAAAGACAAAACTTCGTTGAAGTACGAGCACATCACGATAAGCAAATTCCAACAATGCGGTGTTATAAATCCCAAAAAGATGTTTCGCATTCCGTACCGGCTCATGTCGAAAATATTCATCATCACTAATGTCAACCAGGAATGTTACGCTCATGGGCTATAACGTCTTTTTACCACTACTCCTCTTTCCCATAAGGATGGACGTTTTGAGGTCGCTATCAAACTGACCAGATGGATCACAGAAAGGTTTAAACGAGTCTTCTACGGCTGGTGGCTTGTGAGTATAGGAGTTTTAGCGATAATGATGACAGGGGGGTTCTTTTTCCACGGGTTCCAGTTTTATTTCGAACCCATGAGAAAGCAATTCGGATGGAGTAGGACCGTACTCTCTGGAGCCGCCACCCTCGCTAGAGCTGAAAGTGGATTCCTTGGACCCTTCGGAGGCTGGTTGGTACAGAGATATGGGGCCAGATTTGTAATGACTATAGGTTTCATTCTTTTCTCTCTTGGAATGATATTCTTGGGATTGACTCGAAATGTCCAGTTGTTTTACGTATCTTTTTTGCTTTTGTCCATAGGAATGGGATTAGGATCTTGGACCCCAAGTACAGCACTTATTACGAATTGGTTTCGAAGGAATAAAGCAAAAGCTTTTGGATTCATGATGTTTGGTATGGGTTTGGGTGGTTTGCTCGTTGCCCCAATCGTAGCTATAGTTATCAACGCCACGACCTGGCAAACAACAGCTTTCATTTCGGCTTTTATTATATTAATAGTCGGCCTACCGCTCACTAGATTTATCAAAAACACCCCTGAAAGCATGAACCTTGTTCCCGACGGCATGCCCCTTCGTAGCATTAACAAAAATGACAAAGCTCTGGGTAAGGATTATTTTCCCACAGAGATTAGCTTAACCGCACGCGAGGCAATCAAAACAAAGAATTTTTGGGTATTATCTGTTGGGCACGGCATCGCCCTGATGACCGTGTCTGGTCTTAACATTCATTTGGTTCCGTTTTTGGAGTCCGGAAAAGGCTTTTCAACGCTGGGAGCCGCCCAAGGATTGGCTATCATGATGGGCGCCGCCACCATAGCGCCTTTATTTGGGGGAATTCTTGGGGACAGGTATCCAAAGAAATACTTAGCTTCCTTGACTATGCTTCTCCATACTATTGCGGTATTTTTATTAGCAACATCAAATGTAACAACAACGATTTATATAGCCCTGTTGATACAGGGATTTGCGTGGGGTGTGCGCGGCCCTATTTTAACGGCGATGAGAGGTGACCTATTTGGCCCAAAAAACTTCCCCATAATCAACGGGTTTACCCAGCTCGTCACTATGGTCCCTCAAATGTTGGCTCCGCTTCTAATTGGTTATTTTGCGGATAATGGAAACTATCCAATGGGATTTGAGATTATTTCCTATTGTTGTTCGGTTGGCTTTGTCTTATTTTTCTTTATACAGACTCCGAAGTCTAACATAACTAGTAGGATTTCATAGGAATTATAACTAAGGAAAACAAACTTTAACGAGGAAGAACTATGAACGCATTCGAATTCAAAACGGTTTCAAGAGGAATGGTTGTGGTGGCTCATGCTGACGACGCGGAATGGGGATATTCAGGAACGGTAGCAAAACTCGCATCCCATGGCGTCGAAATGACCTATGTCATCTGCACCGATGGAAGTAAGGGAAGCGACGACCCGGAAATGTCTTCAGAAAGATTGGCCGCAACTCGCATGCAAGAACAAAAAAATGCTTGCAGAGTTTTAGGCGTAAAAAACGTCGTGTTTTTGGACTATGAAGACTCGATGCTTGTGCCTTCTCTCTCGCTAAGGAAAGATATTGTCCGACAGATTCGGACATACAAACCAGATTTGATGATATGTCAGTCTCCCTCGAGAAATTTGCATGATAGCGATTATGTCGGCCACCCTGACCACATTGCGGCTGGCGAAGCAACTTTGTGTGCCGTCTTCCCCACTTCGCGGGATAGGTTGACTTTCCCGGAACTGCTTACAGAAGGACTTACCCCTCACAAGGTTAAGGAATTACTTATTGGAGACAGAGATAATCCCAACAAATGGGTAGATGTTTCCGAACATATTGATGTAGCCGTGAATTCCCTATTACAACACGTTAGCCAAATAGGGGAGAAGGAAGTAGGCAAACATTTGATGGAATCTAGGGCCAAGATCGGCAAAACTTTCAAGGTCAAGTACGCCGAAAGCTATCGTTCATATCTGTTTTCTTGACGTTACCATCTAAGAAAATTGACACCTAAATCCCATGTAGATACTATTGGCCTAAATCCATATACGCTCAGCAATTAAAGTTTGACCCGGACTTACCAGCAAAATCATAATCCTAAGGTCAGTCCCCCGAGGAAAGATATGGCAAAAACAGGGATTGATTTGATGGCCCATCTCATGCGCAGAGCGGGATTTGGGGCCAGTAGATCAGAGCTGGAAAGAAGACTTGGAATCGGATACGAAGCTACCGTCGATGAGCTCCTTAATCCAGAAGATTGGGGCATAGAACCATTAGATGAAGCCTTGATGTTTAGGGCACAACCCTGTTTCGAAATCGGTGGTGGTGTTCCGACCAATAGTCAGTGCGAATGGATGTATAGACTTATAAACACACCCCGTCCATTAGAGGAAAAGATGGTTCTGTTTTGGCATCAAGTTTTCGCCACCGGAGCATCCAAGCTCGACCATAGTGTGCAAATGTTAGTCCAAATGCGACTATTTAGAACACTTGGGATGGGGAGCTTCCGGGATTTGCTTTTAGAGACTGCAAAAAACCCCGCCATGATATTCTGGCTGGATAATAACCAAAACCACAAAGGTGCTCCTAATGAAAATTGGGGACGCGAACTTTTAGAATTGTTTTCCATGGGACAAGGTAATTATACCGAACAAGATGTGAAGGAATGTGCTCGTGCATTTACAGGCTGGACGATCGCACATAGCTTTCCCAGAAACCCATATGGACGATTTGAATGGGAATTTGAATACAGGCCTGAAGATCATGACCATGGACAAAAGACTTTTCTAGGACAAGTGGGAAATTTCGACGGAACAGATATAATCGACATTCTGGTCAAACAACCGGCCACTGCCCGGTTTATCGCAAGACACCTTTATAACTTTTTCGTAGCCGACGAGGTACAAGTTCCAAGTTGGCTATACATACCTTCCCAGGATCCTGTAGCGATCAACATACTTAGCGAGACCTTTATTACATCAGGATACAGCATCAAAGAAACCCTGCGAACTTTATTTTTATCGGATTTCTTTGCTGACGAATCAATGCGTTTTGGAAAGGTAAAAAGCCCGATAGAATTGGTTGCCAGCACCATGCGATTGATAGGAGATCATGTGATCCCCCAACCGAATATGGCAGTCATCGCCAACGAACCGGGATACATGGGCCAAGACCTTCTGAACCCTCCCAGTGTAGAGGGCTGGCACACTGGGATAGAATGGATAGATAGTGGATCATTGTTGAGAAGGATTAATTTCGTGGCCGATCGTCTCGGAAACCAAGAATTTAGTGGGGTTCAGCTACTGTTAGACCACATAACCAGCTTCCGCAATTTAGATGAGACACAGTTGGTTGACGAATGTTTAGACATTCTTGGACCAATAACACTGACGCATGAAACCAGGATGGAAGTAATAGCGCATATAGGGCAATTTGAGAAGTTAAGACCAGACGCCTCACCATCTGAATCAACTCAGTATAGAAAACGAGTTTGCGAAATCCTACAACTCATCGCAGCCACTAGAGAATATCAATTTTGCTAGAATCTTAAACAAATCATCGGAGGCTAAGAATTCAAACCATATTTTCAAGGGGACGCGTCTATAACTATAACAGCACCATAGGACGAAATGCTTCTGCTGGCCCAGGCTTCAGGCATCCCGTTGACATGGCGTTTGGTACTGATAACGTAACGTTGTATGTGGTTAACAGAGGCGATGAATTCCAAACATGCCAAAGAATTAGCATGTTAAAGACGGACGAAACATTTCTAGGGGAATTTGGATCATATGGTTTAAACCCGGGCCAATTTATTTGGCCTTCATCCATAGCTATCGACTCGGATAACCAGGTATATATAGCCGACCAGTGGACCGGACGAATTACAATTTTCAACCATGACGGTGAATATCTTACCCATTGGGGGAGTAAAGGAAATAAGCAAGGACAGCTGTTAGGACCAAGTGGACTTGCCTTTGATAAACATAATGTTTTATATATCAGTGACTACACTTCTAACAGGGTCCAAAAATTTTTGACAGACGGAACATATATTAATTCTTTGGAAGATAAATCAAATGAAGGAGGAAAGTTTTTAAGACCTTGGGGCCTGACTATTGATAGGCACGGGAATGTTTTCATAGCGGATTGGAACAATCATAGGATCCAAAAATTCGATTCTGAAGGATTTCTAATTAAAACTATCGATGGGAATAATAACAACCCAAGTTTTATGTATCCAAGTGATGTTGCAGTAGATTCAGATGATGATATTTACATCTCAGATTGGTGGAATAACAAGGTACTTGTATACGATAAAGATGGACACTATCTGACAACCTTTATCGGGGATGCGGAAGAGCTTTCTGCTTGGGGTCAACAGCAAATGGACACTAGCCCAGACCACCAGAGAGGCCGACTTCTTGTTAAAAACCCAACTCAAGAATGGAGGTTCAATCGCCCAACTTCGATAGTGATAGACAGGGATAATAGAATTCTTGTCTCGGAATCCCAACGCATGCGGATTCAGATCTATCAAAAAGAATCTAATTGGAAAGAACCTCAGTTTAACTTATAAACAATTCTTTAAAGAATCCTTTATTCTGAGTTTAAAGAAATATGAATCCCCTTCCTCAAAAGCCGAGATATCTGACATAAAGTATCTTCATCTCTAATCTAAGGGCAATAAAAGAGCCTTTTGCAAAGGGATGATTATGGGAGTAAAAGAGGTTAGCCAGACAATTACACGACCCGTTAGAACCCCTGGATACCCTGATATTCACATTCCAATTTCCAAGGATATGATTACCAACCTCGGCGCCCTACAGGCACCCCGTGACGTAGATTTCTATTCGAGAAGCTACCCTCTAGAAAGTCAGAATGTCACGCACTCACCTGACTGGGTATGGGTATGAGTATCCACTCAGCATAACCCAGAAGAAGACGAATCGCATCGCGAACACGAGGGGTTGGTAGGCCCATTAGTAGAATCCGCCAGAATTTCGGGGGATATCGTACCTACCGTCGAGCCCGAACCCAATAAAGATGTTCCTTTGGAGATCACAACCAAAGCTCGAGATCTGGGATTTGGATAGGTAGGATTCACCCGTTACGACCGTCGCTACACATACCAATATAAAAAGAAATGGGCAAAGTTCGAACACGCAATATGTATCGCATACGAGCAGGATTATGAACGCACTCAAGCTATACCTGGAAATTTCGCTGAATTTACCCATTTTGGCACCTATCGAGTAATGCATCAAAAAGCATTGATGCTTGCCTATTTCGTAAGAAGTCGTGGATATCACGCCCAAGTACACAGTCCAAATGATAACAGTGCGCTATACATTCCAATGTTCGTGGAAGCCGGGTTAGGCCAATTAGGTGCGAATGGGCAGCTATTATCACCCCATTTTGGCTCTAGAGCTAGAATTATGGTAATTACAACCTACGCGCTGGTAACTTATACCAAGCCCATCGATTACGGAGTTCCCAAGTTCTGCGAAGAACAATGCCAGGTGTGCGTTAACCGATGCTCAGGCCGGGCTCTTATGAGAGAGAAAGTCTGGTGGAGAGGAGCGCTTAAACACGAATTAATTTACGGAAATTGTCGTCCTGTGATGTCCAGGTATTCTGGATGTGGGATATGGATGAAAGTCTGTCCGATTCAAAAGTACGGCATGAAACCGATTATGGAACATTACGTCGACACCGGCGAGATCTTAGGAAAAGGAACCCATGAGCTTGAGGGATATAACATGGAGGGGAAGGGTTATTTGGGCCCAGGAGAACTTCCATCATTCGATTCTGGGTTCTTCAAGTTACCGAAAGGCAAGCTAGAAGACGTTCTTTTTGAAGATTTTAAGAAACGGCTGAAAAATAACGAAATTCCTGAAGGTTCCTTGGGTGACGACGCCCTACGTTCGTTTGGAAAAACGTTACAAAAATACGTGGATGTTCCTGTTGAGGATGCAATGGCTGGGGCACCAGAAGAAGCTTAGGGCCGGAGGGACGCTTACATTAACTTTAGGGACGATTTGAGCTTAACTAGAAGGGTTTATATACGCCCAATTCTTCCTAACCCAATTCCACGCGTCGTCATTTTTGACAGAATGAACCTCCTCGTCAGATAATCCGCTTTCAGAAAGAACTATCAATGGACTTTCTAGAAGAGATTCCCTAAAAGCCTCGTTTGTCGTTACCCTCTCTACACATTTTCCCATTGCCTCACTCAATCTTTCTATCTCTTGAAAATCATGATTTTGTCCAGTTTATCAGATGACGAAACTCATTCAATACTTCTCTGCTCGCGCCCGTTAAAAGCTTCATATCGTTACCAATTTGACAAAGCATTGAACCCATTTTCACAAACTGTGCTGATTCTATAGGACCTGAGCCGTGATGGCAGGCGACGATCCCGGCAGAATCAGCGGCTTCGAAAATACGTTTGACAGCATCAATATGTCGGGGATCATTAGCCCAGTCTGTAAGACTAACTCCCATGTCCAATGATAGATCACTGGGGCCTATGTAGAGTCCATCAATTCCTGGCGCTTTGGCAATTTCTTCGACGTTATCCAACGCCTCTCTAGTCTCTATCATTACCAGACATATAACATCATTGTTGGCTCTTTTAACATAATCGGATAATGGTTCGGATATTGTTGGCCTATTTGAAGCAATACTTCTATTACCAATCGGAGCATATCTACAAGCTAGACCTGCAGCTTTAGCCTGCTCTGGAGTGTTAACCATAGGCACAATAACTCCATATGCACCTGCATCCAAAACATAGGAAATATAGTCGGGTTCATTCTTGGGAAGTCGGACAATCGGGACGACATCTGGAGCACTCCCCATTGCTCTAATACAATCGACTATTGTTTGTTGATTTACCCCTAACCCATGTTGCCAGTCAATGGTTACTGCGTCAAAGCCTGCATGGGCTAACATCTCCACAATACCTGCGTTACCAGTGGCTGACCAAGCTTGTACTGCAGGCTTACCTTGGTCCCAGAGTTTTTTCACTCGATTCTCTTTCATGAAGACCTCCTGGCTAAGTTGCCTTATCTAAACGAATAAGTTTTACTATCGTCCTTATCGGAGAGGCATCTATGTGGGATCTATTAGCTTGTTCAAGCCAAACATCTCCCATATTGAAGTTTGGCATCTCGCACACGTATAAACTTCCTTCATTATCGACGGCGATACCATGTGGTGCGGAAAACTCTCCTGCCCTCTCTCCAATAGCATCATCTCCTAATCTACTGACCAATATCCCATCTTTTGTAAATACATTGACTGCATGACCTAACCCTGGGGCGTCCAAGATATAGACTGGAGGCGGCATTTCAGCTACATAGACCATACCCTGATCTCCCAACGCGAGGCCAGCTGCCCGCCAGATTCCAGGCCATGTATCCTGGTGTTTACCACCTGAATCGAATATTTGAACCCTGTGATTTTCCCTGTCCGCGATATACAAAAAATCATCTTTATCAATAACAATATTATGTGGAATGACGAATTGTCCAATCCCTGTTCCAACAGATCCCCATGATTCTATAAACTGACCTTCTGGAGAAAACCGGTGCACCCTGGAATTCCCATATCCATCGGTAACAAATAAGTCCCCCGATTTAGGGGAAACTGCGAGATGGCTGGGTTTATTAAAGGGCAAACCTGAAAATCTGCCCGATGGCGATCCAATAGTCCTAATCAATTCTCCTTTGGTAGTGAATTGATGAATTACATTATTTCGAACGTCAGTGCAGAATATTGTATCGTCAATGCCTATCCCTATCCCGTGCGTCCCTCCAAAAACACCGTGGCCCCAACTATCTAAAAGGCAACCTGCCTTATCTAACACAACAATAGGGTTTGGACCCCTGGTATAACAAAATATTCGTTGTTGCGAATCTACAACCGCTCCTGCAACATCGCCCAGAATAAAGTCATTAGGAAGTTTAGGCCAATCTTCGACGACTTGGTATCGGAAATTTCCGCTTCCTAAAACTCTCGACATATCACCCTTTTTCTGATTTTTTGTTAAAATCTATCCTAATCCTGGCTTGCCCCCATGTCAATTTGATATGGTAGAATCAATCAATGTCCAATGCTTACGAAAAAAAAGTTTCCTTCGAACTAAATGGAAATATGTGCAGTCTGGTTATTGGCCACCACTGGACCCTTTTATACCTTCTTAGAGAACAATTAGGATTAACAGGAGCAAAGAAAGGGTGTGATCGCGGGGAGTGTGGGTCATGTACTGTATTGCTAGACAACTTGGCAATAAATTCATGTCAAATGCTCGCAATAAATATAGACCAAAAGACGATAACAACGATTGAGGGCATTGGCGATGTTTATAACTTGCACCCAGTACAAAAGGCATTTCTGGAAAACGATTCTGGCCAGTGTGGGTACTGCAGCCCTGGTTTTTTATTATCTACTCTAGGACTTTTGAGAAGACTTCAACGTCCTAATGAAAGCCAAATTAAAGAAGCTCTCGAAGGCAACCTGTGCAGGTGCAACGCATACGGGCGAATATTGGAGGGTATTAAGAAAGCAGTTAAGGGATTGGATTCGAGTAGTGATATATGATTCATTCCATCATAGGGCAGTCCATCACCAGACAAGGACTTAAAGAAAGCATAACTGGAACAGCCAAATTTACAGCTGATATATACCCAGCCGGCATGTTACATGCCAAGATATTACGAAGCCCATATGCTCACGCAGAAATACTATCTATCGACACCACGGAAGCGGAACAGATACCAGGAGTTAAGGCTATATTGACCCCCTTTAACCCGCGAACCCAAGTTTTTATCGCGCCCGATATGCGCATTTTGGACACGAAGACGCGGTTTTTAGGTGATGAAGTCATGGCCGTAGCAGCTGAAGACGAAATCACAGCAGAGTATGCTCTCACAAAGGTAAAGGTCAAATACAAACAATTGGGTTTCACATTGGATGCCGAAGAAGCTCTAGACAACATTGCTCCCAAAATCCATGACGGAGGCAATCTCTGGAACGGAGCCCCATTAGTTTTAGAAAGAGGGAATATTCATGCGGGGTTTGAAGAAGCTGACAAAATATACAAAGAACGATACCGAGTCGAAAGTCATTCGGGAGCATCTTTAGAGCCAAGGACTAGTATCGCCCAATGGGAATCCAATAAACTTACCATCTGGAAGACTAGTAGGGGCATACACCAAGACCGAGATTCCATTTCTAAAGTCTTGGATATGGACCCACGACAAGTCACTGTAATTTGTCACCATCTCGGTGCTGGTTATGGAAACAAGGACGAGGGAAGATCAGCTTATATAGCTAGCCTGCTTTCTATAATGTCGAACCGACCGGTCCGAGTCGAATATACCCGAAACGAAGAATTTATTGCTGGACGTGTAAGACACCAAACCCTAGTAGATTTAACAATTGGGACGAAATTCGACGGCACAATAACGGCAATAGACACAAAAGTTATAGCCAACACTGGAGCATATTTAGCTTCAGGCGCAGGCGTTATACGGAGAGCTGGCCAAGGACCAATTTATCTGTATAAATGCTTTAATGTGAGATATACGGGCTATTTAGTTTACACTAATTCCCCGGTAGCTGGATCATACAGAGGACTCGGCGCCCCACAAGGCCATTTTGCCCTGGAAAGCTTGATGGATCAAATTGCTGAGGACCTTAAAATTGATCCCCTGAAGTTCAGAATGGCTAATAAAGTGGGACCAGAAGGACAGCCAGGTTCTAGGTCATCCGCACCAGACACTATTGTTGATCCACAACCGCTAGAGGCGGGAATCCCTTTCTCTAGTTATGGCCTTACCGATTGCCTAACTATCGGTTCTACTCTAATTGACTGGGAAAATAGGCAGAGATTTAAAGAATCAGCCTTTCCAGAACATCTTCGTGGCACAGGTTTAGCTATGTGTTTATATAGAGGAGGCCCCGGGGGACAATCTACAATTGTAGTCAGATTACATCCTGAATATCTCGAAATACTTACTGGCATACTTGATGTGGGTCAAGGGATTCACACTGTTTTAGTCCAACTCGCAGCAGAAATTTTTGAATGTGATCCCGAACTTGTCATAGTAAATGCAGGCAACTCTTCCTCCACACCAGAGTCCCCTCTCACAGCTGGTTCCACAGCCACCTTTTCCACTGGGCTCGCACTTAAAGAAGCTACGACCGATCTGAGAAAACAACTTATTGAACTCTCAAAAGAATTATTCGACGCTTCCGATCAAAATATAGATACCGGTGATTTTGCCGTCTTTTCTCAGTCAGATAGCGAACGGAAGTTCTCCATTAAGGAGGTATTTTCGAATTTAGGAATACCGTTCCTTCAAACAACCTCTAAGTCAAAACCCTGGTCAACCACTCATATAATCAATTCCTTTGCCGCGCATTTTGTTCAATTAGACGTCGATGTTAGAACAGGGACCATCGATATTATCCGATATGTAGCTATTCACGATTCGGGCACCATAATTAACCCCAATATGGCACTTAATCAGGTCGAGGGCGGTGTGAATCAAATGCTTGGTCTCGCATTGCAAGAGGAATGTATATTAGATCCAGCGACAGGATTAACCTTAAACCCCAGTTTCTTAGAACATAAAAGTTTCCTTATTAACGATTATCGTCAAGTTGAAACACGATTTGTTCAAGTATGCGATCCCTTTGGTCCATTTGGAGCGAAGGCACTTGGTGAGCCCCCAAGTGTACCGGTTTTAGCAGCGGTAGCCAACGCTCTCTATGATGCAACTGGAATCCGATTCAGAAAAGTACCCATTACCCGAGACCTAGTAATATCCACGTTATATGGACATCTTTAATTTGAACTTCTTTGAAGTTTTACAACCACAAACCGTCAAAGAGGCCTGTCAAATTTTGTCGGCAGATCCAGAAAATGCGATTGTAATTGGAGGAGGAACTGATCTTTTATCACTAATTAAGGATGGAATCCAACGCCCACGGAAATTGGTATCGCTTACCTCGATTACCGGGTTGTCTGGAATCCGTTTTGGTTCAACTATCCGTATAGGAGCTTCTACTACACTGGACACCATAAGTCGCAACTCCAAATTTGGACACATTTTCCCTTCGGTTTCCAAAGCAATCACTTCGATAGGAACACAACAAATACGCAACGTCGCCACTCTTGGAGGGAATCTCTGCCAAAGGCCTAGATGCCTTTACTTCAGAGCTGTTGACTCACATTGTCTTAAGCAAGGGGGCAAACAATGCAATGCTGTAAATGGGTATAACAAAAACCTGGCGATATTCCAGGGAGGACCAGCTCACATTGTTCATAATTCAGACAGTGCCCCGGCTTTAATTGCTAGCAACGCACAGATAGAGATAACCGGTGAACAGGGATCTAGAACAATTCTTCTTGAAGATTTTTTCGTTAACCCAAGGACCACGCTAAAACAGGAAACTATATTGGGGATAGGAGAGATCGCTACTGCCGTTTATATACCCCGCCCACAACCAGGGACAACAAGCATGTATTTGAAGATCAAATCCAGGAATGGAGACGATTTCGCTTTGGTGAATTTGGCACTACAGACTCAAGTCCTAGACCATCGGATTAGGAGTATCCATTTAATAGCAGGAAATGTTGCTCCTAAACCATATAGAGTGCAGGCCGTGGAAAATCATTTAATGGGCAAGTTACTCCCAAACATCGATACGACTGAGATAATGAACTTATTGTTGGAAACGGCTCACCCTCTATCATCGAATGGATACAAAATTCCATTGCTTGCCAATTTGATTAGGTCAGCAGTGGAAAAACTAAAAACAGAAAACTACGTCACTAAGGAGGACGAAAATGACAAACAAATCTAACTATCTCTTTATTGCGAGCATGGATGTTTCCAGGGATCAAGAAGATCTTTTTAATACAGTATATGACACGGAACATATACCCAATCTATTAAATGTGCCTGGAGTCATCTCTGTTGTTAGGTATAAAAAAATACCCCTTACAATGTACTTGGGTGGGGAAAAGAAAGAAATGATATTTGATGCGGAGCCTACTTATCACGCTTATTACGAAGTGACAAGTCCTGACGTTCTTACAAGCCCTGAATGGCATGAGGCCGTTGAACTGGGTAGATGGCCTAAACAAGTCCGACCGCATACCCTTAACAGAAGGCATATCTTGACCCAAAAACAATGATAACAATTGGTTTTACAGGACCCCCCAAAGGAATAGAGTGATTTCTTTGAAATACAAACATGCTTCAAATTCTCGAGACAGACGAGGCCAGTTTGTTGACCATCAGACTTGTTTGTATAAACTGAAAAGTACTCTTTGGATAGTATATTGAATTTTACCTTTACAACCGAACAGCAAAGTTTTCGGGATGAACTATGCTCATTTCTTACAGAAAATGTGCCCAAAGCCCAACAAACAACTCATGGGTATTTTTCACACGCCCAATATACTTTTAGTCGAAAATTATACAAAGAAATGGCTCTACGCCGCTGGCTAACTATCGGGTGGCCCAAGGAATTTGGCGGCGGAGGAAAAGGGTTTATTGAGCAAGCTATATTCGACGAAGAAATTGGATATCATAGGGTTCAAAGGGTCGGCATTACAGGTCTTAGCTTTGTCGGTCCAGCTCTCATGCGTTTCGGTTCCCCTGCTCAAAAATTAAAGTACTTACCTCCTATTGCTAACGGGGACGTCGAATATTGCCAAGGATTTACCGAGCCAAACGCTGGGTCAGATTTAGCTTCACTGGAAATGTCGGCTGCAAAAAAAGGAAACCGTTATGTCTTAAACGGTTCGAAAATATATACCAGTTTCTATAAACATTCGGACTACATCTATCTTTTAGCCAGGACAGATCCCAATGTCCCCAAACATCGCGGTATCAGTTTGTTCATTGTTCCATGTGACAGACCAGGAATAACTTTTAGGGAGTTGCCTTTCATTATCGGTGAGAGCGCAGCCCAAATATATTTTGATCAGGTCGAAGTATCGACCAAAACATTAATTGGAGAAGAAAACAGAGGTTGGTACTATGCCATGACCACCTTGGATTATGAACGTGCACAAATAGAACGATACGCCAGAGTTAGACGAACCTTCGACGAATTTTTGCTTTTTTGCCAAAAAAATAACATTACTAGAGACCCGATTATCCAACACAAACTCGCCAAGTTAAAAATCGACTTTGATAGCTGGAAACTAATGTGCTGGAAAGTAGCATGGATGCAATCGAAAAATCTCTTACCAAGTGCAGAATCCTCAGCCGCATTTCTGTTTGGCACGGACCAAAGACTTAGATTTTCCCAAGAGGCATCGGAGATTCTGGGTTTTTATAGTGTCCTCCGTAAAGGATCAGATATAACTCCGATGGAAGGGGCTATCGAAGGACTGTCAAGAGAAGCTTTGCACATGCACGGCGCAGGGACACAGGAAATTCATAGAAATATTGTCGCCCAAAGAGGACTGGGACTTCCTAGGTAATACTATGAACTTGGATTTTACCGAAACCCAAAAGGCACTAAAGAATACCGCTAGAAAATTTCTTGACCAGGAGTATCCCCTTTCAATGGTCCGCCAGATCCAAAACGACAGTTTGGGTTATTCCCCTTCCACTTTTTTTGAAATGGGCAAGTTGGGCTGGCTTGATTTGGCTTACCCCGAAAAATATGGTGGTTTAGGCGGGAATATCCTTGACTACCTCGTCCTCTTAGAACAAATCGGAAGATCTTTATTAGTCAGTCCATTAATAAGTTCCAACATATTATGTGGCAGATTGATTATCGATAACGGAAATGAACAAATTAAGACCCGCATTCTTAAAGAACTTGGTAATGGGAGTAAAATAGCAGCCCTTGCGTACGCTGAAGGTCAGACGACCATCCCTGTCACCTTAGACAGCACGATTCAAAGTAACGGTACTAATTTGCTATTAACCGGACTAAAGTATGCTGTGCCCTTTGGTTTCACTGCTCAATACTACATTGTGGGAGCTACCTATCAATCTCGGACAGTTCTCGCTTTGGTGAGCCCGGAATCGAATGGAGTAAAGATCGAACACCTCCCAACTGTCGGAAATTTCCCAAGGACTAAGGTTCAATTCGAAAATGTTTTGGTTCCAGACATCAATATTTTTTATACAACATCTACACAAATGGAAAACGCTATGAATTGGGCTACACTTGCACAATGCGCCGAAATGGTAGGGCGAGCCGACAAAATTTTAGAAATGTGCTTAGAGTATTGCCATAACAGAGTCCAATTCGGCCGGCCGATTGGTACTTTTCAAGCGATCCAGCATCAGTGCGCGGATCTATCCATTGCAATCCAGGCAGCAAGACTTCACCTTTACAGAGCGGGCTGCGCCGTCTTAGATTCTTCTCCTAACCAAACTGAGTTAACGTCAATGACGAAGGCGATCTGCGGTGACATGAGTAAACTTTCGACAAAAACAGGTCACGGAATATTCGCTGGAATATCCTTTACGCTGGAACACCCAATGCAACTTTACAGCGAGCACAATAAACTGGCAGAAGCAGCTTTCGGAAACACAATGTACCATACGAGCGCTATCGGCAAGCTCTTGATAGGATAATTCTATGGTGCTCACCCCCTTAAAAGATATAAGAGTCCTAGATATCAGTAACGGCATTGCAGGTTCCTATTGTTCTAGTCTCCTCGCGGAATATGGGGCTGATGTAATCAAAGTTGAACCGCCAGTTATTGGCGATCCCACACGTGAGCTTGGCCCCTTTCCATCAAACATTACCGACGCAGAACGTAGCGGATTGTTTATACACCTAAATTCCAATAAAAAGGGTATTACTCTGAATATACATTCAGATACAGGGGCAGAACTTTTCCGGCAACTTGCAAAAACATCGGACGTCATAGTAGAGTCATTTAACCCTGGATATCTTCAGTCGCTTGGATTAGGGTATGATGACCTAGAAGCCTTAAACCCTGGCCTCGTAATGACATCTATCACACCTTTTGGGCAGTTTGGGCCATATAAAGATTATAAAGCCACTGACTTTGGACTCTTTGCCATGTCTGGGCGCATGTATGTGCACGGACTAGCTAACGATAGCCCATTAGCATATGGACCAGACGTCATCTGGTATCAAATTGGCACAACAGCAGCAGCGGCGACAATGTCAGGTATTTTTTCAAGTTTTGGTTATGGCGTTGGACAACAAATAGACCTATCATGCCTCGAAGCCTTAACGGCTAATGTGGACAATCGAATCCTTTTTTTTGACTATACTGGCAAAATTACACCACGGACACGATGGCCAGGAGGGTTACCTCAAGGCGCATATCCATGTGCAGATGGTTACATGATATTCGGCGTCGGTTACGACAGATATTTCCGAAGATTATGTGACGCAATGTGCATGTCCTGGATATACAGCGACCCAAGGTGGGCCAACTATACTTCACGAACAAATAACTCCGAAGAATTTGAAATTATCTTCCTGCAATGGCTTCTGTCTAAAACTCGAAACGAAATCTTCCGAATATGCCAATCCAATCGCGTTATGTGCGCTCCCTTATTATCGTTTGAGGAATTAATACAGGATGATCAACTGTCAGCCCGAGGTTTTTTTAGTAGGTTGCAGCATCAAACTATAGGCGACTACCCCACAATGGGACCTCCGTTTGTTCTCTCCCACACTCCTGCACGAATCAAAGAATCCTCTCCTGTTTTAGGCGAACACAACCGCATTGTTTACGCTGAACTGGGATACACTGACCAACAACTTTTCGAATTCAGAGCTGCGGGAATCCTATGAACCCAAAAAGACATATTCCTCTTCCCCTTACAGGATTCCGTGTCCTAGACATGACCGAGGTATGGGCAGGCCCTATGTGTAACACTGTTTTAGGTGATCTTGGGGCCGAGGTAATAAAGGTGGAATCGTTTCCTAGACCATCTCTAACCCGTCTTCCAGGAAGTAGCGTAGGATATTCTGGGAACGACCCAGACTCCCCACGCCCATGGGATAGGTCTGCTTTACATAATATGGTCAATCGCAATAAGTATGGCGTAACTCTAAACATTACCACTCCTAAAGGCATGGAATTACTACACAAATTAATCGAAATTTCTGACGTATTTAGTGAATCTTTTAGCGCTGGAACTGCAAAAAAGTTGGGGATAGATTATCCATCTATACGTCAACATAACCCTAATATAATCATGCTGTCTATGTCAGGTTGGGGAACCGAAGGACCTTATAAAGGATTTGCTGCTCTAGGAAGCACCTTAGATGGCTTTACTGGGCACCACAACATAAGAGGATACACAGACACAGATGCCTCTACTACACCAATGGTTCAACATATAGACTCGGTGGCTGCCGTGCAAGGAGTCTTCGCTATTCTTACAGCGCTTCATTGTAGAAGACGTACCGGAATAGGACAGTGGATCGATCTTTCTCAAGTCGAAGGGTTTTTACCTCATCTGGGATATTCATATATGGATTATATTTTTAATGATGCCGCTCCACTGAGAGTTGGTAACAGCAATAGAAAACTAGCTCCGTATAATTGCTATAAGTCGAAAGGCCTTGACGATTGGATCGTTATTAACGTCACCAATGAAACGCAATGGTATGACTTATGTATAGCGACTGGAAATCCCGGATGGCTTACTGATCCTAGATTTTGCAGCCTTGATGACCGTTTAACCAACAAACACTTGCTCGATGCCCTTTTAACACAATGGACAATATTAAAAGATAAGCTAGATGCCACAAGAATCCTTCAAAGTCAGGGAATCCCAGCTCAGCCCGTTCTTAACGATGCCGAAGTTTACCAAGACCCTCACTTATCTGACCGGGACTTTTTTTTAGAAATAGATCACAAGGCAGCGGGTAGACATAGATACCCTGGCTTCCTCTGGAAGCTGTCGAAATCTCCCATGAAGATGAGACAAGCTCCCAATTTGTTGGGTGAACATCAGACGCATGTTCTATCCGATATGTTAGGGTTGTCAAAGGATGAAATCCGTATTTTATATAATCAGGAAATAATTGGGTCGAGTTATCCAGAACTTTCGGATTTTTAAAAATCGAGTCCCATTATACACTCTCCAATGAATAACCTTCCTGGAAGAATGGAAAACTGAAATATTCACAAGGTCTCAGGCCATTTAAATTTTAGGCAAATATTAACAAACTTGACTCGGATTAAATAAGGACTTCAACCTTCCTAATTCCGGCGACATTAACTTGGAACCAATCCATCTTACTTTCCATAATATTGCCCGAAATTTGTGTCGATACTACTTTTAACCTGAAGAATCTCCGGATAATATAAATGTATGGTTTCTTCAATATGGATGAAAACTGCAGCCCTGATTGCATTATCTTTGATTTATGTCATTGGAACGGTGGCCTGCGGACTAGGTTCAAACAAGTACCAACTAGATATAACAGTTAAACCCGCCGGGGCTGCCTCCATTTCTCTCATTCCTGAACCTGATAACGATGGGAAATATCCAGCAGACATGGTGGTGACAATTTCGATAACTCCGAGCCCGGGGTATGATATCGATACATGGGAGGGTCATGTATCAGACAAACATTCGGTTATAACCACCGTAACTATGAATGCCGACCAATTGTTAGAACTGCAATTAACTGCGGCTAGCAGTCCATCTGAAGGATCGATGGAAACTGAGACATATTCTAACGAAAATGAGAATTCCCCAGAAATGCAAAAAGGAATAAGCCAAAGTCAGCAAACTGTAATTGCAGATTCAAACTCGGCCATCCCAACAGAGACCTCAAATTTAATTCCCATCAAAGATGCTCCAATCAATATCGTGACTCCTGAAAGTTCACAAGCAACTCCCCGCGATTCCGACGAGACAGAGGATTTAACTTCAGGAGCCTTAAACCAAAGCTCCTCAATGGCCCCGGTAGAAGAGTCAATGGCCCCGGTAGAAGAGTCAATGGCCCCGGTAGAAGAGTCAATTACCATCGTTCCGGCCCCACAACAGACTTCGGTTATCACCGACTCTCCACAAGAGTCAGAGCCTGACCTCATAGAACCTATAGTTGTAGAACCGGTGGTAGAAACAACAGTTACAGGCTACTCCCTCACGGTCGGAGAGGCTCTGGTAACCACAACAACGCTAGAATTAGACAACAGCACAATTTCCATTTTCCCGGGCCCAAACGGACCAGAAGGGAGCTATCTTCAGGGGACAAACGTTCAAATTACGGTTACAGGAAAAACAGGAAACATCCTTTCATCCTTCTCCCACCCCTCATGTTCTTCATTGCCAACCTGCATGTTAACCGTAGATAGAGATCTAACTGTGGACCTTGTTTTCTTAAAAACTTACTCTATTTCGATTAATGCTTCACAAGTAGTCGGATCCCCGATATTACTTTTAAACGGTCGTATTGATATTTCTCCCCCAAACGCACCTGCTAATCGTTATCATAGCGGAACTGTAGTCTCTCTAATCCCCCAAGCAGATCTTGGTTTTCAATTTGCAGGGTGGGATGGAGCCTGTGTGGGAATAGGGAGCTGTTCAATTCTGGTAAACGAAAATTGGGACGAATTGACTGCGTCTTTTAAAAGCGCATCATTACCGGATTGGTCTCATCAAACCCTCAGTTTATCATCCAAACTTATTAAATCGGATGGGGACACAGTAATAGCAACAATATTCACCCAGGACGACGGATCCCCGACAGTCACGAACGTTAGTTTTTCTTTAACCAATCCGGCCAATGTCACTGAAAACAAACAAGGAAGTCCCTGCGGATCTTCTGTATCAGGTAACGTCACAAACAAATGTTGGAACTCAGTCTTTTCGATCCCAGCGAATTCAACCATCAGCAATCAGATTTATAAATTAGTGGTCTCCAGTCCTACAATGACAAACTCACCTGAAATCCGCATAACGGTCGAAGGAAGCACCTATCCGTTGACTATAAATGGTCCAATCGTTACCAGCAACACAATTTCCCTTACTGGAGGAATCTTCTCAATGTCGGAAGCACCAAATGGTATGAATAACATGTACCTGTCTGGAACCCAGGTGATAATTACAGCTATCCCCAACGAAGGGTTTGAATTCTCAGGTTGGACGGGAGATTGTTCAGGAACAGATAGTTGTGTCGTGATTATGAATACAGATCGTTCAATTACCGGTATGTTCTCTAGCCTTTAAGTTAACCTATTAACTAAAGGCGTCTTTCCCTGTAATATGTTTGCCAACAACTAAAGTATGGATATCATATGTTCCTTCATATGTATCTACAGTCTCAAGGTTCAGCATATGACGGATGGAGTTGGTATCTAAGGTAATTCCACTAGCACCTAAAATTTCTCGTGCCTTCCTAGCTCCACTTAATGCTGCTCGTACGTTGTCTCGCTTAGCCATAGAGACCTGAACATGACTAAGTACACCGGCATCTTTTAGGTTTCCTAATCTCCAAGCTAACAACAGTCCCCTACTATGATCTGAGAGCATGTCCGTTAGTTTGGCTTGAACTAATTGACGAGCTGCTATGGGACTTCCAAAGGTAACCCGTGTTTGACTAAACTTCAGCGCTTCTTCGTATACTGATTCCAACGCGCCCATCGCTCCCCAACAAATCCCGTATCTAGCCTGAGTCAGACATGATAAAGGAGCCCGCAACCCTATCGCTCCTGGTAACATTTTTGAAGTGGGTATTCTGACATTATCCATTATTAATTCGCTCGTAACGGATAATCGCAGACTCATTTTTTGTGGAATCTTACGCACCGAAAATCCCGAGCTATCAGTTGGTACAAGAAATCCTCTAATTTTACCGTCTTGATCCTTTGCCCAAATGATGGCTATTTCGGCAATGCTTCCGTTTGTAATCCACATCTTTATTCCATTCAAGACGTAGGAGTCTCCGTCTTTTCTAGCGGTAGTTCTCATCCCTCCTGGATCAGACCCTCCTTCATGTTCTGTCAGGCCGAAACATCCTAAAACTTTCCCTGAAGCCATACTCGGAAGGTATTTCAATTGTTGTTCTTTAGAGCCGTAGGTTAAGATGGGATACATGACTAGTGAGCCCTGTACAGATGCTAAACTCCTGAAGCCAGAATCTGCTCGTTCCAATTCATACATCATGAGACCATAGGCGACATTGGAGATCCCCGCTGTACCATAAGGGGTCAGGAGATTAGCACCAAAAAGCCCAAGGTTGCCAAATTCCTCAATCAAATTCGAAGGGATAGTTTCATTCTCCCACCATTTGCTTACGTTGGGCAGGATTTTAGAGTTAACATACTCTCTCACCATTTTCTGGATCTGTTTTTCACCGTCATTTATTAATTCACATACAAGTAAAAAATCTAACATGGTTAATCTCCTAGGTTATTAAGCTAAAATCGCCCAGGCATTCAAGGAAAAGTCAGCTCCGGTCTGAAGCAGGCTGTTTCCCGTAACCGTGGTTACTGCCGGCAGAGCATTACCGAAAATTTTTCTCCTGATATCGTCCAAAACTTGCTGTTTGTAATAGGTTTGAGGAGAGGTTATTTCGATGGTTCGTACTACATCCTTTAGAGATGCCCCGGCACATCGAAGTACCTCGTCAAGGTTATGGTATGTTTGTTCGACTTGAGCGTCAAAATACCCCTTACCTACAACAAATTGGCCCTTATAATCAATCGGGCCCTGAGAACTACAAAATACAACTTTCCCGCACCTCACAGCACTAATGCCTGGAATACCATCAGGGGCAATTATTTCTTTATCAGTTCCTAAATAACATGTAGCATCCGTTTCTAAAAGGGCGGCACTTCGTAACAGGCGATTGACTACTAGGACCTCTTTAGCCCGTCGAGTGGGTTGTCCTGATAAACTGGTGGATACAGATTGTCGTTTATAATCACTAACGGCAGCAGGATGCACATAATCCGTTGTACGAACCACGGAGTTAGCGTCTATGCCTGCCTCCTTTAATATTTCACCCAAACTAGATCCCCATATTAATTCTTCCTGAGATTGAATTCCCTCGGGGTAAACATCCCGTCCTCTTCCCTCTTGATACATGCGCCCAGTAGTTCCAGACATCCAAAACCAATGATCACCTACATAAAATCCTGGTGAAAAGGTTAGAGAATTGTACCTTTTCCAAGTTGGCGAAGTTCTCGGGATTACAACGCGTTTGTTCCTACCGCCTTTCATAGCTACTGCGTTCATAATTATTAATGCTGAAGAAGAAGGGATACCTTCAACCAAAACCCCGACTGCTGCTGGAGGATTCTCTCCGAAAACAGCATGTCTGATATCTGCCGTTTTTCGGTATTCGGGTATTCCTGCTTGGAGAGCATAATCCACGGTGTAAACCACATCTTTTAAATCGTAGTCAGCGCTCTGAATTATTGTTTCTAGCTTTTCAAAGATGATTTCCATTTGTCTTAGAAGACTGATGTCGTTTATAACGTAGGTGTTTCGTTGGCCATCATAAACCTCAGCAGTAAGCCCGGAAACACAAAGAATGCCGTGCCTTTCAACCGCCAAAGAACGCGCATTATCTTTATAATTTGGGTCCCAGGGATAATATTCTGGGGTGATAATCCTTTTCCTGTTCATAAATTAATTGGTACCACGAAATAATATCACAGCTGAACATTCGTCAAGTATTATTGTATTTTCGTCGGTCTCTATCCAAAGTTTGCAGATAATTGACCTTTCATTTTCGCATTTGTTTTCCACGTAACCTTTACATACTATCTGATCCCCAGAAAATGAAACTTTCTTATTCTGAAATTTTAGTGTTTGAATATGTGCATAATGTCCTGCCCAATTTTGAACTAGTTGAACCAAAAAAGACCCGAACATTTGCCCATCTGCTATTGGAGCAGAGAATCCAAAGTCTCTAGCAGTTGCGACATCGTAGTGAATAGGTGCATAGTCCCAAGTAGCAGCACCGTATGACATCATCAATTTTGGTGTAATCACCTTAACCAAACTGGGCAATTCTTCGCCCACAACTATCGGGTCAAATGCTCTATCGTTTATTGAATAATCTTTCATGCTATGCTAGGGACCGTTAGAAACATTATTTCTTCGTTTTTAGCTAATGTTACCCCACATTGATTTTTGTAAATAATCAGTATCTTTCTAAAAATGTGTGTTCCCTTGCTGCCAATTTTCAACCAAACATCTTCAAGACATTTTTCAGTGGATATTAAGTCGCCAATATTAGCTGGTCTATAAAATTCATAGTTATTTCCAGCTCTTAGCCAAGAATACCAATGTTCCCTAAAATAGTAACTCCCGGAAAGGATTGGATTTACCTCACAATACCCGCTAAATTGCTCAGATTCACAGATCAAGCTAGGAGGTGCTATCAACCCGTCGTACCCGACGGCCTTAGCAAACACTGGATCAAAATACACTGGGTTGTAATCGCCTATTGCCTCGCAATATTGTCGGATTGTGCCGCTACTTAAAGGATCTGGACTGGTGAAAGATTGCTCGAAGCCTATTTGGGATTTGAGATGTATCAATATATCATTTGAAGGAATGTTCATAATTAATTACTTATCCCTGGTCCCCAGGTTTTACCGTATTCGGCCTGATGTAAATATTGGCCGGTAATACCGTTACCAGTTTGCAATGCTAAAAACACCGTACATTGTGCTACTTCAAATGGATCTGTTCGCGATTCCCAGTTAATAAGATTCCATGGAATAACGCTTGATCCTTCGCTTTTTAAACTCCCAGGGCTAAACACGTTAACCGCAATATTAGATGGCTTAAGTTCTGCGGCTAATGCATAGCTCATCATATGGACTGCTGCCTTGCTACTGCTATAGGCAACGCCCCCACCTGGCATAATATTTATCCCCATATTTGACCCAACATTGATGATACTCCCTACTCCTTTTGCTTTCATAATCGGTATTACATGCCAACACATCAAGTAAATACCCCTCACGTTGACGTTCATAAGATTATCCCATCGATCCGGAGAAATTTGTTCGAAGGGTTCACCGACAATCATTATTCCAGCATTGTTTACTAAAACATCAATTTGCCCATACCTATTTAGGACAGTCCCAATCATATCTTCGACTTGGTCCGAATTACTTACATCACAATCTATCGCCATAGCATCATGCCCGGAATCGATAATTTCCTTAGCAACCGTTTGAGCCGTACTTTTAAATCCTGATGGTGAGTTAGTTCTGGCGCAAACGACAACCCTGGCACCAGCTTGTGAATATTTTAAAGCGATCGCCTTCCCAAGCCCACGACTCGCGCCGGTAATGATCGCTACTTTGCCTTCCATATCCATAACAGGGCCCCAAATCTTGATTATGTGCTAGTAATTCTATAGAACCAGGTTCGGAGTCTCAACTCAATTGTCGGATTGTAATGTTATTCGGCGTTCTATGAAAAGGAATCAATTCCTATGATTCCATAAGCTTCTAGTAGGGAGCAAAATACCCGCAGTAAATATTAATATCAAAACACCTCCCAAACCCAACGCAAGCTGAGGATTAGTGTATGCGGCCAATGTGCCATTTAAAAACCCACCTACAGGAGTAAATCCAAATGTTAATCCATACAAACCCATCATCCTACCTCGTACCGCGTCATCTGAAAGTATTTGAATCAAAGTCCCCATACTCGTGTCGTAGCTTACCAAACTCCCACCCACAAATACTGCTAATATCAAAGATAATTGCATCCATGAAGAAGTAGCAAAAAATATAATAGACAGACCAGTTGCTATCCCAGTTATCATCACTAACATCGTTCTGTCAAAGCTGAGCCAATGAAAGCCGACTTGGGTGGATTCCCCTTTCTTTATGTTTGTAACACTGGCAAAAAGCACAGTAGCCAAAATTCCACCTACACTACCGCTCAAAGACAGCATGGTTAAACCCCAAGCGCCTGAATGCAATACCAAATCAGCCATTACCGGTAACATAATGAAGTAACTAAATCCGAATAGTTCTACCACGACACTAAATAGCAGCAAAGATCTTATTGACGAATTATTTCCAGCATAAGTGAGTCCAAATTTCAAAGTTTCCCATATTCCGTCTGTTCTAGGCGGTTTTGAATATTGAATAGCCATCCAAAAGAGAGGAATCGGACTAAGTAAGGTCACGATGGCAATAAACAAAAAACAGGGACCAGTCCCGATGCTACTTACGATAAATCCGAATAAGAGAGCACTAGGTATCCTAGAAATGCTATAAGCCCCGTGCTTTATAGCGGCCGCGTTTATAATTCGTTTTGGTCCTACGATGTCGAACACCAATGTTTCACTAGCCGGAAGCAGCGCCCCCATAACAATACCCTGGATTCCCGAAAAAACCAGCATGTGCCAGACTTCCACGTGATTAGAAATAATCAATAGACCCAAACACAAACATGATGCGGCACGGACAAATTGCGATATGGTAAGAATGAGTCTCCGATTATACCTATCGGCAATGACGCCACCCAGTGCACCGAAGCTAAATTGTCCGACCCCTCTTATGCCAGCTACAGCTCCCACCAAAAACACGGAATGGGTGCTTTCCCATACCAACCATCCTTGAGTCAACATCAACATGTCCATAGCCACAAAATTAAACAAAAAATGAACCCAAATATATCGAAAATCTGGACTTTCAAATGAGGTTAACACCCGACTAATATTACCTTGAAACTTACCTGCAGTCTTACCAGGTTCCATTAAGGTTTTACCTTGAGGCAACTTTGTATATTAATTGGCATAGTCAGCGATAATACTCTGAACTCAAATGGTAGTCCAGATTAGCAATCAACAAAATGGACGGCCAACGCAAATACTATTTTATTTGAGGATTTCCCCTAAGCCCTATGAGTTCATTAATGTCCTGAAGTTCCGCCGACCGAAATGTGTAAAGACGCTCGAGTTCTTTATCAATTTTTTGACATAATTCATCATAGACTTCATATGACTGTTTAGTTGGTTTGTAATCAGCGCTACCTACCACGGTTCCCAATTCCCCTAACTGGTAATTAAATCTTGCAGGATACTTAACTCTATCCAAAGGAGATTTAAACCTAGTTTGTATAAGCTTTTCCTCTACAGAGTTTATCTTTTTTATAAGTCCTTCAATCTGTTCGGAAATTGCAGGATTGTCAATATTGGTTTCAGTCCACCTAGCTAGTTCGGTTTTTAAATGCCTGATGTCGTTAATGGCTCTGTGAATCTCAGAAAGCTTATCTCGTATTTTTAGCAGGAAAATAAATTGTTCACGTATGTCCTTTTCATTTGCGCCTACATTTGGATACGTCCGTACTTCGAACTTTTTGGTATCGACATAATCGCCCACTTCAATCCTTACTTGGTAAACCCCGATAGGAGAGACGGGTCCCCTGACAGATTGGGTGGTTCCTGCGTCGCCTTCCACCGATTCGGCGTCTGGATACCGAAGATCCCAGACGAATCGATTTAAACCCGCATGCCTGGATAAGTCGGATGTGTCAGATTTAGAATCGCAATTAAACGTCTTTATAACTTCACTCTTTTCATCCATGAATGTAAGAGTTAATGTCGAGTCTTGTCCAATGGATTCTGGTAGATAATAAAAAACTACCGCGCCTGTTGGGGGATTTGATCCTGCATCAATAAATCTACGAGATTTCGCTCTGTTCACCCCTTCGATTTCCACGTGAGCCGCATATACTCCGGATCTTACAGCATAGTTAATCCCGGGGCCTCCCCATCGTTCAGAAACTGATCCGTGAAGGAATCTATAAGCAGCCCTGGGGGTCATAAGTTGGGTTTGTTTAGTTCCATTTGACTCTCTGAAAGGTGTCAGGTCGTCTAGTACCCAAAAGGAGCGACCATGAGTAGCCACAACCAAATCATCCTCTTTAATCACAATATCATGAACTGGAACAATTGGAAGATTCATATTTATTTTTTGCCAGGAACCACCTTCGTCAAATGAAGCGTATATTCCCCGTTCCGACCCAACAAACAAAAGCCCCTGCCGAAGAGGATCTTCACGAATTACTCGAGTTAGTTCCTCGCACGGGATTCCAGAGTCAATTCTAGTCCAATTTTCACCATAATCTCGGGTCATAAAAAGATACGGATGATTGTCTTGTAATTTATATCTAGTGGCAGCAATATATGCTGTTCCAGGGTCGTGAGGCGATATTTCTATGCAACAGACTGTTGACCATTCTGGGAGATCATTAGGAGTAACATTAAACCAATCCGTGCCATTGTTTTTAGAGATATGAACCAGTCCGTCATCAGTTCCTGCCCACATAACTCCCTGTTCATGAGGGGATTCCACAAATGCGAATATAGTGCAATAGTGTTCGGCTCCAGTGTCGTCCAAAGTTATGTCTCCGCCAGATGGTTGCAATTTGGTCGAATCGTTTCTGGATAGATCAGGACTAATTGATTCCCAGGTGGTTCCTTCATCGTTCGACCTAAAGGCCCTATTCCCCGTACAGTAGAGAACATTAGGATCATGTGGAGAAAAGAGAATTGGAAAAGTCCAGTTAAATCTGTACTTAGCAGCAACGGCGCCCCAAGCATTAATGACTTCAGGCCAAACAGTTACGATTCTTACTTGGCCTGACTTATGGTCATATCTTAAAAGATTGCCACCACCACCTGGTGATGACCCAATCGCTCCAGAATATATAATATTAGAGTCGTTTGGATTTACGGCAATATGGCCGCTTTCGGAAGGGCCTACAGGGTAGCAATCAGAATATAATATCACTCCCTTACTGGGCACATTAGTTGGCACACTAATAGCGGTGTTATCTTGTTGTGTTCCATATACTCGGAATGGATAGTTGTTATCTGTATCCAAATGGTAGAACTGGGCAGTTGGCTGGTTGAAAATCGTTGACCAAGTCTTCCCGCCATTGTAAGAAACATGCGCTCCACCATCGTTTCCTTCAATAATTCTCTGGTTATCATTAGGGTCTATCCACATGTCATGATTATCACCATGATAGGTAGGCCATTGTTCAAAATTGGCGCCGCCGTCTATAGATTTCCAAGCCGCTAAACTTAATACATAGACGGTCTCGGGGTTTTGAGAATCTCCGAAGACATGGTGAAAATACCAGGGTCGCGCCTGTAAATTCGAATCGCCAGATATGAGAGTCCAAGTTTCTCCTTTATTCTCTGATCTATATAGCCCACCCTTATCAGCCTCCACTAAAGCCCATAAAAAATTGGAGTCGCATCCGACTGCAATTCCTATTCTTCCCAAATTTCCTTTTGGCATACCGGGCTGATTAGACAGGTCTTGCCAAGAATCGCCTCCGTCATAGGATCGCCATAAACCGCTGTCTGGTCCGCCACTGTTGAAAGTCCAGGGTTTCCTTTCCGCCTCCCACATAGAAGCATAGAGGATTCTCGGGTTATTCGGGTCAATGACCAAATCTATCGCTCCCGCCCGTTCACTTTTGAACAACACCTGCTCCCAAGTGGATCCATAGTTGCAGGAACGGTATATACCTCTTTCCTTATTCGGACCGAATGCATCCCCAAAAGCGGCTACGTAAACAAGTCCTGGATCTGAAGGGTGAACGCGGATTTTTGCGATATGTCTGGTGTTTTCTAAACCAATGTGAGTCCATTTATCTCCAGCGTCAGTGCTTAAATATACCCCGTCGCCTGCTGCGACATTCCCTCTTATAGCTGCTTCTCCAGTACCTGCATAAATAACGTTCGAATCGGAAAAAGAGACAGCAACCGCTCCTACAGGAGCCGTTCTAAAAAATCCGTCAGATACATTATTCCAATACATACCTCCATCTGTGGTCTTCCATACACCTCCACCGCATGCTCCAAAATAGAAGACTCTAGAGTTATTATAATCGCCTGCAACTGCGGATACTCTCCCTCCTCTATGAGGCCCAATCATTCTCCAATTCATGCCTGTAAGTTTATGAATATCAACGCCGGAATTTAATACCGTCATATCTCTCCCTATTTAGCTAAGATGGGCAAAGGAATCTGGCTTATTCAGTAGAAATTCGATTTGACAAATAGAATTTACCTTGCTAGGAATTTAGCATTGGCACCCTCTACTGTCAATTCCTACAGTTGACACTAAGTAGGCTTCCCTCTACCTTATGTTTAGAGCATTTTTGGGGAGTACGCATGTCTACAGAACTGTTATTTAAGTCAATCACAGAGATCTCTTGCCTTATAAAAAGCCATGAAATCTCCCCCACGGAATTAACTGAAGAATGTTTATCCCATATTGAAAAGACCGATTCTTTGATTCAATCGTTCACCACCGTAGCCTTCGATTACAGTCGCAAACGTGCAAAAAACGCAACCGCCGAAATCATGCGAGGGGATTACAAAGGACCATTACACGGAATTCCATATACGCTGAAGGACGTCATCGCTACAAGAGATGTCAAAACTACCTTTGGGAATCCTCGCGGTCTCGATTATGCCCCTGCAGCAGATGCAACCGTCCATACCCTTCTCGAAAAGTCTGGTGGAATTCTCGTAGGCAAAGTTTATTCTCAAATAGGGAGAGGGTCACTTCCAGTCAAATGTTATAACCCATGGGATTTAAGATTCAGCCCTGGGACTTCCAGTTCTGGGTCGGGTGCGTCTGTAGCGAGTGGGATGGGATTTTTTTCAATAGGCACTGACACCGGTGGTTCAGTCCGGCATCCTGCGGCTAACTGCAACCTGGTAGGCTTTCGGCTCAGCACAGGTATGATAAGCAGATTTGGGGTAATTCATCCTAGTTGGATGTCCGATCAGGCTGGACCCTTATGCAGAACAGTAGAAGATTGTTCTACAGTCTCAAACATATTAGCTGGGTACGATCCGAAAGACCCTATATCACTGCCATATCCTGTCCCAGATTACAAGCCATATTTATCTCGAACAGTAAAAGGTTTAAAGATAGGCATTCCGGTTGATAGATGGTTATGGAACTGGGAAACCGAAGAAGTTGAAACTCTTGTCCGCACCGCTATAAACTGCTTGTCAGACTTGGGTGCACAATTAATACCCGTCGAGCTACCAAAGAACTCCCAAGGATGGGATGTTCATTTTAAGATCACTCTGCCAGAATTAGCCTGTTATTATCAAGAGCATTTTTCAGAAAATGAGCTAAAAGATTGGCCTGAAATTTCCGGACGTATCACAGCCGGGAAAACTTTGCCGTTTTCGGATTACTACCACGCTCAACAGATCGCTGATGCTATTCGCCAAGAAATAGAGTTAGTGTTCCAAAGCGTAGACCTAATCGCTATGCCTACTGGCGCGAGCGTAGGAGTTCCCGGTGACGCCGAAACTGTCACCGTTAGAGGGAAAGAACTAAGCACGAAATCAAAAGCCGTACACATTAATAACATAGCCGCAATGACTGGATGTCCGTCGATCTCCGTCCCCTGCGGATTCACCGGTGAAAATAAACTTCCAGTTGGACTGCAGCTAATTGGGAGAAGATTCACGGAATCCACAGTACTACAGGCAGCGTTTGCATACGAACAGGCAAACCAATGGTATAAGGAACACCCAAAATTAACCTAGGAGTTCTCGATGAGATTAAGAGATAAGGTTGCCATTGTTACAGGTGGGGCTAGAGGAATGGGTTCGGCTGAATCAATAATCTTTGCCAATGAAGGAGCAAAGGTAGTGATTGCTG
>Ga0114999_10000390_pt1 | contig 65051 bp, 50 predicted proteins | sample ArcticOcean_MG_C_3_FD_89820 | JGI IMG/M metagenome (GOLD analysis project Ga0114999, IMG submission 89820) | Marine microbial communities from western Arctic Ocean - ArcticOcean_MG_CB8_126 | ecosystem: Environmental > Aquatic > Marine > Oceanic | place: Arctic Ocean: Canada Basin | collected...
CATGATCCAGGATGCTGGCCGGCTGCGTATGTACTACGCCTCTTATTACGGCCTGCGACTTGAGCCGGCGGATGACGGGCAGCAGTTTACCGGCTATTCGGAAAGCAGCGACGGCGTTCACTGGAATCGGCCAATCCTGGATCGTATCGAGTTCGCCGGTTCAGGCCAGAATAACATCCTGCTTAACATCAAGGAGGCGATGGGATCACATAATTTTGCTCCCTTTATCGACCAGCGTCCCGGCGTTCCTGCCTCGCAGCGTTACAAGGCGGTCGCTGGTAACGGCAAGACTTATGCTTTTGTCTCTGCAGACGGCCTGGACTGGAAACGGCTGAGTGAGGAACCGATCCTGGATGGTGAGGAAGCAGCTTTTGATCATTACGGCGCGATCCGCTGGGGGAACAACCCTGGTAAGGAGCGAGCGATCCTGGACTCGTTCAATATCGCTTTCTGGGATCCAGAGCAGCAGCACTATGCACTTTATTTCCGCGCCTACCTGCCCTGCCTTGATCGTGACGGGAAAGAAATCACAGGGATCCAGCGGAGTGTGATGCGAGCCACGTCTCAGGACTTTATCCACTGGGGGAACATCGAGCCGATCCAGTTCGGTGAGCCCCGGCGGTTGTGGAAACATGAACTCTACACGAGCATGCTGAAGCCCTACCCACGGGCTCCCCAGCTGCTGATTGGCACCCCCATGCGAATGGTACCCCGGCGGCCCTTTCGTGGCTCATCGTTTGGGATGAGCGAAAGTGCGCTGATGTACAGTCGGGACGGAATCAACTTCTCTCTGCTGGAAGAGCCTTTTATTCCGCCTGGTCGTGACGTGCGAAACTGGGCCAAGCATGGTCAGATGACGGCCTGGGGTATGCTCCAGACGGCCGAGGATGAACTCTCGATCTATATTCAGCAGCATGATCACCAGCCAACCACCCACCTGAGGCGGGCCACGCTGCGAACCGATGGGTTTGTCTCGCTCCATGCCGGGGCCTATCCCGGTGGCGAGGCTCTCACGCGGCCGCTGGTTTTCACGGGTAACCGGCTGGAGATTAATGCAGCCACCAGTGCTGCCGGGAGTATCCAGGTGACGATCCTGGACGCCGAGAACAACCAGCCGATCGAAGGATACGAGCAGAGCAGAGAGTTTTTTGGTGACCAGATCAGTCACGTGATTCACTGGGACAATCGAAATGACATTGGCCAGCTGGCAGGTCGTCCGATTCGGCTGAAATTCAGACTCAATGCCGCCGACATCTACTCTCTCAAGTTCTTCACTGAGTGATCTTGCCAGCCTGTTAATCCACTGCCTGACCTGCGGTTGATCCTCCTGGTGACTTACAGGGGTGTCGCCGCAGTGGAGGAACAGGCAGATGGCAGAAATGACAGTCCGTTTCCAGCAATGGAAAACGATGGTTGAGTTGCAGCTGGATTTTCTTACCCGCTTGGGACAGTACAAGCTCGACGTGGCCAAGTCGGACCTGGTGGCAGCAGTGGCATCCAGCCAGCTGGCAGTGGCACGTATCAAGGCCCAGGTGGCACAGCAGCTGGCTGGCGCGTTGCGACGACTGGCCCGCTTTTCCTATCGCACTCGCAGCCGAGCGACCCGGATTGGGCAGCAGGCACAGGCGGCCTCGATGGCCCGTAACGGCGATGACCTGTCCGCTTCAGCGATGAGCCGAATGTGGGCGGCCTATCGCGTGTTTGAGCGGCTCTCGCCACTTGAAGTCGTATTGGAACTGATGGATATGGACGTGCATGCAGCGGCTCGCAAGGCTGCCAGCTATGTCAATCGTCGCGATCCCAGCACAGCCTGCCAGGATGTGTCGGAGAGTGTGGACAATGTCCACATGCTGATTGGCTGGATTCAACGTCGTGGCTATCTGCCAATTCGTGGCAATCGAGCCCATCGGCACATGGTCACCGCCTTTAGCCGACTGGCTGCTGTGGCAGGAGAGATTATCCAGCAGATGAACATCGAGATTCAACAGATGGAAGATCGCACGTACGACACCTGGAAGCCGGTCGTGCTGGCCGCGCTTCCTGATAACGTCGATGTCCAGAAAATCATCCAGGCTGGGCTCAAACCCTGACATCTCAGCGGCAGGCGGACGCAGGATTGGGTGGTGGACAGAAACACGCCAGGCCATGGATGCTAGCGGAACATCAGCTGCAGCGACTCGGCCAGCCAGCCGCTGTGCCAGTCGTGTTTTCGCATCGGCCCATCGCGGTACTGATGTTTTACGCCGTGCTGCTGCATCAACTCATGCAGCGTGATGTGGTGCTGGCGAAAACTTCCAGCGTAGCCAGTTAGTATGAGCCGTGGCTGGCGCTTGAATGACTGGTCTGCTTCTTCGACCAGCCGGCTCACCTGGTAGTGCCGAAAGTTCTCGTCACCGGCAAAGATCGGGCCGCTGCCGTAGTTGCCTGGCTTGGCCATCATCATGGGAGCATCCCAGGCGGCCGCCAGGCCGAACATCTGCGGATGTCGCAGCGTCAGGGTAAAGGCACCCCAGCCAGATTTACTGAAGCCAACCAGGTGCCGGTGCCTGGCCTGGCGACGTACTGGATAAAGTTGCTCCACGAAGGGGATCACATGCTTGAGCAGGTACGACTCCTGCTGGATGTTCCTCTCGCTCGGATGGTCGGCATACCAGGGCAGGTGCGAAAAGCTGGGCGCGATATAGACCAGACGATGTCGATTGTGGAGGTCGTGCTTGAGGACTTCCTCGACAGCGTCTCCATAAATGGTCTGCAAGCCTGCCTCCACCGGCAGCAGGTAGATCGCCGCCAGTCGCTCGTTCGGCCGCATTTTATCGGGCATGAGTACCCGCAGATGAGTTATGCCGGACTGGTAACTGGATTGCACGGCATGAACGCGGACATGCTGGTCGGTCTTGTGCGTGGTCAGGAGCTGAAGGCCTGGGTCGTCAGCCTGGCAGATCAACAGCGGGAAGAGCAACAGCAGGCAGACTGCGCAGGCCGCCTGCCGGAGCTGGTGAGCTAGTGAGTTCATTCATCGTCCTCAGTTCTTTGTGCGATGAAGCAGTTCATCCAGCGAGAACTTTTCAAAAACCACGTGGGCTTGGCTGCCCTCGTAGACCAGGCCGATGTGTTGATCGTCGATACGGGTCAGGCTGGGATAACCGGCACCACCACCCACATCGAGCAGCAGGTGGTATTCCTCCGGCCAGCTCATGCCCTCATCAAAACTTATTTTCAGCGTGTGATGATCCCGTCGCTCCTGGGAATGAGGATTCACAAAGATCAGCAGATGCTGTGCTTTACCATTTTCCACGTAGTCAAAGCGGAGCAGGCTGCCGTTGCAGTTCGGTTCGATCAGTGCCTTCTGGTGCGTCGCGTGATGTGTCCAGGTTTCTCCCAGGTCTGCGGTGGTGACCACACTGCGCAGCCGAGCCAGGCTGCGTTCGGTACGCATGTTGAGCATCAGTGACCCGTCATCCAGCTGGACTGCCTGACATTCGCTGCTGCCAACAAAGGCGGGATTGCTCACTGTCCAGCTGCGACCATGGTCCTTGCTGTACATGATATTTGAGAAGGCTGTGCCAGCCTTGTCGCGACCCTGGCTGGGCATCACCAGTGTGCCGTCTTTCAAGACGATGCCTCCCTGCGGTGAGGGAGCAAACAGTACCCACTCCTCCCGCTTCAGTTCGCGTGTCATGTTACGGGGCCGGGACCAGCGGCGACCGTCACTACGGGATTCGACCATCAGGAACTGGGCCGCTTTACCGATCTCAAAGCCGGCCTCGGAACCCTCGCCGTCCCACTGGTGCATGCCTGGCTTGCCCCACATCCAGACAGCGGCACAGAAGATCTTGCCCGTTTTGGGATCCACCAGGATACCTGGGTCGCTGCATCCGTTCTGTTCTTCGGGTAGCCCACCATAGGTGCCCATGTCCATGATCACCTGCATCGGTTCCCAGGTCTGGCCGCCATCGGTGCTGCGGCTCAAACCGATATCAATATCCTCCTGCAGATCACGACCCTGGTTGCGGCGGATGTCGTAGACGGCCAGCAAAGTACCCTTGGCAGTCGTGGTCAGTGCGGGGATGCGGTAGGTATGGACGTTGTCGTCCATGTGGCGCCGCAGCGCATAACCGATCCGTTTCCGCACGTCAGGCGTATCGTCCTCGATCTTGGTATCCCCGCTAGAGGTAATCATCTGAATGCAACTTGCATCCACCTTGTGGAGCAAGTTAGCCGTCGGCTTGAGCTGGCACGTCAGCCAGATGGTGGTGATGCCCTGGGGTAGGTCCAGGTCGTTGAATGTGTAGCTGAGCTGGTTGCTCAATGTGGCATCTTCTGCAGTCCAGCTGTGGTCCTCAAATTCAATTTTGTCGCCCTGGAACGACATCGTCACTGAGGCCAGGTCAGCAAGGTCGTCGCCTCCAGAAAGGTCGAAACGGAGACTCTTGAGCTGAAGCACGGCGTTGGGGATGTTGATTTCGACAGTCAACAGGCGGTTGTCGGTGTTCCGAATCAACACCGGGTGGACTCGCTGATGCGTATGGACTGCGATGCCGTCCTGCGCAGCCAGGCTGGCAGATTGCCAGCAGTTTAAGGCCAACAGGCAGCAGACAGCGGTAAGGACCCGCAGCATTGTTTTTTCGGTCATCGTTCCATTCCGTTCCCAGAGGTCATCGAGCTGGTTATTGTCTGACTGCACACACGATCGCACGTTTGCAGGGCGAGTTCAATCTTGCTATCTGGGCTTTTTCTGCATCGTCATTTGAGCATGGCTGATCGACATCGCCAGTCATGAAGGAAGTTTGTCTTACTGGACTCAGCAGGCCGGAGCGGATTTAATTATGAGCGGTTGGGGTGGGCCCACCCTGCTGTTACTTGTGAGGAGGATGTCATGACTGAGGCACGCGGCTGGCAGTTCCAGCAACTTCATCACCTCGGCATGACGGTTGCCGACATTGAACAGTCAATCGAATTCTATCGCGACCTGCTTGGCATGGAACTTGTTGGCCGGCGACCCTGCGTGGAGGCCGACTACGTTGCCCAACAGACGGGCTACGAGGGGGTTCAATTGAGTGTCGCCTCGTTCAAAGTCCAGCCAGGTAGCGACCAGTCGCTGGAAGTCGTCCAGTACCTGAACCATACTGGCGAGCCCACCGGTGGGGCGACCAACCGGCCCGGAAACACCCACCTCTGTATCACGGTCGATGACCTGCAGGCCGCCTATGATGATCTCACCAGCCAGGGGGTACGATTCAAGTCGGCACCGGTGACAATTACCGCGGGCCCCAATCAGGGCGGGCTGGTGGTCTATTTTTTCGACCCGGACGGCTATCCGCTCGAAATGTTCCAGCCAGCCCAGCCGAGTAGCTGAGATGGCCATCCTGAGGGGAGACAACAAGCGTGGCACTTGATTCACCATTCGACCTTTCCGGTGACGTGGCCCTGGTGACAGGTGGGGCCCAGGGCCTGGGAGCTGCCATTGGAGCCATGCTCAGTGAGCAGGGAGCGACCGTCGTACTGGCCGACCTGGACCTGCCTGCTGCCGAACAGACAGCCCAGTCGATTAGTCAGCAGACAGGAAACAGGGTCACGGCCCAGAAGTGTGATGTTGCCGAGCCGGACCAGGTCAAACAACTTGTCGACCAGCTGCTGGACACAGATGGTCAGATCGACATTCTCGTCAACAATGCCGGTATTCACCGTCGCGTTGATCCGCTGGCTCCGGACCTGGCTGACGTGGAAGCGATCTTTCGCGTGAACCTGCTGGGGGCGATCAATGTGTCGGGTGCCGTGGGGGCGGTGATGGTCAGCCAGGCTCGTGGCAGCATCATCAATATCTCCGCTCTCGGTGGCGGCCTGGTTGGACTGGGGCGAGGCGGGTCAGCCTATGGCATCACCAAGGGTGGGATTGTTGCTCTGACCCGTGACCTGGCGGCTGAATGGACGCCGCTGGGAGTGCGAGTGAATGCGGTCGCGCCCGGCTGGATTCGAACACCGATGACCAGTGAATTGCAGAACAACCCGGAAGGGTCGGCCAGGGTGCTGAAGCGCGTACCAGCGGGCCGTTGGGGAGAACCGCAGGATGTTGCGGCCGTGGTTGCCTTCCTGGCGAGTGACGCCTCCCTCTATATCTCCGGACATACCATTCCGGTCGATGGCGGTGCCCAGAATGTGATCACGCTGGCCTAGGGATGTTGAAATGATTCAGCCAGAATGCACGATCCAGGGCCGCCAGCTGCCAGTAGATCGACTGGCTGAATTGCGACAGTTCGACGGTCAACTCGCCGATCATGCTGCCGTCTCCAGCGAGTTCGCTGAACAGGGCTACCTGCTGTTGCGATCGGTGCTGGATCGTGCCGCTGTGCTGGCTGCTCGCTCCGAGGTCTTCGCAAAGTTGCGTGACGTGGGCGAAATCCAGTCGCCCGCCAGCGAGGGGATCAGTACGGGGACAAGTCGCCGAGCGGAGCTGTATCCAGATCTCGGCGCCTTTTGGTCAGCAGTCAGCGAGGGCCAGGCGCTGCGAGCTGTGACGCATGGTGACCAGCTGCGCGAAGTGCTATCGGCGGTCATGGATCAGCCAGCTCGGCCGCACGACCTGATGTACGTGCGGCCGATGCCTCCCGGGCCAGGAACCCGGCTGCATTATGACCTGCCTTTCTTCGCGGGATTTTCGCCTTCCATTCATACGGCTTGGGTGCCGCTGGGCGACGTCGCTATAGAAGAAGGACCGCTGGCGGTCATGGAGAGGTCACATACTTTTGCTGACCTGCTGGAGCCGATCAGCCAGCATGACTATTCGAGTGACCGCTCCAACCAGACGATCCAGCAGGCAGCCTACGATGCTCAGAGTGCGCTGCATCCAATCGATCTGGCTGAACAGCGAGAGGTACGATTACTGACAGCCGAATTCCGGGCTGGTGACGTGCTGATCTTTCAGATGCAGTTGATGCATGGTTCGCTCGATAATCGCTCGCCCCGTGAGCGGGTTCGTTTGTCCTGCGATGTCCGCTATCAGCCGGCCGGGGATGCCTGGGATGATCCCCGCTATTTCGGTTCACAGCCTACCGGTTCCAAGGGTGGCGGGTACGCGGACATGCGAGGCGCGCAGCCGCTGGGATCCGGATGACGGATCCCTAACCGCTATCCCGTTACCCCTGGCTCCCCGACTCGAGCTTCACCAGCTCACCCGAGGCCGCTGATTGTTCGGCCGCCAGGCAGGCTCGCACAGCTTCCAGCGATTCCTGCGGCGTGATCACCGTGGGTGGCTCGCCGCGCTGAATTGCGGTGACAAAGTAGGACAGCTCATCACGCAGTGCACCGGCCCGCTGGCCATGCAGCGAGGGCCAGTAAGTGGTATCGGGCGAGTGCCAGCCATCCTTGTCGCTGATGGAAAAGTTGGGATGTGTTTCGTGGATATGGATCGAGCCTTCGGTGCCGATGATCTCCATCCGTTCGTCGATCTGGAAAGCGGTCTTATCGGGCAGGCACCAGACGTTTTCCAGAACCCCTGTGGCGCCGCTGGCAAAGCGGTACATGGTCCAGCCGAGGTCCGGGTGTTTCTTGCCTCTGACGTCAACAGTCTGGGCATAGGCACTGAGGATCTGGTCCTGGCTGTACCACAGCATCAGGTCGGTATCGTGAACTCCATCACCGATAATCGGCCCGATCTTATCGAGGATCCCCTCGGTGACGGCGGCGGGAATGTTACGACGGGCGTACATCGAGATGATCTTGCCAATCCGCCCCTCGCGAATGGCCTCCCAGGCTGCCACGTAGCGTGGATTGAAGCGGCAGATATGTCCGGTCATGAAGTACCCATCGGCAGCCGCAGCGGCATCAACGATCTGCTGGCAGTCTTCGACCGTGGAGGCTAGCGGTTTTTCGACCAGCACATGCTTCCCCGCTTCGAGTGCAGCCACCGTTGGCTGCAGGTGCTTGTCCCACATCGTGACAATACTAACCGCTTCCAGTTCCGGGTCAGCCAGCATCTGCTGATAGTCGGTATAGGTGTTCTGGACCTCGAAGCTGGTAGCCAGTTCGGCTAGTCGCGTTGGGTTACGGGTACAGAGCGAATGCAGTTTGACGTTGGGTAAAGCTGCGAGTGCCTCGCAGTGTTTTTGGCCAAACCAGCCCAGTCCGATCACACCGTACTTGACTCGTTTCATGGCTTGTCCTGTTCCGCAGGCTGGAAAACCGGATGAGCGGCATTGCCACCAGCTATCAAGTAGGCGACCAGGTCGAGGATCTCGTCACGGGTTAGCACGTTGATCAAGCCGCCTGGCATGGGCGAGATTTTTGCTGGTCGCGATTGTTCGATCTGCTGGCGGGCCACCTTGACCTGCTCACGCGTATCCGGATCGACTTCGATGACAATTTCTTTCTGGCTGACATGAGCGGTGCGGCCCACCACGATCCTGCCATCATCCAGCTGGTAGGCCGTGTAGCGGTACTTCGGATCAATCACTCTGTTGGGTTCAACGATCGACTCGAGAATAGCCAGTGCGGTGAAACGTCGCCCAACACTTGTCAGGTCGGGGCCCACCTGGCCCCCCTCGTTTCCGATCCGGTGACAGCGCAGGCAGCTGGCAGCCAGCAATGCCTGGCGGCCCTGCTGATGCGAGCGAGCTGAAGATATATCTGCGACGGCGGCGCGAAGTTCGTCCAGCTGCCATTCCTGGACCACGGGTCGGGCCGGAGGTACCGGTAGTTCCTGCAGCGGAAGCTCGAGTTTGGCCAGAGCAGCTGCCAGTGGCTGTTTCTCCTGGTCGGTCAGGCCGACGACGAAATCCTGCCTGATGTGGTCAATCATGTCGGGGTATAACTTGCCCCCCTGGTAGCTGCGGGCACGCTGCAGCCACTGGATCATGGCCAGCCGGCTGTCGTTATCCCAGCCCTGCCTGGCGAACGTCAGCAAGCGGGCAAACCGGACCTGCTGGGGTCGAGTGGAGCTGTCCTGCAGCCTGGCGACTGTCTTGGCCACGACGCTGGGTGACTCCAGGTAGACCAGTAGTTCGCAGAGCAGGTGATTGGCGGGAAGGTGCGAGTGGGGGTACACCGATTCGAGTTTTGTACGGAGTGCCAGCACGGTGTCGTCGCTGGGCCTGCCCAAACGGACGCAGCAGACCTGGGCTGCACGTAACCAGGCCAGCAGATCGCTGGGACCACGTGTCGCCAGGTCGTGCTTCAGCAAGGCAGCCAGCAGAGCTGGCCCGTCAGCAGCTTCTCCCTGGCGAGCCAGCGCTAGCAGGGCGACGGCGGAGGCCAGCGGATTGGGCTCGCTGAGTGCCCGCTGCCGCCAGCTCTCGACTGGCTGGTTTTCGATTGCCACCCGGGCGGCGTAACGAATCCAGCGGTCACCGCTGTGGAGTGCAGGCCAGCAGATGTCGATGGCGGCGGGGTCCTGCCTGGTATGGAAGCTTTCCAGTTTATGCCGCAGTCTTCGCGCCTGGCCGGCAAAGTCGAAGGTTGCCGACGGCCCGACGGGCGGCTTCCTGGGACCGAGATGGGTGATCCGGTAGAGTCCGGACTGGGAACCGCGACCACCCGTGATGAAATAGAGTGCTCCGTCCGATCCAACTGTCATATCACAGACATTCAGCGGTGCGCCTTCAACGAACAGTTCGTACTCACAGCGATAACTGGCCCCATCCGGCGTCATGCGGACCATCAAGATGCGGCCGTTTTGCCAGTCCGCCATGTAGAGGGCCTGGCGATAGGGGTGAGGAAATTCAGTCTTGTAGCCGAAGACCATGCCGGTCGGAGAACCGAGGCCGGTATCGAGCGTGCTGGGCAAACTATCCTCGTAATAGACAGGCCATTTGCCGGTGCCCCATCGCCAGCCATACTCACCTCCGGAAACCACGTGGTTGAGCCGCGTCGGCCGGTACCAGGGTTGGCCGACATCCCATTCCATGTCGGCATCGTAGGTAAACATCTCACCATCGGCATTAAAGGCGATGTCGACCTGGTTGCGAAAGCCACCGGCCACGACATGCCAGGACGTCCCTTCCGGGTTGAAGCGGATGATGCGACCGACGCGATTGTCTTGACCGGCATCGTGGGGATTTGGCAAGAGCTGATCGTTCTGCGGATTCCGGTAGGCCGAGTTGGGGTCGGTATGCTCGGGCAGTGTGATATCGTTTCCGAGCACGGCGTAGATCATCTTGTCGGGGCCGAGGACCAGCTGATTTGCGCCGTGACCATAGCGACTGCGATAGTCAAGCGACTTTAATAGCTTCACCTCGTCGTACTTGTCGTCACCATTTGTGTCTCGCAAGCGGTAGATGCCCTCGCCGTTGGTGGCAGAGGCATAGATGCTGTTGTGGGCATACAGCACGCCGCGGCAGTGTTTGAGTGTGTTGTTGATCAGTTCATAGCGAGTCTCTTCTGCTGCCTCGCTGAGCGTCAGCCGTGCGATTCCCTGCTTGTCACGGCCAACAATAAGTCGACCCTGGTCGTCAAACGAGATGCTGATCCAGGATCCCTCATCGGCCCTGGCCGATCGCAGTAATTCGACTTTGAAGCCGGGACGAACCGAGACGGAGGTGGCTGGCGTGGCGGTAGTCTGTGCTGGCAGCGATGAGCAGCAGCAGGCCAGCAGGACCAGCAGCAGGCCCTCGGCAGGGTATCGTCTGCCGAGAGACTGGCGGGATGAGCGAAGTGTCATGGACTAGATCAGTTCTGCAATAGGTTGGCCATCTTCAATCAAGTACGTCGGGCGTCCTTGATTGTTGACGTATTGCAGCCGGTAATCCAGTCCATACATCGTGAGGATCGTGGCTATCAGGTCCTGCGGTGTCAGCCGTCGCTGGACCGGTTCTTCGATGCGAGCGGATGATTTACCGATCACCTGGCCCATCGAGAACCCGCCACCGGCAAGGGCCAGCGTACAGAGCCGTCCCCAGTGGTCTCGACCCCCACGTGCATTAATCTTTGGTGTGCGACCAAACTCCCCGGTCACCACGACCAGCACATCGTCCAGCATGTTGCGGTCGTCAAGATCCTCGATCAGGGCGGAGAGGCCCTGGTCGACCTGTTCGGAACGGCCACCCTGGAAGCCCCGCAGGATGCCGCTATGCATATCCCAGCCGCCGTAGCTGACAGTCATAAATGAACAACCCGCTTCGGCCAGCCGGCGGGCCGTCAGCAAGCTGCGGCCGAGGCCCGCTCCGTAACGCTCGCGAGTCGCGGTGCTTTCCTGGTCGACATCGAATGCCCTGGGAGCACTGCCCAGGATCAGGTTAAATGCCTGCTGCTCAAAACCATCCATGCCCTGCATCTGGCCGGCGGCATCAAGCTGACGGTTGATGCGGTCGAGCTGTCCCAGCAAGTTTCGGCGGTCGGCAAGCCGGGCCGTCGATACCTGGATATCCATGTCTGTGCGGGCCGGTCCACTGGGGTTGAAGGGGCCATAGTTGGTCCCCAGCCAGCCCGGTCCATCGCCGCTAATCGATCGCTGCCGAACATACGTCGGCATGCCGCTAGTCGGGTCCGTTGTGCCAAAGCTGTGGGCCAGCATGGAACCGAGCGACGGTCGCATGTTTGTGCGGTCGTTGTAGCCGGTCATCAGTCGCTGTGTTGCTGAGCCGTGACTGCTGTCGTTGTGCGCAAAGGACCGAATGATCGCCATCTTGTCGACAACTTTGGCCAGTCGATTCAAGCTGCCGCCGATCGTGATGCCAGGCAGTGGCGTGGTCGCCTCGCCAGTCAAGCTGCGGTACTCCGACGGCGCCGTCATCTTGGGATCAAACGTCTCCACGTGTGTGGGTCCGCCGGCCAACCAGAGCCAGATGACGGACTTGTGACTCCTGCTGCCAGCTTGCTGAGGATCCGCTGCCTTGGCACGGAGTAGCTGCGGAAGCGACAGGACTCCACAACCAAGCGTGCCGATCTGCAGGCTGGTCTGCAGAAAGGCGCGGCGAGACAGGCCGTGGTCGTCACGAGTCTGATCCATTGAGTGGACAGTCAGCATGGCAAAGCCCTCCAAAGGCCGTGGTCCTGGCCTCTGCTGTTTGTATCGGGCTTTGAGGAGTCGGCAGGCGACGAATTGTTGAGGGCAGGATCCCGCGAGGACTTTTCTATCTTGCCAGACTTGCCTAATTGCCTGCAGTCAGTTCGCGATCAGTCGTGAGCGGTGATGGACTAAGCTCGAACGTCGACGACGGTTCGGCCAGTGGTTTGTCCTGCCAGCATTTGTTTGGCTGTGGCGGCTAGTTCTGAGAGTGAGATAACGTGATTGTCCTCGCCCAGTCCCGTCGGTCGGAATTCAGCAGCGAGTTGATTCCAGGCTGCCGTTCGACTGTCGAGCGGTTCTTCGGCCGAGTCGATACCGACCAGCGTCACGCCGCGGAGAATGAAGGGATAGACGGTCAGATCCAGTTCGTCACTGCCGGCCATGCCACAGGCGGCGAGACATCCTCGTGCTTGCAGCCGGCGCAGCAAGCTACCGAGCACTGTACCTCCGACGGTATCGATGGCACCGGCCAGCTCTGCTCGCAGCATGGGCTTACTGAGATCCCCTTCCAGTTCCCCGGGTGACCAGCAGCGATCAGCTCCCCATTGCTGAAGTTGCTGCTGGAATTCTGTCTTTCGAGAGACCGCGATGACTTCATAACCAAGCTGGGAGAGAATCCGAACAGCAAGGCTGCCGACGCCTCCGCTGCTGCCACTGACCGCCACAGGGCCGCACTCCGGACTTACGCCATGGGCTTGCAGTGCCTGGATGGAAAGTGCGGCAGTCACGCCAGCGGTACCGAGTGCCATCGCCTGCTCCATGGAGAGAGCATCTGGCAGTGGCACAACCCAGTTGGCGGGGACCTGGAGCTGCTGGGCCCAGCCTCCCCAGTGGCTACTTCCCATACCATAGCCTGTCACGGTAACGGCGCTGCCGACGGGCAAGGATGGATGACTGGATTGGGCGATCGTACCTGCCGCATCGATGCCCGGCACATGGGGAAAGCAGCGGACAACGCCGGGGTGGCCGGAGGCTGCCAGGGCGTCCTTGTAGTTGACCGAGGAGTAGGCAACGTCGATCAGCAGATCGTCGTCAGCCGCTGGCTGAAGTGATTGCTCGCTGACCGACTGCCGGATCGTACCATCGTCGTCTTTTTCGACGAGGAAGCATTTCATGGTGGTGACCTTGCGTCCTGGCTGAGGTTGATTGACAGTTGTCGTGCGGCAGCTAGAATCGCCGAGAGTAAGACCGGGTTCAGCTGTTGCAGCCGCAGACAAGGAGCCGAGCATGGGAAGTATATTGGAACTGAACGGTGAAAACTTTGCCAGCGAGGTACTGGAATCCGAGCAAGCTGTGCTGGTCGATTTCTGGGCTCCCTGGTGCGGTCCCTGCCGACAACTAACGCCGGTGATTGAACAGCTGGCGGAGGCAAACGCCGGCGTGGCCAAGGTCACCAAGTTCAATATTGATGACAACACCGAGATTGCCCAGAACTACAAGGTCATGAGCATTCCCACCGTCATCGTCTTCAAGGGTGGCAGTGAAGCCCGTCGATTTGTTGGAGTTGCGACGCAACAGCAGTTGCAGGAAGCGATCGACGAAGCGACTTGAGGAGGGCTTGCGGCAGGGCCATCATGCCCGATAAACAGGCTGGCCGTTTGTCGTCTGGTGGTTGCACGACGAGGCGGACGGATGCCCGTTGTGGCATTCAGGGGTGCTGACTATATTTAGTGTTTCCCTGAAGCTCGTTGGTGCTATGGGGACCTGACCGTTCCGCACGATCGGGCAAGAACGTTCAATGCAGTTCAGCTTGATTGACCACATTCTCGAACTGGAAGAGGGATCGCAGATCACTGCGATCAAAACACTTTCCCAGACCGAGGAGTACTTGAAAGATCACTTTCCACTGTTTCCCTGCATGCCAGGGGTGCTAATGGTGGAGTCGTTGTTTCAGGCATCGGCCTGGCTGATCCGCAAGAGTGAGGACTTTGCACACTCGATGGTGGTACTCAAGGAAATCCGCAACCTGAAGTGCGCGGACTTCGTTGTTCCTGGACAATCGCTCGTCGTGACGGCGGAGATTATCAAGCAGGATGATACCAGCACGACGCTAAAGGCCCAGGGAGTGGTGGAAGACCGAATTGCGGTGAGTGGACGATTGCTCGTTGAGCGATTTAACCTGGCAGACAGGCACCCGGCGCGGGCAGATACCGATGATTACCTGAGAATTAAGTTGCGGCGGCAATACGCGATCCTCTGGCCAATGGCCACGGACTCCGCGACAGAGCCGACTGAGTAAAGCTAGACTCCCGGTTGCGGGAGAGCATGATCACCGATTTAGTTGAACAAGAATGGGAGCGAGAACCTGATGGCACCCAGTAGCGAAGAGATTTACAAAACGGTCAATGAAATCCTTGACGAGACACTGGTCCCCGATGATCCGGTCAAACCGGAATCCACCCTGCTTGGTGACCTGGGCGCGGAGTCGATCGACTTCCTCGACATCATGCACCAGCTTGAAAAGTCGTTTGACCTCTCGCTCAATCGCGAGGACTTCTATCCAGACGATATCCTGACCGACGAGCAGTTTGTCCAGGAAGGGCGAGTTACCGATGCCGGGGTCGCCGCTCTCAAAGAACGCATGCCGTATGCTGACCTGTCTTCCTTTGAGAATGATCCCTCACTGAAAAATTTTGGTGACCTGCTGACCGTTCAGGATCTGTGCCAGATGGTTGTTCACAAACTCGCTCTAGGCGGCGATGCTGAATAGGCAGTGCAGGATTGGCCAGGCAGCCCAGCGAGGACTGCTTGGCAGGTGCTGCGGTGACCGCTTTCCGTTGATCTTCTTTCCTGCTGGAATCGAATCGGAATGCGCTGGTATCACATCGATCGGTTTGTCGAGTTCGTCAGTGGTCAGCGGGCAGTCTCTATCAAGACAGTCAGCCTGACTGAGGACCACATCCACGATTACTGGCCCGGTTACCCGATCTTTCCATCCACCCTGATCGTGGAAGGCTTGGCCCAGACCGGTGGGCTGCTGGTCGGCGAGATGGTTGGCTTTGAGCGCTGTGTGATTCTGGCCAAAGTAAGTCGAGCGACCTTTCATGAACTGGCCGTTCCTGGTGACCGACTGACATACACCGCTACCCTTGAAACTCAAACTCCAGAAGGAGCGATCATCAAGGGGACCAGCCACAAGGACGACATACTGCAGGCTGAGATCAACCTGGTGTTTGGCTTCATTCCTGAGCGGATGGAAGGGGTGCAGCAGTTCTACCCGGCCGACTTTCTCGCTACCATGCGCAAGTTCGGCATGTTCGATGTCTTGCAGACGCCCGAGGGTGAACCGAAGCTGCCACCAGCTTTCATGTTAGAGGCCGAGAAGGAAGCTCTGGAAAGTGGCATACTCGGCGACGAGATCGCGCCGCCTTCTGCATAACCTGGCGTTGACGTGCTGGTGCTGTCAGGGATATCGTCGCTCTCGGATTTTGGCGGTACAATAACGGCCGTCCGTCCACGATTGAGTAGTGGCAACAGGTTTCGAAGGAATCATTGCGATGACACGCAGGGTGGTTATTACCGGCTTGGGCAGCGTGAACCCGCTCGGTCATGATGTCGAATCGGTGTGGTCTGCCGTCAAGGAGGGTGCCTCCGGCGTTGACTACACAACCGTCTTTGACGCCAGCCGTTTTCCCACCAAGATTTCAGCTGAGGTTAAGGACTGGGATGTCTCCAAGGTAGGTGAAGACCCCGCCGACTGGGTCGAACGTGGTCGCCGTACCCGCTTCGCCATCGGTGCTGCCATCCAGGCAGTCAACTCGTCCGGGATCATGGACAGCGGGATCGACCCCTTGCGTTTCGGTGCCTATCTCGGCTGTGGTGAAGGCTTTGTCGACTTTGATGCTTTCACCTCGTCGGTGGCAGCCGGAGTTGGTGAGGCGGGAATAGAATATTCGGGATTCATCAATCGAGCCAACACCGCCTTCAATCACCGTCTGGAACTCGAAAACCTGCCGAATATGCCGGCCAGTCATATCTGCCGGATGTTCAATATCCAGGGTCCGTCGGTCAACACGCTGACTGCCTGTGCCGCCAGTAGCCAGGCGATCGGTGAGGCAACCGACTTTATCAAGCGGGGTGAGACCGAGGTGATGATCTCGGGTGGTGCACACAGCATGATTCACCCGATGGGAGTCACTGGCTTCAACCTGCTGACCGCACTCTCCACCAATAATGACAATCCCCAGGGAGCGTCGCGGCCCTTTGACCGCCTGCGGGATGGCTTTGTGCTCGGTGAGGGAGCTGGCATGGTCATCCTGGAAGAACTCGAACATGCTCGCCGTCGCGGTGCTGAGATCCACGGCGAGGTGCTGGGCTATGGATCCACTGCCGACGCCTACCGGATCACCGATATTCACCCGGAAGGACGTGGTGCAATCGCCTGCATGCGGATGGCGATCAAGAATGCCGGACTCGATCCCTCCGATATCGACTATGTGAACGCCCACGGCACCAGCACCCAGGTGAACGATCGAACCGAGACTTTTTCCTGCCGTGAAGTTTTCGCTGGCAGTCCGCCGCCGATCTCCAGCACCAAGAGCATGATGGGCCACCTGATCACGGCCGCTGGAGTTACCGAGGCAATCTGTTGCCTGATGGCAATTCGTGACAATGTCCTGCCACCTACCACCAACTATGAGAATGCTGATCCGGAATGTGACCTGGATTACATTCCCAATGAGGCGAGGCAGGCCGATTGCAGGTTCGCGCTGAATAACAGCTTCGGCTTTGGTGGCCAGAACGTAACGCTGGTGGTCGGCCAGTACGACGGCTAGGGTAAGCCGGATCGGCTGCCGCAGAGTTATGGTGCCTGTCGTGCTGTCGAATCAGGGACCAATCGAGGGCGGGTTGCTCATCAAGAAGTCGCGTGGTGCACGAGTCGTGTAGTACGGATAGGAATAAGCTGCCGTGGGAGGCCCGGCTTGCTGCTGCATCGCCTGGGCAGGCATCTGCATCATCCCCGGCGGCTGCATCGCCTGGGCAGGCATCTGCATCCTTCCCTGCTGCTGCAGGACGCTGGAGGCTTGCATCACTTGTTGATTCGGCATGTATCCTGCCTGGCGAGCCTGTGGTTGATTCATGTTCGGCTGGCAATTCGTGCAGCGCTGCGGCAAGAGATTGCAGCCAGTGCTGCCAATTGTGACCAGTAAGGCAACGCCAAGTAACATCTGTCGCATCATCACCGTATCCTCCTGCCGACCTGTTTCGGTACTACGAAGCTCCCCTGAAGTGCCCCCGCTGGACATCGATGTCCCTCTACGCAGACACACTCAGTCGAGGCTCTAAGCCATGACAACAAGATCGGCAGATGGCAGCCTTAGAATTGAACAAATCGATATGATCGTTGTGACCGGCAGATGTGGAACAGGGCCTGTGGAGCAGCTGCAGTAAGGCTCATCTTGGCCTGAATAGCGTGTTTCTGGTAAAAGAGGCAGTTCCCGTAGACGAGTACGCTTAACCCCTCACATTACGACGGGCGTTGAGCGACCGAATGGATTTGGTCGGATGAAGAACTTCCTACGTGCCGTACGGCATGGATTGCGCCACCGCTGGACGCTTGCCAGTGCGCTGCTCTGCAGCTTGATGGTCGCGCTCTTCTGGGGTGCTAACATCGGCACGATCTATCCTATCGTGGAAGTTGTGTTCCAGGGCAAGTCCATGCCCGACTGGATCGATCAAGATATCGATCGCCTGGAAGGAGCAATCGAAACGCGAGAGGCCGACCTGGCCCGCCAGCGCACGGGGCTGGAAGGACTGACCGACCCGCAAGAAAAACAGCAACAGCAGGCGGCCATCGAACTCAACCTGGCCCGCAAACAGGCTGACCAGCAGGCGCTTGGCATGCGACAGTCGCTCAAACCGTGGGCCGACCGTTACATGCCCAGCACGCCATTTGACACGCTGCTGCTGGTCGTCGTCCTGTTGCTGGTAGGGACCCTGATCAAGGACCTGTTCCTGATGGCCAGTATGATCCTGGTCGAGCGGTTTTCTCAGTTGGCCACGTTTGGGCTGCGGAATGAGTTCTACCGGCGAACGTTGCGAATGGATGTGGCGGCCTTTGGAGACGACCGTAGCTCCAGCCTGATGGCACGTTTTACCAACGACATGAACAGCATGAACCAGGGGATCAATAACCTGGTCGGCAAGTCGATCCGGGAGCCGCTCAAAATGGCAGTCTGCCTTGTCGGTGCTGCCTGGATCTGCTGGCGCTTGTTGATCTTCTCGATGCTGGTCCTGCCACTGGCCCTCTACCTGATCGCCATCCTTGCCCGACGGATCAAGCTGGCGAATCGTCGCGCCATGGAAGAAATGTCACAGCTTTACGGCGTCCTGAATGAGTCGTTTGCAGGCATCCATGCGGTCAAGGCGTTCACCATGGAACGACATGAACGGACCAGGTTTCACCGATCGGCAAAGGAATACTATCGCCGCGTCATGCGGATCATGAAGTTCAATTCGCTCGCTCGTCCGATCACCGAATTGATGGGAATGGTCATCATCTCGCTGGCATTGTTGGCCGGTGGTTACCTGGTGCTGAACCAGGAAACCCACTTGCTGGGCATCCGCATGTCCACCAGGCCACTCGGTTTCGGTGCCTTGATTACGTTCTATGCGCTGTTGATCGGTGCTAGCGATCCACTGCGAAAATTGGCCGATGTGTTCAACTCCGTGCAACGTAGCTGCGCGGCGGCCGACCGAATCTATGAAATGCTCGACCGTGAACCGGCAATTGTCGATGCTGATCAACCAGCAGTCGTACCGAGTCCGTTTAGCCAGCTTGAATTCCGCCAGGTTGGCTTTCATTACCTGCCCGAGGAGCCCCTGCTTGAGGATATTAATCTGGTCATCAAGCACGGTGAAACGGTTGCCATCGTGGGTGCCAACGGGTCCGGCAAGAGCACGTTGATGAACCTGGTGCCGCGGTTCTATGACCCGACCGTCGGCCAGCTGCTGCTGGATGAGACCCCGCTCTGGGATCTCAGGATCAAGGAACTGCGTGGGATTATCGGAGTGGTGACGCAGCAGCCATTCCTGTTCGATGCCACGATCATGGACAATATCCGCTACGGAACGCCGCACGCCAGTGACGACGCTGTCCTCGATGCTGCTCGGCAGGCGCGTGCGGATAGCTTCATCAATTCACTCGATGCCGGCTACCAGACCGTCGTCGGAGAAGCTGGCAGCCGACTGTCAGGTGGGCAACGGCAGCGCATCACGCTGGCCCGAACAATCCTGCGGGATCCGAAAATTGTCCTGCTGGATGAAGCAACCAGCCAGGTGGATGGTGAGAGTGAGGAGTTGATTCGGGATGCCCTGGCGGAATTTCTCAAGGGCCGCACGGGACTCATGATCACCCACCGACCCGCCACGCTGGCACTCGCCGATCGAATTGTTTTGATGGACGAGGGCAGGATTAGTGATATCGGCTCTGAACAGGAACTTCTGGGCCGCTCGGCACTCTATCGCCGCCTCTGCCAAATTCCCCTCCGCGATTCTGCCTGATTTTCTCTTCTGGCATGGCAGTTGCATATTAGTTTGAGACAATGCCACGCAGTGTGGCAGGAAGTCCACAAAGGGGCCGTGACAGAGAAGAGGCGCTTTGCCGGGGCCGGAGTGGAAGAGAAACGATTTTGCATCGCGGTTACCGCGGCGGACAATGAGCCATGAAGGCTCTGAAAACACTTCTTTTTCAGGGTTTTGTCGACGCGGAACAGAACAGGCCAGGTGGCCTGTGTCGAACCAGTGCCGCAGCGGTAACCGTTCGATGCAAACGTTAGGCAGCGTGAGATGCAACGTGGCTGGCTTTCTTGCCAACTAAAGTGTCTCAGTCTGCGTGTATCATAATGCAACATATGTCTCATTGTGCTACACCCTTCTTAAAAATGAGGGTCCTCTAGGTCAGGGCTCTCTTCCCGCAGAACTGTCTTTTTCGACAGGTGTCTGATGTGAGTGCCGAGATTGTTGTTATAGGGCTTGGCCGTTTATTCCCTTCGGCGATGGCACGATGTATATTTTCCTGTACGGGGTGGAGAAATCCCAGTTTTATTGAGTACTTGTTGGCACCAGGATCGCTTAATCACTAGTCACGTCTGAAACGTTGTGAACGACGGGACGATAGAGAAGTCAGAAGGACGAGTTATGGCTAACCAACTGAATGGTCGTCAAATGAAGAGTTCAACAATTGTGATGCTGGTGATTGGGATAACCTGCTGGCTGCCCACGGTGGCCATGTCACAGCAGACGAGTCCTTCGGAGGAAGGCCTCGTGAACGATTACGGAATTCCCGAAGTTCGCCGAATCAACCAGGAGATACGCACGGGCTGGTCAGAGTACGAGATCACGCCTTCGAAAAAGGCGACGGATGGCGAATGGTGTCGTCGCGTGTATCTGGACGTGATTGGTCGCGTCCCTTCGGTCCAGGAGTTGAACGACTTTCTTTCCAGCACGGAAACGGACAAGCAGAAGCAGCTAGTCAACAAGCTGCTTTATGACGAGGACTACATTGAGCTGTATGCCAACAACTGGACAACGATCTGGACCAACGTCCTGGTCGGTCGTTCGGGTGGTACAGAGCGGAACAGTCTGACGAATCGTGAGGGATTACAGAAGTACCTGCGAGATTCATTGGCGCGCAACAAGTCCTACGACAAGATGGCCCTCGAGCTGGTGACGGCGACCGGGTCGAACACTCCCGGCATGGAGAGCTTCAACGGGGCGGTGAATTTCCTCACCATGAAGCTGGCAGAGAATGCTACTCAGGCAACCGCCGAGACAGCCAAGATCTTTCTCGGGCTGCAAGTGCAGTGCACGCAATGCCACAACCATCCGTTCAATGAGTGGAAGCAGCAAAAGTTCTGGGAAATGAATGCCTTCTTCCGCCAGACACGTGCCCTCCGTCGCTTCACACCTGGCACCCGCGACGTTCGTGGTGCCGAGCTGATCAACGAGGATTTCGGTGGTGAGGGCCTCAGCACGAATGCTGAAGAAGCAGACATCTACTATGAGTTACGGAATGGTTTGACCAAGGTGGCCTACCCGGTCTTTGTCGACGGTACAACGATTGGCCGCAGCGGTTACGTTTCCGATGTTGTCCGCCGCTCGGAGCTGGGTGCTCTGATGGTCGAATCGGAATACCTTGGTAAGACGATTGTGAATCGTACCTGGGGTCATTTCTTCGCCCACGGTTTCACCAAGCCGATCGATGACATGGGGCCACACAATCCTCCCACGCATCCGGACCTGGTGGATTACCTGGCAATTCAGTTGCGGAACAAGAGTTTCAATCTCAAGGACCTGATTTCCTGGATTGTGCTGAGCGAGCCTTACTCGTTGTCCAGCCGCAGCAATTCGACCAACATCACTGTCGACGATCCGGAACTGGGTGAGTCACCCAAGTTCAGTCGCTTCTACCTGCGGCAGCTGCGAGCCGAGGAGCTTTACGAGTCGCTGCTTGTTGCCACCCAGGCTCACAAGACACGAGGAAGTTATGAGGAACAGGAGAAGTTGAAGGCCAGCTGGCTCAGTCAGTTCGTGACCGCATTCGGCAACGATGACGGTGGCGAGACGACGACATTCAACGGCACGATTCCTCAGGCCTTGATGATGTTCAATGGGGACTTGATCAAGAGTGCGACCAGCACGGCCGAGGGCAGTTTCCTTTGGACGATAGCCGGCAGCAAGATGAACAATGGCCAGAAGATTCGTTACCTGTTCCAGGCGGCCCTGGCGCGGAATCCCACGCAAAGTGAGATCCAGGTAGCGAACCGGCTTTTGGTCGCCCGCAAGGGGGACACCAAGGCGGCTCTGCAGGATATCTGGTGGGCCGTGTTGAACAGTAACGAGTTCATTATCAATCACTAGGCGGAGAGTTTTGTCAGCGTCGGTCTATTACGGCGGTGGCAGGTAAGAGACAATAGTATTCCAAGGGTTGACCACAGGACACGTAAACCAGTTGGCTAAATCCATTTTCGCTGGGTAACAGCAGGAGAACGTTTGATGATTAATCGCACAACGCCCCAGGGCATGTCACGACGCCATTTCATGTCGCATATGGCCGGCGCTTCGGCACTCACTTTGCCCGCCTTGTCCATGGGCCATACATTGAACCTGCATGCTCAGGATCTGAAGAAGCGTCGCAAGAGTGCCATCCTGTTATGGATGGGTGGCGGTCCTTCGACGATGGATATCTGGGATCTGAAGCCGGGTGCAGCGACCGGTGGGCCGTTCAAGCCGATCTCGACCAGTGGCAATGCCCAGATCAGCGAACACATGCCGCTGATGGCCAAGCAGATGCATAACATGGCCATCATTCGTTCGATGAGTACTCGCGAGGCGGATCATGGCCGCGGTCGCTATTACATGCACACCGGATACGTACCGAATCCGAATATTGAGCACCCAAGTTACGGAGCGGTCCTGTCGCACGAGTTGATCGAGCAGCGACCGGAACTTGAGATCCCTCCCTTTATCGCCGTCGGCGGCGGAAGTGTGGGACCCGGTTTCCTGGGAATGGCCTGGGCACCGTTTACTGTCAACAGCAACGGCCAGGTTCGCAACCTCGAGATGGGGCTGGACGACGACCGACTCTATCAACGTATGGCCGCTCTTGACCTGATCGAGAAGGGTTTTGTCAGCCAGAAGCGTGGTTCGGCAGCTTCGGATCATCAGAAGATTCTCAAGAAGACGCTGAACTTGATGACCAGCACCCAGATGGATGCTTTCAAGGTTGGCTCGGAACCAGCGGACTTGCAGGAACGTTATGGCAACAACAACTTTGGCAAGGGCTGCCTGATGGCCCGACGCCTGGTTGAGCAGGGCGTGCCGTTCATCGAAGTCGGACTGGGTGGCTGGGATAACCACCAGAATATCCACGACACGCTGGCTAACACCAAGCTGCCTCAGCTGGACCAGGCAATGAGTGCCCTGACTGAGGACCTCGAACAGCGAGGGTTGCTGGAAGATACAGCCATCATCTGGATGGGTGAATTCAGTCGTACGCCACGAATCAACGGCAACGCCGGTCGTGACCACTGGGCACGATCCTGGAGCGTGGTTGTTGGTGGTGGTGGCATGAACGGTGGTATCGCCGTCGGTGCCACGAATGACGATGGGACCCGAGTGGAGACGGAACCCTACACATCCCAGGATGTGATGGCATCGGTCTGCAAGGCACTTGGTATCTCGTTGCAAACAACGTTTACCAGCAACAGTGGTCGGCCGATGAAGATTGCCAACAGTGGCAAGGTCATCGGCGAGCTCTTTAGCTAGGCCCTGTTGGTTAGCGGGAGACAATACAGTGGGCCGGGCTTGTCCCGGCCCGTTGTACGCGCAGAGCAGGACTATCGCCACATTGGAGATTTCCAGCCGGCGATCAATCGATAAAATAAGGCCAAAGCAGTGAGTACAATGGCGCTGCCTTATTCGCTTCACTAGTAGCATTCGCAGGTGTCGGGGGAGTTGCATGTCCACGGATTCCCAGCAGACAAGCGATAGCCTGGATCCGGTCGAGTTGATCGGGCAATACCAGGTGGGAGTCTGGCGTTACCTGAGGGTGCTTGGATGTGATGACGCCGAAGCCGATGACGTGACGCAGGAGACTTTCCTGGCTGTGCTGCGTAAGCCTTTTGAAATCTACAGCGATGCCGCCACGGCCGCCTACCTGCGTCGTGTGGCATACAACCTGTTTATTTCCCAACGTAGACGAGCTCGCAGGGAAACCCTGGTGGATGACGTGGACCAGTTGAACGTGACCTGGGAACGATGGGCTGGACAGGATAATGGAGATCACCTGGTGGAGAAGCTTGAGGAGTGCCTGGAGACGTTGTCTCAACGCGCCCGGGGAGCACTCGATATGCGTTTTCGACAGCGGCTGCGACGAGCCGAAATTGCTGAATCACTTGAGATTACCGAGCACGGGGCCAAGAACCTGATGCAGCGGGCGAAGAAACAACTGAAACATTGCGTGGAAGGCAAGTTGGAATGAGGCGGGACTCGGAAAATCCGATTGTCGATACGATGCTCGACGAGCTGTTGGGTGGCAAGCAACCGCCGGACCTGACGGACCAGATCCTGCGCCGCTTAAACGACGTGGCGGAACCTGCGAGTTCTAACGAGGCTACTGTCTCGGTCCAGGCCAGCCGGCCACGCCGCCGCCGCTCCAGCCTGGTAGCAGGGCTGGCTATTGCCGCCTCGCTGCTGCTGATGGTAACCCTGCTGGGTTTCATCGCAGCTCGATTGAACAAGCAGAAGGCGGGTGGCGATCACGATCTGGCAGACAAGCCAGCTGGCTCTTCCCAGCAGCAGCCCGGCGCCGCCGAGGACCTGGCTCCACAACTGCCGGAGCTGGTTGAGGCCCCCACGAACCTTGAGCCTGGTGCTCCGCTTCGCCAGCCGGATGGCCAGCCAGGTGATGACCGTTCCGATGCACTTCAGCTGGCACTGCAGTCGCGGCCGACGCTTCCGATGCTGCCGAACCCGCGTGTGATCGAAGAGATCGATCGGCAGCTTGCCACCAGCTGGGTTGAAAACGAGATCCAGGCATCGCCGCCAGCCACAGACGAGGAGTGGTGCCGCCGCGTCTTCCTGCGAGTGATTGGTCGTATCCCGGCCACCGGCGAACTGGAACAGTTCCTCGACTCCGAGCATGACGACCGCCGCCGACAGCTGGTGGATAAGCTTCTGGAGGACGAGGATTATGTCGAGGAGTATGCCCGCCACTGGACAAATATCTGGACCAATGCCTTGATCGGCCGGCGCGGGGGAATGGTCAAGGGCGACCTGGCCAGCCGAGAGGGACTGCAGCAGTTCCTGCGGCGATCACTTCAGCAGAACGTTCCCTATGATCAGATGGTCTATCAACTGGTGGCCGCCAGCGGCAGTAATACTCCAGGCAGTCAGAACTATAACGGCGCTGTCAACTTTCTGTTGGCCTCGATGGGCAAGGACACGTCGCTGGCAACATCACGCACGACCAGCCTGTTCCTGGGACTGAAACTTCAGTGTGTCCAGTGCCATGACCATCCGTTCAACAATGTGGCGCAGGAACGTTTCTGGCAGATGGATGCGTTCTTTGCCCAGATGAAAGCCGAGCCAGGGCAGTCTGCAGGCCTGGTTGTGTTGAGCGATACAACAGATCCCAGTGGCTCGAAGGACGCTCGCGATGCCGACGTCTATTACGAACGGCCCGATGGCCAGGTCAAGGCGACCTCAGCCAGCTTCCTGGGCCAGTCAGCCAGTGCTGGCAGTCAGCTGAATGAGATCAGCTTGCGGGAAGAGCTGGCTTTACGAATCCGTTATTCGGATGAGTTGCCGCGAGCGCTGGTGAATCGAATCTGGAGCCATTTCTTTGGGCATGGCTTCACAGTAGCAATTGATGAAATGGGAGCTCACAACCCAGCCTCGCATCCTGAATTACTGGCTGCCCTGAGCGATCAGTTTGAGGCGCATGACTATAACCTCAAGTCACTGATTCGCTGGATCGCATTGAGTGAGCCGTTTGGACTCTCCAGCCAGGCGACCGAGGGTAATCTGGCCGACCTGCCCGACGGCGGTGGCGTGCCAATGTTCAGTCGCTACTACACGAGGTCGATGCAGCCGGAGGAGGTCTACCAGTCACTCTTGATGGTGGCCGGTGTCCGCCGTCCAGAGACTGGATTTGTTGAACAGCAACTGGCACAGCGATCGTGGTTAGGCCAGTTTGCTCAGCGGATGGGCAATGATGAGGCGGAGGAAGCGAGTAGTTTTGAGGGGGATGTCCATCAATCCCTGGTGATGATGAATGGTCCCTTGATGCAGCGGGTCACGAGCCCGATGGAAGAGGGTGTACTGGCTGAAGTGCTCGGTTCCCAAATGTCGTCTGAGGGGAAGGTCGAGCACATGTTCCTGGCCGCAATCTCACGCCGCCCGACAGCTCGTGAGCAGAAGATGATCGGACAGATGCTGGGCAATTCGAATAATCCAGCAGCCACGCTGCAGGATATCTGGTGGGCATTGCTCAATAGCAACGAGTTCATCCTCGACCACTAGCTCGCTGCAGGCGACTGCATCACTCCCAGCAGTCAGACCTGGATTTTACGCCAGCCCCCCTGGTAGAAGCGTCCGACCACGAGCACGCTACGGAGCACGACGTCGGCCACCATGGCATACCAGGCGCCGATCAGTCCCATCCCCTGACCTGCCAGGGTGATTCCCAGCAGCGGTATGTTGACCTCCGACCAGGCGAGGTAGTAAGCCAGTGGGACGCGAACTCCGAGTAATCCCAGCAAGGTGAAGATCAGCGGCACTCGTGTATCCCCCGCACCGCGCAGGGCTCCATTAAGAATGATCACCAGTGCCAGGGAAGGCATCGAGAAGGCGACCAGTTGTAGCAGGGGAATGGCATCGGCAGCGACCGCGGCAGTTTTTTCATTGGCGAAGATGCTGGTCAGCCAATCTGCCTGGAAATAAAACAGCAGGCCGGACAGGATCATGACTCCCCCACCCACCAGGCAGGCCATCAGGGCGCCGCGTGTGGCCCGCTCGGGTTGGCCGGCTCCCAGGAACTGGCCTGTCAGGGTCGTTGCCGCGACTGCGAAGGCTGAACCTGGTAGATACGCCAGCGACTCGATCCGGACTCCGATGCCGTGCGCGGCTCCTGCCAGCGTCCCCAGCGAGTAGATGATGGACAGGAACCACATGTGACAGAAGACAACCAGCAAGGTATCGGCGCCGCCCGGGATACCGATCTTCAGAATCCTCTTGATCACGGAGAGATCTGGCCGCAACAGCTGTCGCTTGAGCTGCATGCCTGCCCGACCGCGCAGCAGCAGAAAGAGGATGATCAGGCCACCTGCCATGTAACCGACTGCGGTACCGATCGCCAATCCTTGCCAGCCCAGTTGCGGCAGTGGGCCAATGCCAATCACCAGGCCTGCCCCTACCGTGATGTTAATCACGTTGACGATCGACATGGTGATGAAGCCACTCATGGTATCGCCCGATCCACGCAAGCAGGCTGTCCCGATGAGCTGGATCATCATCAGCGGGATGACTGGAATCACGTGATTCAGGTATTGCTGGGCAGGGCCCAGGGCATCACTCTCCAGCTGCATGAGCTCCAGCAGGTTTGGCCCCAGCCACCAGACAGCTCCGATGATCAGCAGCGATAGCAGGCTGCCGGCGAGCAGAGATTGATTGAGGACCCGGCGGGCATCGGCAGTCGACCCCGCTCCCACAAAACGAGCAACCAGGGCGGTGGAGCCGATCGAAATGACGCTGAACATGCTGGGTATCATCCACAGCACGTAGGCCATCAGCCCGATAGCTGCCACGTGGTGGTTATCCAGGTAGCGTCCAGTCAGGAACAGATCGACCAGTCCGACCATCATGACCAGCAGCGATTCCACTAGCACCGGGAGAGCCAGCTTGAGCATTGGACGCAGCGTCTGCGGCGACGTCGTCAAGTTCCGAGCAGACGTCACGCTGAATCCAGTCGTTGAGGGGATAGGCCGTCGCCCTGATACCAGTTTCGGCATGCATAAACCGGCACCGTACAGCGGAAGGAAGCCCCCAGTATCCAGACGGGCCGATCGACCGTCAATGCAGCACCAGGGGCCGAGTGAGTCGCAGCGGGCGGCTATTTGATCAGCTGGAGCAGCGCTTGCCTCAGCACCTTGATCCGCACGGGCATCTGAATCATGCCTCGCTTGTTACCCAGCTGAGCGTCCTTGGAAAGATGTTGCTGGGCCTTTTCAAACAACAGGACTGCTGACATATCGCTGAGTTCTGGTACTTTGCCTGCCGCATTGAAGAGATCCAGGCCATCGCGTCCGACTTCCGCCGTGCAGACGATCAGGCAATCGACCTTGGATTCGGGATCCTCCAGTTGCACAGCGGCACGCTGCGGATTGCCGGTCACCAGCACTCGGTAACCGTGTTGCTTAAGGCGATCGCGCATCAGGTTCTGGACTTCGGTGCGCGACTCCACGATCAAGATCGTCTTGCCGTCGCCCTCGAGGATTTCTATCGGCTGATCTTCCTTAACCTCGACTTCCGGGCGATGGAGGCGATCGTCCTTGACCGCCTCAAGCACGCGTTTGAGATCATTGAGAAAGTCGACAACATCCTGGTAGCGCCGCTCCGGGTTAAACTCCACTGCCTTGTTAATCATGGCAGACACATTATTGGGCAGGTTGGGCACCCACTTCACGAGTGGCGCAATGTCGCGATAGCGAGCGGCATTCAGGCGTTTGATACGGTCGCGGGTTTCCGCCAGCGGCGGCTGACCGGCCATCATGTGGTAGAACATGCAACCGACGAAGAACACGTCGCTACGTGAATCGCCCCTCTTCACCTTGGTGGCGCGTTCCAGTCCGGCGTAATCGATACTGCGTGGATTGGCTGCGTTGGCGAAGTCCTTGTCGGTCTCGGCATTGATCATGGTGGCCAGGCCGAAGTCCACCAGCTTGGCCCGCCCCCTGCCAGTGATCAGGACATTGGAGAGCTTGATATCGCGATGTGAGACTCCCTGGCTGTGGGCATAGGAAAGCCCGTTGAGCACGTCCTTCATGATCCGCAAGGATTCGCCCAGTTCCATATAATCTCGTGCTCTGACGAAGTCTCGTAGATTGGTTCCCTCCACGAATTCCATCGCCATGAACTGTCGGCCGCGATCGGACATCACCTCGTAGGTTGGCACCACGTTGGGATGCCGCAGCGGCATCGCCAGTTTGGCTTCCTGCAAAAACGACTCGGTTGTGGCAATATTGTCGCTGTAGCGTTGCCTGAGGACCTTGACGGCACGGACGGCTTCCGTTTCCTTGTGGGCTGCGCGATAGACGCGTGAGAAGGTACCCGTTCCGACCAGATAGAGGATCTTGTAGTCGCCGTAATAGAAGCCGTCACGCTTGCCTTCAAGCAGTCGTTCCAGCTGCCAGTTCGTCAACAGTTCCTTGCGCAGCAGCAGGTTAGTGAAGTACTCGAGTTCGACGTCCTTCTTGCCCAGCTCGCTCCAGACGGAATCCAGTTGCTGATTATCGATCAAACCCTGGTCGTAACAGAGTTGCGCCAGCCGTTCTGCTGTTGGGGCACTCATCAGTCCCTGGCCTCCACGTCAGCAAGAACCAAACGAATGAGGAATCGGCGGTGCAACTGGCTGGTCGTCAGATGTCGCTCAAGCACACGCGACTCATCGTAAAGCAGAATCGAGAATCCCGCAACGTCGACGTCTCCGCTCGGTCCAGGACAGGTGCATTGATCTGGTGGCAGCCCGCAAACCGTGGTACAAGCCCATCTTACGTCGATTCTCCGGGGACCCATCGGGCAGGTACCTCTGAATGTCTTGGATCCACAAGCTGGCTGCGCTTGGATTGCCACTTCTGGCGCTATTGTGCGCCGCGCCAGCCGCTGCAGATATCACCGACAGCTTTGATACAGTTCGCACTCGCTGGCGGCTTAAAGAGCATGATTGCCGCGCCCGGATCTTTCAGCACCGGCAGGATTTCTCCATCGGTCACGCCCGGCCGGGCTGTGAAATGGTACGAATTGTGGCAGCCCAGGGGACCTATGCAAGGATTGGTTATCCCCTGCCGAGCGTACGGCTGATCGACGAATTGAATCCATCGCTGTGGCTCCGTTCAGACCGTTTCGATCTGCAGTTGATGGCCCGCGTTGTGCTGCCTCGCTCTATCAATTCCCAGACAGGCCGTCCGCTGGAGACCGTTGTCCGCGGCCAGATGTATCGTCGCCAAGGCACCTGGCAGAAACTTGTGATCACCAGCATCCGCGAGAAACTTCATGACCAGGTTGCCAGCCTCTCCGTGCAACATCGTATCGAGGTCGATCCTGGCCAGGCCTACGTGACCGAGTTGCTGTTGAATGTGTACGGAGGTCCGGGCGTAACGACTGTCTGGATCGACGACCTTTCGATGACCTCGCCGCTGGTCCAGGCGGCGCAGCAGGCTCCGCATGATCTGTCGCAGCCGGTCCAGCCTGCCTCGCTTGATCGAACCAGCGATCTGCCAGTCCAGCTTGACGGATCGCTGCTGCTGGCCAAGGGTCGTCCATTGATGGCACGTATCATCGAATACAACGGGGAGCCGATGGCCTGGCTTCAGCAACTGGGCTTTAACACACTCTGGCTCAAATCAGCAGCGACTCGCGCGCAGCTTGAGGAGGCAGCCCGACTGGGACTCTGGCTGCTGGCGCCACCGGCAGCCATGCCCCCCTCCACATCCGCTTCGGCGGCCGAGCGGATTCTTGCCTGGGACCTGGGCGAAGGCCTGGCAGCTGGACAACTTCACCAACTGGCAGAACTGGCGGGCAGCACACGTGAGCGGATGACGCCAGCACGGCCACTCAGCTGCGGCGTGAATGGCTCCCTGCTCGACTACCAGCAGCATGTCGATCTTCTTCGACTTGACTGGCAACCACTGTTTTCAGGTTTGCCAATCGAGCAGGCGACCAGCCAGCTGCAGCAGGCTGTATCCCGGCTGCGCCCCGGGACTCCCTACTGGGTGTCGCTGCCCAGCCAGCCGCCCGAGGAACTCCAGCGTCAGTGGAATGCCCTGTCAGTGCCTGCCGCTTTGTCGGGCCAAGTCTCACTGCCCCAATTGCGGCAGGTTGTCCACCGGGCCCTGTCTGTCGGGAGCCGAGGAGTCTTGCTGCGGTCCCACGCTCGCCTCGATCGTGCCGACGGCCGCCAGCACGACCGGGCCCGGCAACTTGAACAACTCAATATGGAACTCAAGCTGGTTGAGCCCTGGATTGCCGGTGGAGGAATGTCGCAACGGATCGAGCTGGATCAGCCAGGCGTGACGGCGATGTCGTTGTCGACCCGGCGAGCTCGCATGATCTGGATCTTCCGCTCCAGTCCCAGCGATCAGCTGGTTGGTGCAGCCAGCCAGGCTGTCAATGTGGAGCTGGATCCGGGGGAAGTTCCCGCCACCTACCGTGGCCTGCTGATTGGCCCGGCGGGGATACAACAGCTGTCACTGAATAGCAGGAACGGAGCCTGGCAGGTGCCGTTAGATAGTGAAGTCAACCTGGTTGTCCTCAGCGACGATCCACTAGCCGTCGATTATCTTCGCCGTACGGACCGGCGGATGGCAGAGCGTCGCGGCCAGCTGGCCGATCAACAATTACAGGCACTCTGGCAACAGACAAGCCTGGTGATGGACCAGTTACCTGGGCCCGTGCAATACCAGCACCAATGGCAGCAGCGGCGGCAGCAGCTGAATGAGCGAGTTGCACAACAGCTGGCCGATGCCAGCGACCTGGCAGATCTTGCTCACCAGCGGAAGGCAGCAGATGTTGCCAGGCAGCTGCGGCAGTTGCGATTCGAGGTGTGGCAAGCCAGCAGCCGGGCATTTGAGTCGCCCGTAAGTAGTCCACTCTGTGTCTGTTTTGAGACGCTCCCCTCGCATTGGGCACTCGGCCGTTCGCTGGCCGGACGCGACTGGGGCGAGAACCAGCTGTCGGCCGGTGAATGTGACAGCCTTGCTGGCTTACGCCGTGCCGGCTGGAAGCACATCCGCGGCCAGGTGGCGGGCATCAGCTCAAAGGTGGAATTGGCCGCGGCTGGAGCTCGTTCGGGTCCCGGTTGTATTCGCATGGTCAGCTGGCACGAAGGCCAGCTGCCTGTGCAGCAACGATCGGCCTCGGCCCCCGTCTGGATTCAGACTCCACCGGTTTCCGTGCAACCAGGAGACAGGGTGAAAATCCAGGGATGGGTACGAATTCCCAGACCGCTCGACCCGGATTCCGATGGTCTGCTCGTTTATGATTCGGTCGCTGGCCCCTCATTGGCACTCAGACTTCATCACGCTCCTGGCTGGCGACCATTTGTTATCTACCGGGGTGTCGAACAGGCTCAAACGCTGCAGCTGACGCTGGCGCTGATGGACGTTGGAGAAGTCCTGCTGGACGATATTTCCCTGCAGCTGATTCCGGCCACAGTGATTCCTGCCTCGCAGCACCAGGCCAGCTCCCGATGACTTGCCGATCATGGGCCGTGGCGTTTACGATCTATCCGTGAAGCGTTGCATTGCCAGTTACGCCAGCCACAAGGTCGCCCAGGCGGAGTGAATGATGGACATGTCCAGCGTGGCTTCTGTTGCAGCAATTCTTGCTCTGATCGCTCTGCTGGCGGTCTCCCCGCGCATTGTCCGGGCGATTCTCGGCGTCGTAAGAGGCCCTGGGCAGACTGCCGAGGAGGCTGTTGGCCTTGGCCTGGAAGAACTAGAAACCAGGGGTCCGCCGGACGGCTCCTACAGCATGGAGCTGTATGGCACACCCGTCTGCTTGCGTGTGGTCGTGCTGGCTCCGCTGGGCCGCGGCAGCGAGTTGCCGGAGAACGAGCACATTCCCCACATCATGAATCACTTCATGACAGATTTTACCAAGGTCGTCGCGGCGCATCATTCCATTCTTGTCCGTTGGCCGGAACAACTCAGTGCCAGCGGATTTCAACAGGCATTCTTTAACCATGCCGGTCTGCCCGGGGACCACGGTCGTGGATCCTGCTGGAGTGCCGTGGCGGGACGTTTCAGCATGGCCGATAGCCAGTACCTGCTGGGCCTGGTCTTCTCCACGGCTGACGCAGACGGGCTTGGTGAGCTGGCCGTTAAGCGTGAAGGTCAGTGGCTGGATGTGGTCAGGATCCGGGAGCAGTCGCAGTGAGCCAGGCACCCACATCTCTGCGAGAGGATGCACTGGCAATCTGGCAAGCCGGAGTGCAGGCGGTTGATAGCTCTCGACTGGTACGGAATGTGATCCAGCACGATCAGCAGCGCATCTCCATTGCGGGAATTGAAATACCGGCCGCTGCTGGCGGCTCGGTTGTTGTGGTAGGTGCTGGCAAGGCAGGTAGCGGCATGGCGACCGGCCTTGAAGAGGGGCTGGGGGATGGCTGGCTGGATCGACTGCGTCTGCAGGGATGGGTCAACGTTCCTGCAGACTGCGTGCGGCCACTCAAGCGGATCAGATTGCACGCAGCACGCCCTGCCGGCGTCAATGAGCCAACCAGTGAGAGTCTGCAGGGAACCGCCGAGATTATTCGCATGATCTCGCAGCTGGGCCCCCAGGATACCTGCATCTGTCTGCTCTCCGGAGGTGGATCAGCTCTGCTGGCTGCGCCCGTCGAGGGTGTCTCACTGGCAGACAAGCAGCAGCTTGCCAGGATATTGAGTGGAGCTGGAGCGAATATTGCTGAGTTGAACACGGTGCGAAAACAACTCAGCCAGGTCAAGGGAGGACGTTTGGCGAAGGCCTGCGGGGCCGGACAGCTGATCACGCTGGTGATCTCGGATGTTCTCGGCGACCCACTCGAGATGATTGCTTCTGGACCGACCGTGGCAGATTCGTCGACCGTCGCAGATGCTCTGGCCGTGCTGCGCAGGTTCGATTCAGCGGCCAATCCTTTTCCAGCGTCGGTCTGGGAGTACCTGGAACGTGTAACTGCTGTCGATGTGGCCAGCCAGCCGGGCCAGCAGCAGCAGCAGCTGCAGCAGGTGATTGGCAATAACCGCACGGCTGTGGAGGCTGCAGCGGAAGAGGCTCGCCGGCGAGGCTGGCAGGTTTCTGTGGAAGCGAACGAGGAACTGGAAGGAGCTGCTGAAGCGGTTGGCCAGCGGCTGGCTGGCATGTTTGATGAACGGCCAGCCGAGGATCATTGTTTTATCAGTGGCGGGGAGCCGGTGGTTGAACTGGTCGCGGCGGACCGGCGTGGCAGCGGTGGCCGCAATCAGCAACTGGTGCTGGCAGCGGTTGCTGACCGACTGGGCCAGGGAGCCGACTTTGGAGCCGGGCTGCTGATGTCGGCGGGAACAGATGGTGAGGACGGTCCCACGGACGCAGCGGGTGCCTGGGTCGACAAGCAGCTGCTGGCAGAAATCCAGTCACGACAGCTGGATCCGCAGCCGTTCCTGGATCGCAATGATGCTTACCACTTCTTTGAGCCGCTCGGCGGGCTGATCCAGACAGGGCCAACGCACACCAACGTGTGTGACCTGCGGATCGTGCTGCGGCGGGCGGACTAGTCCCACCACCAGCTGCGCGGCAGCTGGCGACGTGGGTCGATTTGCTGACGAAGCTCGAAAACTTCGCCACTGCTGTCGGCCAGAATGTTCTCGGTCGAGATTGCCTGCAGCGGCCGAATATTGACTCCACCACCAATCGGTGTCATCAGCGTGTTGCCCTTCCAGATCGCGTTCACAGCTGTCTCGACCTGTCGAGGAGCCATGTAGCGGTCCAATGGCAGCTGGTCTTCACGACCAAAGCAACCGAGATCCCAGCCAACCTGGCCATAGAAATCATGCTGCTGGATGTAGGCGGCAGCGATCGACATGTCGATCAAGTTTCGCAGCTGGGCGTAAACCGGGCTGCGGGCAGCCAGGTTACCATACTGGGCGGTGAACGACGTCGTGAAGGCCTTGCCAGCCGCGTCGGCAACATTGCTATTCACGCGTGTACCATCAGCTCGGACCAGCTCGTCGGCGCCAATCAACTTGACCCCATTGCCTTCCAGTTGCATGGCCAGGCCATCTTCGCTGGCCCGCACACACTCGTAATTGGGAGTGAAATACCATCGCTGCATGGCATTCCGCCTGACCGAGGCCGGCGTCGCCTTGGCGATGTAGCTGGTAATCTTGACGGGTGGTTTTTCCAGGCCGATACCGATCAACTTCATGCGGTAATCCGCTTCGACCAGGACCTGGGCAAAGTGTGTTCGAGGTGAAATACCCTGGATGGTCACGGTTTGCAGGCCGAGTGCCTGTTGCATGCCACGGACCAGCTGAGGCGTTTGACGGGGAGTCAGCCCCTGGCGACCGACCTTGTTCAGGAACTGTTGCATCGCTTGCAGACCCTGCTTGGTCGGGTCAATTGAAACGCTGATTACCTGTGCACGGTCACCCGCCGGCGAGAAGGATCTAAGTGCAACCAGCAGGTCCTGGAGTTCCAGGATGGCACGGCCAGTTACGACACCGATCGGTCGGCCGGATGGGTCGACTGCGTATCCCTCAGCGGGACCCGCGATCACGATGTCACCCGTGTCGGGGTAGACAAACACGTTCTGAATCCGGGTCATCCCGGCCATGTAGATCATGTCTTCGCTGAGTGCCTCGCCATTTTCCAGTCGCCGGGAGACTTCTGCTTCCAGCCGAGTTAACGAGATCTTGCGCAGCTTGCTGGGTCGTGCGATCTCGGGATTCAGCTGTTCGCGAGCCGCTGCCACACGACGTTGAGTCAGTCGAGGATCGATGGCACGAACCTGTAGCACGCCCTGGGGGCTGATGATGACACCAGCACCACCCTGGCCACCCTGGCCACCCTGGCCACCCTGGCCACCGCCGAAACCGCCGCCTCCTTGGCCGCCGCCTCCTTGGCCGCCGCCGCCGAATTGGGCGTAGCTGCTGGAAGTCAGACTGGCCAAAAAGACCATCAGTCCGATGAACAAAATGCGCTGGAAGCCTCGACGAATCGTCATGACATGTCCTCTATCACTGTTTTCTGTTCCACAACTACGCTGTTCCGTATTTCGCCCTTCTGCGGGCCGACATGTGGAAGGACCCTCTTCCTCGCTGTCAGCCCTGGAGGTTCCTGGTCGACAAACTTGGAATGAACGATGTTCACCGTGAAAACACCACGGTTCTATCCTCATTCATCGAAGGATCCTCTGGTTCGATCTTAATTTGGTAATCTGGACAAGGCAAGAAAACGAGGAAAAGGAATTCCTCAATCGTTACGGGCTGCATGCGCGATAGTCTTTCAACCGCATAATCACTACAAGCGGAACAGGCAATTCAGCTATCGGGGACTTAAATGCCCTCTGGGAAACAGCCGGTTTTCAGGCAGTTTTCACCGCTGGAACACGGGCTTATCTGCATCACTGCCTGAGCCATCGACAGCTGGACACTTTGCGGGGGCCACTGACCGCAGCATGGCCTGCCAGGAAAAAACGCAAGTACCGATGCTGAGCCCGGCTGACGCCAATTCGCGGTGAGCAGGCGATCGGCAACATATCGCCTGGCTGCTGTGATCGCGCCAGCCAGAGTGACGAGCCGCTGGTCAGCAGCCGCTGATTGTCGGCTCGGTCAATCGCCATCGCCTGGCAGAGTCGTGCGGGCCCGCGAGCCAGGTCGCGTGCGGGCACATCCCCTCTCCGCCGCTCCATCAGCGGTCGCCCTGCCAGCGGTTCGATGGCCCGAATCAGCACGGCACTCGGCCGCCCCTCTGCCTCGGTGACGACATTAAAGCAATGGCGGCCGTGGATTGGATAGACATAAGCGGTACCTGGCGCTCCAAACATCGCCTCGTTACTCGCTGTCCTGCCGCGACTGGCGTGAGAGGCAGGATCCCGCTCAGCCAGGTAAGCTTCGACCTCCACGATCAGACCGCTGGTCAGTCCCTCGCGAGTGCGCCGCACCAGCTCGGTACCAAGCAGATCGATGGCAACCTGAACCACATCACGAGCATAGAAGTCAGCCGACAGTGGTACTCTCATGCTGCGACCTGTCAGCAGGCGGGCGGGTCATCCAAGAGTCGCTCAGCCGCCTGCTCACCGGACTGGACACAGGCGGGCAGACCGACGCCGCGGTAAGCATTGCCAGCCAGTTCGATACCGGGTAGGGCTGCCAGGCATTGTTCGATCCTCTCGACCCGCTCGACGTGGCCCAGGTGATACTGCGGCATTTTGTTGTTCCAGCGAGTGCAGGTTGCCAATCGAGGTGTGCCTGTCAGGCCGATTAATTCCCCCAGCTGGTCCATTGTCAATTCTGTCAGCTGCTGATCGGATTGCTGCAGCAACTCTGGTTGGCAAGCACCTCCCACGAATGTCCGCAGCAGGACCTCACCCTCAGGAGCTCGCCCGGCAAACTTGATGCTGGAGAAACTGGTGGCAATGATCGGTCGTTTCTCTACCAGGGGCACGACGAAACCGAATCCATCCAGCGGATGGTTGAACTGGGAACGCTTCACACCGAGTGTGACAATGGCCACGCTGCTGGCGGTGATTTCATTCAAATCCGCAGCCAGCTCAGCATCCAGCTGGCTCAGTAGCAGAGCTGTCTGGCTGGCTGGAGTGGCAACTATCAGCCTCTCAACGACCAGCTGTTCTGATTGGCCCTGGCGGCTCAAATCCAGCTTCCAGCTGCCATCCTCAAGCCGCTCGAGACTCTCGACCCGCGTATTGTCCTGCAGGCTGGACGACGGCAGCTGGTTGACCAGGGCTTCGACGAATGAGGAAAACCCCTGGCGAGGTGCCAGGAACTGGTCATAACGGGCTCCGCTGCCAGTGTCGTATCCCTGCTCTTTTGATAACTCCCTGCCACCCCTGACGAGGCTGCCGTGCTGTTGCTCCATCGCGAGAAACTGGGGCAGGGTTGCCGCCATGCTCAGCTTCTCGGGGTCAGCAGTGAAGATGCCACCGACCAGCGGCTGGACGATATTCTCATAGGCCTCGCGGCCCAGCCGTCGGCTGGCGAAGCTTGCCAGGCTCTCATCCTGCCCGGCTGGCCCAACTGGTTGATGCGGTTCGCGACTCACCCGCCAGCGGCCGCGGAGGCTCAGTAGCGGCGATTTCCAGACGTTAGACAGCGAGGTTGGTGACAGCAGCGACCAGCCACGGGGGACTGGATAAAGTTTGCCTCGGCGGACAACAAAGGCCCGACGATGCTGCTCGTTGGTAGAAATCAACTCGTCTTGAAAGCCAATGCGTTTACAGAGGTCCAGCATCGAGGAGTCACGGCTGCTGAACATGTCGGCACTCTGCTCGAGCAGGTAGCCTTCCGACTGGTTCGTCTGTAGTATCCCGCCCCACTGTTGGGATTGTTCGATAATCGACAATTCGACCGCTGGGTTCAGTTCGGTCAGTCGGTGTGCGGCGGCCAGGCCAGATATACCACCGCCGATTACTGCGACACGCAGTGCTGGTGTTGAGGAACTGGACATGAATACAGCCCGGCTGGCGGTGTGCACGATTCAAGCAGGGGTTGGCAGCGGGAAAATCGACAACCCCGAGAGCAGACTGTATCATCATACCGGAATTGTTGTCGGCGAGGCCGACACGGTATTTCATAACACCCGTCTGGGAGGATATTGAGATGGCAGCCAGGTATCGCGTGGGTGTGATTGGGCACACGGGACGAGGAAACTATGGCCACGGGGTCGCCGAAGGCTGGCTCCATATCCCCGAGGCCGAGATCGTGGGCGTGGCCGATCCTGACGAAGATGGGCTGAAGTCCGCCGCCGCCAGGCTCAAGGCACCGCGGTCTTTTGCAGATTACCGCACGTTGCTCGATGAACTGAAACCGGACATCGTCAGCATCTGTCCACGTTGGCTGGACCAGCACCATGACATGGTACTGGCGGCTGCCGAGCGAAAGATTCACATCTACATGGAAAAGCCGATGTGCCGTAGCCTGGCTGAAGCGGATCGGATGGTTGCGGCCTGTGAAAAGCACAAGGTCAAGTTGGCGATGGCCCATCCCACGCGTTACAGCCCCAAGCTGCCAGTGATTCGCAACTTGATCGATGACGGGGTGATTGGCCGCGTGCTGGAACTGCGCGGACGTGGCAAGGAAGATCGCCGTGGCGGCGGTGAGGACCTGTGGGTACTGGGCAGCCACATCTTCAACCTGATGCACTTCTTTGGCGGCGAACCTTCCTGGTGCTTCGCCCGCCTGCTGGAAAACAACCTGCCGGTGACAAAAGAGAATGTTGTGGATGGTGCCGAGGGGATCGGCAAGCTGGCGGGCGATGGCGTGTCGGCAATGTACGGGATGGAAGAGAGCGTGACCGGATTTTTTGGCACGCAGCGGGATACCGCTGGCGGCAGGTTTGCCCTGCAGATCTGCGGTTCCAAGGGGATCATCGAAATCGTGACCGGCTTCCTGCCACAAGCCTTCCTGCTGCAAGACCCGATGTGGTCTCCTGGTCGCAGTGGTAAACAGTGGATCCCGATCAGCTCGGCTGGCGCAGGCAAGGAAGAACCGATCAAGGTAGCCACCTCGCACCTGGGCAATGTGGCCGCCTGTACGGACCTGCTGCTGGCCATCGAGGAGGACCGGCAGCCGGAGTGTAGTATCTACGAGGGCCGCACGGTCGTGGAGATGATTGCCGGAGTGTTTGAATCGCACCGACAGCGCAGGCCCGTCGAGATGCCACTCAAGAACCGGGAAAATCCACTCACGCTGCTATGAGCCGAGCGGCCAGGCGTCAGGCGTTCGGTGCGTTTTGCAGATCAACCGGTAGCTGGTCGATCTTGGCGGCCAGAATAAAGTCATTCTCGCTGAGTCCGCCAATGGCATGCGTCCAGAGCTCGATTGCCACGTTGCGGTAGCCGGCAATATGCAAGTCAGGATGATGGCCATCATCCTCAGCCACTTCGGCCACGCGGTTGAAAAAGTCCATGCCGGCCATAAAGTTGGTAACCGTCCACTCCTTGCGGATCCGCTGATGGTCGTCGGTCAGCAGCCAGCCATCAAGCAACTCCAGTTGCTGCTGAGATTCTTCCAGCGAGTAGGGTTCGACTCCACCTTCACAGGGCAGGCATTTCTTTTGCAGCAGTTGATCTACTGGCTGGATTTCCATCATTGGTTTTCCCTTTCGATCGTGATTACGGGGCCGGGTCCGGCGCGGTCCCGGTTTTCTTGAGTCCAAGTTCGAGTTCCACACTTGTCATGGCGTCGATCATGAACTGGATATGCTCATTCAGTTCCACGCCCAGGTCCTCTGCTCCGTTGACAATGTCCTCGCGATTGACAGCTGCCGCAAAACTCTTCTGCTTCAGCTTTTTCTTCACGCTCTTGGGCTTCATCCCCTGCATGCCATTCGGCCGCACCTTGGCAACTGCCGCGATGAAGCCTGCGAGTTCATCGCAGGCATAAAGTGTCTTGTCCATGCGGGAGAGACGAGGACAGTCTTCCAGGTAGTCGGCGTGCGATTTGATCGCGTAGATCACATCCTCGGGATATCCCTGTTCTGCCAGGATTTCTGATCCCTTGAGCGGATGATCCGGCGGGTCTGGCCAGCGCTGGTAGTCAAAATCATGGAGCAGGCCGACGATGCCCCACTTTTCCCGATCCTCGCCATAGCGATCGGCATAGTGTCGCATGCAGACCTCGACAGCAAACATGTGCTGCCGCAGTCCCTCGCTGGAGGTGTACTCACACATCAGGGCGAGTGCCGGTTCACGTTCCATGGTGCAGGCGAAGTTCATCTGGATCAGGTGACAGGTTTTTCTTTCTTGAGCGGCGGACCCTCGGGGTCTTCCTTCAACTCACGCCATTGCTTCCCATCCTGGTAGCTCTTGAGTTCTGATTCCAGCTGCTCCTGTATTTCACCCTCGCCGAGTTCCACGGCCTTGCCGGCCCACTTGATGGCCATCTCGAAATCTCCCGACTCCGCGTAGGCAGCGGCCAGGGTGCTGATAATGTGGGGTTTCTTGTATTCGGACAACTCGCATGCTTCCAGCGCCAGCTTGACAGCCAGCGTGCCATCTCGCAGGTCGTCTACGGGCGATGTTGCCAGCACCCAGGCGAGATTATTCAGCAGGCCCTCGCTGTCGCGTTTCAGTTCGAGGGCAACCTTGTAGTCCGCGATAGCTTGCTTGTGCTTGCCGGTATTGAGCAGAATGTCGGCGCGGGAATAGTAGGCGATCCAGCTCTTGTTGTCGCTCTGGATGATCTTGTCGAATTCGGTGATCGCCAACTGGTGGTGGTTACCGAGCGAGTAGTTAAGTCCGAGTTGCATACGCAGCTGGACATTTTTCGGGTTGGCTCGCACCAGGCGACGAAGTTCCAGAGCAGCATCGTCGAATTTCTCCATCCGCTGGTAGACCATGCTCCGTAACAAGGAAGTTTGCGGTGCGCCGGGCTGGATCTTTTCGACGGTCTTGAGATCCTCGAGTGCCAGCTCGAAGTCTTGCTGGGCCTCGTGGAGGCTGGCCCTGGTGAGCAGTGTCTCAACTGAACGAGGATCAATCTCGAGCGCCTTGGTGAGGTCATCGATCGCGGCCGCAGCGTCTTCGGCGAAGACATTCAGACGGGCTCGCAGCTGGTAGGAGCGAATGTTCTTGGGTTGCTGTTCAATCAACTTATTGGCAATCTTGACCGCTTCCTCGTGCTTGCCCGCGCGTCCCAGGAATTCGGCCAGGGCAGCGGCAGCGACTGCGTTTTTCGGGTTTTGGTCGTAGAGAGCTCGCAGATCATGGATTGCCTCTTCGACCTTGCCCGAGGCGATCAGCGAGAAGGCTCTCAGTTGCAAGATCTGTTCATTCTCTGGATCCAGTTCCAGTGCCTTGTTGAGGTCTGCCAGTCGCTTGTCAGCATCTGTCTGCAGCTGCGAACGCAGCACGTACACGCCCCCCTGCTTTTCCTTGTCAGCAGCGAAGACCTCGAGTGCCAGGTTGAGCGAATCGAGGGCCCGCTTGCGGTCTCCACCGGGTAGCAGCTGAAGCCGTGCAACCAGTACCAGCGCATCGCCAAAGCGGGGATCGTGTTTGAGTAGCCGTTCCAGGTCATCCATGGCGAAGTCGCGCATGGCGGGCCAGCGTTCATTGGGAGGTGTGGTGAGGGCAGGTGCACAGAGTTGGCTGGCTCGCTGATAGAGCGATGCGGTCAGCAACTGCTTAGCAAACTGCAGGTTTTCTTTATCCAGCCCCTTCTTGATTGCCTGCTCGCACAGATTGGCAACCTTCTCGAGGTCTTCATACGACTTGGCATCCAGCTTCAACTTGGTTGCCTGGTCCAGCAAAGACTGGCCAGCATTTTCTTGCTGGGCCTGGATCGCGACAGCAGTCCACAGAACCAGCAGCATGCTGGCCAGAAACTGATAGCGGAACCTGCACATGGTAAAACTCCCTGGCTCACAAAATCCGGTTTGAGTAGTTAGAAAAACAGCCATCAACGGGGCTTCTTTATTATGCCGAATTGACCTGCCGCTGACTATCGCTCTGGCCTGGGGCCAGCGATCAGCCCTGGCTGCCGCGCACGACAGGATTACTGAGCGTGCCAATGCCGTCGATAGAAATCTGAACGAGATCGCCTTCCTCGAGGGTGAAATCGCTGTCCGGGACGATACCGGTACCGGTCATCAGGAGCACGCCCTGGGAAAATGTCTGCTCCCGACAGAGGTAACCGATCAGGTCCTCGAATGTGCGAGCCAGTTGCCCGCTATTGGTGGTACCTTCAAAAGCTGTCTCCCCGGCTCGCTCAATACGCAGCTGAATACCAATCTGGTCGAGTGCCGGCATGGAAGCTGACAGCGTAATACAGGGACCGAGTCCGGCTGACTGGTCATAGAGCTTGGCCTGGGGCAGGTAGAGCGGGTTCTCTCCCTCGATATCCCTGCTGCTCATATCATTACCAATCGTAAAACCGACCAGTTCGTGGCGCGAGTTGACGACCAGGGTCAGTTCCGGTTCCGGCACATTCCATTGCGAGTCCCAGCGGATACGCAACGGCTGAGATGGTCCGGACACGCGATCGGGCGTCGCCTTGAAGAAGATCTCGGGACGGTCAGCCTCGTAGACCAGGTCGTAACAGGAAGCGGAAGTCTCTGATTCTTCCATGCGAGCAGTCTGGCTGCGCTTGTAAGTGACGCCGGCGGCCCAGACTTCCTGCTGATCGATCGGTGCCAGCAGCGTGATCTCATCGAGAGGCTCAGCGGCATCGCGATCCTCGGCCTGTTCGACCAGTGCGGCTGGGTCCGTTGACTCGAGGATATCGGCCAGGCACGAGCAGTTGATGCGAGACAGGTTCAGCGGTACCAGCTGACTCCCGTCGATCCGTCCCACTCTGGGACCATCAGCGGATTGGTACTTTGCCAGTTGCATTGTTGCTTAACTCCAGATTTCATTGAGCCGTCGAATCCAGTTACCGTGCATGATCGCTTCGACGTCAGCCTGCTGATAACCACGCTCGGTCAGGATACCGACCAGCGATTGCAGGTCGGCGATCGACTCCATGTCGTAGGGGCACTGTTCCCGACCGAAGCCACCATCCAGGTCGGAGCCGATTCCGACATGATTGGTATTGCCTGCCAACTGGCAAATATGATCCACGTGCTCCACGATGCGGGCAATATTGACGCCGGCAGAGTAGGGCTGAGTGATACTTCGCTGCCAACCGGGATGCATCATCCAGGCGTCGAAGGCCATCCCAATCACTGCATCTCGGTCGATCAGGGCCTTGAGTTGCTGATCGCTGAATTGTCGCTGGTGCGGAACAAGGGCGCGGCAGTTGTTATGGCTGGCCCAGACAGGGCCGGAGTAGATATCGAGTGCTTCCCAGAAGGCCTCGTCGGTCAGGTGGGTACAGTCGAGGACGATACCGAGTCGCTGCATTTCTTCCAGCAACTCCCTGGCTGCCGGTTCCAGGCCACCTTCACAGCCAGTGCCGGGACTGTAGCGACCAGGGCCGTAGTGGGCGGGGCCGATGGCTCGCAGGCCGTACGCGTAAGCCTTTTCCAGGTAGGCGATCGTGACGATGGAATCGGCTCCCTCGAGGCTGAGCACATAGCCGATCGGCAAATCATCGCCGCTGTTATTCTGCCACAACTCGACATGCGCATTCAGGCCGTCCCGGTCCGTGATCTGTACCATCTGACCGGCTTCTTCCATCGTCCGGTACCAGGCCAATTGGCACTGGGTATGTGCCCAGGCGATCTCCGGACTGTGCCAGCCAGGCAGGTCGTTCCCGGGGGCCACATAGCGACCGATCTGGGTGGCGATACAGAGTCCTAGCTCGCCGCGCCGCATTTCGTCGAGAGTCAGTATGCCCTTGCCACGATCGAGGTAGTCGAGCTGCAGCGCCTCGCGTTCTCGCACGTCATCGAGTGATTGAGTCAGATCGCGGTTCCAGTCGACCGCGTTCATGGAAATGTCGAGGTGGGCGTCAAATATAAGCATGCGCTAACTGGTCTCCGAATTCGGTTTACAGAAGTACTTTCGGACCAGGTCCGTGGGTGGTGGCTGTGTTGAGATTGTTACCAGGTAGCCCACCAGGAAAGAGACCAGCAGCCCAATCACCACCGGGTCCATGCCCCACACGCTGTAAGGTGTGAATCCTGTGCCGCGCAGGAAGCCGATCAGGTAGAGCGAGAGATGAGCTCCGAAACCCGAGAGCATGGCTGCGATACAGCCCTGTGAATTGGAGCGTGGCCAGAAGAGTGAATAGACCACGGCTGCCAGGAAACAGGACGCCAGGCCGCTGCCGGTATAGACAATGATATCCTGCAGGAACTCGGGTGGGTTCATGGCACCCAGCAGCGCTCCCAGTCCAACCAGCATCGTGAACAGGTAACTTAGTTGCTTGAGCTTCCTCTCCGTTGCCTTGGGATTCAGGTTGCGCTGGTAAATGTCACGTACCAGGGCCGATGAGATCATCAGCAGGAAGCTATCGACCGTCGACATCACGGCGGCAAAGGGAGCTGCAATCAGCAGGCCTGCCATCCAGCCCATGCCAATATTCTGCGTCAACTCAATGGCCATCTGCGGCATGATCCTGTCGGGTTCGGATTCCATCCCGGGTATCAAGACCCGTGCACAGCAAAAGATGATGACCAGCGGGAAGTAGATCAGCGTGTAGTAAATGGCAACGGTGAAGATGGAGCGTCTGAGCGTGGGCGTATCCTTGAAGGCCATCAAACGCACCATGTTGCTTGGCTGGCCGGTACCAGAAATAGCCCACATGAAGAAGAAGGAAATGGCCAGGCTGAGCGGCAGAAAACCGCTGACATTGTCGCGGTGTGGCCCGGGCCCACTCACGTACGACCCACGTTCTGCCGGCTTGGCACCATAGGCATAGTCGTTGACAGCAATATCCGAGAGCGTGAATACGCCAGTCAGGTTGTCGGTCTCCTTCTCTTCTTCCAGGCGTTTTTGGACCTGCACGATGTCATTGGGATCGACGATCTCCCAGATCTCCGGGTCCAGCACGTTATTGCCGTTGAGATCCTCTCCCTTACCAGGCTGACCCTCCTGCGCCTTGTCGAGTCTGCCGTTGCCGTCCTTGTCTTCGCTAACCAGCGAACTGCTACCCTCGGCCAGCGTGTAGCCCTTGGCGACTTTGAACAGTCGTCCTGGCGTATCTGCTTCACCGGCAACAAAGATCCAGCTGCCGGATGGGAGAACTCGCTGATCGTCAGCAGCCTCTGGATCCACCAGTGTGAAGGTGGCTGTCCCCTTACGAGGTGGTATCATCGTCGCCATCCGCCGGGTGACCGACTCCAGGCTGGACGTCGCCTTGGCAGCTACCTCTGGCTGAGTATTCTGAACTGCCGTGCCGGCCTGGTAGATTGCCAGCGGCAGCATGATCATGACACCCACGACCATCACAATCCCCTGCATCACATCGGTCCAGACGACAGCGTGAAAGCCCCCGTAGGTTGTGTAGACAATCACCGCCAGGCCAAAGACCAGTAGACAGAGCAGGTACTCGCTACCCTGGCTCGAGAGCCCGGTGAACCAGGTGGGCAAGCCGCTGGCCACATCGCTAAAGGCATCGATCGGTTTGAGCAGCGTTCGCAGGATCTCGCTACCACCCTTGAACTGGGCGACCAGGTTGAAGGTCATGAAAAACACGATCAAGCTGACGGCGATCAAGCCAAAAGCGACGCTGCGGAAGCGGTCACGGAGGATGTCCGGCACGGTGATCGATCCAGACAGGCGAGCGACCTGATTAATACGCTTGCCGAGGATCCCCATCACACAGATCGGTACCACCATGTAACTGCCGATCCAGAGGCCCAGCGACCAGCCGTGGGTGTAAATCTTGGAGGGGAAGCCCATGAAGCTGCCACCGGACGAACTGGTGGCTGCCAGCGTGAGTGCAAAGGCCCAGACGCCGAGTCCACGGCTTCCCAGGAAGTACTCGCTGAGAAAGTTCTTGCCCTTCAAGAGCCGATTGGAAGCCCAGGCGATGAAGAACACGACCATGATATAGATCAGGAACGTGATCAGTACGGCGCTGCCCGAATCGGCGGCAGCCAGTAAGGAAGTAGTCCAGCTCATGATGTCGCCTCCTCGCCTGCTTCAGCAACTGGCGGAAGATTCTCGTCACCGGCACTTCCCAGCTCACCATCCTTCATGAACCAGAAGCAAAACCAGGTGGTGAAGGTATCGGCCAGCAGCCAGGGCATGCCAATACCCCACAGCAGCCAGGAGGGAATGCCGAAGGTTGTCGGTATCTTTTCTGGATCAGCGATTCCGTAGCCATAGTAGTAGCAGTAAGGAACTGCCCACAGCATGGCCACGAACCAGCAGCAGAAGATAATTACTGCTTCCCGCCGAGCGTGAAGAAAAAACGGGTCGTACTCGAGCTCGTCAACCAGCTGACTGTCGCTGTCGGTCATGGTCTGCATCCCGGGTGGTGCATGGTCGGAGGGAGTGCCCGCTGACCAGAAAGCACTAATTTTAGGACTCCCCCGTTAGCAAAACAAGCAGCGGGGCTAATTGTCGCTCGCACTATTGGCCAGTAGGTCGTCATTGCCTTTGCGGTGGCAGAAGTCACCGAAGGATTCGCCCTGCTGGCGATCCCGCCTGAAGTATTCCAACAGTCCTACCAGCGTTGGCACCAGGTCGTCACGGTGCACCATGTCACGGTGCTGAAAAGCGAGTCGATTTCCGATCAGTCGGCCACCGACATAGACGGTATATTTTTCTCGCGCCCGGCCGACCAGGCCGATATCGGGATTGTAGGGTCGGGCACAGCCATTCGGGCAGCCGGTCATGCGGATCGTGAATCGCTCGTCGGCCAGCCCCAGCTGCTCGATCTGCTCTTCCAGCTCGTCAAGGATCCCCGGCAATACTCGTTCACTTTCGGTAATCGAAAGGCCACAGGTGGGCCAGGCAACACAGGCCATCGACCAACGGCGGACATTGGAAATCGTTTCGCTCAAGGGAACCCCGTGTTCATGCAGCAGCTGCTCAAGCCGCCCTCGCTGCTCGTCAGCGATTCCCGAGAAGATAATGCTCTGGTGGGATGTCAGCCGGATTCCCGGTTGCAGCTCGCCGCAGATAGCTCGCAGTGCCGACTTGATCTGCACCTGGTCTGTGTCCTTAATACGGCCATTCTCAATATTCAGGCCGTAGAACCAGTTGCCATCAGCCTGTTGCTGCCAGCCCATGTGATCATCAAAGTCGGACACGTCGGTTGCATGCGGGTCTGCCAGCGGGGCACCGTAGTACTGCTCGACCGTCGCCCGGAAGCGATCCAGTCCCCAGTTGTGAACCAGGTACTTCAGCCTGGCAACCTTGCGATCGTCGCGATTGCCATGATCTCGTTGTACTTCCACGATTGCAGTCACCACGTCGATGACCTGGTCGGGGCTGAGGTAGGCCAGCTTTTGACCGAGTGCAGCAAAGGTCTTCTTGGCCGAGGGAGTGAGGCCCTGGCCACCGCCAACCAGCAGGTTGTATCCGACGATCTGGCCCTCCTCGACGACTGCGATCAATCCGACATCGTGTGTGTAGACGTCGATGCAGTTGTCGTCAGGCAGCGTGACCCCAATCTTGAACTTTCGTGGCAGGTATTGCCGCCCGTAAATCGGCTCGACCTGATCGCCCGTGGCGCCGGACGCGGAGGCAGTTCCGGAGACCTGCTGTTTCTCACCATTGCTGGTATCGGTCAGCCAGATATCCCGGAATGCACTCGAACGAGGCGCGAAGTGGTCCGCCAGCTGCTGGGCCAGTTGCTGGACCTGGTCATGCAGTGGGTCGCCGACCGGCGAGGGGCAGCACATCACGTTCCGGCAAATATCGCCGCAGGCTCCCAGGCTGGTGAGGCCAGACTGCTGGATCCTGTGGATCGTCTGTTTCAAGTCGGACTTGAGCACGCCGTGCAGTTGCAGTCCCTGGCGGGATGTGATTCGCAGAGTTGAATTGCCGATCTCGTCACAGAGGTCGATCTCGGCCAGCAGCTGATCGCTGGTCAGGATGCCAGCGGGGATCCTGCTGCGGACCATGAAGATATAGTTTCTCTGCGACTTGCCATCCTCTCCGCGGGCACGCTGGTCGCGATGATCTTGCTGGTAGGTGCCGTGGTGCTTAAGCAGCTGCACGCTGCCTTTGCCAAAGAAGTCATTCTCGTCGACCAGCTCGCTGGAGATATCGCCAGCCAGGTACTGGCTTTCATGCTTGAATACCTCGACCGCACTGACACGATCGTCTTGCTGATTGTCTGCCATGAATTCCGCTACGTATGCTGGGTGTGTGGTGTCTGCCTGGCTGCGTGTCGTCCGCAGCCAGGATCCAGTATACGCGATCCCGTCCAGAGGCTAGAAGGAGGCATGCCGGTTCAAACTGCAGGGCTGCCCGAGGGGCTTCCGACACGACAGTGGTTGGCTAAAATGCAGGCCGCCGGAGGAACCAGTCCGCAGGGGAGTATGGTCAGTCGTGGCAGCTCGAATTCTCGACGGAAAATCTATCGCCGCAGAAATCCAGGCGGAATTGGGTGAGGAGATTGCAGGCCTGATCCAGCACAACGGCCTGGTGCCCTGCCTGGCCGCCGTACTGGTGGGTGAGGATCCAGCCAGTGACGTTTACGTGCGGCACAAGCGGAAGGCGTGTCAGCGAGTCGGTATTGAGAGCCAGTTGCATCGCCTCCCGGCCGAAACCAGCGAAGATGACCTGCTCGCGCTGGTGAGTCAACTGAACAAGGACCCCGCTGTTCATGGCATCCTGGTCCAGCTGCCTCTACCTGCGGGCCTTGATGGCACCCGCGTGCTGGATGCGATTCATCCGCTCAAGGATGTGGACGCCTTTCATCCTGAAAACGTCGGCCGCATCTCCCAGGGTCGGCCACGTTTCCTGCCCTGCACGCCACATGGCATCCAGCAGCTGCTGAGTCGTTGCCAGCTTCCGGTGGCCGGCAAACAGGTCGTGATCGTGGGACGTAGTGAGATCGTTGGCAAGCCGCTGGCGATGATGCTGGCCAGTCGGGATTCAACCTGCGGTCCTGCTTTTGCCAACGCCACCGTTACTCTCTGCCATAGCCAGACAGCCAACCTGGCCACGGTTACTCGCTCAGCAGATGTCCTGGTGGCCGCTATCGGTCGCCCGGCGATGATCACAGCCGAGATGGTCCAACCTGGAGCGACTGTTATCGATGTCGGCATCAATCGCACTGACGACGGTCTTGTCGGGGACGTTGATTTTGATGCCGTGGCAGAAGTTGCTGGGGCAATCACGCCGGTGCCAGGTGGTGTCGGGCCACTGACTGTGGCGATGCTGATGTTCAACACGCTGGCCGCCGCGCGGATGTCGATCTAGCCGACTGTCAGGGACGCGGGGCTGCAGCCCCAGCATTTCCAACCTAGTCTGCCTGCTGACGGCGGGCCTCGTAGAACAGGATGGCTGCCGAACTGGCCACGTTCAGGCTGTCGGCCTGACCTCGCATTGGAATTCTCAGGTCCTGGACCTGGCTGCCGCTCCAGCAGTCAGACAGCCCGGCTGCTTCCTCACCCAGCACCACGGCGATCTTGCCGGTCCAGTTGACCTGACGATAATCGTTGACTGCGTCGACCCGGCTGGCCAGCAGCTGGCAGCCCTGTTGAGCGAGCCATTCACGGGTTGCCAGCGAGGAGGCGGTATAGAGAGGCATGGAAAAGACAACACCGGTACTGGCTCGAATCGCATTGGGGCTGAAGGGATCACTGCGTTGGTCCGCCAGGATGACAGCATCCAGCCCGGCTCCATCGGCGGCCCGCAGGATGGCACCGAGATTGCCCGGCTTTTCAACAGCCTCCAGCACCGCCAGCAGGCAGGAGTCTGCCAGCTTTAACTCTGACAGCTCGAGCAGCGGCTGTTGTCGAGCGATTGCCACCAGCCCCTCCAATCGGCTGCCAAATGCCAGCTTCTTCATGATCGCGCTGGTTACCTCGAGGATCGATACGCCGGCCTGCCGAACCAGCTCGAGTAGCTCCTCTGCGCCTTGCTGGTCGAGCACTTCATGGCAGACGAAAACTTCATCCAGTGGCCAGTCAGCGGCCATCGCCTGGGAGATCTCACGGCAGCCATCGATCAGAAATCGACCCTGCTTGTGACGTTGCCGACTCTGTCGCAAGCGGCTCGCCGCTTTGACCCTGGCATTCTGAAAGCTGCGTATGATACCGCTCATGGTCGGCTACTCACGATCTGGCGGGCCAGCGACAGGCGATCCCACTGGGCAGGGAACGACCATCGTCGGTCTGGATTGCCAGCGGCTCTGACTCCACCCCCCCTTGGCAGTGGCCAATGAAACTTTCGGCAACCAGTGCCTCCAGCTCGGCAGGGGCGATCGACGAAGTATGACAGGAAACCAGCACGGCTGCACGGCGGCCATTGGTCAGCTCGGCGCACTGTTGTAGCAAGGCGGGCAGGTGATGCTGGATTTTCCAGGCCTGGCTACGCGGACCATGACCGTAGGACGGCGGATCGAGAATCACCGCGTCGTACTGGTTGCCACGTTTCAATTCGCGGGCCACGAAGAGTCGCGCGTCCTCGGTAATCCAGCGAATTGGATAGTCCGCCATGTTGGAGAGAGCGGCGTTTTTCCTGGCCCACTTGACTACGTTGGCAGCAGCATCGACATGCACGACTTCCGCTCCAGCCTGGGCAGCAGCAAGTGTGCTGCCGCCGGTGTAGGCGAACAGGTTGAGCACACTGAGTGGACGACTGGCACGCGGCAGGACCTGTTGAAGCCAGTCCCAGTTGCGAGCCTGCTCAGGAAAGATGCCGATCTGACCGACCGGCGTGAGTCGTAACTCAAATTGCAGTTCACCGTGGGGCATTAACCAGGGCTTGTCGATGTCGTGGGATCCGGCTGGACTGGACCAGCGCCCCTGTTGCTCCTGCTGACGCTCAAATCGCAGGTCGGCCTGGCTCCAGCGCTGCGGGTGCTGCAGCGAATGATGGTCGGCGGAGGTGGCAGGACGGTCGATGAGCAGAGGGCCATACTGCTCAAGCTTGCGACCGTTGCCAAAATCCAGTAACTGGTAATCGCACGGACTCAACATGGTCAAAGTCGCCCCTGGGCCCGTTCCTGGCAGGTTGAAAAATTCATTTCTGCCAGCCAGCAGAGCTGATCAGGCAGCCGCCTGGCTGGATCGTGCCAGCACGTCTCTTACCGCTTCGAACACCTGTTTGACCGGAATAGCACACATAGCGTCATTGCTCGCACTGCGGCGCTGGCGGGCATTACCGTGTTGGTAATATGCCTGCAAGGCCATGTGCTGGGAACCATAGGGTCCACAATCGGCGGGCCGCGTTGGGCCATACATGCTGACACAGGTCGTACCGACGGCGGCTGCCAGGTGCAGCGGGCCGGTGTCCGAACCAACAAACAGCGAGGCCCGGCGCAGCAATGCAGTTAACTCCGGTAGCGATGTGGAACAGGCTGTCTGGGCATGCTGGTCCGAGAGACTGACGATCTCGTTGCTCCAGTCCAATTCACGACCACCCGCCCAGACGACAACTGTGGGCAGGCCGAACGTCCTGCCGATCTCAGCGGCCAGCTGGCCGTAGCGTGCGGCTGGCCAGATCTTCGAGTTCCAGCCGGCGCCAGGATTCATGACAACAAATCTGCTGCCCAGCTGTTGCTCGGCCAGCCAGTTGTCGATTGCCTTGCTGGCCGGCTCAAACCTGGGCAGATGAAACTCCACGCGAGGCTGTTCAATTCCGAGCGGCCGCAGTAACTGCAGGTAGGCATCGACCACATGATCGGCGGTTCGAGAGATCTGTTGATTGTTCAGCAAGGGCGCCAGCTCGCGGCCCTGCGGCTTGGCAAAACCAATTCGCCGCCGGGCGCCACTCAGCCAGCCAGCCATGGCACTCTTGGTCAGGCTCTGTGGATCGATCACGTAATCGTAACGACCTGCGCGCAACTGCTGGCGGATATGCCAGATCGAAGCGGGGGACTTGAGCCAGCCACGGGGAACTCGAATCAACTCGTCAATGTCCTGGTGTCCGGCCAGCAGGCTTGCGCCCGCTCCCTGTACAACCCAGCCGATATAACAGTCGGGGAAGTGCCGCTTGAGGGCGGCAGCAACCGGCATGGTGAGAATGCAGTCGCCGATGGCACTCAAGCGAGTCACCAGGAATCGCGGCGATTGTCGATCGGCTGGGATCACTGGCTGCTGTTTCCTTCCAGCTCACACAGCCTTTGCCGTGCTGGGTCAAGGTTCTGCCGCGGCAGGTGGTTCAATCGGACTTAGCGGTTGCAGGTCGAGTTTATGCTCGAAGGCAGCCGGGATGACCGTACTCTCTGGCTTAAGATAATTGGCCGGCTGCTGGTAGCTTTCCATCGCCGCTGCTTGCACGCTGGTCAATTGTGCCTGATCCGATCCGATCAAGGGAAGATCAATTGGTTTGCCGGCGAAGCGGGTTCCGTCATGAATCGTTCCCCACTGGAAAGGTCCTGCACCAAGTATCCAGAAGTCCGAGGAGGTGCTGCGGGCCAGCTGTGTGCCGGATTGCCAGAGCCCCTGGCGATCCTCGCGCCGGTAAGCAAATACTGCCAGCTTGGCGATGCCGCTGCTGTCGACCCGTTTGGCAAACGATATTTCCGGGATGGCAGGTAGGGCCGGCGAGCTGGTCATCAAGGCAGCTGCAGAGCTGAGCACCGAGGTGGATGGAATGCCGTAAACCACGTCGTGATTATCAACACCAAGCGTCCCGACGCGAGCTTCCACGATCACCTCGGCATCGGCGGCACTGTCCTGGAGGCGACAGCCGGAACTTACCAGCTGCTGCCGCAAGGAGCTGATGATGTAGTGGGAATTGACGAAGCCAAAGCCCTTCACCTCCTGCACGTACTGAGTGTCAAGGTAGACCTTCTTGCCGGCCAGCGTGCCAAAGTCCATGCTGGCAATCGATGTGTCCAGGGCGTTGGACATCAGCAAATGCTGGGTGGCAGTCGTGGTCTTGGTTGTGCCGCAACCAGTTGCCAGGCCGGTCAGGACCAGACAGCTGACCAACAACGTCATACGGATGCGGCAGTCATACGAGTGTCGGTTCGCCATGATGCAGTTTTCGTTGGTGCGGCCGCGGGCACGATTGATGGATTAGCAGAGTGGAAGAAGCAGGTGCAGTGGGAACTGTTTTTATCGGCTCGAGAGAGTCCGTTATGGAGCGAAACTGACTGCGCCCTGATGCCAGGTTTACCTATTTCGCCTGTCCGACCGCGGCGCGGGTATAAATCAGCCCCGCGTGCCCCCAAGGGGACAGAGATTGGATCAGCCTCGCGGTTTTCGCCTGCGGCGAATAACCATCGGGTTCCTGCAGTGATAGAACCATCGCGCCCTCTCGGTCCGCCGCGAACCGCAGAGACGCCGAGAGCGCAGAGCAGGTGTGAGGGCGGGTGAACGGTTTAGCCCGTTGGTTTGCCCAGTAGCGAATCGACTGCCTGGCCGATATCGTCAGCTTCCATCAGGTGCTGACCGACAAGGACCGCGTCCACCCCGGCGGCTTCCAGCCGTTCCAGATCCTGGCGGCCATGAATACCGCTCTCCCCGACCAGCAGGCAGGACGCTGGAATCACGTCACGCATCCGAATGGTGTGGTCCAGATCGGTCGTAAAGTCGCGCAGGTCACGGTTATTGACGCCCACAAGAGTCGCTCCCGATTCGACCACGCGGCTGGCATTCTCGGGCCGATAGAACTCTACCAGTGCTGCCATCTGCAGTTCCGCTGCTTGCTGTTGCAAAAGCACGAGCTGGCGAACATCGAGGCATTCGGCAATCAGCAAGACTGCATCGGCACCGGCCAGTCGTGCTTCCAGCAATTGGTACTCGTCGAGGATGAAGTCTTTCCTCAGCAGGGGCCGCTCAACATGCTGGCGAATGTCGTCGAGAAACTGCAGCTCTCCCTGGAAAAACTCACGATCTGTGAGCACGCTGATACAGGCTGCGCCGTGCTGCTGATAACAGTCGGCGATTGCCCGGTGGTCAAAGTCCTCGCGAATTACGCCTGCCGAGGGACTTGCTTTCTTCACTTCCGCAATCAACTTGATGGGACCATCAGCAGCGAGGGCAGCGCAGAAGTCACGCACCGGGGGCGCGTCGGCAAGCTGGTCACGAAGTGCCTCGAGTGGCTGTTGCTGTCGTGCCCGCTCGATCTCACCCAGCTTGCTTTGCACAATCCTTTCCAGCACTGTGGCTGAATTGGACATCATCGATTCCTTATTCCCTGTTGGGGGTAACGCCGCACCAACTGACTTTCCTTGTTTGTGGCAAGAATCCTGTTGACCTGCCAGTACCCGACGGCGTTTTCAGTTGCGGCGAGTTCGCGGCCAGGCAGTTAGTGTTTGAAGTGGCGTTGGCCTGTCATCAACATCACCAGTCCTCGTTCATTACAGGCTGCGGTCACTTCGTCATCGCGCCGCGAGCCACCGGGTTGGATGACGGCCACGACGCCAGCATCTGCTGCCTGGTGAATCGAATCGGGGAAGGGGAAAAACGCATCGGAGGAGAGCACCGATCCCTGGGCTCGATCCCCGGCTTTGCGAATTGAAATCTGCACGCTGTCGACGCGACTCATCTGGCCTGCCCCAGCGCCAACCAGCGACCGGTTAAGGCAGAGGGCAATTGCATTGGACTTGATATGCCGCACGATGTGCCAGGCAAAACGTAATTCCCTGAGTTGTTCCTCGTCCGGCTGGGCTTCGGTTACCACCTGCCACTGGTCCGGTTGATCCGGCAGGACATCGGCCGTCTGCAGCAGCAAGCCGCCGTCGATATGCCGTGGTTGCGAGGCGATCTGCGGCGGTGGCAACTCGCCAACCTGCATCAGGCGGACATTATTCTTCCACTTGGGAATGGTTGTCAGCATTTCCAGGGCGGCATCGTCGAAGGCGGGGGCCACAATCGCTTCGATAAACAGCCCCGGCTGCGTAATCACTTCGGCGGTTGCCTGGTCGAGATTGCGGTTGAGTCCGAGAATGGACCCGAAGGCGCTGGTAGGGTCGCCATCCATGGCCCGCTGTGCGGCTTCAGCGAGTGATTCTGACTCGGCTGCCCCGCAGGGGTTGTTATGCTTGATGACACTGACCGCAGGGTCCTGGAAGGAGCGGGCGATTGTCAGCGCGCTGTCGAGATCCAGCAGGTTGTTGTAGGAGAGTTCCTTGCCGTTAAGTTGTTGGGCGGACATCAATCCGTCGCTGGACCGATCCAGTCGCTTGTAGAGCGCGGCCTGCTGGTGCGGATTTTCGCCGTACCGCAGGGTGCTGGTTCGCTGCAGCGGGATGCTGATTGTGGCCGGAAATTCTTCTTCTGACTGGGAACTGAAATAGTCGGCGATGGCGCGATCATAACGGGCGGTCATTTCAAATGCTTCGCCGGCCAAGCGCTGGCGGGTTGGCAGTGAAGTGGCCCCGTCCCGGGCAAGTTCTTCCAGCATATCACCGTACTGCTGGGGTCCTGTCACGATGGTGCTGAAAGCGTGATTCTTGGCAGCGGCGCGAACCAGGCTGGGACCACCAATATCGATCTGTTCGATCGCTTCGGCCGGCGTCACATCCGGCTTGGCAATCGTAGATTCAAATGGATAGAGGTTCACGATCACAAGTTCAAAGCTATGAATCGAGTGATCTGAAAGAGCCTGCATGTCATCCTCACGGTCATGGCGACAGAGGATGCCGGCGAAGATCCGCGGGTGCAGCGTCTTGACTCGACCGTCCATCATTTCAGGAAAGCCGGTATAGTCGGCGACATCCTGGACCTGCAGCCCTGCCTCTTCGAGGTGCCGACGGGTGCCCCCGGTGCTGAATATTTCCACGCCAGCAGCGACAAGGCCCTGGGCCAGTTCGGTCAATCCATGCTTGTCACTTACACTGATCAGGGCCCGGCGAATAGCTGGTGAGTTCATAGAGCGGAAACCTGTAACGGTGCTTGAGACGGATCATCCAGGAACCGCTCGATCCAGCGTCAGGTCAGGCAACAGCCCTGCCAGGGGCGAGCAAATTCCGCCCATGGTGTAAGCCGAACAAGTCAGGCGGTCAAGGGAGTGCAGCGGAAAAGCGTGCCAGTCCGCCACAGCTGATCGCTGCCAGCCTGCTAGTTCTTGAAAGGATCTTTGCCGCCGAAGGGATCCTTGACTGCCGGCTTGGCATTATTGGCCGCTCCACCAGCACCCGCTCCGAAGGGGTCTTTGCCGCCGAAAGGATCCTTGGGCGCAGGCTGCTTGCCGCCACCAGAGCCAAACGGATTGGCAGCTGGTGCACCTGGATTTACCGGAGCTGGCCGGGCACCCGGTCCAAATGGATTGGGTCCGCCACCGGCCGGTGCCATCGGCTTACCAAAGGGGTTGGGGCCAGGGCCGACAGCAGCAGGGGGTTGGTTGCCGGCTGCCGGAGCGTCGGCATCCTCTTCTTCCGGTACTCCGCGAATGATCCGCTCGGAAACACCAGCGTGGATCAGGGGGTATGTGGCCAGCGGTTCACGCAGGCACTGCAGCATGCCGGAGCGAGTTCCGATGATAATCCGGTCGGTCTTGCTGTTGTGCAGGATCAGGTCGATCGGTTGAGCGTCGACAGTCAGGATCCGCCCGCCTGTATGTGAGTCGAAGACTACGATTCGGTTCAGTGGATCGAGGCAATAGATGCGGGAGTCACTGATCGAGACAAACTGGCCGACGCCCTGTACGAACCACTTGCCCCGCCCGGTTTCTGAATCGATTGCATAGAGGTGGTGTTCATTGGTAATCACGTAGGTCAGTCCATCAACCAGGACAGCTGACTGGAGGATCGACTGGCCGGTCGGAAATCGCCAGAGCACTTCGCCGGAGAGTTCGTGGAAGCAATAGACAAAACCGTCCAGCGAGGTGGCGACATAACGGTCAGGTGGCAGGTAAGAGATTCGCGAGACAATGTTCCCCTGCGCCTGCAGGCGGTATCGCATCTTGGCCTGGTTGACCGCGCCAACGTGGACTCGACCCTTATCAGTTGCCCAAGCAACCGTGGTGGAACCGACGGTCGGCTTGATCATCACCCGACCTGGCGATGGGTACATTCCTGGAAACTCGTCCTTGTTGTGGATATAGAACGACTTCAGGCGGCTGGTGATAAACGGTACGAAGAGTACGTCATCTGCCAGTGCGGGACCGGCTCCGGGGATTGACTTGAGTTTGCGCTGCCAAACAATTTCACCCTGGGCGTTGTCCATCAGGTAGACATTCAGGCCGACAATGGCGGCCGTGTAGAGGTCGTTGACAGTTACACCGAGCGAGACCTCGTCACGTTTACCAAGTGAAAGGCGCCACACTATCTTGCCCGACTCGGCGTCAATCAGGGCAACCTCGCCCTGGTCGGAAATCGTTGCCAGCCGGATCACGGGGGTTGGGCGGGGAATCAGCGTGGCGTCCTTCATCTCGCGCTGCAGTTTCAGCTGCTTTTGATTGGCAAGTCTTTCGGCCGCGTCCTTGCCTTGCGGGCGGCCGTAGCTATCGAGATCAAATTCGGAATAGATCCAGCTCTTGGTCCCCAGCTGGACTTCATATTCCCAGTTCGCCTCGGTGTTGCTGACATGCATGTCGATGTCCCGCAGTCGCTCGGCGAAGGGGTTCATCGGCACCTGCAGATACCATTGTCGCTGCAGCCCCATCCGCTGGACGAGGGACTCGGACATCAGACCACTCTGGCTGATCTGCGACATGGCTGGCTGGCTGGTGAATAGCAGCAGGACGCAACTGGCGATAATTGAAGGCAAGAGCCGCATGGTGCAGAACCCTGTTCGAGGTGAGTCTGATTTATTCGGGTACCGGCCGTTAAGGCCTACTCCAAATATTATCGGAGTCGGGAGGAAAATCCAGTCGGAAAACGGGTCGTCGACGCTGACACAATCCGTATGGACCGCAGGACCGTCTCAATCCTGACCCTCACATTGTTCGCTGGCAGGACAAAACGGCTTGTTTGAGCCATTTTTTGGGCGCCCTAGCTATCTTATATTATCGGCAACGGCTGCCTCTCGGCGTGAATGCCCTACTGCCTCCTAGACCATCTGTAAAACTGCTTCTACCATGAGCAAGTCTGCTCAAGGCACGAATACCGTGCTGCATCGAGGGATGTGAGGCGAATTCTGCGAGGATCATGACGGTTAACTGGGGGGGATTATGAATCAACCGGGGATCATATTCGACAGCCGCTCGGCAGTCGAACAGGTGCTCGGTTATCTCAATTTCTCGTCAGGTAGCGGCGACCCCCAGCTGCTCTCCAACCTCGATCAACTTTATCGCTGCCTCGATATAACCAGCTCCTCTTCATCCCCCTGGCAACAACTGGCCGAGGGACTGGGTACCGAACTCAACCAGCTCCAGCAAGGCAATCCGGCCTTCCAGGACACCGCCCAGGCTCGCACCGTACTGGACCTGGCCATGCAGCGGGTGGTACCGCAGTACCTGGTCTTTCACCGGGACCTGTTGTTCCACCAGGACGAGAGGACCCTCTTCAATTCATTTTTCCTGGCGCGGGTTTTCGAGGTCGTCTTGCAACAGGGGGCTCCCTGGCAGGCCCATGACGAGGCGGTCGATGCCATCATCGCTCGCTTGAATGACTACATCGGCTATCGACCGATCGCGGCCCTGGAATCTCAGAAGATTGAACCCTATCCGCATGAGTGGTTTTGTCCAATTCCGCTGTATGTGAAGGGAGTTGGAGTGGCGGCGGGTCGTTACCAGTCGGTTTTGGAAGAGACGATCGAGTTGCTCTGGAACACCGATCCGGTCGTCCTGCGGCAGGCGTTCTTTGATCCCGACTGCCTCGACGAAATTGCCCTCGATCCACGGGCCTATGATTTTGACCACCCGGTCAACAAGCGACCCAACCATCATTTTGGCCAGTGGGATCTTCACGAGATTGACAACCACGGTTTCTATCGGCGGTTTGTGATTCAGCAAGTTACGCTGGATGCGCTGATGGCCCGCCTGGAAGCAGACCATTCGATCCCGGCCGGGCAGGTTCACATGGAGGCGGCCGCCGTACTGGCTGGCACGATCCTGATGGCATCCGGTATTTGCGGCAACGGCCCCGACACGCACGATTCATCGGTCACCCTGGCGACCCTGATGCCCCGCATCGCTGGGTACCGGGACGCCTTCTATGAACAGCTGCTGGAACAAGTTCAGGGCGATCACAAGCGGCGACTCCAGGAGGAATCGGCAGCCCGGCTGCAGCCCTTTGGCGGCGCCCGCCAGCACCTCAACGGCCACCTGACTCGCTACCGTGCTACCCAGCTGGAACATGTTCACCTCTCGCATGCCTTTGCCCAGATGGGACATTCCCAGCCGGCAATTCGCCACGCGAACGTGATTCCCGTTGCCGCGGCCCGTATGCGATGCCAGATAGTCTGCCGTTTGAGCGAGTCGAGAAATGCACTCCGCCGCGGTGACCTGGACAGGGCCGAGGAGCTGTCCTCACAGGTCATGGACCTTGTGCATCGCGCCATCGGCTGTGGTGCCTTTATTGATCCCTGGAATATCCTCGGCTTCGATGCCAACTTCAGCCTCTTCCCGGCCATTGAAAACACCGTGCACGATCAGCGCGCAGATGAGCTGGTCTCGCTGATGGACAGCATCTTCACGCTCTATTCGGAAATCTGGCGAGAGGCAGCTGCCAGTGACGGCGCGGCCATCTCGCAGCGAATTGATCAACAGTTCCATGCCACGGCGAACTGGTGGCGACAATTTGCGGCACACGAGGTGTCCGGAGTCCGAGCGGCGGATCCGCTGGAGACCTATCGGGCTGCCCGGCATGTGGCCGAGGCACTCAACCTCTGGCACAAGGGTGGAGCCAGCAGTGGCGATATTCGCTTCTGGACACCCCATGCCGAGATCTTTGATTCGCCCCGTGCCTACTCGCTGGTGGTCGAAGCCCTGCTGGATCGATCGGACATGATCGCCTCGATGGCACTGCTTATCCACTGGCTGGGCGAGTCACAGCGGATTGGTCTGGAACAGAGTGACAGCAGCTGGTACTCGCTCTGCCGCCGCTGGCTGCTGATCGTGGTCAGCGATGACCTGACTGAGAATGGCCAGCTGCCAGCTGACCGCTGGAAGCTGATTCGCAAGTTCAATGACTACCTGGAAGCGAATGCCAGTGTTTACTGGGATGTCCCCTACTTCCAACTTGCTACCGACAGCACACCGCAGGATCGGCAGGATGAAGCGGACATGCTGGATGACGATGAGCTGGATCCGGATGATGCCCTCTTCAGTGCCGCTTATGAACATGTGACGTACCAGGATACAACCAACGATGGTGTCGACAGCGAATTGTTCGAGTATGGTTCGAATCATGAGGAGCTGGTGCTGGCTGCTCGGCAGATCGAAGAACGACTGGCATTCCACGAGTGCCTGGCCGATCTGCGGCGAATCGCGGCTCTCAGCCAGGCGGTCGACCTGTTACGGACCAGTCCCCGCGATGCGGATGCTGAACTGGGTTTCAGCCAGACGCTGGCAGGCTGGCTGCGGCATCTCGAACGGACCCGTGTGGGCCTGGATGAGTTGATGCAGGTTGTCCGCGTCCACCGTATTCGTGAGCCGCTGGGAGACCAGCCCTCGATGCTGGAATACGATCGACAACGAGTGATCCACGAGACCCTGCTGGAGCGGATCATCGCCTCGCTGATCGAGGTGGCGGATACCGAGCGGCTGCTGCGAGCTGCCATTGCCAGCCTGCAGATCACGGACGCGCCGGTCGAGCCTTCGCTGCAGTCAGGATATTCCGAAGCGATTCCGGTGTTTGCAGCCATTTTAAGAGGTGAAGCAGAGACAGTTCGTGCTCACTGGGATCGCTGGATGGATGAGATCGCTGGCCAGCCGCTACTTTATGTACCCCTTTCCAAGGGTGGTGATCCGACCCAGATCGTCGCCAGCAGGATCCTGCAGCGCAGCATTATTGATCTGCTGGCTGCCCTCCCCCGACTCGGCTTGCTGCTGGAAACCTGCCAGCTGCTGGAGATGGCGCGGACGCTGGAGCGACAGCACCCGGTCGGCCCGGGTGCTGTTACCGAGTTTGATGAATTGTTCACGATCGGCTTCCAGGCGATTGTAGAGAGCCTGGTCAGGTCCTCCGATGAGTGGGAGCAGCCGGCTGAAGCAGAGGACGATGAGCCGCCCCTGCTGGTTACCATCCTGGAGCGATTGACCGAGGGCCTGCTGGTCAGCTGGCTGGCCCATAGCCAGACACTCCGACTGAGTGTGCTGGAACGTGTCGCCGACAAGAAGGTCTGGCAGCAGCTGGTCAGTTTTATCAGCCGATATGGCGATGAGTTGTTCACGCAGCACTTTCTCGCGATGGGGAACATCCACGGCATCCTGCTGCAGGGTGTCGGTGACTGGCTCGATCGGCTGCAGCAGGAAGGGGATGATTCGATTCGCTTGATCGCGGAGCTGGATAAGGAGATCAGCAGGGACGAAGCGGTCCATCATCTCTGGATGGTGCTCGAGGCGATCGTGGAGAATTATCACGAGTACCGCGACTATAACAGTACCACCACACAGAGCGATCACGGCGAGCTGCTGTACACGCTGCTCGATTTCCTCCGTTTGCGAAATCGCTATGACCGCATCTGCTGGAACCTGCGTCCGGTGACCCTGGCGCACAAGGTGCTCGTGCAATCGGGCCTGGAAGAAGCCGCTCGCTTGTGGCGTGAGGGCCTGGCAGATCGTATCGATGACGAGGCGGAACAGTACGCCAAGCAGTTGTCAGGAATCCAGCAGCAATATGCGATGCGAATGCAGACGGTCGCCGATCGGCTGGGTGAACGCTTCATTCGGCCGATGCTAATTGACCAGCTCAGGGCGCTGGTGGCGCCTGCCATGCGAGAAGCGGAACAGGGTGGCCCGGCGCCGCGCTTCGAATTGCTGGAGCAGGAAGCGGGTCGTTTGATGCAACAACCAAGCGGTGCTGGACTGGATGTTCCTAGCTGGCTAACCGCGCTGGAGGATGAAGTTGCCTTTCAGCAGAACCCTGGCTGGCGATATGAGCAGGAAGACCGCTTGAGCAAGATCATCCCGCGTGTCAGGATTTCCTATCCGGACGCGCTGCAACAACTGGACGAATGGACGGATAGAGCCGTCTGAAACGACGCGCCCGAATCGCTGTCTGGTCGATGCCAGTAGCACAGCACCCTTGCCAATTGAGGGTGAAAACAGAAAGCCTGCCTGAGTTCAGCTGCCATGGTCGAAAACCTCCCGGTCAAACAACTGACTCATCGCAACCTGACCATCGAGGGTTATTCCCGGGCGGCAGTCCAGACCTACTGGCGGATCCCGGAACTCAAGATCGGCCTGGACCTGGGTGCTCAGCCATGGAGTTTCATGGGGACACCCAACTGGTTCATCAGCCATACCCACCTGGATCACGTGGCGGCACTGCCGGTCTACGTGGCCCGGCGACGGATGATGAAGATGGAACCACCCGTGATCTACGCCCCCACTCACTCGATCGACCTGATCCACCAGTTGCTGCGCAGCTTTAGCCGACTGGACCGCAGCCGACTTCCCTGTGAGCTGGTCGCGGTCGAGCCAGGCGACGAAATTCGACTCTCACGAGAACTGCTGGTCACCGTGACTCCCACATTTCACACCGTCCCCTCCGTGGGATTCTGTGTCTGGGAGTGCCGCACCAAGCTAAAGAGCGAATATACCGACCTGAGTGGACATGAGATTCGCGACCTGCGCTACTCGGGAGTCGAAGTCTCGGAGCATACCCGCACTCCTCTGCTCGGCTATCTCGGTGATACGACCGCCCAGGCACTGGATGAGACGCCAATCTTTTACCAGGTGCCGATCCTGATTAGTGAGATGACCTTTGTGGCGGCGGACCACAGCAAGGAGAAGATACGCAAGCATGGTCACATGCACCTGAGTGATTACGTTGAAAGGCAGGACCGCTTTGAGAATGAGTGCCTGATTGCCGGCCACTTCAGCACACGCTATCACGAAAGATCGATCCGGCGGGATGTCGAGCGTGCCTTGCCGGGATTACTCGACGGCCGACTGCACCTCTGGCTCTAAGCAGGGGTGTCCGGGAGTTCCACTTTTTAGCTGCGGAGGACAGAGAGGATCGATCTTTCGCGTCGACTCTGCGATCGTCGCGGTGAGACAGAGAGTTCAATTCCCGCACAGCGTCCTCGAATCGATAGCCCGTTCCATGAGCGACACGAACACCACCAGCCCTGACGCGCCTCGCTCAGCATACGTCCATGTCCCTTTCTGCCGGCACCACTGCGGCTATTGCAACTTTACGGTGATCGCCGGCCGTGATGACCTGGCCGAGTCGATGTTGGCTGCGATCCAGCTGGAGTTGTCCGGGCTGGATCAGCCCTGCCCGCTCGATACGCTTTACATCGGTGGCGGTACACCGACCCATCTGCCAATCGACTGGCTGACGCGGCTGGTCGAGTCACTGCGTGTTCACCTGCCGCTGCAGGCCGGATCTGAATTCACGGTCGAAGCGAACCCGGTTGACCTGCAGCCGGAACTCGTGGAACAGCTCGTCAGCCTGGGAGTCACGCGGGTCAGCCTGGGGGTGCAGTCTTTCCAGGCTGACAAGCTCAAGCTGCTGGAACGCGATCATGATGCTGTGCTGGCACGTCGAGCGATGCAACTCGTTCAGGACGCTGGCCTGGACCTCTCGATCGACCTGATTTTTTCAGTCCCTGGCGAATCGCTGGAGGATTGGCACGCCGATCTGAAGGAGGCGACCAGAGGCCAGCCGGGACATCTCTCCAGCTATGGTTTGACCGTTGAACAGGGCACCCCGCTGCTGGCCAGTGTCCGCAACGGTGAGCTGCAGGAACTGGATAGTGAACTGCAGCGGCAAATGTACGTGCTGGCGATCGACGAGCTGGGGAGTGGCGGATGGGAGCACTACGAGGTCTCCAGCTTTGCCAGGCCAGATGCTCGCTGTCGCCATAACCAGACGTACTGGGACGGCAGCAGCTATCTGGCCTTTGGGCCTGGCGCCTCTCGGTTCCTTGATGGTCGCAGGGAGACCAACCACCGCAGTGTCTTTACTTACCTCAAGCGAGTGCAGTCGGGCGAGTCACCGGTGATGGAGAGCGAGCGGTTGTCTGCTGAAGACGCCGCTCGGGAACGCCTTGTGTTTGGCTTGCGACGGATGCAGGGTGTCGAGAGTGGCCAGTTTCAGCAGCAGACAGGTTTTTCTGTTGAGCAACTGATGGGGCCGCTGCTGGACCACTACCAGGAGCTTGAGCTGGTCAGTTTTTCGCAGGGCCAGTTGCAATTGACTCGTGAGGGAATCCTGCTGAGTGATTCCATCTGGCCACAGCTGTTGCGAACATGAGCACGCCAGACATGCCCTAGCGTCGCCAGAATTGCCACCAGGCCGGTCCCGATTCGACCGCGGTTACTGTGCTTTCAGATACCGGGCTGTCGATCAGCTTGCCGTGAGGACCGATCGTGTTACTCATCTTCACACGTGCCATGCTGACATCGATCAGCTTGGCGTCCTGCAGGTTGGCTCCGCTAAAGTCGACACCATTCAGGTTGGCACCGGTCAGGTTGGCGCCACGCAGGTCCGCATTTGAAAGAGTCGCTTCATTGAAGTTGCCACGCAGGTCCGCCAGGCTCAGGTCAGCTCCATTCAGGTTGGCACCGCTGAGATCGGCGTCGGTCAGGTGGGCGTACCGCAGGCTAGTATCACTCAGGTCCGCGTCGCGCAGACTGGCTCCCTCCAGGAAGGACCCTGTCAGGTCAGCGTTCTTCAGGTCGCAACCGGTAAAGCTGGCTTGCTTGCAATTGGCATTCTTGAGAATCGCGCCCTGCAGCAGCGCGCCGGAAAAATCCGCCTGGCGGATGTCGGCGTTGAAAAAGTCGGTACCCTGGAGGTTCATGTTAGAAAAATCGGCACCAACCAGTTGCTTGGAGCCGAATCGATAGCCCGCCAGCGAATCGGCGTCGATCCGCATGATCAATTCGCCGGTCTCGACCTGCCGAATTTCGATCATCAGTGTTCCGTCTGTCGGGTATTGTGCTAACCGGTTCTTGCAACCAGCTGCATGTTACTCCGTGCCTTCAAGGGCTATGAAACTGAATCGTCTTGACGTCTCCTGAAATCGAGCGTGTAGGACGACGGTGCCATCCACG